>ERZ1370068.87-contig-10075_pt1 | contig 33317 bp, 34 predicted proteins | sample MGYA00561227_ERZ1370068 | MGnify/ENA primary metagenome ERZ1370068 (study PRJEB38410, sample SAMEA6850437) | metagenome | study: Metagenomic assessment of the ecological functions of the soil: analysis of the soil microbiota associated with the...
GATGTGCTTCGTTGATTCATTATTGCTCTTTCCGTCCTTTCTCGCGTACAGGAAGGGATCCGGAACCGTGATCGTACCTCGTACCACGCATCTCCCGCAGACGTCGGTAATCGGAGAAGATCAGGACGTCGATGGGCACCGCGCGGGATCTGTCCCGTGCATAGACTGTGAAACTCGTGGAGGTTCGAGCAGGCGCAGGCAGCTGCTGACGCGATACGAGCACGAGCTTCGCAACCTGCTGCCCGCGGACGCCGAGGATCTTCGACGCGCACGTCCACCTGGGCAAGCGACATCGACCGGGCATGATCCGGCCGTCCACGACAGGCTGCTCGGGGCGCATGGACGCACGACGACGGACAGGGCGCTCGCTGCTTCGCTGTTCTGCCTGGACCGAAGGCCGGACCGGCACCCATTGCGCTTCCGAGCGCCGAACGACCGTACGCTCGATTGCATGCCAAGAGCTCTGAGGACGGCTGATCCCGTTCGTCCGCGCTCGACCTGACGGAGAGCCCGATCGAGGAGGCCGAGCGCTGCCTCGACCTCGGCGCGCGCGGGATCAAGCTGCATCCGCGCGCGCAGAAGTTCTGCTGAACGACGAGCGGCTGCGCTCCGGTCTTCGCGATCGCGGCCGAGCGGCGGGTGCCGATCCTGATCCACGGCGGGCGCGGCCTGCCGCCGATCGCCGACCGACCTCGCTCGCCTGGTCGACGCGCTATCCGGAGGCGACAGCTGATCATCGCGCACGCGGGCATCGCCGACCTGACGCGCCTCGCCGATCGCTTCGCGAGACGAGGCGGGCGTCTTCTTCGACACGTCCGTCTGGAGCGCCGTCGACCTGCTCGACTTCTTCCGCCTCGATCCCGCCGGAGCAGGTGCTCTACGCGTCCGGACTACCCGTACGGCCAGCCAGCCGAGCTCGCTCGCTGATCGCGCTGCGCACCGCGCAGAGTCGCCGGCTTCGACGACGACGCAGATGCGCGCAGATGCTCGCCGGCAACGCGAACCGGATCGCCGACGGCGAGCCGCCGACGCCAGAGCCGACCGACAGCCGACCGGCGACGGCGACGCTCGCGCAGCCGATGACGCTCGCGCGCATCCACCAGTACCTCTCGATGGCGACGCCGCTCCTCTGGATGCGGCAGCCGGACTCGATCCGGCGTGCTCGGGCTCGCGCTCAACGCCTGCGACGAGCGCGAACGGGCTACGCGGGCAGGAGCTCGACGCAGATCCGCGAGCTGCTCGACGCACGGCGCGCGAGCTCTGGGCGCATGCTGCCCGAGGTCGAGACGACGAGGACGCGACCAGGCTCGCCGCGCTCGACTGCCGCGGCCTCGTCCACCTCGCGGACATCCTGGCGGTGACGGCCGCGTGCCTGAGCTGACGGTCAACGGCGGCGCGTACGCGATCGACGCTCCGGTCGGCACGCACGCTCGCCGAGGCGCTGCGCGAGCGAGCTCGGCCTGACCGGGACGAAGATCGCCTGCGGCGAGGGCCACTGCGGCGCCTGCACGGTGCTCGCTCGACGGCGATGCCCGTCTACTCGTGCATCACGCTCGCGCACACGGTCGGCGAGCGCGAGGTGACGACGATCGAAGGGCCTGCGCGAGCATCCGCTCGTCGACGCGTTCGTGCGCGCCGACGCCGCTCCAGTGCGGCTTCTGCACGCCCGGCCAGATCGTCTCGCGCGTCGGCGCTCGTCGAGCGCGAACCCGCAGCCGTCGACCGCGAGGAGATCCGGCACGCGATGGCCGGGAACCTCTGCCGCTGCGGCACCTATCCGAAGATCGAGGAGGCGATCTCGCACGTGGCGAGACTGATCCGCACCGAGAAGGAGGTCGAGGGCCGCTTCGAGGAAGTCTGGCTCGTCGTCGAGGAGGACGCGCTCGACCAGTGGCCGGCCGGGCCGCGGCGAGGTCGTCGGCCGCCCGGCGACGCGCATGACGGGCCCGCAGCGCGCACGCGGCGAGGCGCGGCTACACGGCCGACCTGCAGCCTGCCCGGGATGCTGCACGCCGCCGTGCTCCGGTCGCCGCACGCGCGCGCGCGCGTGAAGAGGATCGACGCTCGAGCGCGCGCTCGCCGCGCCGGGCGTTCGGGCCGCGGTCGGCCCGGGCGACGTCGCACGCTCGTCGCGCCGACGCCGGCTACCAGGGCGCAGGCGGTCGCCGCCGTCGCGCGCCGACACGATCGCGCAGGCGCGCGCGGCGCTCGAGCTCGATCGACGTCGAGTGGGAGGTGCTCGAGCCGCTGCTCGACCCGGACGAGGCCGTGCGACGAGGGCAGCTCGTCGGCGAGCCGCGCCGCTACGAGCGCGGCGACGTCGAGCGCGGCCTCGCCGAGGCCGACGTCGTCGTCGAGGCCGAGTACCGGACGCAGACCGTCCTCCACAACTCGTTCGGAGACGCACCAGTCGGTGTGCGAGTGGCGACGGCGACTCGCTCGACGGTCTACATCTCGACGCAGTTCATCTGGGGCATCCGCGACGAGGTCGCGCGCAAGCTCGGCCTGCCGCCGGACAAGGTGCGCGTCGTCTGCGAGTTCATGGGCGGCGGCTTCGGCTCGAAGAACGGCGCGGGCGACTACACGTTCATCGCGGCCGAGCTCGGCGAAGCGCACCGGCCGGCCGGTCAGCTGCGCGCTCACGCGGCGCGAGGAGAACCTCGCCGCCGGCAACCGCAACGCGACGATCCAGCGGCTGACGCGCGGCGCGCCGCGCCGACGGGACGCTGATCGCGCTCGCGGGCGAGTTCGTGAACGCGACCGGCTGGGACGGCTGGCTCGCGCCGACCGACGGGCCCGATGCAGGCTGCTCTACGACTGCGAGAACGTGCGCGACGGTCGACGTACGGCGGCGAAGATCAACACGCCGCCGATGAAGGCGTTCCGCGCGCCGGGCTTCGTCGAGGGCACGTTCGGGCTCGAGTGCCTGCTCGACGAGCTCGCGGCGAAGCTCGACCTCGACCCGCTCGAGCTGCGGCGCCGCAACTACGCGCGACTCGACCGACGACGCGGCCGTACTCGTCGAAGAACCTGATGGAGTGCTACCGGCGCGCCGAGACGCACTGGGCAGCGCCGCGACGAGGTGCGCGCGCGCGAGCGAGCGACCGTGGAAGCGCGGCGTCGGCCTCGCGTAGCCAGATCTGGTACGGCGGCGGCGGGCCGCCCTCGTACGCGTGGGTGCGGCTCGGCTCCGACGGGCGCGCGACGGTCGTCACGGCGATGCAGGACATCGGCACCGGCACGCGCGACGGCGATGAGCGCAGATCGCGGCCGAGGAGCTCGGGCTGCCGCTCGACCAGCGTCGGATCTCGCGCTCGGCGACTCCGCGCGCGGGCCGTACGCGTCGATCTCGGCCGGCTCGTCGACGACGCCGTCGATGGGCCCGGCCGTGCGCGCCGCCGCGCGCGGACGCGGCGCGGCAGATGCTCGAGATCGCCGCGCAGCGCTACGACCAGGAAGAGCGCGCGCTCTCGCTGAAGGGCGGCAACGTCGTCTCGGTCGGACGGCGGCTCGTGGCCGCTCGAGGAGGTCGTCGGCCTGCTCGAGGACGCGCAGATCCTCGGCAAGGGCGCGCGCGGCCCGAACCCGACCGGGATGCAGGTGCTGACGTTCGGCGTCCAGGTCGCGGAGGTCGCCGTCGACGTCGAGACGGGCGAGGTCGCGCGTCGAGCGGGTCGCGGCGATCCACGACGTCGGCCGCGTGATCAACCCGCTGGGCGCGTCGAGCCAGGTCGAGGGCGGGATCATCCAGGGCATCGGCCACACGCTCTCGGAGGAGCGGCTGCTCGATCCCGCGACCGGCGCGATGCTCACGCCAGACGCTCGACGCGTACAAGCTGCCGACGATCGCCGACGTCCCGGAGATCGTCACCGAGCTGCTCGACATCCCCGACGAGCACCTGACGAACCTCGGCTCGAAGGGTCTCGGCGAGCCGCCGATCGTCCCGACCGCGGCGGCGATCGCGAACGCGATCCGCGACGCGACCGGCGCCGACGTCCGCTCGCTGCCGATCTCGCGCGAGGAGATGCTGCGCGCGCTGCGCGAGGCGAGCGAGCGCGAGAAGGAGCAAGCGTGGAGCTCCTGCAGCCGTCTGAGCGCTCGACGAGCCGATCGCCGCAGTGACAGTCTGTTACTCCGTGGCGGCACCGAGGTCGTGCCGCTGCTCGCGCGACGGATTGCTCGCAGGCCGACGACGCTCGTCGACGTGCGCGGGATCGTCCCGCGCGGAATCGACGGGACGCGCGATCGGCGCCGGCACGACGCTCGGCGCGAGCTCGAGGCCGACGCCGCGGATCCCGGACGCGCTGCGCGAGGCGTGCCGGCTCGCCGCGAGCCCGCAGCTCCGCAACGATGGGCTCGATCGCCGGCAACCTGCTCCAGGCGACGCGCTGCTGGTACTGGCGCCTCAACTTCCCGTGCCGCCTGCACGGCGGCGACACGCTGCCACGCGCGCGACGGAGAGCACCGCGAGCACGCGATCTTCGGCAACGAGCTACTGCGCGTCCGCGCACCCGTCGGACGTCGCCGCGGCGCTGCATCGCGCTCGGCAGCGACGCGTGCGCACGACGAACCGCGAGCTCGCAGTCGCCGACCTCTACCGCCTGCCGACCGACGACGACCGCGCACTGACGACGCTCGAGCCGGGCGAGCTGATCCTCGAGCTCGACGTGCCGCAGCCCGAGAAGCGAGCACGTACCTGAAGGCGATGGAGCGGCAGCGCTGGTCGTTCCCGATCGTCGGCGTCGCCGCGGCGCCGCACGGGCGACGAGCGAAGGATCGTCCTCGCCGGCGTGCGCGCCGATCCCGTGGGCGCTCGACTCGCCGGACGCGCTCGACGAGGCGACGCCGCTGCCCGGGAACGGCGTACAAGGTCGAGATCGCAGAGGCGCTCGTCCGTCGTGCGCTTCGAGGCGGTCGCGATGAGGCGCCTGCTCCTGCTCCTGCCGCGCTCGTCGTGCTGCTTGTAGGGTGCGGCGGCAAAGAAGAGCGACAACGCGTCCGGAGGAGCTCGATGAACTGCGAGATCAGCGGGGACAAGTCGAAAGGCCAACCTGGTCGACCTCGACGACGGCAAGACGCACTCGGTCGCCGTCAAGACGAGCAAGGGCGACTTCACGTTCGACCTGGCGACGAAGACCTCGCCGTGCGCGACGGGCGTCGTTCGCCGGCCTCGTCGACAAGCGGCTTCTTCGACGGGCTGACCTTCCACCGGATCGTCCCCGGGTTCGTGATCCAGGAGGCGACCCGGAGTGGAACGGCATCAGGCGGCCCCGGCTACTCGGTCGGTCGACGCTCCGCCCAGGACACGCAAGTACGACGAAGGGCCTCGTCGCGATGGCGAAGTCGCAGAACCGAACCGGCCGGGACCTCAGGCAGCCAGTTCTTCGTCGTGACGAGCGACGGACGTCAGCCTGCCGCCCGACTACGCGGTCCTCGGCGACGTGACCGGACGGCATGGACGTCGTCGAGAAGATCGGGAAGCTCGGCGACCCGTCCGACCCGCTCCGGGGCGTCTGACCGAGAAGGTCACGATCGACAAGATGGAGCTCACGTCCGGCTGATCGCCGCGGTCGTGCTCAGCGGCCGGTGCGTCGAGCCGCTTCGGACGACGTCAAGCAGCGCATCCTGCTCGAGCCGGTCCTCGAGCGCGTTCGCGGCGAGCTCGGTCGACGACGTGGTCGTCGTGCTCGGGGCGCACGACGTCGAGACGTCGGCGCGGACTGTCGTCCATTGCCCCGAATGGGAGCGTGGGCGCGGCGCCTCCGCTCCGCTGCGGGCTGGCAGGCTCTCGGAGACGACGCCGAGGCCGCGGTCGTCGTGCTCGCCGACGGCTCGAACCTGTCGCCCGCGTGCGATCGACCGGCGTGCTCGAGGTCTGGCGCGAGAGCGGCGCGGAGGTCGTCGCGGCGACCGTACGACGGCAACCGCGGCCACCCGGTCGTGCTCGTCGCGCGCCGTCCTGGGATCGGATCCCCGACCAGGGCGCGCGTCCGCTGCCGGCGCTGCTCGTCCCGTGCGACGACCTCGGCGCGCCCGGAGACGTCGACCTCCCGGAAGGATCTGCTCGAGACGCTCGCTAGAGCTCGAGCCTGAGCGCGGCCAGCTTCTGCCTTCAGCGCCGGCTCCATCGGCTCGACGGCCGCCTGCCGCACGAGGCGCCGCAGGTCGGTCTCGAACGAAGCGCTTCCGCACCAGCTGCACTCCGTGCGAGGTGGATGCTTCGACCTTCTCGACGTCGGTCGCGTTCAGGTCACGGTCGAGGTACGGCTGGAGCACTCTTCGCACCAATCGCACGGGTCGATCTCGCTCATGCAGGCCTCCACGGCCAGTTCTGCAAGCTGCTGCTTCAGGATACGCCGCCCACGATGCAGGCGCGACATGACGGTGCCGATCGGGATGTCGAGGATCTGCGCCGCGTCCGCGTAGCGTGAAGTCGCCGATGTCGACGAGCACGAGCACGTCGCGGAAGTCGTGCGGCACCGCGGCGAGCGCCGTCGACGACGTCGTCCTGCGAGAGCCGCTCGACGACGCGCTCCTCGTCGGAGTCCGGCTCGCGCGCCGCCTCCTCGAGCCGGTTGTAGAGGAAGTAGTCGCCTTCCTCGAGCGGCTGCATGGTCCGGCGACGCGCTGCTCGCGGCGGCCGCGGTCGATGTTCAGGTTCGTGAGGATCCGGAGCAGCCACGCGCGGAGGTTCGTGCCCGGCGTGTACGACTGCCAGCTGCGGAAGGCGCGCGCGTAGGTCTCCTGCATCAGATCGTCCGCCTCTTCTCGCGTCGCGAGACCCGCCGAGCGACGCGATAGACCTGGTCTGCAAGCGCGAGCGCTTCCTCCTCGAACTGGACACGGTCTCGGCGCCTTCGTGCGATTCGCCGGGCTTCCGTCTGACGGGTGGTCTCGCTCATCGCCGGCGACCCTAGCAGTCTGCAAACGGACGCCACACAGCCGCGCGTTATTCCGCTCGGACCGCTAAAGCGACTCGAGCCGGGTGGAAGCCGCCGCGCGCCAGCGCGGCGAGCAAGGTCGTTCGCGGCTCAGTCCGCTCGTCGTCCCACGACAGCGTGACCTGGCCCATCAGGTTCGCGTTCGCTGCCTTCGAGGCCGGCGTGGTCGCGGAGCGTCGCGCGCGAGGCGGCCGACGCAGCGCTCGCAGCGGATCGCCGGTCACCTGGAGCGTCTCGGTCTGCGACCGACACGCTCTCAACCTAGCGTGCGCTCGACGAGGTCGGCGGCAGACGGCCTTCGAGGCTGCCTGCTCGCGCCCGACCTCGAGCTGGCGATCGGCTTCGGTCCGCGTGGTGTCGAGCCGGTCGCCGGCGAGCTCGGCAGCGCAGCTCCGAGCGCCCGCGCAGTCGCTCGGCCGTCGGGATGGAAGCAGCTCCGCGTTCAGCCCGAAGCGCGCGCTGCCCAGCGGTTCTGCTGGTAGAAGCCGCGCGCCGCCGGGTCGTGCTGCGGGCGAGGCGCGCTCGAGCGCTGTCCGGCAGAGCTCCTGCAGGATCGCCGTGATCGCGGCGGTGACCGCGAGCGACGTCGGCTGGTCGGGCATCCGGATCTCGAGCGTCCCGAACTTCGGGTGCGGCCGGATGTCCCACCAGAACGCGTGTGTAGTCGGCGCCGATGCCGAGCCGCACGAAGTAGTCGACGAACGCCTCCCACTCCTCGTAGGACGCGAACGCGGGAGGGGCGCCGCTCCTGGGCAGCTGCGCGCGAGCACCTCGGCACGGTTCGACCGCAGTGCCGGTCTCCTCGCCCCCGAGATAGGGCGAGTTCGGCGCTGAGCGCGAGCACGACCGGCAAGCCAGGGCAGGACGCCTTCGAGCGCGTGGAAGCAGGCTCTCGGCGCTCGGCATCGCCGACGTGGACGTGGAGGCCGCTGACGCCCTGCCTCCGGGCAGACACGCCCTGCGTAGGCGACGAGACTCCGCGTAGCGCGACTCGTCGGCGATCTCTCGTCCTCGGGCCGGCTCGTCGGGTGGCTGCCCGCAGCCGCGAGGCGCAGGCCCCGCTCCTCGGCGAGCCGGTTCGCAGCGGCCGCAGGCTCGCGCAGCGCCTCCTCGGCCTCGGCGGGCGACGCGCAGATCTCCGGTGTTCAGCTCGAGGGCCGGGGCGAAGAGCTCAGCCCTTAGAGCAGTCCCGGGCAGTCACGAGCCTCCGGACGCGGCGATCACTCGGCGGCCCGCGGGGCGAGGCGCAGCGTCTCCGCGTCGAGGACCATCAGCTCCTCCTCCACACCGATCGAGAACGGCGAGGACTCCCCGAAGTGCTGACTCGATCACAACGAGGAGTCTGTCAACGATGAAGCAGGGGCTCACGGGGAACCGTTGCTTCGTTCCCTCGTGGCCCCTGGTGGACCGGGCTTATCTCAGGGAGGGGGGAGATTGCCGACCGAAGCTTGATCTCAGCCTTCAACGGCTCGATGTAGCTGCGCGGTAGAACACGACGGACAGCGACTCGCCGGGCGTTGCTGCTGCGAGACGATCTCGCGCAGCTCCTTCGTGGTCGATCGGCCATGCCGTCCGCCTTCGTGATCACGTCGCCGCCGAGCTGGTAGCTCTCGCCTTCGACCACGGACCTGATCGGTGCCGCCGTGCAGACCCGCCCGATCTGCGCCACTTCCGGCGGTCACGCTCTCGACGAGCAGCCCCTTCGGACCGGCAGGTCGAAGATCCGAGCCATCGTCCGCCGACACTGGGCCGCGTGGCGACGCCGAGGTACGGGTGGTCGACATGGCCATGAGCCTTCAGCTCGGCGACGACGTCGCTCACGGTGTTGATTGGGAATTGCGAAACCGATGCCGATGTTGCCCTCGCCTCCGGTGCCGTCCGGTCGAGATCGCCGAGCTGACGCCGACGACCTCGCCCTCCGCGTTCAGGCAGCGGGCCGCCCGAGTTGCCGTGGTTCAGCGCCGCGTCGGTCTGGATGACGCGGTCGATGGGCGTGCTCTCCGGCAGACGTCAGCGAGCGGTGCAGCGCGCTGACGATCCCGAGCGTGATGCTGCGGTCGAGGCCGAGCGGGTTGCCGATGCGCGGCGACCTGGTCTCCGACGTGAATGCTGTCGGAGTCGCCGAGCGTGAGCGGCTTCGAGCGCCCGCGAGCTCGCCTCCACCTGCAGCAGGGCGACGTCGGTCGCCGGATCCTTGCCGATGACCTCGGCCTTCATCGAGTCGTTGTTCGAGAAGCTGACGTGGACGGACTGCGCGCTGCCTGACGACGTGGTAGTTCGTGACGATGTAGCCGGCCTTGTCGATCACGAAGCCCGAGCCGAGCGAGCGCTGCACCTCGGTGCCGGGCGGGCCGAACGGGTTGCCGAACCAGTCGGTCTGCGGGAGCTTGACCTTCGTCGTCGTCGTGACCTGACGACGCCTGGCGCGTCGCGGTCGTAGATCGCGCGAGACCGTGAGTGGGCGTTCCTGGGAGGTCTGCGAGACGTTGCCCGGGGCATTCGTGGGCGTCTGGTTGGACGAGCTCGCGAATCGTGGTCGTGTGCTCGCCCGTCCCGACGAGCGCAGCGCCGATGACCGCGACCGTTCCGCCCGCGAGCGCCGCCGCGAGCAGGGCGCCGGCCATCGGTAGGGATTCTCTGCGCACGGGTAGCTGCATCGCCTCTGTATAACCCGCCGCTCGTTAACCCGAGTTTGAGGGACGGTTAAGACGCCGCGGGCGCAGAAGCCACGCGGTATCGGCGAGCCTCGCGGCGAGCCTCGATCCTGCGACCAGAGAACGCGAGCGCCGCGATCCCGGCCGTGAGCAGGAACACGTAGAGGACGCCGCCCGGCAGCTGCGTCACGAGCTCCATCGCAGCGCCGACGAGGCCCGCGCACGGGATCGTGATGATCCAGGCGACGAGGATGTTGCCCGCCACTCCCCAGCGCACGGCCGGACAGCCTCGTGCTCGCGCCCGGCGCCGAGCACCGAGCCGCTGATCACGTAGGTCGTCGAGACGGGATACCCGGCGCGTGCGGTCAGCCAGAGCATGACCGCTGTGGACGTCTGCGCGGCGAAGCCCTGCGGCGGGCTCGAGCTTCGCGATCCGCTGCCCCAGGGTGCGGATGATCCGCCAGCCTGCCGCGTACGTCCCGAGGGCCATCGACCGTCGCCGGCGCAGATCTTGACCCAGAGCGGGAACCGTGAACGGATCGGCTGCGAGGTGCCCCGAGGACGATCAGCGCGAGCGCGATCACGCCCATCGTCTTCTGCGCGTCGTTCGTGCCGTGCGTGAAGCGCGACGAGATCCGCCGGAGACGAGCTGGAGACGGCGGAAGATCCGGTTGACCGGAGCCGGCGCGCGCTTGCGGATCAGCCAGAGCAGGATCGTCATCAGCAGCCGCCGCGCCGACGAGACCGCGATCGGAGCGAGCAAGCGACGGGACGAGCACCTTGTGCTCGAGCCCGTCCCAGTTGACGACCGCGAAGCCGCCCGTCGCCGCCACCGACGAGCCGACGATGCCGCCGATCAGCGCGTGGCTCGAGCTCGACGGGATCCCGAGGTACCAGGTGATCAGGTTCCAGGTGATCGCGCCGACGAGCCCGGCGAGGACGACCTCAGCGTGATCGCGGCCGGGTCGACGATCCCGTCGCGATCGTCGCCGCGACTGCGAAGAAGAAGAACGCGCCGACGAAGTTCAGGATCGCCGAGCCTGAGCACGGCCATCCGCGGCGACAGCGCATGCGTCGAGACGCTGCGTCGCGATCGAGTTCGCCGTGTCGTGGAAGCCGTTCGTGAAGTCGAAGAAGAGGGCGGTCACGATGCACCGCGGCGAGCGTCAGGTTCCATTCAGCGCGCTCCTCAGACGTTCTTGACCACGATGTTGTCCGACGCAGGTCTGCGGCGGTCTCGCCGGAGTCGATCGCCTCCCTCGAGCGCCTCGGAGGATGTCCTTCCAGCGAATAACTGTCAGCGCGTCCGTGCGTGTTCTCGAAGAGTCCCGCGATCGCCTCGCGCACAATCCGGTCGCCCTCGTCCTCGAGCCTCTTGATCTCGACGACGTGGGGCTCGACCCGCCGTAGCTGCTTGAGCTCAGCCAGGGCTTGTGCCAGATGCTCGGCGATCTGGACGAGCACTCTGCACTGCTCGAGCGCTGCATCGAGCCTCGACTCGACCTTGTACAGGCCGAGAAGGTCCGATGCCTCGTCCATGTAGTCGACGACGTCGTCGATCACCTTCGCCAGGTCGTAGATGTCCTCGCGGTCGAAGGGAGTGATGTACTGCGTGTTGAGTAGCTCGAGCGTCTCGCGGGTGAGCTCGTCGCCACGGGTCTCGAGCGCCTTGACCTCCGACTGGCGCACGATGTCCTGCGGGAATTCAGCGAAGCGGCGCTCGACGAGCCGCGCCGTCTCGAGCAGGTTCTCGCCCGCGCGCGCGAACAGATCGTAGAACGCTGTCGTCTTCGGAACGAGTGCGAGCCGCATTGCGGCGGGAACTTAACTACGAATCGAGCCGCTCGGGGTCCGAGGCGTCGGTGAACTCGCGGAACTCGCCCGTCACGAGGTACGCCGTCTGCTCGCCGATGTCGACGGCGTGGTCGCCGATCCGCTCCAGGCAGCGCGAGATGATGCAGCATCCGCAGGCCCCACTCGCGCTTGTCCATCTCGCCGCCGAGGTCGAGGATGTAGCTCGACGACGCGCCGGTTCGTGCGGTCGATCAGCTCGTCGAGGTCGACGAGGCTCTCGGCGCCCTCGACGTCGCGCTGCGACGAACGAGTCGAGCGCGACCCGGATCATCTCCTCGGCCCGCGAGGCCATCTCGTCGAAGCGCCTCGATCAGCGTCTCGTCGGGTCGGCAGCCCGTGGCGCGAGCTTGCGTCAGCTTGGCGATCGTCACGCAGTAGGTCGGCCATCCGCTCGAGGTGGAGGTTCGAGTGCAGCAGCGGCGAGCACGAGAGCGGAGGTCGACGGCGACCGGCGTCTGTCGCGCGAGCAGCGACTCGATGCCCTGCTCGATGCGCGAGAGTAGCGCGCATCGACCTCGTCGTCGAAGGCGATCACCTCGTCGGCGAGCTCGGGATCGTTCTCGCGCGAGCGCGTTGATCGACCCGCGCAGCGGCGCGCAGGACGAGCGTCGCCTTCCTCGAGCAGGGACGCCTGGAGCGTGTCGAGCTCTTCCTGGAAGCGTCACTCGCATCGCCGCATCTATCCGAATCGTCCGGTCACGTAGTCCTCGGTTCGCTTGATCGGACGGCTGCGTGAAGATCTTCGTGCGTCAGGTCGTACTCGACGAGGATCCCGTGTCGGCTCTGACCGTCGTCGTGCACGCTCGACGCTGAAGAACGCGGTCATGTCGGCGACGCGCGCGGCCTGCTGCATGTTGTGCGTGACGATCACGATCGTGTAGTCGCGCTTGAGCTCGTGCATCAGGTCCTCGATGCGCGACGTCGCGATCGGGTCGAGCGCCGACGCCGGCTCGTCCATGAGGATCACGTCGGGCTCGACGGCGAGCGCGCGGGCGATGCACAGGCGCTGCTGCTGGCCGCCCGAGAGGCCGAGCGCGCTTCGCTTGAGGCGGTCCTTGACCTCGTCCCAGAGCGCGGCCTGCTGCGAGCGCGCGCTCGACGCGCTCGTCGAGGTCGCCTTGCGCATCCCGAGCGATGCGCGGGCCCGAAGGCGACGTTGTCGTAGATCGACTTCGGGAACGGGTTCGGCTTCTGGAAGACCATGCCGATCCGCCGCCGCACCTCGACCGCGTCGACTCCGCGGCCGTAGAGGTCGCGGCCGTGGTAGAGGATCGTTCCCGTCGACCTTCGCGCCGGCGATCGACGTCGTTCATCCGGTTCAGGCAGCGGATGAACGTGCTCTTGCCGCAGCCCGACGGGCCGATGATCGCGGTCACCCGGTTCTGCTCGACCTGGAACGAGACGTCCCGCAGGACTGGTCCTGCCGTCGTAGCTCACCGCGAGGTCGCGGATGTCGAAGACGGGTTGGTCGCTCATCCGGGGAACGTGATCCGGATCTCGAGGCCTTCGCGGCTCGTCGCCTCCACGTAGCCGCCGGCGCTCGTGACGATGTGCTTCACGATCGCGAGGCCGAGGCCTGTCCCGCGGGAGGCTCGCGCGCGGTCGGCTCGGTAGAAGCGCTCGAACAGGCGCGGAAGATCGGCGGCGCTCACCCGACTCCGTCGTCCGCGGCCACGATCAGCACGTCGTCGCGCCGACCCGCTCGACGGAGATCGAGAACGTCACGCCGTCGCCCGCGTAGCGGATCGTGTTCTCGGCCAGGTTCTCGATCACGACGCGCAGCATCCGCGGCCGGAGCGGAACCTCGCGCCTCGTCGTCCAGCTCGACCTTCAGCATCACTCCGGCCCGCGAGGCCCGCTCGGCGAGCCCGTCCATCACCTGGCGTACGACCGGCGCCGCGGGAATCGACGCGAGCGAGACGACCGCGCGGCCGGTCTCCAGCTCGCTCAGGAACAGCACGTCGTCGATCAGCTCGCGGATGTTCTCGACCTCGGCCTTGCCCTGCTCGAGCAGCTCGTCGACGTTCGCGGAGGGCAGCGCGCGCGGTCCCGAGCAGCGCGAGCAGCCTCGCGAGCGGGCGTCCTGAGCTCGTGCGAGACCGCTGCCGTGAATCCTGCGCGGAGCTCCTCGTAGGCGGCCAGCTCGCCGGGCTCGCGCAGGTAGAGCGAGACTTCGCGCGTGCCGTCGACCTCGACCGGAACGCGCCAGCGTACGCCACGGCTCGCTCTGCAGGAGCTGCTCCGGAACAGACCTGGCCGAGCACGAGCCCGTCCAGGGTCTCGCGCGCGCGGCGGCTCGCTGCAATCAGGCGATCGTCCTCGTCGACGACGAGCACGATCTCCGAGCTTTCCTCGAGCAGCCGCCGCCCTCGTTCCGCCTCGAGCTCGGCGTTCTCCATAATCGGGCTCAGTATGGCGAAAGTCCTGATCGTCGAAGACGACGGCGTCATCGCGCAGGCCATGGCGCACCACCTGTCGCTCGCCGGCTACGACCCGGTCGTGGTCTCGGACGGCGACACAGGGCTGGAGCGGCTGCGCTTCGAGACGCCGGACGTGTGCGTGCGTCGACCTGATGCTCCCGCGCATGGACGGCTGGCAGCTGATCGAAGCGGCCCGGGCCGAGGGCATCGGGACGCCGATCGTCGTCGTCTCGTGCTCGAGGCACCGAGCACGACCGCGTGCACGCGCTGGAGATCGGGGCCGACGACTACCTCGTCAAGCCGTTCTCGATGAAGGAGCTCGTGGCGCGGGTGCCGCGTCGCGTCGCGGCGAGGTGGGCGCGAGCAGACCGAGGCGCGAGGCGAGCCGATCGAGATCGAGGAGCTCCGCATCGATCCGCTCAACGTGCAGGCCTACCTCGACGGTCAGAGCGCCGACCTGACGCCGACCGAGTTCCGGCTGCTCTACGCCCTCGCGCTCGAGCGCGGCCGCGTCGTCAGCCGCGACGAGCTGCTCCAGAAGCTCTGGGGCCGACGCGAGTCGCCATCGCGACCGCACCGTCGACGTCTTCGTGCGCAAGCTGCGCGACAAGATCGACCGCCAGGCGCCGCGGCACACGTTCATCCAGACCCGCTACGGCGTCGGCTACAAGCTCGAACCGGAGCCGAAGTAGCCGCTAGGTAGGTTTCGGCGCTTGAGCGCGCGTGTCGCCTGGATCTCGTACTGCCCGGTCAAAGGGCCTCGCGATCCAGCAGCTCGACCGGTGCGAAGCTGACAGAGGGCCGGAGTCGCGGGTGATCAGCGCAGTTCTTCCTCGTCGACGAGAACGGACCGCCTCGTCAACAGCGAGGGCCTCGGCGTTCTCCAGCAGATCGTCCCGCAGTACGACGGCGAAGCGGATTCGTTGACGCTCACGTTTCCCGACGGCACGACGGTCGCTCAGCAGATCGGCCTCAACGGCACCGCTCAACGCACTGTTCTGGAGCACGACCGTGGACGTGCGCGTCGTCGGCGGGCCTTGGAGCGAGGCGATCTCCGAGTTCGCCGGCCGGAACCTCTCGGCTCGTCCGGGCCCCGGCGCCGGCCACGGATCGGCTACGCAGCGGCGCGGCGACGCTCCTCGGGACCAGCTCCCTGCGCGCGATGGCGCGGATCCTCGGCGTGGACGCGGTCGACGAGCGCCGCTTCCGCATGAACTTCGGCATCGACGGCTTGCGCGAGCACTGAGGAAGACGAATGGCTCGGACTTCGCGTGAGGCTCGGAGAGGCGGTCGTCGTGCCTCGGGGGAACGTCGGTCGCTGTGCGGTGACGACGCAGAACCCGGACACTCGGGCGCGCCCGACCTCGAACACGCTGAAGGCGCTGGCCGCCTATCGGCCGGGGCATCGATGCGACGGAGCCGCTGCCCTTCGGCGTCCATGCGGCAGTCGCGCACCCGGCCCGGTCAGCGTGGGCGATCCCGTCGAGCTGGCCTAACGCGCGTGGCTGTCCGCGTTCCTGGGGCGCGCTGAGCGTGTAGGCCGAGGGCACAGTGTCGACACACGGCCGTAGAGCCCGTGCAGTCAGCGGCGTCAGGCGGCTCAGCTGGCTGCCGGAGCCGGCTAGGGCCGTGCACAACTTCGACTCCACATCTTCACCATCTCGCAGCCCCTGGCTCCTCGAGCGGGCCATACCTTGCGGCCGGACCGCATCAGGTCCGAGACGACCACGAAAGGAGACTCGAGGAGAGTCATGAAAGCATTCGTTACACGCAGGAAGCGGCCTCTTGCCGTGCTTTCCGTTCTGACAGTCGCTATCGCCACTGCGGTGGCCATCAGCGTCGGCGGCGCCCAGGCGCGGTCCAACGCAGATGAGCTCAAGGGCGCAGGCGCGACCTTCCGGCGCCGTTGATCGCCGCCTGGCAGCAGAAGTACGAAGCAGCGAAAGGCGTGAAGATCTCCTACAACCCGATCGGCAGCGGCGGCGGGATCTCACGCGATCTCGAACAAGACGGTCGACTTCGGTGCGAGCGACGCGCCGATGACGCCCGACCAGTTCAACTCGTGCGGCGGCTGTGTCGAGCTGCCGTGGGCGCTCTCGGCCACGGCCGTCATGTACAACCTCCCGGGCCTCCCGAACAACCTGCACATCACGGGCCCGATCATCGCCGGCATCTACCTCGGCCAGATCAAGAAGTGGAACGATCCGAAGATCAAGGCCGTCAACAAGGGCGTCAACCTGCCTTCGCCTCGACGTCACCCCGGTCTACCGGAGCGACTCGAGCGGCACGATCGTTCAACTTCACCACGTACCTGAACACGGTCAGCCGCCAGTGGAAGTCGCAGATCGGCCGCGGCACGACCGTGAATCTGGCCGGCCGGCGTCGGCGCACGCGGTAGCTCCGGTGTCTCGGGCGTCGTCTCGAGGACCACGGGCGCCGTCGGCTACGCGGACATCGCGTACGCGCTGAAGAACCACCTGAAGTTCTTCTCGGTGCAGAACCGCGCCAAGAAGTTCGCACGGCCAGGTCTCGCCGGCATCAGGCCGCCGCGCAGGCCGACCGGAAGTTCAACCCGCAGTCGAACGAGCTGTCGATCGTGAACCCGCCCGGCAGCCCAGCGCTTCGCAAAGGCGTATCCGATCTGCACCTACACCTACGTGATCCTGCGGACGCAGTCCGACAAGGCCAACCTGCTGAAGCCCTTCGTCACCTGGGCGCTCACCTCCGGCCAGCAGTACGGGCGGCCGCTGATCTTCCAGCCCATCCCCAAGTACGTCGTCACGCGCGGCAAGGCGACCCTCAAGAAGGTTCACTCCTAGGAAGTCAGAATCGCGCGGATGTCAGTCGCGCAAGAACGAGCAGCCGGCCCCGCCGCCCTTCAGCGGCGGGGCCGGTTCCGTCCCGGGGACGCGGTCCTCTACGTCGTCTCGTGCGCGGCCGCGCTGACCGGCGTCGTCCTCCTCGGGCTCATCACCGCACGAGGTCCTGACCGCAGGCGTGGCCCGCGATGCAGAAGTTCGGGCTCGGCTTCCTGACCACTCAGGCCTGGGGCGACAAGGGCAACACGCTGTTCGGCGCCAAGTCGTTCATCTTCGGCACCGTGGTCACGTCGTTCGGAGCGCCTGCTCCTCGCGACGCCGATCTCGCTCGCGATCGCGCTCTTCCTCAGTGAGCTCGCGCCGCGCTGGATCCGCGTCGGTCGATCGCACCACTCGTCGAACTGCTCGCCGCGATCCCGAGCGTCGTGCTCGGCCTGTGGGGATCCTCGTGCTCGGCCCCTTCATCACCGGCACGCTCGGACCCGGGATCCACGGAACGCTCGGTTGGCTACCCATCTTCAGCACGAAGCCGACTGTGGGGTCGAACATGTTCGCGGCGATCCTGATCCTGACGATCATGATCATCCCGATCGTCTCCAGCATCTGCCGCGAGCTCTTCGTCGGCGTTCCGGCCGGAGCTGAAGGACGGCGCGCTCGCTCTCGGGGCGACGCGCTGGGAGGTCGTACGCGGCGTCGTCTTCCCGTACGCCCGGGCCGGGATCGCAGCGGCGCTCATCCTCGGGCTCGGCCGCGCCCTCGGCGAGGCGATCGCGCGTGACGCAGGTGATCGGAAACCGGGTCGCGATCAACAAGTCCCTGTTCGATCCCGGCGACACGCTGGCGAGCCGGATCGCGGGCCAGTACCAGGGCGCGGACACGGCGCTCCAGGTCGCGTCGCTCGTCTACCTCGCGGTCATCCTCCTCGTCTTCTCCCTGATCGCCAACCTCGCCGCTCAGCTGATCGTGCGGCGCGTCGCGAGCAGGCACCAGGTCTGATGAGCGCGAACGCCCCCACCGCCGATCTCTTCCGCAGCGAGCGCATGCGCCGCCGTCGGATCGCGAACAAGCTGGTCGAGGGCGCCGCGACCGTAGCCGCCCTGCTCGCCGTCGCCCTACTGGTCATCGTCGTCAGCTCGGTCGTGAGACGGGGCTGGGCGCGCGATCAACGTCGACTTCTTCACGAAGACGCCTGCTATCTACACGGGCTTCGGGCCGCGCCCGGCGTCGGGGATCTCGAGCGCGATCATCGGAACGCTGATCATCATCGGCATCGCGCTCGTCATGGCGCTGCCCGTCGGCGTGCTGACCGCGATCTACCTGAACGAGCTCGCGCCCCGGAAGCTGGCCGACGTGCTCACGCTCGCCTTCGACGTGCTGAACGGGATCCCGGCGATCGTGCTCGGCATCTTCGTCTTCATCTTCGTCGTCGTCGGCCACGGGCAGGCGGCGTGGAAGGCGAGCTTCGCGCTCGCGATCCTGATGGTGCCGATGATCGCGCGCTCGACCCAGGAGGTGCTAGCCCTGGTCCCGGCCTCGATGCGCGAGGCGAGCCTCGCGCTGGGCGCCGCGAAGTGGCGGACGACCCTGAGCGTCGTCCTCCCTCAGGCGGTGGGCGGAATCGTCACGGGCGCGACCCTCGCGACCGCGCGCGCGGCCGGCGAGACGGCGCCGCTCCTCTTCACGAGCGCGCTCTACAGCGATTCGGTCAGCTACGACCCCCGGCAGCCGATCGCCTCGATCCCGATGTTCATCTTCACCTCAGCCGAGCAGGCCGACCCGGTTCTCCACCAGCAAGCGTGGGCGCCGCCGCGGTTCTGATCGGAATCATCCTCGTCGCCAGCCTGATCGCACGCTGGTTTGCAGACAGGAGCGTTCGGCGTCTGAAAGGGAGAACGATGACCGAGGTCAACTACCCTGTGGATATCAGCGTGCAGGAACCCGCAGAGCACGAGCGCCGGGCTCCCGAGCGCGATCGACCCGTCCCTGCTGGCGGCCAAGCCGCCCGCGGAGACGCTCGCGCGCGACCGCGTCTTCAGCATCGAGAACCTGACCGCGTTCTACGGCAACGCGCCGGCGATCCGCGACGTCTCGTTCGAGATCTACCAGCGGATGGTGACCGCGATCATCGGCCCGTCGGGCTGCGGCAAGAGCACGTTCATCCGCTGCCTGAACCGGATGAACGACGTGATCCCGAGCTTCAAGACCGAGGGCCGCATCCTGTACCACGACATCGACCTGCAGGCGAGGAACATCGACCCGGTCGGCGTCCGCCAGCCGCATCGGCATGGTCTTCCAGCGGCCGAACCCGTTCCCGAAGTCGATCTACGAGAACATCGCCTACGGCCCGCGGATCCTCGGCCTGAAGAACGACCTCGACGAGCCGCGTGGAGAAGGCGCTCCGGCGCGCCGCGCTCTGGGACGAGGTCAGCGACCGGCTCAAGCGGAGCGCCTGGTCGCTCTCGGGCGGCCAGCAGCAGCGGCTCTGCATCGCCCGCTGCCTCGCGATCGAGCCCGACGTGATCCTCATGGACGAGCCGGCCTCGGCGCTCGATCCGATCGCGACCACGCGCGATCGAGGACCTGATGCACGAGCTGAAGCGCGACTACACGATCGTCGTCGTCACGCACAACATGCAGCAGGCCGCGCGGGTGGCCGACATGACCGCCTTCTTCAGCATCAGCAGGGGCGCCGAGGGCGAGCGATCGGGAGTGCTCGTCGAGTACGACGACACGAAGACGATCTTCACGCAGCCGAAGGACAGCCGCACAGAGGACTACGTCACCGGCCGGTTCGGGTAGGCCGACGCACCCTTCAGGTCGCCAGGCTATCGACGTGGGCCGATTCGGCTAAGCCAGCGGTGAAACGGTTGGCCGGGTGGTGGCCAACTGGATAAAAGATGGATTCCTCTGGTTTTTCTGGTCCGCAGCACGCACAATGTGCTGCCATGCGCATCGCCCTGGTCGCACATCACGAGAGCGAAACGAACCTGAGGCTCGTCGAGGCAGCGCCGCTCGGCGTCCAGGCGGAGATCGTCCGGCCCTCACGGATCCGCGGCTGGCTCGGCCCCGGCGACGCTGCGCTTGCGCGTATCGACGTCCTGCGCAGCCTGGACGGGATGGAGACCGGCAGCTGGGAGGTCGGGCTCATCGAGAACGAGGGGATCCGTGTCCTCAACCCGCTCAGCGCTCTGATGGCGACGCACGACAAGCTCCAGACGGCCCGTCTGCTCGAGGCGGCGGGCCTGCCGCATCCGCGGACGATCCACTTCGAGGGCTCAGGCGACGTCGGGACGATCGAGCTTCCCGTCGTGCTCGAAGCCTCGGTTCGGGTCCTGGGGCAGCGACGTGCATGCTCTGCACGACGCCGCAGGCAGCTCACGGAAGCGCTCGCCGTGATCTCGGAGCGGCCATGGTTCCGGACGCACGGCGTGCTCATGCAGGAGCTCATTCCGCCGCTCGGCCACGACCTGCGGATCGTCATCTCGGCCGGACAGGTCGTCGGCGCGGTGCGCCGGCAGGCCGCCGAGGGCGAGTGGAGGACGAATGTCGCGCTCGGAGCGGAGCGCCAGCATGCGGATCCTCCTCGCGCGGCGATCGAGCTCGCGCTGGCCGCCGCGGCCGCGGTCGGAGCAGATCTGGTCGGCGTCGACCTGCTGCCGATCGTAGGTGACGGCTGGGCCGTGATCGAGCTGAACGGCGCGGTCGAGTTCAACGACGAGTACTCGCTCGGCAGCGACGTCTTCGCCGCGGCGATGAACTCGCTCGTCGACGCGATCAGGGAGCCGTCCGCAACGGCGATCGCGTCGCTCGCCTAACGAACCCAACTTCTCACGCGTTCTTCACCACCCCGATGCCCATCGCGGGCAACTCGACCGTGGAGACTCAGCAGAAGGACCGGTTCACGGCATAGCCCTGCTTTCCGGTCCGACGGGGGAGGGGGACGGCTCCGGACGCGGGGCCGTTCCTCTGTCGATTCTTCACCACTCGGTTACAGCCCGTTCACCAAGCCTCTACCCCGGCCCGCGGCGCGAACGTAAAGAGTTCGTTTGCGATGCCCAGGGTCTTGATCGTCGAGGACGACGAGCTGATCGCGCAAGGCATGTCCACGCATCTCGCGGAGGCCGGATTCGACCCGTTGTGGATGGGCAACGGCGGACGCGGGCTCGCGCGCCTGCGCTTCGAGCGCCCGACGTCTGCGTGCTCGACCTGATGATGCCGCGCTCGACGGCTGGAAGCTGATCGAGACCGCGCGGGCCGAGGGCATCGGCACGCCGATCGTCGTCGTCAGCGCCCGCGGCAGCTGAGCAGGACCGCGTGCACGCGCTCGAGATCGGAGCCGACGACTACCTCGTGAAGCCGTTCTCGATGTCCGAGCTCGTGGCGCGCGTTCGGGTCGCCGCCCGCAGCGGCGTCCGCGCCCAGGAGGTGCAGCGCGGCGAGACGATCGAGATCGAGGAGCTCGTCGTCGACCCGCGAAGCTTTCAGGCCTATGTCGACGGCGAGAACGTGGCGCTCACGCCGACCGAGTTCCGGCTCCTGTACGCCCTCGCCTCCGAGCAGGGCCGCGTGTCTGACGCGGGACGAGCTCCTGCAGAAGATCTGGGGCCGCCGCCTGACGAGGCGCGACCGCACGGTCGACGTCTTCGTCCGCAAGCTGCGCGAGAAGATCGACAAGCGTGCGCCGAGGCACTCGTTCGTTCACACTCGGTACGGAGTGGGCTACAAACTGGAAGCGCAACCGAAGGGGAGGCAACCGCTCGAGGCACGGTCGGGTTAGTGCCGACCGTCGGAGAAGGAGAAAGCCTCCGTCGAGGGGCCGGAGCGGTTCCTCAACCGCGAGCTGTCCTCGCTGGACTTCAACGCGCGCGTCCTCGAGCTGGCTGCCGACCCGAGTCTCCCGCTCCTCGAGCGCCTGACGTTCTGCTCGAGGTTCTCCCAGCACCTCGACGAGTTCTTCGCGGTGCGCGTCAGCGGCCTCATGGGCCAGGACGCGTCGGGCCTCACGGTTCACTCTGCCGGACGGACGCACGCCGCAGCAGACGCTGGCCGAGATCCGCGAGCGGGTGCTCGCGCTGTCGGCCGAGCAGTCGAGCCTCTGGAAGCGGGAGCTGCGCCCGGCGCTCGAGAAGGAAGGGATCCTCATCGGCCGGATCGCGGACTGCACCGAGAAGGAGCTCGAGGAGCTCGCGTGCGCTCTTCGACCGGGAGATCTATCCCGTGCTGACGCCGCTCGCGGTCGGGCCCGGCCAGCCGTTTCCGTACATCTCCGCTCTGTCGCTGTCGCTCGGAGTGTTCGTCCGGGATCCCAAGACCGGCGAGGAACGCTTCGCGCGAGTAAAGGTTCCCGAGCTTCTGCCCCGCTTCATCAGCGTCGGGAAGCGCCGCCTCTATCTGCCCCTGGAGCACGTGATCACGTACTCGCTCACGTCGCTCTTCCCGAAGATGGAGATCTCCGAGTGCGCGCCGTTCCGCGTCACGAGGGACGCCGACTTCGAGGTCTCCGACGAGGCGGACGACCTGCTCGGAAGCGGTCGAGCTGGAGCTGCAGCGACGGCGGTTCGGAGGCACGGTCCGCGTCGAGATCTCCGAGTCGATGTCCGACGAGATGCTGAGGCGCATCAAGGCGGGCCTCGGTGCGCGCGACGACCAGGTCTACCGCGTCGACGGGCTGCTCGACCTCGCCGACCTCGAACCAGATCGTCGACCTCGACCGTCCCGATCTCAAGGAGGAGCGCTGGCGCGGGTGACCCAGCCGCGCCTCGCGGTCCCGACCACGGACGGCGAGCTCTTCGACGAGATCAAGCGCGGGGACATCCTCGTCCACCTCCCCTACGAGTCGTTCGTGACGAGCGTCGAGACGTTCGTCCAGGCCGCGGCGCGCGATCCGGACGTGATCGCGATCAAGACGACGGTGTACCGCACGAGCGACGAGTCGCCGCTCGTTCCCGCCCTGATCGAGGCCGCAGACGCCGGCAAGCAGACCGTGTGCCTCGTCGAGCTGAAGGCACGCTTCGACGAGCGGCAGAACATCGAGTGGTCACGCGCGCTGGAGCGATCGGGAGTGCACGTCGTCTACGGCTTCCCGACCCTGAAGACGCACGCCAAGATGATGCTCGTCGTCCGGCGCGAGGGAAACGAGCCTGCGGCGCTACGTCCACGTCGGCACCGGCAACTACCACGCTCTGACCGCGCGCGGCTACGAGGATTTCGGGCTGTTCACGACCGACGAGAGCATCGCTGCGGACGTCGCCGACCTGTTCAACTACATGACCGGGCTTCGGGCGGCCGCAGCGGTTCCGCAAGCTGCTCGTCGCGCCCTTCACGCTCCGCACGAGGCTCATCGAGGCGATCCGCTCGGTTGCGCAGGTTGCGGAGGCGGGCAAGAAGGCGCTGATCCGCATCAAGGTCAACTCACTCACGGACGAGAAGGTGATCGAGGCGCTGTACGACGCCTCTCAGGCGGGCGCCGAGATCGACGATCGTCTGCCGATCGAACTGCTCGCTCCGCCCGGGGGTCAAGGGCCTGAGCGAGAACATCCGCGTCAGGAGCGTCGTCGGCCGCTTCCTCGAGCACAGCCGCGTCTTCGTGCTCGAGGCCGGAGACAAGACGACCTGTCTGCTCGGCAGCTCCGACCTGATGCCGCGCAACCTCGACCATCGGCTCGAGGTCGTCGTGCCCGTCGACGACATCCGAGCGCGCCAGCGGGTAAACGCGATGTTCGACGCCCTTCTGTCCGACAACACGAACTCGTGGGAGCTGCACGGGGACGGCTCCTGGAAGCGGATGAAGCCCAAGAAGGGCGATCGCCGCGTGTCTGCACAGGGCTTGCTGATGCGGAACGCCGTCGCACGCGCTCGCCGGACCGTCTCCAGACGCAGCTGAGCGCCCCGATGCCGACCTGTCCACTCATCAAGATGCCCTCCTGATGCGCGTAGCTGCGATCGACGTCGGCTCGAACACCGTGCGACTGCTTGTCGCGACGCTCGAGGACGGCTCGCGTCGAGCCCGTCCGGGAGGAGCGGACTGCCGTCGGGCTCGCGCGCGAGATCGAGCGCACCGGCCGCATTCCGGACGAGAAGATCGCCCGTGCCGCCGAGGTCGCGCGGCGCTACGCCCGTGACGCGGCCAAGCTCGGCGCGGCGCGGATCGAGGTGCTCGTCACCGCGCCGGCTCGGCAGGGCAGGAACGGGAGCGAGCTCGTGGAGGCGATCTCCGCTGCGACGCGGCTGCCCGTACGGCCGCTCAGCGCGGAAGAGGAGGGGCGCCTGGCATTCGCGGGCGTGGTCTCGACGTTCCCGACGCCTCCCGCGAGCATCGCCGTCGTCGACGTCGGCGGCGGCTCGACGCAGCTCGTCTTCGGCACCGCCGCGACGCCGGTCTGGTTCCGGACGCTCGACATCGGCTCGCTGCGGCTCGCGCAGCGGCACTTCGTCCACGACCCGCCGCGAAGCGAGGAGCTGGACGCACTCCGGGCGAGCATCGAGCGGGCATTCGAAGGCCACGCGTCGCCGCTTCCGCGCTGCGCCGTCGCCACCGGCGGAACCGCGCGGTCTTTGCGCCGCGTCGTCGGGCGGACGCTGGGCCCGAAGGAGCTCGCCAAGGCGGAGTCGGTGCTGAGCTCCGCGCCGGCCGCCGACCTCGCCGAGAAGTTCGGTTTCCCGATCTGGCGCGGACAGACACTCCTGGCCGGAGCCTTCGTGCTGGCCGAAGCGCAGCGCCGGTTGGGCGTCCCGCTCGTCGTCGCGCGAGCGGGCCTCCGCGAAGGCGCAGTTCTCGAGTCGCTATTGGAGGAACAGGCCGCCTAGGCAGGTGGCTTGATGTAGCGCTCGGGCACGAGCCGGTCGTCCACGACCCAGGTCGCGCCCTTCTTGAACTTCCGGTCGCCGAGCCACGGCAGGTCACCGTGCGTGCAGACGGCCACGTTCTCTCCGCGCAGCCGCTCGAGCACCTCCCCACCTCGTCGAGCCTCGTCGCTCCCAGCTGCTCGTCGAGCTCGATCTCGAGCTCGAGCGCCGCGGCGAGCGGCTCGACCGTCTGGACGCAGCGCAGGTACGGGCTGGAGACGATCCGGTCGATCTGGAACGAGGCGAGCGCGTCGACGAGGGCGTCGGACTGGAGCCGGCCGCGGTCGTCCACGGGCCGCACGCGGTCGTCTCCCTCCCACGCGTTGCGATGGCCCGCGAGCGCGTGGCGGATCAGGAGGAGGCTCACACGAGGCTCCTCGACGGGCAGCGAGTCGAGCACGGCGAGGTCACGATCCCATGTGAGGCGCGCAGTCGCGTCCTCGAGTGCGACCCACAGCGACCTCGTCGACACCGTCTCCGGCGATCGGCTCCTCGCCGAACGGAAGCTCCATCGCCCAGTAGCGGACGACCTTCCGGCGCCCTTTGGAGTCGCGGTACCGGGTGCTCTCGAGCTCCGGACCGAGGGTCGAGCCTGAGGCCCACTTCCTCCTCCACCTCACGGACGGCCGTGTCCTCGTCGCTCTCCGCGTCGCCGTTGGCCTTGCCCTTCGGGAAGCTCCAGTCCCCGTAGCGCGGCCGGTGGATCAGAAGCACTTCGAGGCCGTCCGGACCGCGCCGCCAGACGACTCCGCCCGCTGCCCGCACGACGCGGCTCAGGCCCACACCTTCCCGGCAGCCTCCTCGTAACGGCGCCATGCCTTCGGAAGCGCCGCCGCAGCCGCATCGCGGCGGTTCCGCTGCCCGCCGACGAGGATGCCCGCGGCGAGTGCCGTTCGCTGGGCCCGAATGCCGCGCAGCAGCGCCCGGATCCGAGCCTCGGCGACGACGGCGTCGTGCTGCTCGCCGGCGGCGTCCTGGAACTCCTTCGCCGCGGCGAGCAGTTTCACGCCGGGCTTGCCGAGCTCGTCCTCGAGCAGCTCGGTCGCGTAGCGGGCGCGCTTGCCCTTGATGCGCGCCTGGTGGATCGCCTCGTCGGTCGGCTCCTCCTCCACCTGTCGCATCGCCTTCCGCAGCCTCTTGAACTCGTTCTTGACCTCGGCCCGCAGCGAGCCGGCTCCGCCCGGCGGCGGCCCGGCGGCGGCAGCTTCGATCGAGGCCAGCAGCGCGAGGTAGCGCTCGCTCCGCAGCGCCCTGAGGACACCTCTCCGAGCGACGGCGCGCGAATTTGTGAGCTTCTTGAAGAGCGGCGCCAGAGCCTGCGGTCGGCCGGATCCAGGCGCCCTGCTTCCTCGCGCAGGTACGGGATGAGGACGTCGAGGTCACGCGCCGGGCCCAGCTCCCCGCCGAGCCAGGCGAGCTCGCTCCGCATCTCGGTCACCCAGGCCGGGTCGAGGATCGGCGCGGCGGTGTTCAGCACCCGAGCGCAGCCGCCGCGTTGCGACGCGCATCTGATGCAGGTCCTCGGGGTTCTTCCGACCCGAACGCCCGGATCGTGGGCGAGCATCCGTGCGTACTGCGCCGCGGAGGTACGGACGCAGCTGCTCGAGCGAAGTCGAAGGCAGCGGCAGCTCGGGCTGCGGCTCGCGGACCAGACCTGCTCCATAGGGCCCGGCGCCGTTCGTGGGCTTGGCGCCGGACTTGCGAAGAGCCGACTCGAGCCTCGCCAGCTCCTTCCGGGTCGCGGCGAGCCGCTCGAGCTCGATCTCGCTGAACGAGCCGGTCGTCCGCTGCCCGTCGAGGAGCGTGATCGAGGCGACGCTGATCTTCGCGAGCGACCTGCTTCCCGCCTTGACGCGCAGCCCGGTCGCGTGCGTCCGCGCGCGCAGCACCGGAGCGAGCTCGAAGCCCGCGGAAGCAGCCGAGACGAGCTCGCGGAGCTCCTCCGGAGGGCCGGCGGGGCCGCCGGGCGTCTCGACGTCGAGCGTCGGGACCCGTCGCAGACGACGCTCAGCCGCCAGAGCCCTTGCCGTTCTCGATCTGGCGCCGCAGCACGAACCCGGCGAGCCCGAGCCGCCCGCCCGCGGTGTCGTAGAAGATCTCCGTGAAGACGCGCCGCGGGAGAGCTCGTCCGCCCACCGCGGGCAGCTCGAACGAGTCTCCGGCCTCGAACTGGAGGGTCTTGCGCGGCATGTGCCCATCGTAGAACGTCCCGCCGGGGCCGTTTTCCACATGTGTGGAAAAGTCCCTGAGTCGATTCTCACCCGCGCGGCGGCTGGATCTTCACCAGCCGGTCACAGGAGCGGTTCTCGGTTCCGTTTTCGCCACCTGTCGAGTACGTTGTGAGCGATGCGGCGGCGCGCTCTCGTCTATGGCTCCGCTGCCGCCGCTCCTGACCGTCGCGGTCGTCCTCGCTGCGCTCGGCGTCGGCGAGCAGGCGGGCAAGCTCTCCGACTGGCAGGCGTTCACGCTCGGGGTCGTCCAGGGCGCGACCGAGCTGCTGCCGATCTCCTCGTCGGGCCACCTGATCCTCGTCCCTGGATCGGGAACTGGCACTACCTCGAGACGCACCAGGACTTCAACAAGACGTTCGACGTCGCGCTCCACCTCGGGACGCTCGTGTCCGTGGTCGTCTACTTCTGGGACGGACATCGTCGTACTTCGTCGTCGCCTGGTTCCGCTCCGTTGGTCGCAGGTCGATCCAGACCGCGGACGAGAAGATCGCCTGGCTGATCTTCGTCGCGACGATTCCCGCGGCGATCGCCGGCGCGCGTCGGCGAGCAGGCGATCGAGACGCACCTCGGCAACCCGTGGCAGATCGCGATCAACCTCGCCGTCTTCGGCGTGCTGCTCTACGTCGCCGACCGCAGCGCCGCAGGACCGAAAGCTCGAGGACATCGGGCTCTGGACCGCGCTCGGCGTCGGCGCCGCGCAGGCGATCGCGCTCATGCCGGGCGTCTCACGCTCGGGAATCACGATCACCGCCGGCCGCTTCCTGCGGCTCGACCGCGACAGCGCCGCGCGCGCTCTCGTTCTTCCTGCTGATCCCGATCGTCTTCGGCGCAGTCATCTACAAGGGCACTGAAGAACATCGTCTTCGGCGACCCTTCCGTCCGGCTGGGAGGGCCCGTTCCTCGTCGGCGACGATCGCCGCTGCGGGCGTCGGACTGATCGCCATCGACCTGCTCCTCGGCTACCTGCGCCGCCACGACTACACCGTGTTCGTCGTCTACCGGCTGTGCCTCGCGGCCGCGATCCTGCTCCTGATCGCGACCGGCGTGAAGGACGCGACGTTCTGATGTAGTGTTGCCTAGGCGATGCCTAGGCAGGCGTACACCGCTGGGAGGCTGCACGGCGCCTCGGCATCAGCATCGACACGCTCCGGCGCTGGGACCGCCAGGGGCGTATTCGCACGCGCCGCGACCACGCCAATCGGCGCGTCGTCTTGGCGAGCGAAGTGGAGCGGCTCCGCGGGGTCGCTCCACCATGATCTGTCCGCTCGAAACCGGCTCGCCGGGACCGTCCGCGAGGTGAAGATCGACGGCTTGCTCGCCCAGGTCGAGGCTCGAGGCCGGCCCGTTCCGGATCGTCTCCGGTGATCACGCAGCGAGGCCGCGGAGGAGCTGGCCCTCGAGCCGGGCGACCCGGCGACCGCGGTCGTCAAGGCGACCTCGATCATGGTCGAGCGATGAGAGCGCTCGCTCGTCCTCTTCGCGCTCGCCGCGCTCGCGCTTCCGAGTGCGACCGGCGCCGGACGGGAACTTCACCGTCTTCGCGGCCGCGTCGCTGACCGAGGTCTTCCCGAGGATCGACCAAGACGCCGCGCTACAGCTTCGCGGGCTCCGACCAGCTCGCGCTCCAGATCCGGCAGGGCGCGCCGGTCGACGTCTACGCGGCGGCGAGCCCGAAAGTACCCGCAGCTCCTGTACCACGACGGGCTCGTCAGAAGCCGGTCACGTTCGCAACGAACAAGCTGATCGTGCTCGTCCGAAGTCGAACCCGGCGCAGCTGACACGGTCTACGACCTGCGGCGCCAGGGGTCAAGGTCGTGATCGGAGACCGCGGCGTTCCGATCGGCTCGTACACCCGCCAGACTCCTCGACACGCTCGGGATCACCGCCGCCGTGATGCACAACGTCGTCAGCCAGGAGACCGACGTCAAGGGCATCGTGGCCAAGGTCGCGCTCGGCGAGGCCGACGCGGGCTTCGTCTACGTCACGGACGCGAGGCCCGTCGCCTCGAAGGTGACGAAGGTCAGATTCCGGCTTGGGCCGCAGCCGTCGATCCGCTACCAGCTCGCGGTCGTCAGCTCGACGCGCGCGCCGGGTCAGGCGCGTGCGTTCATCCGCAAGGTGACCTCGAAGCGAGGGCGCCTGTTGCTGCAAGCGCGCAGGGTTCGGGCTGCCGAAGCTGCCGAGCAGAATTGAGCCGCTTCCTGCTTCGCTCTGACCACGGCCGATCGCGGCGGCCGTGGCCTTCGTCTTCCTGCTGCTGCCGATCGTTGCGATCTTCCTCGCGGATCTCCCGTGCGAGAGCTGCTGTCGCTCAGCTCGACAACCAGGTGGCGCGATGCGCTCGTCGTCAGCCTGAAGACGAGCGCGATCGCGCGACATCTCCGTGCTCGTCTTCGGCACCCCGACCGCCTATCTGCTCGCGCGCAAGCCGCTTTCGCGGACGAGCGCAGTGCTGACGCTGATCGAGCTGCCGCTCGTGCTGCCGCCGGCGGTCGCGGGCATCGCGCTCCTCGCGGCGTTCGGGCGCTTCGGGCTGCTCGGCGAGCAGCTGGACGCGCTCGGGATCCAGATCCGGGTTCACGCAGACCGCCGTCGTGCTCGCGGTCGCGTTCGTCGAGAGCCCGTTCTACCTGCGCGGGGCGATCGCAGCGCTTCGAGGCGTCGACGAGAACCTCGATCGCGGCCGCGCGCACGCTCGGGGCCGGGCCGTGGCGCGATGTTCTGGCGGATCGCGCTGCCGCTCGCGGCCGGCGGGCTCGGCGCCGCCTCGGCGCTGGCGCTCGCGCGCGGGCTCGGCGAGTTCGGCGCGACGCTCGATCTTCGCCGGCAGCCTGCAGGGGGTGACCCAGACGCTGCCGCTCGCGATCTACGCGCAGCTCGACCACGGACTTCGACGTCGCCCTCGCGATCAGCGCGCTCTTCATCATCGTCGGGCGGCGATACTGCGTCGGCCTGAAGGTGTTCACATGGGCACGGCTCGGCTCGATCTCACGGTTCCGGTTCGCGACTTCGACGTCGAGTAGCGCTCGACGTCGGCGCCGAGACGGTCGCGCTCGTCGGCCCCTCAGGCGCGGGCAAGACGACGGTCCTGCGCGCGATCGCCGGGCTCGCGAAGCCGTCGCGCGAGGCTCGTCGCGGCGAACGGCGAGGTCTGGTTCGACAGCGAGCGGCGGATCGACCGCCGGCCCGAAGGCGCGCCGTCGGGCTTCGTGTTCCAGGAGTACGCGCTGTTCCCGCACCTGATCGTCGAGCGCAACGTGGCCTTCGGCGGGAGGCGAGTCGGCGCGATCTGCTCGAGCGGCTCGGGATCGGCGACCTCGCGCAAGGCGAAGCCGACCGAGCTCTCCGGCGGCGAGCGGCAGCGCGGTCGCCCTCGCGCGGGCGCTCGCGCGCGAGCCGACAGATCCTGCTCCTCGACGAGCCGATGGCCGCCTCGACCCGCACACGCGCGGCCGCGGTGCGGGCCGAGCTGCGCGACGCTCCTGCACGAGCTCGGGCTCCCGTCGATCCTCGTCACGCACGACTTCCTCGGACGCGGCCGCGCTGGCCGACCGGATCGCGGTGCTCGTCGAGGGCCGCATCGTCCAGACGGGCACCGCGGAGGAGCTGATCCGCCTCTCCTGCGACGCCGTTCGTCGCCGAGCTCGCGGGCGGGAACCTGCTGACCGGGCAAGGCGCCGCGTGCGCGTGGACGGCCTGACCGAGGTCGTGCTCGACGCCGGGGATGACGATCGTGTCCGACCGACGACGCCGGACGGCCCGGTCGGGGTCGTCGTCCACCCCTGGAGAAGTCTCGACTCTCGCGGACGGAGACGGGCGACTCGGCCCAGAACCGAGCTTCGGGCTCCGATCGGGAGCATCGTGCCGGTGCGGCAACCGCCGCCGCGGTCGAGTCGGGCCCGCTGACCGCGGAGATCACGGCCGCGTCCGCAGAGCGCCTCGGCCTCGAAACGGGAGGCGAGGTCGTCGTCGCGGCGTTCAAGGCGACGGCGACCCGCCTGACCCCTCTCCTGACGAGTCGTGAGCGCCCAGAACCGGCGCCGTACGAGATCGGTGAGATGCACCCACCTGACCATGGCAGGCGCGCCCCAGAAGGGCGACAGGATGAGGGCGCGATCAGCCTCTTGGCGGAGCCGGGCTTTGCCCAGCGGCGCAGTTTCGGCCACTAGAGTGACCGAACCGGGGTGCCGCTTCAAGAGCGGCTGAGATCACACCCGTCGAACCTGATCTGGTTCGGACCAGCGAAGGGAGCGAACGTTGAAGGACAGCACCAGCAGTGGGGATCGAGCCCGTGCCGGAGCGCCTGCGCGTCCTCGGCCTCGTGGACACGACGCTGCTCTGGACGAACCTCGGCATCTCGCTGCTCGTGCTCGTCCTGCCGGCCTACTTCGACCTGCTCGCTGAAGCAGGCGCTCTGCGGCGACGCTCGTCGGCGGCGCTGATCGGGAACTCGATGCTCGCGCGTGGCCGCGCTGATCGGCGCGGACGGGCGCGTGCCGGCGATGGTGCTCCAGCGGGCGCCGCTCGGGCAGCCGCGGCTCGTACCTCGCGACCGTGCTCAACGTCGCTGCAGTGCCTCGGCTGGGCGATCTTCGAGCTGATCGTGATCGCGACGGCCGCGGGGCTGCTCTGCGACCAGCTGTTCGGGTTCAAGGCGACCTGGGTCGTGGAAGCTCGTCTTCGGCGCGCGTCGCCGCCGCGCTCGCGCTGCTCGGGCCGATCGGCTTCGTGCGCCGCTTCGTGCGCAAGTTCGCGATCTGGGCCGTCGCTCGCGTCGGTCGTCTACCTCGGCCTGGTGGATCGTCGACGGCGCGAACCTCGGCAACGCTCTGGTCGCGACCGGGCGCGCACCACGGCTCGTTCTGGCTCGCGGTCGACACGGTGGTCGCGGTCACGGTCTCGTGGGCGCCGCTCGTCGCCGACTACACGCGCTTCTCGCGCGACCGGCGCAGCGCGTTCTTCGGCGTCGGGATCGGCTACCTCCTGCCGACGCTGTTCCAGTTCGGCTTCGGCTCGATCCTCGTGCTCTCGCGCGGGCGTCGACCCGAACCACCCGAGCTGATCCTGATCGCGATCGCCGGCGGCGGCGCGGCCGCCGCGCTTGCGCTGCTCGCGCTGACCGTGGACGAGACGGACGAGGCGTTCGCGAACGTGTACTCGTCGGCGCGTCTCGACGCAGAACCTCCTGTCCCGCGTCCCGCAGCGCGTGCTGATCGTCGGCGCCTCGGTGCATCGCAACCGCGCGGCGCGCTCGCGATCGACATGCGCAGCTACCAGCGGTTCCTGCTGCTGCTCGGTGCGTGTCTTCGTCCCGCTCCTCGGCGTGCTGGTCGCGGACTGGCTGCTGGCAACGGCGCGCATTACACTCGGGCGCGACATCTTCGAGGGGCCGCGCAGCTGCGCCAGGGCCGATCGTCGCCTGGGCTGGCCGGCTTTCTGCGTCTACGAGTGGCTGTACCAGCCGGCCGATCTCGGCTTCTGGAGCGACGCTGGATCGGCGAAGCTGCCGACGCCGTCGTACCAGATCGGCGCCTCGCTGCCGAGCTTCGCCCTGGCGTTCGTCCTGACCGGCCTCTTCAGATGCTGAGCTCGCCGCGTGCGACCGTGACCGCCGAACCGCCGACCTCGACGCGCTCGACCTCGTCCGGCGGAGCCGTCGACGCGCGCGTAGAGCTTCGAGGGCCGGCCGATCTCGACGCCCTGCGAGATCTCGATCTCCTCGCCGAACGCGATCCGCCCGTGGCGCGCCAGGTGGAGCGCCAGCGGGCCGGCCGCGGACCCGGTCGCAGGATCCTCCGCGACGCCGCCGCGCGGGCGCGAACATCCGCGTTCTTCCAGCGCGCGCCCTCGCCCGGCGAAGCAGTTGAAGCCGACGCCGCGGCCGACTCCGGCCAGGCGAGCCATGTCCGGCCGAGCGACGCGACCTCGTCCTCCAGGCGAGGCGCGACGTACACGTACCTGCGACGCGCCGTTGTCGTAGAGCTCGACCGGAAGCTCCGAGCGCGCGACGCCCAGGATCGTCCAGAAGCCGATCCTCGCCGTCGAAGGCCTCGATCGTCGGCAGCGGCTGCTCCATGCGCCCGAACACGATCCGCCGCGTCCTCGCGCTCGAGGCGCACGGGAACGAGGCCCGCGCCGGTCTCGAGCTTGATCTCCTCGAGCGAGAGCGGCGCGCTGAGGATGAACGCGGTGCCGAGCGTCGGATGACCTGCGAGACTGCATCTCGATCGTCGGCGTGAAGATCCGGATCCGCGCGTGCCCGTCGCCCTCGGGCTTGTGGACAGAACACCGTCTCGGAGAAGTTCATCTCCTTCGCGATCGGCTGCAGCTTCGTCCTCGAGGGATCTCGCGGGCGTCCGTGAAGACGGCGACCTGGTTGCCCTGCAACGGCGTGTCCGTGAAGACGTCTGCGACGACGTAGCGGAAGCGCGCCGCCTTGGTGCACGCGAGGAGGCCAGGGCGCGGCGAGCCCGGGACGACGCGAAAGTACGCCCAGCTGCCCACGCTGCTCACGCTCGACGAGCCCCGCCTCACGAAGGACAACAATACGTA
>ERZ1370068.10193-contig-8910_pt1 | contig 33316 bp, 51 predicted proteins | sample MGYA00561227_ERZ1370068 | MGnify/ENA primary metagenome ERZ1370068 (study PRJEB38410, sample SAMEA6850437) | metagenome | study: Metagenomic assessment of the ecological functions of the soil: analysis of the soil microbiota associated with the...
TTACGTATTGCTCGAATTGGGGCTGCACTCGCCGGCGTTGTGCTGACGGTGGCCTGCTCCACAAACGCGACGGACGTAGTCCCCTGCACCCACTGCCGATGCCCTGCAGGCCTGGTGCCGGTCACCAGGCAGGTCGATCCGGATCTGGCCACAGCCGCCGTTCGACGAACCGCGCCAGGCGCTGGCCTGCGGGCTGGACGCTTGTCGGTCAGGGCACGAGTCCCGAAGGCGCGGCTGGCCGCGTGGGCTCCTGACGGAAGCCTGCTGGTTTCCGTACCGAGCAGTGGTCAGGTGGTGCGCCTCCAGCCGAGCGGAGCCGGCGCTCGGTTGTCGGTGCCGCTCGACGGGCTGGACCAACCGCACGGGCTGGCGTTCTCGGCAGTTCGACGCTCTACGTCGCCGAGAGCGACCAGGTCGACGCCTACGACTACGCCGACGGCGCGGCGACCAACCGGCGCACCGTCGGCGGCGGGCCTCCTGATGACGCGCAGCCCCGATCTGCGCGGCGCCTACGCATGCACGCGCTGAAGAGCGTCGCCGTCGGCCCGACGGTGCGCGTGTACTTCTCCATCGGCTCGACGGGCAACATCACCGCCGACGACCGCGACCGCGAATCCGCCGCGGCGCCACCATCATGCGGATCCCGCCCGGCGGCGGGCCCGCCCAGCCGTTCGCGACGGGCGTGCGCAACGGCACGGGTCTGGCGATCGCGCCCGACGGTTCGGTGTGGACGGCGGTCAACAACCGCGACAACGTCGCCAACCCGCAGACTGGCGAGGTCACCCCGACTACGTCAACGACCACCCGCCCGAGGCCGCTCGCTCGGCTCGACACCTGGGCCGCGAACTGGGTTGGCCCTACTGCAATCCCGACGGCGGGCCCGGCCAACCTGCCCGTTCGTCCGCGACGTGCAGACCAACGCCGACGGGCAGCAAGCTGGACTGCGCCATCGCTGCCGCCGGTCGAGCAGAGCTCTGGCGCACACTCGGCGCCGCTCGGCATGAGCTTCACGTCAGAGCGTGCTGCCCGCCGCCGTACGCCAGCGGTGCGCTGGTCGGCGTGCACGGATCGTGGAACCGCGCAGCCCCCGCGTGCGCCCGAGGTCGTCGTTCTTCCCTTGGCAGAACGGCACTCTCGGCAACCAGCAGACTCTTGTCGGCGGCTTCCAGGCCGACGACGGCATCGCGTTGGGGCCGCCCGGTCGCCGCGGTGACGGGACCGACGGCGCGGTGTACATCACCGACGACTACGCCGATGCCGTCTACCGGTTGACGCCCCGGCCGATGACCGACCGCACTGGGGTAGCTGCGACCGTCCCGGTGATTACCCACTTCGGGCCCAAGCCACGCGGTACCAGGACGATACGCAATCGTGATGCGGATGTTACCAAAGTTGACTGTGATGTCTGCTGTGATTATTGTTGTCTTGTTCAGGCTGTCTCTGCAAAGGGGCGACTGTGCCAACTCCACCCGCGATCTTCCGGCGATTCGTGGCGTCAGCGCCGCGGCGCTGGTGCTGTGCGCTGCGGTGGTGGCGACGACGCCGGCGCCCCGACCGCCCGCGCCGCCGACGGCCGCGAACTGCTCGCCGGCGCCATCGCCAACACCCGCGGGTCCTACCTCGTCTACAACTTCGGCGGCGGCGCACCGGCGCCGATGCTCAACGCGCGGCGGTGGCTGGTACGAGATGAGCAACGGCGGGCACTTGATGATCATCAAGTCCGCCTCGCAACGGCTTGCGCCGCGCACTGCTCGTCGATACGCACTCCGGCTATCAGGCCCGCGTGCGAACGTGATCCGCGGGCGCGCACCGGCGAAGGGCTGTGGCAGGCCTCCGGAGATCTACACGCCGCTGCAGGCGTGGCAGGCGCTCGGCCAGCCGACGATCGCGATCAACGCCAACTTCTTCGACGTGCGCGGCCAGAAGGGCGGGTCGTGGAAGTCGACCGGATGCAGTTCGCCGCTCGGCGCCTACGTCGACAACACCCGCGGACAGGGCCGCGCCAACGCCGCGGTGACCGGCACCGTCGCCTACGCCGGCAAGCAGGGCCTGTCGGGCGGCAATGAACACTGGTCAGCGCACTGACCACGATGATCCTGCCGGTCGGCGGCGCAGCCGTACGTCGTGCCTGCCGAAGAGGCCCGCAGCGACTACGACGCGGCCTCGCCGGCGATCCAGGAGCCTGCTCGACAAGGGCGCGCGGTTCGTCGCGGTCAGCAGGCATCGGGCTGCTGGCGCCCGGCGACACCGGCCAGCTCAACGACGGCGGCCCGAGCGCGGCGCCGAACCGCGATCGCATACGCCAAGGACCAAGGACGAGCTGTACGTCTTCCAGGGCGGCAGCTACACGCCGGACCAGATCCAGGATCTGTTCCGCGGTCTGGGCAGCGACACGCGCGATGCTGCTCGACGGCGGCGGCTCGTCGGCGATCGTGCTGCGGCGCGACACCGGCGGCATGTGGGCGGGCGCCGGTGTCGCCGGACGGGCAATTGCGACACCCGACAGGTGCTGTGCGACTCCCGCGAGCGCGCTCAGCCCAGCTGGCTTGGCCTTCAACTGACGGCTTCAGCCGCGGACGAGTCTGCCGGCTTCGGCGCCCCGTCGAGCTAGTCGAGCCGACGTTGTCGACGCGCCGTCTTCGGTCGACTTCGGCGTCGTTTCGGTTCCTTCGGCTTCCTTCGGTGGCGTGCTGGGGTTGCTCGACCCTTCCGCCGCCGCTCATGGTGCGAAATTCGTAACGCGCACTACTAGCGTAATGGGCTAAAAGCCCATCTTCGGACATAATTCTGATCGACGCGAGACGGTTCGACTACGCATGTCGCGTTTGCCAGCACGCACGCGGTCGATGCGGCGGCCAGGTCTGCCTGGCGTACCCGCCGCCGAAGAGCACGACGTGCGCCAGCAGCGGATAGAGCTGGTGCAGCCCGACGCGGTCTCGCCAGCCATCGCGCAGCGGCCGGTGCGCCTGGTAGCCCTCGATCACCGCCGTCGAAGTGCGGGCACCCGAACAGCGCCAGCATGGCCGAGGTCCGGTCTCGCGATGGCCGCCGTGCGCCGCCGGATCTATCAGCACCGCGCCGCCCGGCGTCCACATCACGTTGCCGCTCCAGCAGATCGCCGTGCAGCCGGGCCGGGCGGATCGTCGTCGTCGAAATCGCCGGCATCACAGCGCGCCGATCACCGCGTCGATGGCCGTCGCGCGTCGGCGCATCCAGCCGCGTCCGCCGCGCGGTCGGCCATCGGTGCGAGTCGCTCGCTGGCGTAGAACGCTGCCCCACTCGGTCGCCTCGCGCAGTACGACATCGGCAGCGGCTGCTGCAGCGGCCCGAAGTAGCCCGCGACCGGTCCAGCCGTGCGGGCGGCTGCGCCGAACGCGTCGGCGCCCGGCGTCGTGGGTGCGGGCCAGCCGGTGGCCGAACTCATGTGCGGCGGCGCGGGTCGGCGCCGCGGTGTCCAACCGTCTCCAACGTCAGGCTGGCGTCGTCGTACGCGATCACCCCGGCGCACGGCACGCCGCCGTCAGCGGCCGAAAGCCATTGCAGCCCGGCGGCTTCGCAGGCGAAGAAGCCGCGGCGGCGCTCCGGCGCTGCGCTTGACGAACACTACGGGCTGGCCGGATACCGCGTCGCAGCACACCGGTCGCGGAGCTGATGCCGGCAGGTTCGTCATCAAGTGCCACCTGCAGTTTGGGGCCGACGCCGACGACGTAGCGGGCGCGCGGCCTGCGGGCGGTCAGCGCCTCCTCGACGACGGCGGACACCTTTCTCGGCAGGGACGGCCATCTTCCGGGACATCGGGATCATCTTCTTGATGCCAGCGATGTGTCTGGCGTACAGAGTCGCGGTGCTCGGAGTCAGCGCGCCTCGGCTGTTCGACCATGTCGTCGGCGGTCCGCCACATGTCGGTGTCGGTCTGCGCGGGCTCCACGATGCGCGACGCGAATGCTGCCACGGCCTCAACTCCATTCGCAGCGCATCGGCGGCGGCTTCCAGTGCGAACTTGCTGCGCGCAGTAGGCGCCGACCAGCGGCACGCGAGTCGGCCGTTGACGCATGGAGATGAACACGACCCGGCCGCGCGATCTGCGCAGCCGCGGGCAGCACCGCCTGGGTGACGGCGAGCTGGCCGATCACGTTGATCTCCAGCTGCTTTCGCCACTCGTCGGGTGCTGACCGTCTCCATCGGTACCGCTCGACGACGATGCCCGGCGTTGTTGACGACCGCGTCAAGCCGCTCCGGCAGCGCGACTCGCTGCAGCGCGGCGATGTCAGTCGGCGTCGGTGACGTCGAGGAGCACCGACGGAGACGCGCTGCGGATTCAGCGTGGTGACCGCGGCGGCGTCCTGCTCGCTGCGGACCCCGGCGATCACGTCCCAGCCACGGGCGGCCAGGTGCTCCGACGATCGACTTGCCGATTCCACGCGCTGCGCCGGTGACGAGAACTGATGGCATACGCCGAGACTAGCCCGCGGTCGCATCGCGCTCCGCTGCAGGCCGAACCAGAAGATCGCGCGCGGCTGGTGGCCACCACGGCCGCGGCGAGCGCGATCACCGGTGCGACGGTGAATCGTGTCATCGTCGCGCCGACCACCGCCCCGCGCACATCGTCACCACCACGCTGTAGCGCAGCTTCTCGCGGTGCCCGGTGCCGCCTGCCAGCCGGCTGTCGAAGCCGATGCCCCACGATCGTCGTCGTCAGCACGCGTGGTGGACAGTTCCTGGATGCCGAACTGACGGGCCGTGGCGTTCTGGCTGCCGAACGTGACCGCCAGTCCCGCGATCAAGAATCAAGCTTGGTGTTGTCGTGGTAGTGTCGAGCACCCCGGCGCCGGCCAGGATCGACAGTGTCACGCAGCACAACGCACTTCCACGCCGAGCGCGACGGTGAGCCAGCGACGGACCTCGCTGTCGAGGTGCCGCGCCAACCGGCCGCCGAGCACCGTGCCTGCCACGAAAGCTGACGAACGCGACGATGGCGGCGGTCATGTCGACACCGGAGTGCGGGACGAACCAGAACCCGAGGAAGATGACGTTGCCGGTCATGTTGGCGACGAACACGTGGCCGAGCACCGAGCACGCTGACCGCGTCGACGAGGCCGGTCGCGAACGTCAGCAGCAGCAGGCCGACGACCGTCAATCGTTCGGAGACCGGGGACACGACGGGCATGGCCGGACGTCTGCCCTACAGCTGCGGGGTCAGATCGAACGACGTCACCGTCGACATGCGGGTGATCAACCACTTCGCGTCGTGGCGCTGCATCGTCAACCGATAGGACAGGTAGCGCAGTGACGGGATGTTCTTCGACACCGGGCTGGTGGCCACCGAGATTGGTGTACACGATCGCGGTGGCCTCGGTCGGCGTCACCGATTCCACGGCCGCGCCCATCACCTGCGTGGTGTTGGTGACCTGCGCCTGCTTGTTGGTGGCGACGATCGCGTCGATGTACTTTGCGGTACTCGTTGCGCGAAGTCGCCGCCCAGGATAGCCGGCGGACCGGTCCGGCAGCGAGTCCATGTTGTCCGGGGTGTACGTCCACAGCGTGGTGATCGCGCTGGCGGCGGTCGCGGCGATGTCGAGCTTCGGTGTCGCACCGACGCACGGTCGGCGAGGTACTGGCTGCAGCGTCGCACCCGCGAAAGCGGCCGCACCGTACGAACAGACGACGGCCGCGGCGACCGCGGCGATCGTCAGTCGCTTGCCCGCCGGCCGGTGCGGAACCAGGATCGGTTCTCTCCGGCGGCTCTGCTCGGATTCCGTCGTCTCGCCTCCGGTTTCCGTCCGACGCTTCGTGCGACCGGCTCGTCGTCGACTGGTCGGTCTCAGGCTCACTCGCCGTCTTGGCCGTCCTGGCTGGCCTTGCCGACGGGCGTGCGTGGCGCGGTTGCGCGCCTTCGTGGCTCGTCGCGGCTCCGGCGACCTGTCCGTCGCGGCCTGCTGAAACGGTCGCGGGCTCGAGGCCGTTCTTCGTGCGCCGCGGAACAGCTCCATCGCCGACGCGACGGTTGCTCGCAGGGTCTCGGCAGTTGACGGTCAGTTCGGCGGCGCGACCGTCGCGGGCTCGGTCGCTGTCCAGTCGGCCGCGGCGTCGTCGGCGTCCTCACGAGTCGCGACAGCTCCTTGCGCAGCGGCATCCGATGGCGGCGACGGTCGCGCTGGCGTCGGCCGCTATTCAGCGTCCGCCGGCGGATTCAGCGTCCGTGGTCAGATCACCTGAATCAGCTGGCTGATCTTCCACTGCTGTCCTTCCTTGATGGCCGTTACGACCCAACGGTTTCCGCTCTCGATCGTCGACTTCCCGTCCGGCGACTTGGTGCGAGATCTTGGTGGCGACCAGGACGTCGGCGCTGCCGTTGTCGTTCCACCGCTGCACGCCCGCCTCGACAACGGTGCCCGTGCGTGGGTTCGGCGCGGGCGACCTGGACGAGGATCTCGTTCATCTTCTCCTTGAACGCCTTGGCGAAGTCGCCGGTGCCCTGCGACTAGGATCCGGTCGGCGTAGTCGTTGGCGTGGAACGGGTCCAGCGTCGTGTACGTGGTCATGAACGATCGCACATAGTCGAGTACGTCCGCGTCCCTGGACCGCCGTCCGGCGGTCAGCCTCGTGGCCGACCAGCATCAAGCTGCTTGCGGTGATGCCGGCCGCGACGAGCAGGGCCGCCAGTGCTGGCGATGAGCGGCAGCCCCCACCGCCGCTGGCGGTTTCGGCAGCCGCAGCGGTGAAGATCTCCGGCTGTCGGCATCGATCTTGCGCCGCGGGCTCATTGGGCGCCGCCAGTGTTCATCTGCGGCTTCTTCAGCACCGATGAGGTTGGCGACCCGCCACTGCCCGTCGCGCGGACTGCTCGAAGTCCACCCGCACCGTCGCGGTGATGAACTTGCAGGTCGTTCGGGTCTGTGCCGCGTTGGCCCTGCATGCGCCAGCAGCATCGCCGGCCTGGTCCGGCGACGCCGACAGCACCGCGCTGCTCACCGCCCAGTACTCGTTCGTCGGTTGCGCCGGCCTTCTGCACCGCCTGCTGCTGGGCGACCAGCTGCGACCGGTAGCCGTCGGTAGCCAGCGACTGGGCCTGCGCGAAGTCGTCGCTTCAGTGTGTCCGTTGCCGTAGCTCAGCATCTGTTCGACGATCCGCGGCCCCTGCGCCGCGATCTGCTGCGCGGGTCTCATCGACCGCCCGGTCGTGCCGGTATACCACCAGATAGCTCAACGCCACTGCCCGCCGCACACAGCAGCGCCGCCGCGACGAGCACGATCGCCGCCAGTCCGGCGCACGTCGCGCTGCGGCGGCTCGACCCGTCGCACCTCGGTGCGCAACAACAGATCGGCGAATGTGCGGCGCCGGCGAATCCCACAGCGGCCACAGCCATCCGACGAACAGCGCACGCGGTGTCCAGCAGATGGGCCAGGTCGCGGGCCAGCAGCCGCGCAAGCGCCGACCGGCGCACCGTCACGCTGTCGTGAACGGCGATGCCGAACAACGCTGCGGCCCAGGCTCCATCCGGTGATGCGCCGGCGGCAGCCAGCCGGTTCACCGCCATCAGCACGGACGACGAGCCGCCGCGGCCGCCGTGAACACCCACCACAGCCAGCCGCGCGGAACGGTGCGGCCATGTACGCCAAGCAGCGCCAGCGTCGCGATCACCGCGACGCCGAGCAGCACGTCCACCGCGAAGCGCACCGGCGCGCGCCAGCCAGGACGCCAGCGGCATCGTTCGGGCGTCGACTCGTCGGCCGGCGCGTCCGGCGTCGCGTCGAGCAACAGCCGTCACGAGCGTGACCTGATCCAGCTTGGCGATCTTGTACGTGCCGTCGTCGGGCGCCATCTTCACGCGCAGCCGGTAGCCCTGTTCCTGATCGGCGGCCTCCGAGTTGGTCACCTTGACCCGCACCGCCACCAGCACGTCGACCGACCCGTCGTCGTTGTGCCGCTCCACCGCCGCGCGCATGTCGGACACCTGCACCGTTGACGTTGGCCGCCTGGTAGGCGTCGACCAGCACGCCGGCTGTACAGCGTGGCCTGCACGCCGAAGTCGCCGGTCGAGCATTCGATGATCTTCGACTGGCTGGCGGTCATCGCCGCGGTGTCGGGCGCCTGCGTTGCCGTCACGCAGTCCTTCGCGCGCCTGCAGCGCGGCAGCATCGTCGCGCGCGATCGTCTCGCTCTGACTGGGACCGCAGACGCGAAGATAGCCGCCGACCGCCGCCGCCGACGGCCAGGATCAGCAGCCCGGCGCAGATGCCGACCAGCCAGCCACGTCCGAGGCGCGACGGACGCGCGGTCGTGCTACGCTCGGCAGTACCGTCGGTCGGCTTCGTGGCTCTGTGCTGCTCGTTGTTCTGGGATACTGCTAACCGACTCGTCCGGCGTTTCATTCAGCATCCGGTGGGGTTCAGCCGGCGGGTGCCAGCATCTCCTTCCATCCGTCGTCTCCTGGGTTACTCGAATTGCTGACGGTGTATTTGACGCCGTCGGGTCCGACCACCTCGCCGCTGGCCGGGCTGTAGATCGCGCGTTGAGCCGGGTGGACCTGGTGCCGGAGTGTACGTACACGGGTTGGGTTGTTGTCCACTGCACTGGATACGTGCCCTGGCCAGGCGGGGTCAGCGGGTCGCTGACCGGCGCCGGTGACTGCCGCGGCGGCAGCTGATCGGCGGGCAGCCGGGTTCATCCCGTTGTTGATCGACGGTGCCGGAACGACGTAGCCGGGGTTGGCCGGCTGGTCGCAGCGCGCCGCCGGGCGCAGGGCAGCTGACAGCGATCTGGTTCGGGTCGCCGTACCACGGGTTGGTACCCAGCGGAACTGATACGGCTCGTTGCTGCGGCACTCCTCGGGGTCGCCGCCCGCTTACCCGGCACGTCGACGCACGGGTAGTTGCGGGCACCGCGGACCACGTTGCCCTGGTAGTCCTTCGGGATCTTGCAGTACGTGCCCGTTGGCAGCGGCGCTGGCATGCTGGTGTCCGCCGGCGACCGCCACTCCGATGCCGGCAGGAAACCCGGTGAGGCACGGCGGCGGCTGGTTGATCGACAGCGCCGAAGTGCAGCTGAGCCGTCGTTCTCGAAGAGCGTTCCGGCCTGCGCGACCGCGGCGCCCTGCGGCAGGAGCACCAATGTCTGCTCGAGGCCCTTGTGGTAGCGCTTGAGCATGTCGATGACGATTTCCAGGTTCGCCAGCGTCTGCGGCAGAGAGTCGCGCACATCGCTGAACACGGCGGTAACCGCATCGAGGGTCGGGCGCGGCCTGCTGCAGACCGCTGCGCAGACGCCTGATCCTGCCGCGGCCGACTGCGCCGCGATGGTGTTCAGGTTGCGCGCCCACTGCTCGATCGCGTCGCCGGACTGGACCTGGCTGTCCAGGATCGGCGCCGAGTTCGCGATGATGTCGTTGACCTGCGGCAGGTTGTCCTGGAAGCCCTGCGCGACGTTCGTCGTGCCGAGTCGACCAGGCGCTGCAGCGCCGGGCCCAATCCACCCACCGCCTGTGACGTCTCGGTCAGCAGCGAGTCGATCTTCTCCGTCGGGCAGCACCGCCAGGCCGCGGTTGGCGGCGTCCAGCGCCGGGCCGACCTCGCTGGGCACCGTGCCTTCGGTGATGGTCTGCCCGTCGCTGAGGTACTGGCCGGGGTTGCCCGGTCGACACCAGGTCGAGGAACTGCTCGCCGATGGCGCGACACCGAGTGCACGTTGGCCGTGGCGTCGGCGGGGATCTTGTAGCGATCGTCGATGCTCATCGTCGCCCTGGCGCCGGTTTCGGTCGGTTCGACCGCGGTGACCTTGCCGATCTGGGTGCCGCGATAGGTGACGTTCGCCGTCGCGTACAGCCCACCGGAGCGGGGCAGGTCGGCGTGCAGCTCGTACTGCCCGACCCCGACCAGGCTGGGCACCCGCAGGTAGTACCCAGCCCAACACGGCGATGGCGAGGATGGTCAGGATCGCGAACAGAACCAGCTGGAACTTGATGAACCGTGGTCAGCACAACTCACTCACCCCTTTCCACCAGTGGTCCGCCCGGCGCGTCGTGCGGGTTCGGCGTGAAGCGCACATCCGGGATCATCGTCGCCGGGTCGCGGCCCCAGGCCTGCTCGAGTGCGCGCAGCACGCCGGAGACACCGGTGCCGGTCAGCACGCCGTTGTCGAGCGCGACTCAGTGTCAGGTCGACCAGTCAGCGACACGTTGATGTAGTCGCCGCGGACCACCTTCGGCACGTTCTCGATCGTTGAACGGCGCGGTCAACATGAACTTGAGCGCGCCGATCAGGTACGGCGACGCCTGGCCCAGCTGCTTGAGCGGGCGCTGCAGATTCTGCAGGTTGGTGTGCAGGTTCGCGCTCGACGGCGCCGAGCGCCGTCGTCGGCCGCGTTGCTGATCCGCCCCAGCGACTTCGACGGCGTCGGCGAACAGATCGCGGGTGTCGGCGAAATGCTTGATCAGCGGCGGGAATTCGGTCAGCACCCGGTCCAGGGTGTCGTTGCGGTGCAGCCACGATCGTCAGCAGCCGGTTGGTGGAATCGATCGCGCGGGTGATGTCCTTGCGCTGCTGGTTCAGTCTCGTCGGTGAACGTGTCCAGCCGGTTCAGGAATTCACGGATCTGATCGGCCCGACCGGTCAGCACGATTGTTGATCTCGGTCTGGATCGCTTCCAGGTTCGGGATGCCGCCGCCGCGCAGGACCGTGGCGATGCTCGCCAGCACCCGCTCGGTCGTGGGGAACGCCGAGCGAGTTCTTCAGCGGAATGGTGTCGCCGTTCTTCAGCAGCTGCGGCGACGGATCCGGCGGCGGGTCGAGCTTCACGTGCTGCGGCCCAGCAAGGCTGGTCTGACCGATCTTCGCCAGCGTGTTCTCCGGCAGCTTGACGTCGGGTTGCAGGTCCAGGGTCAGCGTCGCGACCCAGTTCTTCCAGCTCGATCGCGCGCACCCGGCCGACGATACACGTCGGCGACCCGCACGCGGCTATTGACGTTGAGCGCCAACGTATCCGGCATCTGCACGTAGATCGTCATCTTGTCCCGCCCGGTGCCTGGACCGCCCGGCAGCGGCACGTTCGGCAATGCCGCGCCAGCCGCACGGACGTCAGCACAACCGCGATCGCCGTCAGCGCCAAGGCGCGGCGTGCGATGCGGCTCCAACTTGCGCTGCGCTCATTGGCCCCTCCTGCTTCAGCGGGCAGCGCTGGTCCCGGCGGTGCCGGCCGGCGGGTCCCGGGCCGGCCGGGAGTGATCGCTCCGAGCGGATCCCCCGGTATCACTCCCGGTGCCGGACCCGGTGGTGGCCCGGGCTGCGGGTACCACGGCGGCGGCAGCGGGTTGTCGCTCGTCGTACGCGTTCGGCGGGCCGGGCAGGTTCCCGCCCGGCCGCCAAGATGCGGGCGGCGCAGCCGGCAGGCGATGTCAGGCCCGCCCATCAATTCGGCCAGCGACTCGGGCGTCAGCATGTTCGGCCGTGAACGGCTGCACGTCGACACCTTGCATGCCGGGTGCGGCGATCCAGCCCGGCTCGTGGTTGCCGTGGTGAGAACAAAGTGTCGCGCGACCAGATCCCCGGCACGGTGGTGTCCTTGTAGCCCCCGGCGGCTGCAGCCGCGGCTCGGAGTAGGAGATCTGTTTGGGCAGCGTCATCGCGCCCATGAACTGGTTGACGCCGATCGGCGGGAAGTTGAACTTGATCGCGTCGAGGATCGGCGCCAGGTACTGCGCACACAGCTCGGCGGACTCCTGATACCCCAGCCGGCTACCGGCCTGGATCGAGCTGCAAATGAACTGCATCGGGTTGGCGAAGTTGGCGATGACCGGCAAGCCGACGATGCCGCCGGCGTTGGGCGAGATGATGTTGGTGAGGTTGGCGACGAGGTTCGGGAACACGTGCAGGCCGGTCTCCAAACCATTCAGCGGCTCCGGCTGCAGGATCGCATTGGTCACCTCGGCCAGGTTGTTGACGTCCGTGGCCAGGACGGATCCGTTCTCGTCGATGAACTTGCGGGTGGTCGTCAGCAGATCGGTTCAGATCATGCAGCGCGGTGGCCACTTCCTGGTCGGTGTTGGTGAACGAGTTGGTGAACTGCGCGAGGTCGTTGTTCAGCGCGACGAACTGCTGATCGCTCTTGTACAGCGCATTGACGAACAGCGCCAGGCTCTTGACCACGCGCGAAGAAGTCGCCGCGGCCCTCGTTGAGCGTGGTGACCGCCTCCGGACAGACCGTTCAGCGTCTTGGTTGAACTGCTCGCCCTTGCCGGCCGAGCCCGTCGGCAGAAGGATCTCGATGACGTCGCCGAACGGGCCCTTGGGCTGCTCTGGCGTCGGGCCCCAGGTCGATGAGGATCCGGTTGAGCGAGTCGCGCAGCTCGTCGTATCTCGACCGGCACCTGGGTGCGGTCGATCGGGATCACGGCGTTGTCTTGCATCACCGGCCCACCGGTGTAGGGCGGCGACAGCTGGATGGTGCGCGACGACACCGAGGCTCGGGTTCAGGATCGACGCGGTGGCGTTGGCCGGGCACCTTGTACTTGTTCGCGTAGTCGGAACGTCACCTTCATCTTGTCGCCGGCGGGCTCGATCGAGTCGATCGAGCCGACCTTCACGCCCATGATCTGGATCTTGTCACCGGCATACAGCGCGAGCGTGTTCGGGAAGTACGCCACGACGGTGTTGGTGGTCAGCTTCTTGTAGAGCTGCCAGCCGACGATGCCCGCCGACCAGTGCCAGCACTACGACGAGCGATCCGATGATCACCGAAGCCCGAGATACGCTCGGCAGCTTCAGGTTTCGCACATTGAAGATAGTCGACATCGGCTGCAGCCCTACCCTTGCGACCCGGGCGGAAGGTACGGCGGGTTGCCCGGCAATGGCGGCGGTTCCGGCCGGTCCCGCGTCCGGACCAGGTCCCGGCGGCGGCGGTGGACCGGCCAGCGCCGGCGGCAGCGGCGCGATGCCCGGGGTGAAGTCCGGCGGCCCGTGGCAGCGGGCCCAGCGGGACGGTGCGCGCACCGGGCGGGCCCGGCGCGAGCGGTACCGGGGCGCCGGGCATATCCGGTGGCAGCTGACCCGGGATGGCCGCGGCACGGAACACCCGGCGTGAAGCCGGGCCATCCGGTTCGGCGGCGACGTCACGACGTCCGGCGGCAAATAACCTGCGCCGTACGGGTTAGTCGCCGAACGGGCCGGTCGACAGATGGGAACAGGGCAGCGGGATCACCCGGTCGCGGCGAAGGTCTCGGGCGCCGGCGTGTACGAGCACGGGTGAGCCCTGCGACCACCGCAGGGCCGGGATGCTCCGGGGTACCTTCCAGCGCCTCCGGCCCCGGCGCCGGAGCACCGTTCGGGAATCGCGTGCCGTTCGGATCGGGGAACCGCCATGCGTGGCAGGCCGGCGTTACGCCAGAACTCCTCCGGGTCGATGCCGCGCTTCTGAACGCGGCGTCGACGAACGGCTGCAGCATCCGACGCGGCAGCAGGTTGACCAGCAGCACCTTGAAGTAGGGGCCGGACGCTACCGCCTCGGCCAGCGACGCGATGAACTTGCGCCAGCGTTGACAGCGTGTCGACCAGGTCGTACTTGCGCTCCCTGAGGATGTCGCTGATGGTGCGCAGCTGTTCCAGCACATGGTTGAGGTTGGGGTTGTCGTTGATGAAGCCAGTAACCTGTGCCGAGAACTGACCCACCCGCTCCAGCAGCATGCTGACCGCGTAGCTGCGTTCGTTGATCGCGCCGAGCAGCGGTCTGCGCGTTGGCCAGCAGCTGCGTTGATCTTCTCGCCGCGGTTCCCGAGGACGCCGGCGATCTTGTTGGCGTTGGCCAGCAGTTGCTTGATCTGGTCGTCGCGCTTGCCGATGGTGTCGGAGAACCGGGCGACACCGTCGAGGGCGGCGCTCAGGTGCGGGTAGGTCTGATCGATCGGTCTCCGACAGCACGTTCAGCGACCGTTTCACCGTCTCGGTGTCCCAGCCGGACGCCGCCTTCGGTGACAGGTCGAAGAACGCGTCGTAGATCTGGTACGGCGTGGTGGTCTGCCCGAGCGGCAGAACGCCGTTGGCTCTCAACGCGTCGGTGCCGCGCGGTTCGATCTCCGATGTTCTTGCGACCCAGGATCGTGTCGGTGCGGATGGCCGCGCCGGCTGTCGGTACCGATCTGGTGCCGCTCGAGCGATGTAGCCGATCACCGACCTTGTCGCCGCTCGATATCCATCGAGCGCACTTCGCCGACGTCCACGCCTGCGATGCGCACCTTGTCACCGCCGCTCAGGCCGGCCGGTGTCGGAGAACTGCGCGTAGTAGGTCGGCGTGCGCGAACAGCATTGGCGACGCTTGCGAAGCTCTGCCCGACCCCGATCACCATGAGCAGGATGACGATGCCCATCAACCCGTTGCGAACCCGGTTCGAACCCTCCAGCGTCCTCATTGCGGCGTGCACCTACCCGAGGGCTGCGACCAGACCTTGACCGTGCGCACCGGGTCCGCCGGGCTGCAAGCCGTTCAGCTTGAGTCGTGATGTCGCAGGCGTAGAAGTTGAAGAAGTCGCCGTAGACGCCGCCTGCCCGGCCGATGATCTTGCAGCGCCGTCGGCAGCCTGGATCAGGATGTCGTTGAGCTGGTCCTTCTGGTCGACGAGCGGCTGCTGGACGAGCTCCAGTTATGGAGACCGTGCTCTGCAGCAGCGGCGACGGTTGTCGGCCAGCAGGTCGTCGACGGTGCCCGCGGCGTCGCTGATGTCGGGCGACCGAACGTGGCGATCGGGTCGGCCCGGTTCTTCAGGCCGGTGATCAGCTTCTCGAAGTCGACGACGCGTCTCGTCGAACTGCCGCTGGTGCTTGACGGTGGTGTCCAGCACGGTGTTGAGGTTGCGAATCACCTCTCCGATGGCCCGGTCACGGTCGGCCAGCGCCGGAGGTGAGCTGGCGCCGTCTGGTCGAGGATGTCGCTGATGGTGCCGCCCTGGCCCTGGAAGATCGTGATGATCGACTGGGCGATGTTGTTGATCTTGTCGGGGTCCAGCGCCCGGAACAACGGACGGAAGCCGCCGATCAACGCGTCCAGGTCGAGCGCGGGCTCGGTGCGCTCCAGCGGAATGGTTCCGCCTGCGGGCAGGCGCTGGTCGTTGTCGCCGCGCTTGGAGCTCCATGTAGCGGTCGCCGATCAGATTCAGGTAGCGGATCGACGCCGTCGTCCCTTGGAACAGCTGCAGGTCGCGGCTCGACGTTGAAGTCGACCTTGACCCGCCTGCCGCTGTCGAGCAGTTCGACCTTGGAAACCTTGCCGACCTCCACCCCGGACGCGCGGACGAACTGGCCGGCCCGCAGACCGCTGGCATTGCTGAAGATCGCCGAGTAGCCGGTCGTGCGGTCGAACCGCATCTGACCGAACACCACGATGATGATCGCGGTGAACAGCAGCAGCACCAGTGCGAAGGCGCCGAGCTTGATGGCGGTACCGGTGATTTTCATGGGTTGATCGTGTTCTCCCCGATCTGACGGCCCCAGACGTATTCGATCCCAGGAAAGAGAGACTGGTATCGGCAGTGGGAGGGAGGGGAAGGAGGAGGGTAATAACACACAGCGTGCAACCGACATCGGCGAGGGGCGAGCTCGAGGTGGTTGTACGGCGCGATCGACGCGCCGGTGTCCATCACCAGGTACGGGTTCGGCCACAGAGTCACGGGTCACGGGCTGCCAGCAGCCGGGCCGGCCCTCCGGTCCGCCTTTGGCGTTCACCCGGGGCAGGTTGTCCGGATAGACGTAGGCGTTGCCGGGCGAAGAGGATCTCTGAGTGGGTCCTCAATGAATAGCCGTTGCCGCCCAGGGAAGCCGCGACCTTGGGTGCGACGTCGTGGGAGTTGCGGATGAAGCCAGAACAACATGGGGCTGTACCTCGTCGAGCAGAGCTGAGGTCGGGAGCAGATCCTCGGTACCGCGAACAAGGTACGGGCCGCCGCGCTCGAAGATGTCACCGCCGGTGTTGCCGAAGCCCGATCGAGGCCATCAACGCCTGATCGATGTTGCCCTGTTGTTCGTTGAGGGTGCGCGCCGTGGTGACCGCATTCTCCAGGCCGTCGAACAGGTCGGGGGCGGCGTTGGCGTACACACCTCACCAAGGTCGGCCAGCAGCTGGTTGTCCCGCCGGATCTGCGGCATCTTCGGGTTCAGTTCGCCAAGGATCTCGTTGCCGTTGATGACCGCCTGGCCGAACCGTTCGCCGAGTCCCCGCAGCGCTTGCGCAGTCGCACTCAGCGTCAGGTTCAGCTTGATCGGGTCGATCTTCTCCGACACCGAGGTGAGCGTCCCGAACAAGGTGTTGAACTCGGTGGTCACATGCGTCGCCTCGATCACGTCGGACGAGGTGATGCGTTGCGGCACCGGATCTTTCGGCGACGAGAAGGAGATGTACTTGTTGCCGAACACGGTGGTGGCGTTGATCTTGGCGTCCACGTTGGCGGGATCAGCTTGAGGTACTTGCGGTCCACCTCCAGCGTGATCTTCGCCCTCGGCTGGATCGCCGACGGTGGTCTCGCTGACGGCGCCCACCTTGCCGATCTCGACACCGTTGTAGGTCACCTTCGCGCCGGGATCCATCGACAGGCCCGACCGGTCCGACATCATCGTCAGCTTCTCGCGATCCAGGAAATCGCCGCGGAACTGGAAGTACACCAGCACGATCGCAGCGATCGTCAACAAGGTCAGCACCAGACCGGCCAGCTTGTATGGCGGTGTGCGCGGAGTGTTCACCGGGGCCGTCATGCGCTACACCGTGAGGGTTGAAGTTCGGGTCGACGCCATAGAGCGCCAACGATGCGAACAGGACAACAACCACGATCGCGACCAGCGAGGCACGCATCGACCGGCCGACGGCCTCGCCGACGCCGACCGGCCTGCCGCTGGCGAAGTAGCCGTAGTAGCAGTGGTTGAGCATCACGATCACCGAAATGATGATCGCCTGCACGAAGGACCAGAGCACGTCGTCCGGACGCAGGAAGGTGCGGAAGTAGTGCTCGTAGGTGCCGATCGACTGGCCGTAGAAGAACGTCGTCGTGATCTGCGCCGGAGAGGAACGACATGATGATGGCCATCGAGTAGAGCGGGATGATCACGATGAACCCGGCCATGATCCGGGTGGACACCAGATAGGAGATGGACTTGATGCCCATCACCTCGAGGGCGTCGATCTCCTCGCTGATCCGCATCGCGCCCACTTCTGCGGTAGCGCCGGCGCCGACGGTGGCCGCCAGAGCCTGCCCCGCCACCACCGGCGCGGCGATACGCACGTTGATCAGCGCAGCGAAGAACCCGGTGAACGCCTCAACGCCGATGTTGCCCAGGGACGCGAAGCCCTGAATCGCGACCAGTGACGAGACCGGACAGGGTGACGAACCCGACGATCGCGACGGTGCCACCGATCACTGCCATCGCCCCGGTGCCCATCCCGATCTCGGCGATCAGGCGGAGCAACTCCTTGCGGTAGTAACGCAATGCATGCCCGATCGAACCGATGGCCGTGATGACGAACCATGCGACATGCCCGACGCTGTCCAGGAATCGCGCGGGCGCGCCGACCCACCGCTCCGTGCGGGCGTATCCCCGCGGGAAACGTGAGCGCAGAACGGACGGGGTCGCCATGTCACTGCCCCGTCCCGAACCGGACACCGATGGTGGTCAGCACCACGTTGACCGCGAACAGGGCCACCACACAGAGCACCAGCGTCTCGTTCACCGCGGTGCCGACGCCCTTCGCGCCGCCTGCCACGGTCAGACCGCGGTAGCAGCCGACCAGACCGGCGATCAGACCGAAGGTTCCGGCCTTGACAATCGAAATCACGGACCTCGGGCAGGCCGGTGATGAGCGTGAGCGTGGATACGTATGCGCCTGCGGACACGTTCTGCAGGTACACACCGAAAGATGAACCCGCCGACCAGACCAACGGTGATCACCGCGCCGTTGAGGAGTATCGCGACGAAGGTCGAGGCGACCACGCGCGGCACCACCAGCCGGTGAATCGGGTCGATGCCGAGCACCTCGAGCGCGTCGATCTCCTCGCGGATGGTCCGAGCACCGAGGTCTGCACAGATCGCCGTCGACCCGGCGCCCGCGACCACCAGCACGGTCACCAGGGGGCCCAGCTGGGTGACTGCGCCGATCGCCGCGCCCGCGCCCGGCACGTCGGCAGCGCCGAACTCCGCGAGCAGGATGTTCAGGGTAAAGATGAGCAACACGGTGAGAGGTACGGAAACCGCGATGAGTGGGCAGGAACGCGACCCGCATCAAGAACCAGCCCTGCAGGATGAACTCGCGCCACTGGAACGGGGGACGGAACAGCGCCTTGCCGGTGAGCACGCACATGCGCACGAAGCCGCCGACTGCCTCCAGCGCCGGCCTGGTCTGATCGGCGACGTAGTCGGTCACCCTGGTTGCGTCGCTGTCACCAGCGCGCTCCCACGCCCACGCCACGGCCGCCATCGCGGTACGGCAGCCCTGTCGCACGGCCCCTCCTTGCCCCGAACCCGTGTGTGTGACCACCATCTCCCTACTCGTGGGTAGTAAGACGGACTACAGGACTGTACCCGATGGCGCCCTGAGCTGGGACCGCATCCGCCGGATTGTGCCTATAACCGTTAGCAAACGCATCTCCCCTGATTAACTTTCAGCCTTGCCGGCAGAAACCGTTGCCGCAGAAGAAGTTTCGTCCGCGTCAATCGGTTTACTCACACCAAAACGGTTTCGTAGTTCCGTTTTGAGGACTTTGCCAGCGGGGTTTCGCGGCAGTGCGTCGACCAACTCCAAGTGCTTCGGGTGCTTGTAGGAGGCCAACCGGTCGATGAGGAATTCGTCAAGATCAGCCAGGCTGAGGTCCGGTTGCGTCACAGCGGCCACGGCGACGGGGACCTCTCCCCACTTCTCGTGGCTTCGCCCGATCACCGCCACCTCGACGATCGCTGGATGGCCGGCGAGAACGTTCTCCACCTCCGCGCAATAGATGTTCTCTCCGCCGGAGATGATCATGTCCTTCTTGCGGTCCACCACCCAGACGTAGCCCTCCTCGTCCTGGCGCACCAGGTCGCCCGAGTGGAACCAGCCGCCGGCAAATGCCTCAGCGGTGGCTCTCGGGTTGTTCCAATAGCCTTCCATCAGGGTTGGTGCCCGGTAGACGATCTCGCCGACCTGACCGACCTCAACGTCGTTCATGTTGTCGTCGACCACCCGCGCGGTGACGGTCGGAATGACCTTTCCGACCGAGCCGCGCTTGCGAAGCTGCGTCGTCTGCCAACAACATGCACGTGACCGGTGACATCTCGGTTTTGGCCGAATGCCGCCAGGATCTGGCTGCCGGGAAAGGTTTCGGACATGGCGCGCAGCAGCGTGTCGGACGCCGGGGCCGCGCCCACAAGAGCACACGCAGCCGGATATCGCGCGGATTGGCTCGCTGCTCGGCGCAAACCACCCTGCCACTGCGCGGGCACCGGGAAGATCGCCGTCACCTTCTCGGCCTCGAGGACGTCGAGCAGCGCGCCGGCTCGAACGCCCCCAGCGGGTAGACCACGGTGGGCAGGCCGAGCAGCAGCCCGGTGATCATGTTGCCGATGCCTGCGATATGGAACAGCGGGACCCCGACGAACCCGACGTCGTTGTTGATGTCGGCGCCGGTGGTGAACAGGTTGGTCATCGCCTGCCCGGCCAGGTTGGCGTGGGTGAGCACGGCACCCTTGGGCCGCCCCGTGGTACCCGAGGTGTACATGATCAGCGCGGGAGAGTCGTTGGGGATGTCGACCGGCTCGGCTGGCGCACCTTCCTCCCCAAAAGATCGTCGTAGCCGAGCACGCCGTCTTCGGTGGCCGAGCCCGCGACGATCACCGTGGCGAGATTCGGGTCGAGATCCCTTACCGCGGTGGCCACATTTGCCAGCACCGACTCGGCGATCACGACCTTGGCGTCGCAGTCGCTGACCAGGAAGGCGATCTCTGGTGGCGTCATGCGGAAGTTGACCGGCACGGCTATGGCGCCGAGCTTGTTGGCCGCCAGGAGCGACTCGATGAACTCCGTCCGGTTGAGCATCAGGATCAACACTCGGTCGCCGAAGGTACGCCGCGTCGGCTGAGCGCGCCTGCGAGTGCGGTCACGCGGCGGTCGAGCTCAGCCCAGGTGGTGGTGTGGCCGAGAAACCGCAGCGCTGTCGCATCCGGTTGCATCAGCGCGTGCCGGGCCAGCTGGTTGGTCCAGTTCTGCCCTCTCGCGAGATACGGCTGATCGGTCAGGGACGGCTGAGCGGTCAACGGCATGAGCTCCCGGGTTGCGCGGCGCTGATATTTGATCAAACATGTTGTTGCCCCGGTCACACTATGGCCTCGGCGGTCAGGGGACAACCCGTCCGAATGCCGAATGGAGGCGAGTGAACGCACCGGCAAGAGTCGTTCCCCGCCCGCGGCGCACCGTGCGGCGCGAGCAGATGTCCGACGAAGTCGCCGAGCACCTGCGAGCGGCCATCATGTCCGGGACGCTGCTACCCGGCACGTTCATCCGGCTCGACGAGACGGCGGCGCAGCTCGGCGTCAGCATCACACCGGTGCGCGAGGCGCTGCGCACACTGCGGGGTGAGGGCATGGTGCAACTCGAACCGCACCGTGGCCATGTCGTCGCGCCGCTGAGCCGTCGCGACATCGAGGACATCTTCTGGCTGCAGGCCACGATTGCCAAGGAGCTCGCGGCGGCGGTCGCCGAGCGGATCAGCGACGACGAGATCGCCGCGCTGGAACGCCTCAACGACGAGCTCGCCACGGTCGTCGAAACCGGTGACGCCGAAGGCATCGCGGCCGCCGAGTTCGCATTCCACCGGGCGTTCAACCACACGACGGGCCGCATCAAGCTGGCCTGGTTTCTGCTGCACGTCGCGCGCTACATGCCGCCGTTGATCTACGCGACCGACCCACAGTGGGGTGTTCAAGCGGTGGACAACCACCGCCAGTTAATCGCCGCGCTGCGCCGCCGCGATGCCGCCGAGGTGGTCCAACTGACCGGTTGGCAATTCACCGACGGCGCGAGGAGATTGACCGCGCGGCTGGAGGAGACGGGCATCTGGAGTTGATGCCCGCTCCTGGTACTGAGCAGCCCAGTGTGTGCGAGGTTGCCCGGCTATCAGCGCAGTGTCGCTGCACCGGAACATTTTTCAGTAGTAGCGAAATTGTCGCTCAGCGCGAGGCGGGCACTCCAATCCCCCTGCGACCCCGGCCGCGGGGTTGATGCGCGACGGTGATGTCAGTCGCCATTGGCACTGTCCGACCATGAACGACAAACGCCGGGCCGGGGTCGATGCCGCGTGCCACCGAGCACCGGATCCACAAACGCGTCATGGCACTGCGCACTGAGGCTGAGTTGATAGCGGGATCCGATGACGACGCGTTCTGGGATGCGCTGGGAGCCTGATGTTAGGAGTTGGCGGCCAGCTGCTCGGCGCGAGGCCTTAAGGTTGTCGGCGAGGTAGTCCAGCGTGTCGCCGATCGCCTTCTTCACCATCGTCTTCGGGATCGCCAACTTGGTCTCCACGTCGAGGTCGACGGTCAGCAGCGACGTGTCGACCCGATCGGCACCACCGAGAACTTCTGCTCCTGCTTCTCGAAGTGATCGCCCTGCTGCAGCACCGTGTAGATCTCGTTTGGACTGGGGTAGTAGACCGCCGTGATGAAAGTGCCCGACTGCCCTGTACAACGACGTCGAGCCGGAGCTGGCTGGGCCGCCCATCCTCGTAGCGGGCCAGCACCCAGCAGCCCTTGATCTCCTCGTTCCATTCCGGGTACGACTCGAAGTCCGCGACGATCGTCATGATCGACTCCGCGGACGCCTCGACCTCGACGGTCTTACTGACCAACGGCATTACTGCGCGCCCGCGGCAGGGTCCAGACCCAACGGCGAATCCGTCCGCACCGCTTCATCACGGATCAGTCCCCGCAGAAGCGCGGTGCTGAACTCGACGGCGATCTCGGGTGCGGTACGCCTGCCCTGTGGCCGAAGCCAGCGATACGCCCCGAGCGTCATCCCGATGTATCCCAGCGCGAGCACATGGGAGTCGCAGTCGTAGAACTCGCCGCTGGCGATCCGCGGTCGATGACGTCGCGCACGTGCTCGTAGACCTGGGTCTCCTTCTCGCGGATGTAGGCGACCTGTTCCGCGGTGAACCACTCGGTGATGTAGGGCCCTCCTGGAAATACACCGCCGCCCGCTCGAGGTCGCCGGCGATGCCGACCAACAGCCTGCGGGTGAAGTGGTAGATCGTCTCGCGCGCGGACGCCGACGGGTCGTCGTGCAGCGCGGCCACCGTGAAGTCGGCGGCACCCTTTGTAGATGTCGTAGAGGATCAGCGACTTGCTGGCGTAGTAGTGGTACACCGTCGCCTTGTTCAGGCCGACCGCGTCGGCCACGTCGTCCATCCGGGTGCCGTGGTAGCCCCGCGCGGCGAACAGCTTGGTGGCGACGGCCAGCAGCTCCTCACGGCGGGACATCCCGTTCGGCGCAGCTGCGGCAGGGTCGGACGCTCTTCGCGCAAGCGGCTCATCGGAAGACATGGGGCGACTCACTATAGGCAGGCCCGGACGGCGTCCGGGGTATCAATCAACTGGTTGGACAGTCTAGGTGCTCAGGGTGTTGCCGCGTTCGAGGCGGGTCTGAGACTCCTGCGTAAGGGCAGCCGTTACGCGAGAGGGTGAGCACATGGATCCGAGACCCGGACTATGACGCCAGCGACGAAATCGAGTTCTTCTTGAGCTACTTCGCCTGGGGGCTGCGGGGGTCGTCACCGGTGGTGGCTACCCGCCTCCCGCCTACCCGCCGGTCTAATCGATCGAACTGGGCACTCGCCGGTCTACCACGTGGGGCCGGTGAAGAACCCGTCGAAGCGGATTCGCTGCTGACGCAGCATTTCCAGTTCGTGGTCCGTCGGCAGCCCCTGGACCGTCGTCGATTCTTTCAGGGTCGGCGCCTGTCCCTCCAGCACCTGTTTCGGTGTCGATTCCATTGCAGGTCCCTCCCGGTGGCGTTGACGTCTAAACCATCGTCTCCGGTATGAACCGCTGCTGCGCGAGTAGTGGACTACTGCAATTTATGGGTAGGGGCCGCAGAGCAGCGCCGCGCTCTAGAGTACCGCCTCCCCTAGAGCGCGACAGCTGGGCTCGTCGGCCTCGGCGACCGGCTACTTCCGCTCCGCTTCCCGCCAGGCGGTTGATTCCTGAGGTGTCCGCTGTTCGGCGTCGTCCCGGCCGTCGTGATCGGCATCCACGGGCGTCTTCGGATCCAGCTCATCGGCGTGCTTGCGGCGCTCATCGATGTCTTCACGCGACGCGGCGACCGCCTCGCGATGGCCCGCGGCCTGCTCGCTGAGCCGGGCGGCCTCTGCGGCTTTCGCTTCGGCTTCGGCTTCCGCAGCGCGGGCCATTCGCCGCCGTTTCGTCGGCGAGTGCCTCTCGCTTGTCCACCTTCGCGACATGCGTGGTGACGTCTTCGCGGATCCAGCTCGGCCTCCACGTGCCTGTGCTGGTTGCGCCGGTTGCGGGCTGCGAAAACCAGCGCCGCGATCACAATGACCGCCGCGATGGCGACGACAATCCAGACGGTGGTGGTGCTATCCATGGCGGTTCCTTCCGTAGAAATCCCGGGCCGTCGTTGACGCACCCGCTAGTTAGGGTTCCCTCCGACGCAGCCGCCGAAACTTAAAGCGCCTTGAGCTCCCCGGCGACTTCGGTGACCGACTTCTTGGCGTCGCCGAAGAGCATGGTGGTGCCGTCGGCGTAGAACAGCGGGTTGTCGATGCCGGCGAAGCCGGAGTTCATCGACCGCTTGAGCACGATCACCGATCTGCGACTGGTCGACGTTGAGGATCGGCATGCCGTGGATCGGGCTGGACGGATCGTTGCGCGCCGCCGGGGTTGCGTGACGTCGTTGGCGCCGATGACGATGGTGACGTCGGTGCGCGCGAATTCGTCGTTGATGTCGTCCATGTCCTTCATGGCGTCGTAGTCGACCTCGGCCTCGGCCAGCAGCACGTTCATGTGTCCCGGGCATCCGGCCTGCGACCGGGTGGATCGCGTACTTGACCGGCACGCCCTTGTCCTCGAGCAGGTCGGCCAGGTCCTTGACGGCGTGCTGGGCCTGCGCGACGGCAAGCCCGTAGCCGGGCACGACGATGACCTGGTTGGCGTAGGCCATCTGGATCGCGGCGTCGGCGGCCGAGGTGGACTTCGACCATGCCTTGTCGCCGTCGTCGCCGCCGCCGACCGCGACGCCGCCGCCACCGAAGCCGCCGGCCACGATGGCCGGGATGGACCGGTTCATCGCCTTGGCCATCAGGTTGGTCAGGATCGAACCGGACGCGCCGACGATCATGCCCGCGACGATCATCGCGGTGTTGTTCAGCGCCAAACCCGCTGCGGCCGCGGACAACCCGGTCATCGCGTTGAGCAGTGAGATGACCACGGGCATGTCGGCGCCGCCGATCGGCAGCACCACCATCAGGCCCGAGCACCGCCGGCGGCGGCCAGCAGCCACGATCATCCACCACAGCGACGCTGCCCCCGCCGGGATGGGCATCCACGCCCGATCACGACCGCGGCCGCGATCGCGCGCGATCAGCAGCAGGATGTTCAGCGGCTGCTGCAGCTTGCCGACGCCGATCGGGCGGCCGGGCAGGATCTCCTGCAGCTTGCCGAACGCGATGATCGAACCCCAGAACGAGATCGACCCGATGATCGCGGCGAACAGCGACGCCACGACGATGTGCCACGGTCGGCGACTCGCCGTGCCGGAACGCCGAGAACCCTGTCGGTGTCGATGAACTCCGACCAGCGCGATCAACGCGACGGTGCCACCGCCGACGCCGTTGTAGAACGCCACCAGCTGCGGCATCGCCGTCATCTTGACCAGCCGCGCCGGCGGCACACCCAGCGCCACACCGACCAGCAGACCGGCGATGATCAGCGGCCAGTTCTCGGTGTGGCGGATCGCGATCAGCGTGGCGATCACCGCCACGGCCATGCCCGCCGCGGCGATCCAGTTGCCGCGCACCGCGGTCTTGGGCCGGTCAAGCCCATCAGGCCGATAGATGAACAGCGCGAACGCGACGCGAGGTAGAGGCAGGACGACGAGATAGTTCATCGCGCTTGCCCGTTCGTTCCCGTGGCGGGAGCCGCAGGCTCAGCCGAGCCTTGGCTTGGGGCTTCTTGCCCTTGAACATGCCCAGCATGCGGTCGGTGACGACGAAGCCGCCGACCACGTTGAGCGTGCCGAACACCACTGCGACGAACAGGATGATCTGCATCGCCAGTCGACGGATGCTCGACCCGGCCGAACACCACCAGCGCGCCGACGAGCACGATGCCGTGAATGGCGTTGGTGCCCGACATCAACGGGGTGTGCAAGGTGTTGGGCACCTTGGAGATAACCGCGAACCCGACGAACCCGGACAGCACCAGGATCGCCAGGTTGGCCAACAACTGGTCGTACATTGGAAGTCTCCGCTCTAGCTTTCTGCGCCGCTCGCGGCGCGTGCGTAACGCACGATTCCGCGATCACCTCGTCGTCGAAGTCGGGCGCCAGCTCGCCGTCGGTGATCAAGCAGATCCAGCAGCGCGGTGATGTTCTTCGAGTACAGCTCGCTGGCGTGCTCGGGCATGGTGGCAGGCAGGTTCAGCGGCGAGGCGATCGTCACGCCGTGCTTGACGACGGTCTGGCCCGGCTCGGTCAGCTCGCAGTTGCCGCCGGTCTCGCCGGCCAGATCGACCACCACGCTGCCGGGCTTCATGCCCTCCACCGCCGCGGCGGTCACCAAGCCGCGGCGCCGGACGCCCAGGCACCAGCGCGGTCGTGATCACCACGTCGAAGCCCGTGATCGCCTCCTCGAGCGCCTTCTGCTGCTGCGCGCCGTTCCTCGTCGGTGAGCTCGCGGGCGTAACCACCCTCACCGGCGGCCTCGATGCCGAGGTCCAGCCACTGCGCGCCGACCGACCGCACCTGGTCGGCCACCTCGGGACGCACGTCGTAACCGGTGGTGCGTCGCGCCCAGCCGCTTGGCGGTGGCCAGCGCCTGCAGACCCGGCCACCCCGACGCCGAGCACCAGCACGCTGGCCGGCTTCACCGTGCCCGCCGCGGTGGTCAACATCGGGAAGAACCGGGTGGACTCCGACGCGGCCACCAGCACCGCCTTGTATCCCGGCGACGTTGGCCTGCGACGACAGCGCGTCCATCACCTGCGCGCGCGAGATCCGCGGGATCGCCTCCAGCGCGAACGCCTGCACACCGGCCTTCTTCAGCGCGTCGATCTGGTTGTCGGCGTTGCGCGGCGCCAGGAAGCCCGATCAGCGTCTGCCCGCTGCTTGAGCTTGGCGACCTCGTCGGCCGTCGGCGGCGCGACCTTGCACCACTACATCGGCCGCCCACGCGTCGCCGATCGTCGCGCCCGCCTCGGTATAGAGGTCATCGGGCAGCAGCGCCGCCTCGCCGGCGCCGGACTCGATGACGACCGCGACACCCCGCTGTTGACCAGCGTCGCCACCGCCTTCGGCACCAGCGCCACCCGCGCCGTTCGCCCGACGCCCGGACTCCCGGACCACCCCGACTCGTAGTCTGCGTTCGTCATGCTACGTCAGTGATTGCCTCGACACCTCCAACCGCCACCGGCGGTCACAGCTAAATCGAGTTCGGCGGCCGCGGATACAGTGCTGACCATGGCGGTCGACCGGCTACTGCCGTCGCAAGATGCGGAAGATCTGATCACGCTCGACGCGCGACATCGCCGACAAGGTGCTCGATCCGATCGTCGATGCACATGAGAAGGCCGAGACTTACCCCGAAGGGCGTGTTCGCGCAACTGGGTGCCGCGGGGCTGCTGAGCCTTGCCGCAGCCGGAGGAGTGGGGCGGCGGCGGCCAGCCCTACGAGGTCTATCTGCAGGTGCTCGAGGAGATCGCGGCGCGGTGGGCGGCGGTGCGCGGTCGGCGGTCAGCGTGCACAGCCTGTCGTCGCATCCGCTGTTGGCGTTCGGCACCGACGGAGCAGAAGCGCCGCTGGCTGCCGGGCATGCTGTCGGGTGAGCAGATCGGCGCGCTACAGCCTGTCGAGCCGCAGGCCGGGTTCGGATGCCGCGGCGCTGCGGTGCGCGGCGACGACGCCGATGACGGCGGCTACGCGCATCAACGGGTCGAAGTCGTGGATCACCCACGGCGGGCGTGGCCGACTTCTACACGCTGTTCGCCCGCACCGGCGTGGGGCACGAGGCTGGCACCGCGAGGGTAGCTCCAGTGCTTCCTGCGTGCCCGGCGACCTGCCCGGACTGAGTTTCGGCAAGCCCGAGAGAAGATGGGCCTGCACGCCGTCCCGACCACCTCGGCGTTCTACGACCACGCCCATGTCGAGGCCGACCGCCGCATCGGCGCGGAGGGCCAGGGTCTGCAGATCGCCTTCAGCGCACTGGATTCCGGCCGGCTGGGCATCGCCGCGGTCGCCGTCGGGCTGGCGCAGGCCGCGCTGGACGAGGCCGACGCGCTACGCCAACGAGCGAACGACGTTCGGCCGCAAGATCATCGACCACCAGGGCTGGGCTTCGTGCTGGCCGACATGGCCGCCGCGGTCGCCAGCGCGCGGGCCACCTATCTGGACGCCGCCCGCAGCCGCGACCTCGGCAGGCCGTATTCGGCGCAGGCCAGCGTGGCCAAGCTGGTCGCCACCGACGCCGCGATGAAGGTGACCACCGACGCCGTGCAGGTGTTCGGCGGCGTCGGCTACACGCGCGACTACCCGCGTCGAGCGCTACATGCGCGAAGCCAAGATCACCCAGATCTTCGAGGGCACCAACCAGATTCAGCGGCTGCGTCATCGCGCGCGGGCTTGACGGTTTAACTGCGCGAGCGTGCAGCTAGCCCTACGCGTGCGGGCCAGCTCGCACGGAGGTCGACCGCAGCTCGGGTCGGCGACGTCGCACGTCACCTGGGTGCCGTGGCCCTTCTGCGAGTTGATGTCCATCGCGCCGCCCATCGCGTCGAACCGCGGCCAGCAGCGACCCCAGCCCGATGTGACCGTCGGCGACGAATTGACTCACCACGACAGTGGCGTCGAAACCCGTTCCGTCGTCGGCGATCGTCAGCACGATGCGGTCGCCGCGCTGCGACAACCCGACCTTGACTGTATGGCTCTTTGCGTGCCGCTGATGTCGGTGAGTTGCCCGACCGCCCGGTATGGCAGCGATCGTGCGACTCCGGCTTGCCGACATTCGTCTCGAGCTCGGCCTCGCATGGTCAGGTCGGTGCGAGTCTCAGAACTGCCGCAACAGGTCTCGAACCGCCGACGTGAGGCCGAGCTGTGCGAGAACCTGAGGATGTAGTTCGGTGACCGTCGAGCGCAACCCTTTGCGGTCTCCTGCAACGCCGCGTGGACCATGTCCAGCGCGGGATCGGGACTACGTTCCCGGACTTCGTCGAGTTCCAGCCGGGCGGCCAGCAATGTCTGCAATGGGCCATCGTGCGAGGTGCTCAGCCACTTCCCGGTTGTGCCGCTCGTCGGACTGCATGGCCTCGGAAACCAATTGCCGCCGCATCGTCCTGCAATGCCTTCACCCGCACCGATCGCCGCGCCAGCACGTAACACAGCGCGGTCGTCGCGACTGCGAGCCAGAGCAGGAAGCCGAAGTGGGTGTACCCACACATGTTCAGGCAACCCGACCTTGTCGTCGCGCTCGAATAGAAGATCCACACGGCGAGATAGCCCACCGCCGTTACGGTTCCGAATGACCGCCGTCAACACGGGACGGTCCTGGAACGCGACGAAGATCGGCAGCAGGAAGAACACCGGCGAGCAGTGCCGCGGTGGCACGCTCCGACACCAGGCACAGCGTGATGATCACCAACACGGTCGACGGCCGTCGATGCCCAGTCCGCCCAGCGGGGCACGGGCCCGCGCAGCACAGCCACCAGCCACAGCACCGCTGCAACGGCGTACACACCGAGGATCACCGCGTACATACCCGGGCAGCCAGTGGTCGACCTCCCAGATCCACACCAGGACGGCGATCAGGCCGATCAGCGGGAGGCGCAGGATCGCCGGAGACGCGGACGAGGTCCCGCCGCGAAGTACTCGACGATCCAGTGGAGACAGGGTCGTCCACGCTAATCCAGGATCCTGCGCCGCATCGCCTCGGCGACGGCGGCTGCGCGATCGCTGACGCCGAGTTTCTCATAGAGCCGTTGGACGTGGGTCTTCACCGTGGAAGGCGCCAGGTACAGCTCCTGGGCGATCGCGGGGATGCTGCGCCCGCTGGCGATGAGCTTCAGCACCTCACGCTCGCGGGGACTCAGCACCGGCACGTCGGGTTCGTTGCGGCGGCGGATCTCGCCTGCCAAGCCGGCGGCGAGGTCGGGCCCTATGATGTCGCGGCCCCTTTGCGCAGCTCAGCACGGCGTTCACCAGTTCACTTCTGGTCGATTCCTTCGGGAGGAACCCGGCGGCACCCTCCTGCAGCGCGCGGTACACGATCGCCGACTCGTCGTGCGCCGATACCAGTAGCACGCGGGTCGGCAGCTCGGTCGCGTTGCACCGCGGCCGCGACCTCCGGCGCCGTCCATGCCCGGCATGCGGTAGTCCAGCAGCGCCACCTGCGGCGAATGCGCCCTGATCGGCCTCGAGCGCCGCTACACCGTCGTCGGCTTCCGCCACAACCTCGATGGAGCCGCTCGACGTGAGCGCGCGAACGACGCCGTCGCGAAACAGCGGGTGGTCATCACCCACCACCACGCGCACCTTTTCGCTGGTCATGAACGAGAGCGCTTGCACAGCTGCGCGCTCTTCCCCCCGATTGGGGACAAGCGGTTCATCCGCATAGGCCTCCATTCACCTGACAGACATCGGCGGCTCGCCGAAGGACAGTGTTGAGCAAGGCCGGAACACGCCGGCTCAACAACCAAAATATCAACTGACACAGGAGGATTCATCATGATCACACAACATCGCTAGCCACGTCGTCCGCTATGTAGCCCTGCCGGTCGTGTCCGCCGGGATCATCGGCGGCGCCGCACTCGGCCTGGCCGGCATGGCCAACGCCGCCACGCCGTCGTACAGCCCCGAGCCCCGACCGGGAATCGTGGCCGTGCCCCAGACCAAGGCCAAGCCGGCCGCCGAGGCTCACCCCGGCGCGTGGTGGGACCGGCATCACCCGTCGCTGCTCGATCAGTCGACTGCGGGCAGTTCGTGGCGCCCTTCGCGTAACGACTGCGCGATACCGCGCCGAGATCAGGCTCCAGTACGCCATCGGACAGTTTGGCGTGCAATAAGTCTGATCTCGGCGCGGCAACGGTCGAAGAGCGCCGATCCCAGAGCCGGAACCACTCTTACACAGGAGGATTCATCAAAATGAACGCAACCATCACCCGCCGCTTCGCCTGCTACGTCGCGCTGCCGGCGGTCTCTGCCGAGGCATCCTCGGCGGCGCCGCGCTCGGCCTGGCCGGCATGGCCAACGCGGGCACCTATCTCCTACGAGCCGACCCCGCGTCCCGGCATCGTCGCCACCCCGAACACCATCGCCCGGCCGCCCGTCGTGGTGGTGCCCGGCCACCGGTGGCACCACCATCACGGCCTGGTCATCGACCTGCCGGCAGGCGAATAACCAGACCACCCTCCTGAGGCCCTCCCCGCCGATTGACCTCCGGGGGAGGGCCTCTTCACGTCACCAGAGCGGGATGTCGAGGCCGTACTCTCGACTCCGGTCGCGGGCCGAAGTAGCGCCGCTCCGACTCGTCGATCTTCACGTCGTTGATGCTGGCCTCCCGCGCGCGCCATCAGGCCCTGCTCGGCGTGAACTCCCACAGCTCGTTGCCGTAGCTGCGGTACCACTGCCCGGCGGCGTCGCGGCACTCGTACTGGAAGCGCACCGCCATCCGGTTCTCCCGGAAGCCCCAGCAGGCTCTTGCGCAGCACGTAGTCGAGTTCGCGCTGCCATTTGCGGGTGAGAAACGCGACGATCTGCGTCACGGCCGACGACGTGCTCGTCGCGGTTCCGCCACTGCGAGTCGACGGTGTAGGCCAGGGCTGACGCGTTCGGGGTCGCGGAGTGTTCCAGGCGTCCTCGGCGGCCTGGACCTTCTGCTTCGCGGTCTCGAGCGTGAACGGTGGAAACGGGTGGACGGCTCTCGGTCATGCAGCTCTCATGTGCTGCCGCGACCGCTTTTACGTGTGGCCGTATCATGGCGGCATGGACTTCGCGATGTCGGCCAAGGCGTCAGGACTACCACAAGCGGCTGACCGCTTTCATGACTGAGTTCGTCTTCCCCGCCGAGGAGGAATACGACCGCGTACCGGCACGGAAGCGGGCCCCGACGACCACACGGTGCCGCCGGTCATCGAGGACCTCAAGGCGCTGGCCAAGGAGCGCGGGCTGTGGAACCTGTTTCCTGCCCGCCGATGTCCGGGGCCTGACGAACCTGGAGTACGCGCCGCTGGCCGAGCTGACCGGCTGGAGCCTGGAGATCGCGCCCGAGGTCACCAACTGCGCCGCGCCCGACACCGGCAACATGGAGACGCTGCACCTGTTCGCCACCGAGGCGCAGACGCAAGCAGTGGCTGGAGCCGCTGCTGGCCGGCGAGATCCGCAGCGGCTTCTCGATGACCGAGCCTGCGGTGGCCTCCAGCGACGCCCGCAACATCGAAACGCACGATCGCCCGCGACGGCGGCGACTACGTCATCAACGGCCGCAAGTGGTGGATCGACGGGCGCGTCCGACCCGCGCTGCAAAGTCCTGATCGTGATGGGCCGCACCAACCCCGACGCCGCCAGTCATCAGCAGCAGTCGATGGTGCTGGTGCCCATCGACACACCCGGGGTGACGACTCATGCGGTCGACGCCGGTGTTCGGCTGGCAGGACCAGCACGGGCACTGCGAGATCGTCTACGACAACGTGCAGGTGCCGGTGGAGAACCTGCTCGGCGAGGAGGGCGCAGGGTTCGCGATCGCGCAGGCCCGGCTCTGGCCCGGGCCGCATCCACCACTGCATGCGCGCGCTCGGGGCGGCCGAGCGGGCGTTGGCGCTGATGGTCGACCGGGTGCAGAAGCGCGTGCGCGTTCGGCAAGCCGCTGTCCGAGCAGGGCGTGGTGCGCGAGCAGATCGCGCGTCGCGCAACGAGATCGACCAGAGCCCGGCTGCTGTGCGAGAAGGCGGCGTGGACCATCGACCAGCACGGCAACAAGGAGCGCACGCTGCTGGTGTCTCAGATCAAGGCGGTCGCGCCGCAGGTGGCCTGCGATGTCATCGACCGCGCGATCCAGGTGCACGGTGCGGCCGGCTGTCAGCGACGACTTCCCGCTGGCCCGGCTCTACGGCTGGCACCGGGCGATGCGGCTGTTCGACGGCCCCGACGAGGTGCACATGCGCACCATCGCGCGCGCGGAGATCGGCCGCGAGAAGCGCGCTTTCGCAGCGGCGGTGACTGAGCCTAGTGGCGGTCGGTATCGGGGAACTGTCGGGGGCGTGGAACTTTCGTGATGTCGCGGAGGCGACCGGTGTGCGGCCGGGCCGGTTCTTCCGCGTCCAGCGAGCTGAGCCGGCTCGACGACGCAGGGCAGCGGCGGCTCGCGTCAGCTCGGCATCACCGATCGTCGCCGACCTGCGGTCAGCCGCGAAGTGGAGCGGCGCGGCGCAGGCGCGGTGCCCGACGGGTGTAGAGGTGCACCTGCTGCACTTTCACGAGGTGTCGGCGGTCGACGGTGAGGCGCCGCACGAGGCGACCTTCAGAAGATGATGAGCGAAAGCCCGACGACGAAGACGTCGCGGTTGCGGCCGGGCGGTTCATGACGGAGGAGTACCAGCGGTTCCCGACGCTTGGGGGCGCGCAACGCGCTGTGCGGCAAGTCATTTCGCTGCTCAGCGCGGGCCGACCGGTGATCGCGCACTGTTTTGCCGGCAAGGACCGAACCGGTTTCACGGTGGCCACGGTGCTCGGATGACCATCGGCGTTGACCGCGACGTCGTGCTCGTGCCGACTTCCTGCGCAGCAACGAGGCGGTGCCGCGCTGCGGGAGCGCATCCTGAAGTCGGTCCGCGACCGCACCGAGACGGACGAAGATGCTCACCTTCGCCGAGGCGCGGCTGACCGACGAGGTGCTCGGCGTGCCGGAGTGCACCTCGACGCCGCACGCCGGACGATCGACGAGAACTACGGCGCGACTGCGCGGGCTATCTCGAGGCGGCGGGCGTGACGGATGCTGACGTCGCGCGGCTGCGCGCGCCGCACTGCTGGATTAGCCGCCCTTTTCGGTCTCGTACTTCTGGGTCATGTGCTCAATGGCGTTCATCTGCTAGCAATACGTAACTG
>ERZ1370068.3278-contig-2394_pt1 | contig 33312 bp, 42 predicted proteins | sample MGYA00561227_ERZ1370068 | MGnify/ENA primary metagenome ERZ1370068 (study PRJEB38410, sample SAMEA6850437) | metagenome | study: Metagenomic assessment of the ecological functions of the soil: analysis of the soil microbiota associated with the...
AAGCGTAAGCTGCCCACCGGCAGGGATTGAACCCGGTGGAGCACGCGATCGGATCGCGACGCCGGAGTTAACGCCCCACTGATGAGCCGCGCCACTATGACCGCATGGGGAGACGGTCACGAGGGGTTCGCCGTGGCGAAGCGCCGGTGATCGACGAAGGCTGACAGCGATCGGCCATCGCTACCGCACCACGCCATGCACCGATGTTCCCGACTACGTCGCCTTTACCGTGGCACGGATTATCGCGCCCAGCGACGCGCCGTGCAGACCTGCCCGTACGACACAGGCTTCGACGCACGCCGAGCAAGCCGAACGTCCCTGCTCGCCGCCCGGCTGGGACGCGACGCAAAGACATACCGGTGGACAACGAGGCCGGCGCCCGGACCCGCAGAGACTCGAACAGCCTGAGCGATGCGGGTCCTGTCAGCCGCGATGCTCAACCCTGATGCGTCCCGCAAGGCTGGTCGCGCATAGTCGCTGCGGCTCGGGCGGAGAGGTGGCATTGAGGCGTACGGCGCCCATGGCCGCCGATATGGAAGAAGATAGGGTGGGGACGTCGTGATGCCACTCGGTGATCGGGACCTGAACATCGCGCACCGCCTGCAAAACATGGACGACGTCGCCGGTCGCGTTTGGCTTGTTCATTTCTTCGTCCTTCCGGAAGAGGCGTCAACCACCGGCACCCCCGCAGGTGGAATCGCGGCTTCCCGAAGCGGATGACCGGAGCGCTTGCGCCCCTGCGGCGTGTCCACCGCGGTCAGAAGTGCGCCGCCACAGCCGGCATGACACCAACCTTTGTATCCCCCTCAACGATCCGGCGCACCGCGCGGATCACGCCGCGCTGAGCCACCCAGAGCGTTCGCGCTCGTTTCAGCATCGGTTGAGGTGCCGCGCCAATCTCTGGCAGATCAAAGTGACTGATGGACGATCGACTACGCATTTGTTCTTCCGTCACAACCCTTCATAGACAGCCCTCCGATCTACCGCCTGATCGACGACAACGCCGAGATGGGCGCCCGGCCATCGCCGGCGACTTCAACTCCGGCACCCAGCCTCATCAGGCGAGGTACGCACCGCCCCTGCACGCACGCTTCTGACTGGATCGCGAGTCGGATTCATCAACCGCAGCGCTGCTCGCTCCCGACCGTTGCCGACCAAAACGCGCTGGTGACATCCAGGTATGCCGGCATGTCCGCACGCAGGCAAGGTGCCGGTCTACACGTCCGCGCCCTACCAGGCCGACTGTGCTGGCACTCGGCGGGATGACACCTGCACGAGTTGCTGTTTTTGCTGAGAACCAAGAGCCGGATCAACCGTGCGTGGGCGCGATCATTGCCCCGTATCCGCAACCTTCGAGGTGTGACGAGCCCCTCTTCTGCGGCACCGTAGCGGTAGCACCCTCGAATATATCACCGCCATCGCACCGGTCGGTCGGAGGAGGACCCTGAAGGCTGCCGCCACCGACGTTCCGCCGTGGTCGAGCCATCATCACGAGGTGCGGTGGACCCGCACTCCGTCATGTCGTGATCGACCCCTGTACCCAGCCCTACGCCAGGCCGAATGATGAGGTACAGGCCGCCTCGATCCGATCACCGGCCGGCCGATCGAGACTCGCCGTACGTCAAGGGTTTGTCAATGACGCGCACTGTCGTCATAGACACCGGACGAGGCAGATCCCGGCGGGCTAGCCGGGCGCAGCCTACGACTCTCACGGCTACCCACACCATCCCCGCCGAAAGCCGACACCGAGCCGTCGCAGACGCCGCTACGCCTCGCCGGCTGTGAGGCTAAGGCCTGCGCGCGGCTGGCCCAATGCTCCGGGCCGCCGCCCACTGACTGGCGACCACGGCGCGGTCTCGCCTGACTGATTGGTCCCGTGCGGTCACGGCTGACTGGTCCGACATCGGGACGACCTCATCGGGCCAAACTCCGTGTGCAGCAGGTGCCGGCCATCGAACCGCGGTGACCGGCGCAGCCCCGACCAGCGGATGAGTTGTAGGTGTACCGCAGCGTTTGCTGATTGACGCCGGTGACCCGTGGGGCTGGCCGTCATCGTCGATGCGCATCGTCCCGGTTCGACCGGCCGCGCTGCAGTCGAGTTCTCCAGCACGACCTGCACGCATGTCGTAAACGCGCATGCCTCGATGCACCAAGATCCCGACGTCGCGCCCTTGCGACACGCTGATGGGCCCAATCGTCCGGAAGGGGGCGTTGACTCCGTCCGTGCTCACGCGGTAGGCGACTCGTCGTCACGGGATCGGCGCCGAGCCTTCACGCGTCGACAGTAGATCGGGAACACGCCGCCGCCGCATTCCTTCGCTCGGGTCGGTCACGTGGATGCCTTCGAGAGGGGATCTCGCTCCGACCGAGGATCTTCGCCCTGCACCGCGTGGATGACGACCCGGTCGGCACCGGTCCCCGCAGACAAGCGTGATCTCTCCTCCCGATGACTCCAGCCGCGGTCGTCCGGTCCTGCAAAAGCTCTCGGGAAAGCGCACCAGGCGTCGACCGCCGGACCGCTGTGCTTCGATGGCGGTCAGGTCCGAACTCCGGAATCGGCCTCGCGTGACGACGCAGACACCAGCGCCTGCCGTCATGAGAGGCGCGACAGCCGTTGGGCCAGGTGGTGCTCGCAGGACTGCGGCGAGCTACACTCTCGAGCGGGCCCCGCCCTTTCTTTCGGATCGACCATATGGCCCGGCGCGCCCCGATGTGGGCGTCCCGGTGGTGCTCGACGATCCGCCGAGCCTGTACCACTGCGCCCAAGGTCGCGTCCCGGACCAGACCAGCACCACCGCCAAGAGCGCGCAATGGCAGCTGCGGCCGCTGCAGCCGCCAGCCCCCACGGTCTCCACGATGGACCTCGGCGGGCCGCACTCGCCAGCCGGCCCTCCGTGCGGGCAGGGCATGAGCCTGATCCAACAGACGGCCTCGCGTCCGGGTGGATCCGGGTCCCGCCGCACCTGGAAGGGTACTTGACGGTAGGTCAGTCCCGGATGGACTCGGAACCATCAGGCTCCAGCATCTCTTCGGCACTCAGAGCACGAGCACGGGGAACGACGGTGGAATGGACCCGCGAGCGCCGCCGTTCCACCTCGATGCGGACGAAGTCGTCCTCGGGAGCCAAGTCCGCTGCCGGCCGAGGCGTCGACCGGATGTCAGCCAGCGAGGACCGATCACCACGAGGATTCGACAGTCGCACCCGACGATCAAAAGTCGGTGATCTGCTCTCCGGAAAGTCTGCGCCCAGGCGGACCGAGGCCGATGTCGGCAGAAGACGGCCGGCGCACTCGAGAGCTGCCGCGAGGGCGATCTCGGATGCGGCCAACCAGGTCGCCCGAGTCGTCACGGCGGTCGCGAGAGAACACCCGCACGCGGCTTCCGGAAGCACCTTCGCCCTGACAGACAGAGAGCCTGTACGTCGAGGCTCAACTCCGGTGAGAGGCCTCGGACGCGTTTGAGATACCCGGATTGCCTGGCCACCCACGGGACACTGGCCACGGTAGGTGGTGGTCGTCGCCCAGGACTTGTCGTTCCTGCGCAGTCGAACCGGACGAGCGATGGTACCTGCTCAGCTGACCGTCGGCGAGGAGCATGACGGCCGGGCGCTGTCGCCAGGGCTCCTCCGCTCCAACCGAATGGGAGAAGGAGCAGGCTGAGGCCAGCGCTGGTGAATGGCGCTTGGCACGGTGAGCCTCTCCGAAGGTGCTGAACGAGCCTGGAACCGGGTCGCTCGAGGGCTGACGCTTCGTGACAGGCAGACCGGTGCGCTCTCTTACCGGGTATCTGACGACGGGTCGTAGACACCGAGCACCATACGATGCCGGACGACGCGACGCCTGAGGTCTTTCTGGTGGAGCACGACGGCCTGCATCGCGCTGCCGCCACCGAACACCGCAGCGTGGAACAGTTCCATGACCTCGACCGATTGATGGGCTTGTTCGCCGACGACCGTAGTGTGGAGCCTGAAGCGCCGTCCGGTCCCGGCCTGACGGCCGTGCGGTCTCGAGTGGCTGGCCGGATGCAGGTGAGGGTCTGGCGTTCGCTGAGGTGCTCAGGACCCAGATTGCCAGACGCGGACCGGAGCTGCATGGCCGCCTACTTCTGTGCTCTAGCGACGTTAGACTCACGGCGTAAGTCGGAAGTGGAGACTGATCCGGCACGAAGCCTCGATGACACTTCACCTGACGTCCTCGGCATGGCGACTTCCTCAACATCTCGCGACGACAAGATCGTCTTCGCAAGAACTCCTTCCGCAAAACAGTCACCTGCGGTCTGGACGAAGGGCCCTCAACGCCCAAGGTCAGGCGGGTCGGTGCCGCGAGAGGAACATCAGCGTGAGTGAGCGCATTCTTCGCCGCTCGAGCGGGTGCGGCGCCGGCTCGAGGGCCACGGAGAAGTCGGTCCGCACCGCCCGCCATCCCATCTTTCATCCTGATCTACGGCGCAGCGTCGTCGGGACGCTCGTGGACGCTTCGAGAAGAAATGCCTACTGATTCTGCAGGACGGTCCGCCATCTGGAGCAACCAGGTTCCGACTCATAATCCCTCGGTCGCAAGGTTCGATCCCTCGCCCGGCCCACCTGGACGGTGTCGGCCCGCGTGCAGGCGCCAAGCCGGTCAGGCGGTCGGGACACGCTCGAGATCGGCGGGTCGGAGCGCCGTCGGGTGTCACGCCCGGCGTCATCGCCTGCGGACGGCTGCAGGTTGCTCTTCCGCCACCGCCCGGGCTCCGCCTGCCGCTCGCGCCGCTGGGCGTCGGCCTCGGCGCGCCAGAGTACGCTGCGAACCGCTGGGACAGCCACCGCGATCAACGCCGCTGAGGAGCATCCGCGATGATGAGGTACACGATCATCGCGAACAGCACCGAGGTGTCGAGCACCGCTTCGAGCGTTGCCGCTCGTCGTGCCGAGCTGGATCGGCGTGAAGATGCCTCGGAACGGCTCCATGACCCGGTCGAGGTTGCGGTACGCCCATTGCGTGAACTGTCAGCCGACGGGTTGGGCCCGCGAGAGCAGGAAGAAGCCGATGATCAGGATGATCTCCACGACGACGACACGATAGACGTAGATGAGGTAAGTGACCACCGGGTGGCCAGCACGTGAACCCCCTTCCTGACCCGCAAGGCAAGCCTGTTCTCGTCTAGGGGCACGGCCCGTCCGTTCGTTCAGGGCAAATGCAGTAGCGCAAGCCTGAGCCGGTGCACTGGCGAAAACGCGGCGATATTGGTCGCGACTGTACGCTGGTTGCCGTCACTGGGCGCGCCACGTGGTCTGATGCCGTGCGTTGCTGCCAACGCCGACGACTTCCACTTCGGCCTCGGCCCGCGCTCGGCGTCATGGCGGTCGTCCCCATCCGGGGCGGGTTAAGCTGCTCCTGGCCTTCGAGCGCTTTTGCGACGGCGGGGTGCCCAGGTGGCTTCGACCGCGCTTGCGCGATGCTGGGGTAGGTCCCCTCCGCACCTGATGGTTCGGTCGAGGACGCCACCAGCGCAGCGCGAGCACCCTCGGCGACGGGACGGCTGCAGCCCTGGGCGAGGCGCAGTCACCTCGGCATTCGCTGGGTCGAGCTCTCGAGGATCTCGTGCATCTGCGCCGACCCTGCGCGAGTCGATGGTAGTCCATGGCACACGCTTTTAGTCGAGCACGCATGGCCGTGATGCCAGGCGTCGACAGGGCGACCTCAGCGACACGGTCCTGGCCAGGGGCGTCCAGGTGGCGGAAGAACAGGCCGCCGCTTCGGAGCCGAGCACCACGGACGCCGGGGATGTCCTCAGCGCCGGGGCTGCCCCGTCCAGCCCTGGAAGAACTCCGGTGTCCGATCCCGTCCAGATAGCGGCATCGGCGGCCTGCGCGGGGGCCACCTGGAGATGAGCCAGGACCAACGACAGCCCCACGCCGAGCATCACCCCGGGCGAGCACCCCGAGGAGGAGCGTCCCCGCAGATGGCAGCCATGGCGATCCAGAAGTCGAAGCGCGCCGTGCAACCCGGGAATACGCCATGCGGCGCATCCGCGGGCATCGTCCATCAGTGCCCACGATCCACGGCCTCGATGATCAGCGCCGCCAGCATCGGGCTTGGGGAGACGTCCGCGAGAACAGGGCTGCGGCAGGAAGACGAGTGGTGAGGAGGACGATCGCGTTTTCCGAGGTCAGAAAGGAGGCGAGACCTGCGCACCGTGCGCCGTGGTCGTTCAACGAGTTCTCGCGGACAGGCTCGTCGAGTACTGGCATCCCTTGGCTGCGCGCCGGAGCCGATGTTCTTCGCCGCGTGCCCTGGGGCCACGGATTCCTGGTTGATGCCGATCCGGTGGCGGCCGCCTGCGCCGCGAACGTCCCGTGGCGCTGGCGGCCTGGCGAGAACCCTGATCAGGCGCGTCAGCGCCACGGCGGCAGACGGCGATCGCAAAGCGCCGGCATGGTCCCCGAGCCCGCTGGACTGCGGGGCACCTGGTGCCGGAAGCCTGGCATCGCGCACTTTCACCACGAGGGCCAACCCCGGCGGGCGCAAGAGGGTCGAAAGCAGCCGCGACGCCACCACGGTTCCCGCGCCGACGAATCAGGACGAGGGCGCGGAAACGCGGGTGCAGATGACCTCGCCAGACTGCGAACACGACCGCCAGCGAGGCGGCGCCGACGATCACGGTAGCCCGATCGGCGTCGCCGAGCGCGAACCACGACCTCTCGTAGCGGCCTGCGGGCCTGCTGCACCTCGGTCCTGGTGAGCTTCGGCGCTCGCCGATCGCCGACGTCGATCGCCGCGCCGAACAGGAAGCCCGTGACCACGGCCCGCCATGACAGGAACTGCGCGATCCACCCCATCCGAAGCACCGCGAGCAGCGAGGTAGAGCGCGCCTCGACACGAGGGTGATGAGGGCGACGAAGACGGCGACGCGTTCTCGGTCCCGGTAGATGCCGGCAACGGCGACATGCGCTGGCGGCCACGGCGGCCAGCCCCGACTCTGGCCTGGTCGAGATCTGCCGGCTGGTGCCGAAGATCGGTAGAGGATCGCCGCGGCGGCAGCGGCGTAGAGACGCCGTTCTGCACGGATGCCGGCGATGCCGGCGTAGCCGAGGTTCTTCGGCACGATGAAGCGCGCGATCCGGCGAAGCCGGCGATCAGATCGCTGCGCAGCCAGCGACGGTCGTAGGAGCGGATCCGCAGCCGAGGATCGGGACGTGATGCGCCATCGGTCGTGACGACCCCGCCCCGTTCGCTCCCTCAGCCACCATCGCTCCGCACCGTCCGCCGCTGCAGCCATGCCCGAGATCGGCGGTCGCCGTCGACGCGCCCGTGCGAGGCGCACACCGCAGCCGTTGCCCACTGCGCCAGCATGGGAAACGATGGCAGCAGGCTCGGCCGAGTCGCGCCCTGGTCGACTGCGTTCAGGTCATCGCTCGTCCGCGCCGACCATCGACCAGGTCGCGCTCACCGCCGACACGGACCCGGGCGGCAGTCGGGCGTGGGTCGGTGCTCGGGTCGTTCGGGGTGGAGGGTGGAGGCCGCGGCTCCGTACCGGGCGGCGAACGGCGATGCGGTCACGCCGTGAGCGAGCACGCTCAGCACGACGGTGAGGGTGACGGCGGCCAGCACCCTGTTGGCATCAGCGCGTCGAGGGTGTCCACCGCGAGCAGCGCGAAGATGACCGAGGCCAGCCCGCGCGGGCCGAACCAGCCGGATGAACGCCACGGTGCGGCGGTCGAGCTGCAGGCCCAGGCAGGCGATGGCGACCGGGACCATGCGGATGACGGTGAGCGCCAGCACCGCGCGAACACGACGTCCTGCCATTGGGGCATGTTGGAAGGCCGGCACCAGCATCGCCGCCCCGACGATGAACCACATCGAGGAGCGACAGCACCTCGCCGGCGATCGCCGGTGAAGACGATCGTCGATTCGAGGTCGGCCGGAAGCAAGCTGCCGAAGGCCATCCCGGCGACGAAGGCGGCGACGAACCCGTTCGCCTCACCTGGACCGTTCCGGCGTAGGCGAGGAGCGCTAGTGCCAGCGGCGCCAGTGCGAGGAACGCCTGTGCGCTGAGGCCCTCGAGTGACCGGCGGTCCGCAGGAGCAGCGCTCCACCGACACCGATGGCGATCCCCATGCCTGCTCCGCCAGAGCAGGTCCACGGCGGCGGCGAGGCGACGCCGTTGGCCCCGTGCATCGGACTCCGACGGCGGCACCGGCCGAGGAAGATGCCGACGAAGGGCGTGGCGATCCCGTCGTTGAGGCCACTCTCCACGTTCAGCACCCGTCGGATGCGGGCCGGCACCCGCTTGTCCTGGACGATCGCGGCGCCCGAGCGCGGCGTCGGTCGGCGCCACCGCGGCGGCGATCACGGCCGCCACCCAGAGCCCGGTGCCCCGGTACAGGCCGGCCGCCGACGAGCGCAGCTGAGGCCGATCGTGAGTGGCAACCCGATGCCCAGGAGGCGAACGGGCAGACCGGCGTCGGCCCTGAGCTTTGGACGTTGATCCGTGAGGCGTCCACGAACAGCACCAGCGCCAGCGTGACCTCGGCGATGCTCCGAGCGGTCGACGACTGGAGGTGGACGTCGATGAGCGCGAACGGCCCGTGGGTGAGCACCAGCCCCAGGACGACGAAGGCGATCGGCGCGCTGATGTTGAGGCGCGTCGAGGCGTAGCCGGAGCCAGGCAGGCCTACAAGAGCGGCACTCTGCGGCCGACCACGGCGATCGACACCCAGTGTCGAGGCTCCCCAGTGTTCCACGTCCCCGATCTTGCGCTGCCCTGCGAGTGCGTGCGCGCGCGACGCAGGCTGACGGCCGAGCGCTAACCGGGCCGGCCGCCCGCCGGTCCCGGTGGCGGCGGGAAGGGGGCGACATGTAGCGTCCAGCCACAGCTCGGCCGGTGACGGTCGCGGCCGCGCCGTGACCGGAGCACCTGCGGCCTGGGCGCGGCCATCGCCCGGCGCCTCGCCGCGGACGGCCTGCGGGTCGTCGTCAACGGCCTGGCCGGGTGACGGGGAGGGGACGACGTCGTCGACGCCATCAGTCGTGACGGGGGCGTGGCGGAGCTGGCGGTGGGCGACGTCACGGACGAGGGCCAGGTGACAGACCTCGTGGCGGGCATCGAGCGCCTCGGGCCGGTCGAGGTGCTCGTGCTCAACGCCACGGGTCCGCAGCCCGATGCCACGATCGAGGACACGCGGCTGGGACGAGCACCCGGCCGAGCTGGACTTCTTCGTCAAGAGCCCGGTGCTGGTTGGACCGCGCCAGTGCTCCCGGCGATGCGGAGCGCCGGGTTCGGGCGCATCGTCCAGATCGACTCCGAGGTCGCCGAGCGGCCGCCGCCCGGTCGCCCGCCTTACGCCACGGCCAAGGCCGCGTCAGGTCGGGCTTGGCCAGGAGCTGGGCTCTGGAGCTGGCGCCCTTCGGCATCACCGGTCAACTGCGTGGCGCTCCGGCTCGTGCCCGTGGAGCGCCACGCCGGCGTCGCCGCCGAGCGTCTTCGAGCGCTACCTCGCCACCGTGCCGATGGGGCGCTTCGGCGGCGTCGAGGACGTCGCCCACGCAGTCAGCCTTCTTCGCCAGCGACGCCGCCGGCTTCGTCACCGGTCAGGCGCCTCGTCCTCGACGCGGAGGTCGGGGGCTGGGCTGACCGCGGCAGGCCAGTACGGTGGTCCCGATGGCCAGGGCTCGCTCTGGCCCCGACGACGAGGCCCGGCCCCCGCTGCAGTGGCCCTCGTCGGCCGCCGCCAGGAGCTCGAGCTGTTCTCCGACACGCTCATCGACCCGCGGGCCCACGGCTTCGTGATCCACGGGCCGCCTGGCGTCGGCAAGACCCGCCTGGCCGACCAGTGCCTGGCCCTCGCCGACCAGGCCGGCCGCAACGTGGCCCGGGCCACGGCGACGGAGGGTTCATGCGAGGTGCCGCTCGGCGCGCTGGCCCACCTCCTGCCGGCCGGGCTGGGCGACGAGCGTTGCGACCTGGTGGCGGTGGTGTCGCAGATCCGCTCGGTGCTCCAGGACCAGTCCGGCACCGGACCGCTGGTGCTCTTCGTCGACGACCTGCACCTCCTCGACAGCACGTCCGCCACGCTGGTGGGCCAGCTCGTCGACGCCGACCTGCTCTTCCTGGTCGCCACCGTGCGTTCGACCGAGAGCGTGCCGCGGGTCTGGAGTCGCTGTGGCACAAGGCCCGGGTCCGGCGGATCGACCTCGACGACCTGGACCGTGCCGCCGTCGACACGTTGGTGCACCTGATCCTGCGCGGCCGGTGGAGGCCAGCACCGTCACCGAGCTGTGGACGGCCAGCCAGGGCAACGTCCTCTTCGTCCGGGAGCTGGTCCTGGCCGGCCTGGACGGGGGCCAGCTCGTTGAGCAGCGGGGCGCCTGGCGTCTGGTCGGCCCGCTCGTCGCCACACCCCGCCTGCACGAGCTGCTGGCCGCTCGTCTCGGCAGCCTCCCGGCCGGAGGTCGCGGACGCGCTCGACGCCCTGGCGGTGTGGAGCCCATCGGGCTGTCGACGCTGGAGGAGACGGTCGGCGCGAGCCGCTCGAGCACCTCGACCGGGCCGGGCTGATCGCCGTGCGCCGAGGGCCGCCGGCAGCAGAGTCACGCTCGCCCACCCCCTCTACGGCGAGATCCTCCGCGGTCGCATGCCGGCCCTCACCCGCCGGCGCCTGCTCCTCGCCCTCGCCGACCGCATCGACGGGTACGGCGCCCGGCGGCGGGAGGACGCCGTCCGCGCCGCCACCGCGCCTCGAGGCCACCGGCTGGGCCGATCCCGCCCTCCTCGTCAAGGCCGCCCGGCTGGCCTGCTACGGCCAGGACTTCGTCCAGGTCGAGCGGCTGGGCCAGGCGGCGCTGCTCGGCGGCGTGACACCCGAGGCCGGCCTGCTCGTGGGCGAGGCCCTGCACGAGCTCGGCCGCTTCGACGAGGCCGAGCAGGTCCTGGCCGACGCGCCGGCGCATGACACCCCGGACGGCGTGCTGTGTGCAGCTCGCCGAGATCCGCTCGCGCAACCTGATGTGGGGGCTGCTGCGCTTCGACGACGCCCTGGCCGTCAACCGAGTCAGTCGCACCCAGCTGGAGGACCCGGCCGACGTCGAGGAGCTGGACCTCAACGAGGCGCTGCTGCTCGTCTACTCCGGGCGTCCGCTCGATGCGCTCGCGCGCTGGCACCCATCACCTCTCCGACCCGGCCGCGAGCCCGGCGCTCCGGGCGCTCGCCGAGGTGCCGGCGCTGGTCGCGACCGGGCGGTGCGAGCAGAGCGCGGAGGAGGCCGGCCGGGCCTTCGCCGAGCACTCGGCGCTGCCTCGAGCAGATCGCCATCCCCGGGCCTGGCGTCCACCTCGTCACCCGAGGTGTAGCGCTGGCCGAGTGCGGCCGGCTGGCGGCGAGGCGGCGCTGGCGATGGCGGCCTACGAGGCACGCCGGCCAAGCGCCGCCGGACGCGCTGATCTGGTTCGCGCACCAGCTCGGTCGATGCGCGCTGCTCTCCGGGGCATCCGGGCACGGCGCGGCGGTGGTTGGGCGAGGCGCTCGCCCGGTGCGAGGCCTACGGAGCTGGTGAGCGCCCATCGCCTGGTGCTGTCGCGCTGGCGACCGCGCATGCCCTGGCTGGGCGACGCCGACGCCGCGGCCGGGGCCGCCGCCGAGCTCGATCGCCTCCCGCCGCACCCGTTCGTGGCGTCCGAGCATGAGATGGGGCGAGCCTGGGCGTCGGCGGTGGCCGGTGACCTGCCCGGTGCCCGCCGGTGCCTCGCGCCGCCGCCGAGGCGGCCGCCTCCTGCGGCTACCGGATGTCGGAGGCGTGGCTGGCTGCACGACGTCGCCCGCCTGGGCGACCCGAGCGCGGTCGCCGGCCGTCTGGCCGAGCTGGCCGGCGAGAGCGAGGGCGGGTTGGTCACTGCCTACGCCGATCACGCCGCAGGCCCGGACGGCGGCTGCGCTCGTCGACGTGACCGACCGCTTTCGAAGCCATGGGCGCCCTGCTGCTGGCCGCGGAGGTCGCGACCGAGGCGTCCCAGGCCTACCAGCGCGATCGGCGATCGCCGCCTCCTCGGCCCTCGGCGTCCGAGCGTCGGCGCTGGGCCGTCAGTGCGAGGGGGCCCGGACGCCGGGCCTGACCGCTCGGTCGTCGTCGTGCCGTTGACGGCGCGCGAGCGGGACATCGCCGCGCCGCTGCGCAGGGCGACTCCAGCAAGCGAGATCGCGGAGCGGCTGTTCCTGTCGGTCCGGACCGTCGACAACCACCTGCAGAACGTCTACCGAAGCTCGGGGTCTCCGGGCGACGCCAGCTGTCGGCCGCGCTGGCCGGACCTCGACGTCAGCAGCTCGGCGGATGGTCCATGGCCCCCGACAGCATCGTCTCCGGCGGTGAGGTTGTAGGCCAAGGCCCATGCCTCCGCCGCGCCGGCGGTCCAGGCCGGGCCGAGCGCGGCCGCCAGCGCCTCCAGTAGCGCGGCGCCCAGTGATCCGGTAGTGGCCGACCCGCACGCCGGTAGGCGCGGTGGCGGACGCCGAGCGCCTGCACCGCCGGCTCGAACTGGTCGAGGGTGCGGATCGTGCGCACGATCTCGGACAGCTCCTCGCGAAGCGAGCCTGCTGCACGGCCGGGTCGGTCGTGAACATCGCGGCCAGCGACGGATCGCCCTCGGTGGCCCGGCGGTAGAAGTCCGCGTCATCGGGCCTCGAGGTCCGATCTCGGCGAGGGTCGCCTCGACGAGCGTGATCTGCCGGGCGTCATGGCGCCTGAGACCAGTCGCGGCCGTCCGGCGGCCTGAGCAATCGCTGCTCGACCGCTCCGGGCCGACCGCGCCTCTGCTCCGTCATCAGGCCGGGCCGACACCGCGCTTGCGGTCGCGACCGACGACATCCAGCGCGTCGTCAACCGCGCACCACGCGCGACGGTGGTGGGTCGGGCGGCGTCAGTCGATCCAGTAGCGGCGCTTGCGGAATGCCGTCCTCGCAGTCGATGACGGAGTGGAGGACGCCACCGCAGCGCTCGATGACGGTCGCCGAGCCGACGTTGTCGTGGTCGCAGGTGACCAGGACGCGTCGACGCCGACCGCCCGCCACACTGATCACGCTCTGGCGCAGCATCTCGGTCGCGCGCCCGCGCCGGCGGTGCTCGGCCAGCACGCCGTAGCCGATGTGCCCGCCCTCGCGGCGGAGGAAGTCGTTCAGCTCGTGGCGGATCGAGGAGCGGCCGACCAGCTCTCCGTCGACCGCGGCGACGAGGAACGTCGCGGCACGAGCTCGGGCGGGAGGCCGATACCGCAGCGCTGCCGCTCGAGCTGGGCCAGGTAGTCCGGCCACGGCTGGCCCGGCTGGTAGCCTGCCGAACGCGAAGTCCTCGCGGGCCATCGCCTCGTTCGCGGCCGAACGCCGCCTCGTCGCCCGGCAACGGCGGCCGCAACCGCAGGCCCGTGGCACCCATGCGTGCAGGGTAGGCAGCCGACGGGCTCACCGGCCGGACACTTCCCCGGCGGTACCGTGGCCGGAGATGGCCGAGCACGACTACCTGGCGCACGCCGACCGGCTTCGCCTGTGTGACCTCATGGTCGAGATCGGTCCGGCGGCGCCGACGCTGTGCGAGGGATGGTCCACGAAGGACTTGGCCGGCACCTGTGGCCAGGACCGTCGCCCGGACAGGCGATGGCCCGGGCTGGTCGTCGAGCGCCTGAGCGGGTGGTCCGAGAAGGTGCGGGCCGGCGAGCTGGGCCGGCCCCTACCCGACCTCGTCGCCGAGCTGCGAAGCGGCCCACCGCACTGGTCGCCGCTGGCGTGGGCGCGGCTGGACCGCCTCGGCAACACGCACGAGATGTTCGTCCACTACGAGGACGTGCGGCGGGCCCGGCCGGATGGGAGCCCCGCGCTCTGGTGGCGCAGGACGGGACGACCTGTGGCGCGTGCTCGGCTGGTTCGCCGGTCGGGCGTTCGGCCGCGCCCCGGTGGGCGTCATCCTGCGTCGGCCCGACAGCACCAGTCGCACGGTCGGCGACCGCGACGCCGGTCGTGACCGTGACCGGCCCGCCGGGCGAGCTGCCGCTGTTCGCCTTCGGTCGCCAGGACCACGCCCGGGTCGATCTCGACGGCGAACCCGGCGCGGTCGCGGCCCTCCGCCACGCTGCTCCCCGCGGTGGTGACCGACGGCGTGGTCTGGGTCACCGCGCCGCCCGCCTGACCGAGGTTCCTGACAGCCTCGGAGGATGTCACGCATCTGCCCGGGATCCGGGGTCGATCCGCGACAGCTTCGGTGGGCCAGGTGCAGCGCTGCGGGCGCTGCGTCGGGTCCGCCGCGGGTACGGTGACGCCGCCGGTCCGGCGTGGGAGCGGGCACTCGCTCACGCGATCGGGATGAACCGGGATGAGGGGAGGGACCCGTTGAACTGGAACGCCTTCATCACCTGTGCCATCACCGGCGCCGGCGACACGGTCGGCCGGAGCCCGCACGTGCCGGTCACGCCCGAGCAGATCGCCGACCTCGGCGATCGACGCCGCGGAGGCCGGCGCCGCGGTCGTGCACATCCACGTGCGCGATCCCGAGACCGGCAGCAGCGCCCGCGACCCGCAGCTGCTACGCGCGAGGTCGTCGAGCGGATCCGCGCCTCCGAGGTCGACGTCGTGCTCAACCTCACCGCCGGCATGGGCGGCGACCTGGTCCTCGGCGGTGACGAGGCGCCGCTGCCGCTCGACGCCGCCGGCACCGACATGGCCAGGCGCGACCGAGCGCCTGGCCCACGTCGCAGCTGCTGCTGCCCGAGATCTGCACGCTCGACTGCGGGTCGATGAACTTCGCGTCGGGCGGCGACTACATCATGGTCAACACGCCCGGGCGTGCTGCGCGGCCATGGCGCGCAGGTGAAGGCGCTGGGCGTCCGCCCCGAGCTGGAGGTGTTCGACACCGGTCACCTCGTGCAGGTGAAGGAGCTCATCCGGCGACGGCCTGCTCGACGACCCGGTGATGATCCAGCTCTGCATGGGCATCGCCTACGGCGCGCCGGACGACCCGGACACGTTCATGGCGCTCGTCAACCAGCTGCCGCCGGGTGCGGTCTTCTCGGCGTTCTCGATCGGCCGCATGCAGCTCCCCTTCGTCGCCATGGCCGTGCTGGCCGGCGGCAACGTGCGTGTCGGGCTCGAGGACAACCTCTACTCCGGCCGCGGCCAGCTGGCGACCAACGCCGACCTCGTCCGCGCGGGCCGTCTCCATCCTGGAGGCCATGAACGTGAGCGTCCTCAGCCCGCGGACGTCCGCTCACAGACAGCAGCTCAGCTCGCTCGAGTGAGCGGCGGAGCAGCCGCGAACGGCCAGAGCGGACGATGAGGCGATCCCCGGCCTGCAGACCGTCGGGCTGCTCGGTGGCGGCGTCATCGGTGGCGGATGGGCGGCCCGCTTCCTGCTCAACGGCGTCGACGTCCGGCTCCTCGACCCTGACCCCGAGGCGCCGCGCAAGGTCGGCGAGGTCCTCGACGAACGCCGCGCCGCGCCGTGCGGCGGCTGACGATGGCTCCGCTGCCGCCGGAGGGGACGCTCACCTTCGTCCGACTCGGCCGAGCGAGGCGGTCACCGGCGTCGACTTCGTCCAGGAGAGCGCGCCGGAGCGCATGGACCTCAAGCGGTCGGTGCTGGCCGCCGCGGCGAGCGCGGCCGGACCGGACGTCGCTGATCGCGTCGCTCGACCTCGGGCCTGCGGCCGTCCGAGCTGCAGGACGGCGATGTTGCATGCCGGAACGACTTGTCGTCGGCCATCCGTTCAACCCGGTCTACCTGCTGCCGCTCGTCGAGGTCGTCGGCGGTCGAGCAGACGTCGCGCGCAGCGGTCGACCGCGCCACCGACGTCTACCGGTCGGTCGGCATGCAGCCGCTCGTGCTCTCGACACGGAGATCGACGGCTTCGTCGCCGACCGTCTGCTCGAGGCGCTGTGGCGCGAGGCGCTCTGGCTGGTGCAACGACGGCGTCGCGACCGTCGAGCCGAGATCGACGACGCCATCCGCTTCGGCGCCGGGCTGCGCTGGGCGTCATGGGCACGTTCCTCGACCTACCGCATCGCCGGCGGCGAGGCCGGCATGCGCCACTTCATGGCCCAGTTCGGGCCCGCCCTGCAGTGGCCGTGGACGAAGCTGATGGACGTCCCCGGAGCTGACCGACGAGCTGCTCGACCGACTCGTCGCCCAGTCCGATGCGCAAGCGGCCGGGCGATCGGTGCGCGAGCTCGAGGCCGATGCGCGACGACTGCCTGGTGGCGGTGCTGCAGGCCCTCCGCTCGGTCGGCGTCAGGCGCGGGAGCGGTCGTCGACCACTACGAGCGGACGCTGTTCGTGCCGCGCCAGGCTCGACGAGCAGGAGCTGCGCGACGGCCACACCCCTCACCCTGGTCCAGCGGATCGTCCCCACCGAGTGGGTCGACTACAACGGCCACACCAACGACAGCCGCTACCTGAGCTCTCCAGCCGACGCCGTCGATGCCTTCATGCGTCTCATCGGCGTCGACGAGGCCTACCTGACGGGCGGTCACTCCTACTTCACCGTCGAGAGCCACCTTCACCTACGTCGACCAGAGCCGGGCCGGCGACCGGGTCTGGGTCGAGCTCGTCCTCCTGAGCCACGACGAGAAGCGGTTCCACGCGTTCACGTCGATCGTCCGGCACGAGGACGACGGCTCGGACACGCTCATCGGCACGGCCGAGCACCTGCTCCTCCACGTCGACACGGTGGCCAACCGCGCCGTCCCCGCCGACCCTGCGGTGCTCGACCTGCCTGGCCGCGGTCGCGGCAGCCACGCCGGGATCGCCCGTCCGGCGGCCGCCGGGCGCCACGTCGGTCAGGCCCGCTGAGGTGCAACCCGGCCAGGCGCGCCGTCCGCGGCGCGCCCGTCAGGCCGGCGCGCTCGCGGCCTCACGATCCCACGCGCTCGGGGTGATGCCCCGCGACCGGAGCACGGCCTTCTCGACCTTCTCCGTCGGCGTGCGGGGCAAGCTCGGTCACGAGGTCGACGTAGCGGGGAGCATGTGGCGGGCCATGCGCTCGGCGCAGAAGGCGACGAGGTCGACCGGCGCGAGGACCTCGCCCGCGCGGACGACGACGGCCACCATGACGTCGTCCTCGCCCAGCTCGCTCGGCACGCCGTAGGCGGCGGCGTCGAGGACAGCGGTGCAACTTCACGACCTCCTCGGACCTCGGAAGGCGGAGATGTTCTCGCCCCGCCGCCGGATCGAATCGGTCGTCCGGCCCACGAAGTAGACGTACCCCTCGGCGTCTCGCCGCACGAGGTCGCCCGTGTGGAACCAGAGGTTGCGCCGCGAGGCGAGCGTGGCCTCCGGCTGTCCGTAGTAGCCGTCGGAGAGGGAGGACGCCTGTTGTGGCCGCACGACGAGCTCAGCCGATCCGCACCGGCCGCCACCTCGCGGTCCGCGCCGTCGACCACGGCGATAGTCGTACTGGGGGATGGCGCGACCGCAGCTGCCCGGGCGGCGAGGTTCGTCGAGCGGCTGGTAGATGGGCACGCCGGCATCGGTCGAGGCCGTAGGCCCCGACCAGGCGGAGGCCGAAGCGCTCCTCGAACTCGGCGCGCGAACCCGGGACGGGCACACCCCCAGGCCAGCCGGACCGGTGCGATCCCTGGTCGTCGGGCGCGCGGCGGTCGCTTGTGCAGCATCGTCAGCGTGGCGCCCATGAAGTCGAAGACCGTCGCACGGAACCGGCGCGCACTTCGGCCCAGAAGCCCGACGCGGAGAAGCGGCCGCCGATAGCGCCGCCGTCGTGCCGAGCACGAGCGCCGGCATCACCGTCATCACGCTGGCGTCGAGGTGGAAGAGCGGGAACGGCGAGTAGAGGACGTCGTCCGAGCGTAGGCCGAAGTGCTCGATCATCAGCTGGGCCTGACGCACGGCGTAGCGGTGGGAGAGCACCGCACCCTTCGACGGACCGGTCGTGCGCCCGAGGTGGAACAAGACCATCGCGGATCGGCGACCGTGTGGGTGGGGTCTGGCGGCGGCGAGCCCCGAGGCTCGCCCGCCCGTGGGCGCCGAGAGCGACGCGGTCGATCACCTCGACACCGGCCGCCGTCAGGTCTGCGTCGATCCGTCCGTCACGCCGACGACGACCCCATTCGGCCGAGGGCCGGCGCCCTCGGCGACGATCGGGGCGGAGCGAGGGGCACCAGCGCGCCGTCGACGACGACCAGACCCGGCCGTCGTCAGGTCGAGCGGCGGGCGAGGGGCCGGACCTCGCAGGGCGGTGTTGACCAGGGTGGCCACCGCTTCCAGCCGGCACAGAGCCAGCCAGGTGACCACGAAGTCGGCGCCGTTGGGCAGGACGACGGGCACCGAGCTGGCCGCGAGACGCCCAGCCCGGCCAGGCCCGCGGTCAGCTCGTCGACGCGGCGGTCGGTCTCGGCGAGGTCAGGTCGCCGTCGTCGAAGCGGAGGAACACCTGGTCCGGGGACCGCCCGGGCTGGGCGGCGAGGAGCGCGCCGATGGTCGGGACCACGGGCGTCGGGTTCCGGAGGGTCAGCCGCTCATCCCGGCGAGTCTTACCGGGTCGCCCCCGTGACGAGCCAGCCTTCGCTGTCGACCGTGCGCGGAGCACCCTGGGAGAGGACGGCGTCGGGACCGTGGCGCTGAACCGGCCGGAGCGCCTGAACGCCATGAACCGCCAGCCATCGACGACGTGACGAGCGCCTTCGACTACGGCCAACGCCGAGGCGACGAGACCCAGGCCATCATCTTCACCGGCGAGGGTCGCGCGTTCTGCGCCGGGGACGACCGCAGGACCACACCCAGCCGGAGAGCGAGGCCGAGGCCCGCGACCCGTCCAGGCCATCCAGCGGGCCACGGAGGCCATCGTCCTCGGGTCGAGGCTTGGTCGTCGGCGCCATCAACGGCTGGGCCGTCGGCGGCGGGTTCAGAGTGGGCGATCAACAGCGACTTCCCGATCTGGGCTGCCAGCGCCCGCGGGTTCTTCCCGAGGTGTCGCTGAACATCTTCGCCACCGGCGGCGTGACGTCGCTGCTACCCGCCTCGTCGGCCTCAACCGGGCCCGGAGATGCTCTTCGGCGACGAGTACGACGCCGCGGCCCTGCTCGAGCGCTGGGCGTCGCGTGGCGGGTCGTCCCGACGGGGCTGCTCGGCGAGGCCCACGCCGTCGCCGCGGCTCGCCGCCCTGCCGACACTGGCGGCGTGGCGATGAAGCGGGTGCTGAACGACGGGGCGATGACGACATCCGGCGGGCGCTGGCCGCCGAGACGGAGGCCACGGTGGCCGGCATGCTGCGATCCCGAGACCACCCGCCGCATGCAGTCCGGCTTCCGAGCCCGCTGCTGCGAGGGCGGCGCGGACGCGAGACTGCCTCGCCGACCATGAGCGCCCGCCACGACTACGTCATCGTCGGCGGCGGCTCGGCCGGCTGCGCTGCTGGCCAACCGCCTCAGCGCGCGACCCGTCCACGTCCGTCCTCGTGCTCGAAGCCGGCCGGCCCGACTACGCCGTGGGACGCCTTCATCCACATGCCGGCGGCGCTGCCGTTCCCGATCGGGAACAAGCACTACGACTGGAAGTACGAGTCCGAGCCCGAGCCGTTCATGCACGGGCGCCGGGTCTACCACGCCCGCGGGCAAGGTGCTCGGCGGCTCGAGCAGCATCAACGGGATGATCTTCCAGCGCGGCAACCCGCTGGACTACGAGCGGTGGGCGCGCCGACCCGGGGATGGAGAGCTGGGACTACGCGCACTGCCTGCCGTACTTCAAGCGGATGGAGACGCTGCCTCGCCGGCGCCGACGAGTACCGGCGGCGGCGACGGCCCGCTCGTGCTCGAGCGCGGCCCGGCGACTGACGCCGCTCTTCGGCGCGTTCTTCGAGGCGGTGCAGCAGGCGGGCTACCCGCTCACCGACGACGTCAACGGCTACCGCCAGGAGGGCTTCGCGCGCTTCGACCGCAACGATCCACCGCGGCCGCCGGCTGAGCGCGGCGCGGGCCTACCTCCACCCGGTGCATGGAGCCGGGCGAACCTCGAAGGTGCGTCTGCCGGGCGTTCGTCAACCGCATCCTCTTCGACGGCACGCGGGCCGTCGGCGTCGAGTACGTCGCACGGACGCACGGTCGCTCGAGCCCGCCGAACGGTCACGGCCGGCGAGGTCATCTCTGCGGCGGCGCCATCAACTCGCCGCAGCTGCTCCAGCTCTCCGGCGTCGGCAACGCCGGCGAGCTCGAGCGCTCGGCGTCCCGGTCGTGCACGACCTGCCCGGCGTCGGCGAGAACCTCCAGGACCACCTCGAGGTCTACATCCAGTACGCCTGCACGCAGCCGGTGTCGATGCAGCCGGCCCTGCAAGCTGGCGGAACCGGCCGTGGATCGGCTTCCAGCTGGCTGTTCTTCCGCGCGGAGCCGGGCGCCACCAACCACTTCGAGGCCGGCGGCTTCGTCCGCGGCGAACGACGACGTCGCCTACCCGAACCTCATGTTCCACTTCCTGCCGATCGCGATGCGCTACGACGGCGCGCTCGCCTGCCGGCGGCCACGGCTACCAGGTGCACGTCGGGCCGATGTACTCCGACGCCGCGGCGTCGGTGAAGATCACCTCGCACCGACCCGCGCAGCATCCCGCGCTGCGCTTCAACTACCTGTCGACCGACGCAGGACCGGCGCGAGTGGGTGGAGGTCGGTGCGGGTCGGCCCGGACGATCCTCGCCCAGCCGGCGTTCGACGCCGTTCAACGGCGGCGAGACTGTCGCCCGGACCGTCGGTCGAGACCGACGAGGAGATCCTCGACTGGGTGGCCCGCGACGGCGAGACCGCCCTGCACCCGTCGTGCACGTGCGCGATGGGCACGGGTCCCCAGTCCGTGCTCGACCCCGCGAGCCTGCAGGTCCACGGAGTCGACGGCCTGCGCGTGGTCGACGCCTCGTCGATGCCCTACGTCACCAACGAGGAACATCTGCGCCTCCGCGATGATGCTGGCCGAGAAGGCGGCCGACCTGATCGCTGGCAACACCCCGCGGCCCGGCGGAGGTGGTCGACTTCTACCGCCACGGCGTCCCGGAGCCGCCCGGCGCAGACTGAGGACGTACAGAGGGATGACGCAGCACGGGAGCCGGTGCGTCCGGCTTGCCCGGCGCACCGCAACGACGATCGACGGATTGCCGAGCGAAGCGAGTAGGAGCCAGCCGAGCGCAGCGGAGGATGGCGACGAAGAGTCAGGCGGGGTAGACGATGGTCTTCAGCTCGCTGAGATCTGCTCGAGGACGGTCGCGCCGCCCACCCGGCCCCGGCCGCTCAGGCTGCCGGCCCGACCGCCGAAGGGCAGGTGGCTCTCCCAGTAGTTGGTCGAGGCGTTGACGTTGACCCAGCCCGCGCGCACCGCCTCGGCGAAGCGCAACCCGCGGCACAGGTCTTCGGTGAACACCGCCGTGAGCAGGCCGTACGGGCGAGGCGTTGGTCGAGCGCCATCGCCTCGGCGTCGTCGGCCACCTCGACCACGGGCGCCACCGGCCCGAAACGTCTCCTGCGGGCGATGAGCATGTCCGGCGTGACGCCGTCCAGCACGGTCGGCGACCAGTCGACGAAGTCGGGATAGCCGGCCGCCCGGGCGCCGCCGGCGGCGACCCGGGCCCCGGCCGAGACCGCCTGCCCGACGTGGTCGTCGGTCTTGGCCGCCACACCTCGTTGCTGAGCGGGCCCATCGTGGTCGCCGGGTCGAAGGGTCACCGAGGCGGACCTGTATCGGACGGCGGCCTCGAGCCGCTCGACCAGCTCGCCGCGGACGGCGCGGTGCACGAGGATGCGCTCGCCCGCGGTGCAGCTCTGGCCGGCGCAGAGGTAGGCCGCCTCGAGGATGGCGGCGACCGCCGCGTCCAGGTCGGCGTCGTCGAGCACGATCAGCGGGCCGTTGCCGCCGAAGCTGAGGATCTGGGTCTTGCCCGTGGCACGACTGAGCGACCGACCGGCCGGTGGCGACGGAGCCGATGAAGGTCACCGCCTGACTCCCGGGTGGCCGGCCAGCGCCGTCACCGGCCACCGCGCCGGGGCCGTTCAGGAAGCCCGAGCACGCCCGCCGGCAGGCCGACCTCGGGCGTGGTGAGCACGGAGGCGAGGAGCGCCGAGCAGGCGCTCGTCGATCGGCGGCGAGCCACACGACGCTGTTGCCCGCGGCGAAGCGCGGGCGCGAACAGACTCGGCGGCCATCAGTGTACGGCCAGTTCCACGGGACGATCACGGCGACCACTCGAGAGGGCACCTGCTGCAGCAGGATGCGCCGGCCCGGGTCGATCGACGGCGGAGCCGGCCTTCGAGGCGCACCGCATCTCGGCGGCCATCCGCAGAGCTAGACCTCGAGCTCGGCCGTCTCGTCCCTGGCCTCGGCCAGCGGCTTGCCCTGGTCGGCGGTCAGGGGCCTGGGTGAGCACCTCGGCGTGGGCGACGACCGTCGCCCGCCATGCGCCGCAGGACGGCGGCCGGAGCGAACGCCGGGCGCGGCCCACTCGGCCGCGGCGCGCCGGCCCGCCGCCACTGCGGCGTCGACGTCAGCCGGTCCGGCCACCGCGACCTCGGCCAGGTCCACGCCGGACGATGGCGACGTGGCCCGGGCCGTCCCACCCTGACGCGGCAGGGGCCCAGGCCCCGTCGATGAGCAGCCCCCACGCCTGCCGGGGCGTGGTCGGGACCCTCAGGTCCCCTGATCGAAGCCGGCAGCCACGCCTTCCAGACAGCCTCGTTGTCAGCGACCCACTGCTGCGCCGCGGCCTCGAGCGTCATGCCGTCGCCGTCGATCGTGGCGGCGATCTCGTTCTGCTGCTCGGTGGTGGAGACCTGTCGATGCTTCAAGCACGTCGAAGGACTTCGGGTCCTTCTCCGCCAGCTTGTCGTTGAACGCCTTGTACGAGACTTGTCGATCGGGTAGTCGCAGGCGTACTTGCCGTCGTTGGCGCATGCCGAGGCCTTGCAGGCATCGCGTGAAGTCGGGCAGACTCGACCTCGGCCGAGACTTCACCTTCGACTGGAGCCAGTGCGGCTGCCAGAACTGCAGCAAGCAGCGGCTTCTTGTCGGCTCTCGGCGTTCTGGATCGCGGTGATGAGCGCAGCCTCCGGAGCCGGCCACCACGAACTTGAGCGGCAGGCTGAGGGTTCTGATGATCTGCTCGTCGTAGGCTGACGTAGCTCGGGTCACCCATCAGGAACTGACCCTCGATCGCCGGACTCGGCCGTCTTGAACAGCTGCGGCGAGCTCGGGTCCTTGAAACCCTCCCATGTCTGCCAGCTCGGGGTGCTCGTCGACCACGAACTGCGGCACGTACCAGCCGATCTTGGCGTCGGGTCCGAGCAGGCCGCCGTCGACGATGCCCTTCTTGCACGGTGATGTAGGTCTGCATGGTCCTCGGCGTGGCCGGACGGCCAGATCTCGAGCACGCCGTCGAGCGTGTCGCCCTTTGGCGATCGGCGCGGCCACATGCGCGTTCTCGTCGATCTCGACGAGTCGACCTTGCCGATGCCTCGGCTTCTCGATGACGGCCTTGGCGATGTTGGCGTTGACGCGCGACCCGGTCCACGGGTTGACGGCCAGGCGCACCTCCTCGCTGCCTGTGGCCGCCCGCCGCTTTCGCCGGCGCGTTGTCGACACCACCGCAGCGGCCGTTCGCCGCTCCCGGTGGTGCGCTGCTGCTCTCTGCTGTCGCTCGCCGCGGCCCGCGGCGATGAGCGTCAGCGCGCACGCCCGCCGCGGACCGAAGTGCAGCCTCCCAGTGTCACTTCGCATGTCGGTGCTCCCCTTGTCAGCTGAACGGCCACGGGTGGGCCGGCGAGGCCGGCCCAGGCCTGGGTGATGCGGTCGAGGACGGCCGCCAACAGCACGATGCAGATCCCGGCCGCGAGGCCGGTGCCGAGCTCGTACTGACTCTTCGTGAGGCCCTTGACCGCGTCAGGCCGAGTGCGTCCGAGTCCGACCAGGCCGGCGACGATCACCATCGAGAGGCTCATCGCTGATCACCTGGTTGACCCCGAGCATCATCGTTGGGAACGGCCAGCGGCACCTGCACCTTCCACAGTGCCTGGCGGGGCGTCGCGCCGTAGGCGACGGCCGCCTCCACCGTCTCGGCCGGGACCTGGCGGATGCCGAGGCTGGTCAGGCGGATGCCGACGGGATGCGCGTAGATGACCGAGGCCACCAGCCCGAGCACGGCCGACGTTGAACAGGATCAGGACGGGGATCAGGTGGACGAAGGCCGGCATCACCTGGGCCGCGTCGAGGAACGGGCGAGCGAACTGCTCGACCCGGTCGAGCGGCCGGCGAGGATGCCGACCGGCACAGGAGATCGGCGACCGCCAGCAGGACGGCGACGATCACCCGGCTCAGGGTGTCCATGCTGTGGTCCCAGAACTGCAGCCGCCGATGGCCACCAGGCGGCCGACCGAGATGATGGCGGCGCGGCGGCCGGCGCGTGACCAGGCCAGGGTCCCGATGGCCGCAGTGACGATCCACCACGGCGTGTCGGTCAGCGAGCGCAGCGGCTGCCGATGGCACGCGGTGACGAGGAAGTCGCCGATCGACGAGGTGCCGCCGATGACCAGCACGCGCCGTTGCGGACGTTGGCCTGGAGCCAGTCGACCAGCGAGTTCGACGCGGATCCGCTGAGGCTGTAGGTCCACCCACTCGGAAGCGCTCGGCGTGCGTGGAGCCGGGCAGAGCACGACGGCCACCGCGAGGATGCCGAGGCCGATGGGCAGGTCGCGCCACGGCCAGACCGGCTCTGGCGAGCGTAGGCGCGGCCTCGGCGCAGGGCCGGCCCGGTCGGTATCCGGTCGAGGATGACGGCGACGAGCACGATGGCTGAGCCAGCGTCAGGGCCAGCCCGACGTTGACCTTCTCGAGGCGTTGAGCACCGGACTGGCCGAGCCCAGGCGAGCCGACGAGCGCTGGCGATGACGACCACGCCGAAGGCCATCATGATCACCTGGTTGACGCCGAGGAGGATGGCTGGGCGGGCCACCAGCCACTGCACCTTGCTGAGGACCTGGCGGCTTGGTGGCGCCGTGCGCCTGCGCCGACCTCGATGAGCCCGCCCGACACCGGGAGCGGATGCCGTGCGACGTGAGGCGGACGACGCCGGGGCGAGGGCGAAGATCACGGTGGCGATCACCGCCGGCGGGCGCCACCGATGTCGAATCAGCAGCACCGTGAAGAGCAGGTGGCAGATAGGCGCGGCATCGTCTGCGCGGCGTCGAGGAAGCCGCGGAGGCGCCGTCGATCTTCGGATGGCGGCCGGCCATGATGCCGAGCGGCACGCCGATCGCAAGCAGCAGATGGCGACGGCCACGATCATCAGGCGACATGGTCTGGGTCGACTCGAACCACACGCCGAGGATCCCGATGGCGGCGGGGCAACCCGACGCTGGCGAAGCGCCTGCCTTGACTCGCGGCCCGGTACTGATGAGGGCCGTGGCGATGAAGATGCCGGGCCAACCGAGGAAGTCGGGACGTCCTGCGTCCAGCGGACGAGCGCCACCAGCAGGTCGGTGATCGGCTGCGGGATCGAGGAGAACACCCAGTTGGTGGACCGGTGATCGATGATCCACGTCTTGGCCGGAGTCGGTGGCCTGGGCGCGACGTGGAAGTTCCACTCACGGCGCGGAACGGGTCGCCGAGGACGAGCACGAGGATCGAACACCACGGCCGCGGCGGCGAACGGCGGCCACCTTCTTATGGCCACCTGCCGGGCGTCGACCGACGACAGCGCGCCTCGCACGGCGTCTTGGCCGCTCGGGCCATAGGGGCCTCATTCGTCGGCGCTCACTCAGGGTGCGTGCCCGGCGCTCGTCGATCGCCTCGACGCTCTCGAGCTCGGCCAGGCTCCACCAACTCGGCGGCGCTGAGCACGGGTTCGTCGGCGCCCGCGTCGCCGCCCGACGGGTCGAGCTCGTCCCCGCCATCGCCATGAGCACCCGGCCGCGATCGACCAGAACCGACGGGTCGCCCGCCGGCATCCAGCACCGGCAGCGGGTCCTCGCAGGCGGCCGCGGCGCACGAGCCGGACAGCTGCGTCGTGATGTCGACCGGGGTCCGGCCCTCGTGCCGGGGGCCAGCGGCGAGCCCCATGATGGAGTCGGCCCGCAGCACGTGCGCCCGCTGCACGTCGCGGGTGAACGCCCGCACGTAGGCGTCGGCCGGCTTCCCGACGACGTCGGCCGGGGTGCCGACCTGGACGAAGCGGCCGTCCTTCATGATGGCGATGCGGTCGCCCAGCCGAGGGCCTCGGACAGGTCGTGGGTGATGAAGACCGTGGTCTTGCGCAGCTCCCGCTGCAGCCGCCCGACCTCGTCCTGCATGTCCGCCGGATCAGCGGGTCGAGCGCGGAGAAGGGCTCGTCGAACAGCAGGATCTCGGGATCGTTGGCCAGGGCCCGCGCCAGCCCGACCCGCTGCTGCATGCCGCCGCTCAGCTGGTCGGGGTAGGAGTCGCCGAGGCCGCCGAGGCCGACCGAGCTCGAGCATCTCCCGGCCCGCTTGAGGCGGCTCGGACTTCGTCTTGCCCTGCACCTCGAGGCCGAAGGCCACGTTGTCGAGCAGGCGGCGGTGGGGGAGCAGGCCGAAGTGCTGGAAGACCATCGCTCATCTTGGTGCGGCGCGAGCTCGCGGAGCGCGCTCCGGGCTGGCCGCGGTGACGTCCTCGCCGTCGATCAGGACCTCGCCCGCCGTCGGCTCGATCAGGCGCGACAGGCAGCGGACGAGCGTCGACTTGCCCGAGCCCGAGAGGCCCATGACGACGAACAGCTCGCCGCTGACGACCGAGAACGAGATGTCGCGCACGGCCGCCACGTTGCCGACTCCGGGCCAGACTCGGCCCGGGGCAGGTCGGCCATCGCCGAGCCCACGATCCGCTGTGGCTTCGGCCCGAACACCTTCCAGACGTTGCGGCACTCGAGGACGGGCGGCGCCGACGAGCCCGCCGTCGCCGCTTCCAGTGCCGCTCCCGCTCGTGTCGGCTCGTCGTATCCGGCGGGCCAGGTCCACGGATCCCCCTCGCACGCCGGCTCAGTCTTGCACCGGTTCAGGCGCCTGTCCCTCGTCGCCGGAGCTCGGCCACGACCGCAGGGAGGATGGCGTGGAGGTCGCCGATGACGGCGTAGTCGGCCTTCGTGACCATCGGCGCCTCGCATCCGGTGTTGATGGCCAGGCACCCGCTTGGCCGCCATCATCCGACCCAGTGCTGGATGGCGCCGGAGATGCCGCAGGCGATGTAGAGCTCGGAGCGATGCGCTTGCCGGTCTGGCCGACCTGGTCGGAGTGGGGACGCCAGCCGTTGATTGGTGACGACCCGCGAGCAACCGACCGCGCCGCCGAGCAGGCTGGCCAGACTCCTCAACACGGCGAAGCCCTCGGCCGAGCCCACGCCCCGGCCGCCGCTGACGACGACCGCCGCGCCGACCAGGCTGCTGCCGGCCTCCGGCGGCCGCGCTCGACGATGCGGGTCCGGTCGGCGTCCTCGGCGAGGACCGGGGTGAACGGCTCGACGACGGCGCCGCAGCCGCGGCCGGGTCGGGTTCCAGCGCGGCGAGGCGTGGGCGCCGCCGTGACGAGCTGACCCGGGCCTCGAGGGTCGACCGCTCGAGCAGGCTCCGCCCCACCGGGTCAGGTCGACTCCCACGGACCGTCCGGTCACCGTGACCGCAGGTCGCACGTTAGCGCGACAGCGGCAGGTCCTCGACGGCGGCCACGTGGGCCAGCACCTCGTTGCCGCTGTCGGTGCCGACCGCAACTGACGCGCGCTGGCGCCCGCCGCCTTCGCGACCTGCGACAGCGCGTCGCCCCAGCGCCTCAGGTGCGTAGTCGGCCACGGCGGGTGGCTGACCGCCCACGTCTCGCCGCGCGCGCGCCGGCGCGCGGCGGCCAGGTCATCGCCCTCGGCGCCGATCACGACCGCCTCGACGGACGCCGCCGGGCTGGTCCGCCAGGTCGCGGGCCAGACCGAAGGCCTGGAAGCGCCGTCTCCGCAGGCACGCCCCGGTCGTGCTCGATCAGCCCAGCACCAGCCATCCGTGCCCCCGCTCATCGGCCGCTCCGCTCTCGGCGCTCAGGCCTCCGCCGGCCGTTCGGCGTCGCGACCGCGCTCCGGGTGGCCAGCTCGGCCATGAACGTCGGAGGGCGGGAGTGGATGGGCGTTCATGCGAGGCCGAAGCTCCAGCAACAGGTCGACGACGGCCGGGGCCGCCTCCGGCCCGGTGCCGAGAGACGGTGGTCTCGGTCACCTGCTCGACCGGCGGGGCGAAGGCCAGCGATGTGCAGGCTCCCGGGCTCGCCGACCGCGGTCTGCTCGGCCACCTCGGCCTTCTTCGAGCGGAGCCGGCCGGGGAGCGTCGGGTAGCGCGGGAGGTTGATGCCCTCCTTGACCCGAGCACGATGGCCGGAGTCCAGCCGGTAGACCTCAAGCCGGTCGGCGGCCTCGCGGCGGGCGGTCACTCGGCCGCCGTCGCCATCGAGCCCGATGCCCCTTGATCCCGTTGACGACCGGACGGCCGAGCGCGCGGGCGACCCGGATGCCGACCTGGAACCCGCCGGCGTCGGCCGACTCGTTGCCGAACGAGGATGAGGTCGAACGGCCCGTCCTGCTCCTCAAGCGCGCGACGGCTCGGACCGCGCGGGCCGTGGCCTGCGCGTCGGGATCAGGCCGTCGGTCGTGACGGCAGCACGGACCGCGCCGGCACCGACCGACAGGCGCGTAGCGCAGGCGCTCGTCCGCGGCCGGCGGCCCAACCGTGAGCACTGTGCTCGAGCCGCCGTGCGCCTCGACCAGTCGGATGGCCTCACTCGACCGCGCACTCCTCGTGGGGGCTGGTCGTGAAGCCGAGGTTCTTGGTGTCGATGTCCTGCCCGTCCGCGGTCAGCGCGATGCGGGCCCCTGGCGCGGGGACCCGCTTGACGCAGGACGAGGGACGGACGCCGTCTCCCGCAGCCATCCGGTCAGGACTTCATCCGGATGTCGTCGGGGTCGAACGAGCGGCGTGCTGCCGGCGACGGCTCACCGGACGGGAACCGGTCGCCCGCATGTGCATGACCTCGAGGTCCGTGCCGACGACTGCGTGCTCCGGCGGGAGGTAGGCCAGCGGCAGGTACTTGCCGACGACGGCCCGGCCCCGGCCGGCGCGTCGACGTAGGACGGCCGGCCCTGCGGTCGACGATGCGCTCGCCGTCACGGCGTCAGGATCGGCTCGCGTGCCGGTCATGTACCGCTTCACCCGTCGCTCGACGCCACGTGTGGTCCTCGACCGTCAGCGTGCACAGGATCGGCCGCCGGCTCCTCCTCGCGGTGCCGCGAGGTGAGCCTCCTTGCCGACGAAGTCGGCGTGCCTTCACCTTCGGCCGGGCCAGGCCGGCCTCGACCGGCGTTGTACTCGCTGCTCGAGCTCAGCGCCGCATGGCGCGGTACGCCTTCTCGAGCCGACCGCTGGTCCCGTACACGCCGGTCCCGACGGCGACGACGCCTGGTCCTGCGCCGGCCTCGCATCAGGCGTCCCACACCGCCAGGCCGTTGCTCCATCGGGACGTAGATCTCCCAGCCGAGGTCGCCCACGTACGAGATGCGCGAACAGCCGGGACGGGCAAGCGAGCCGGCGCAGCACCGTCCTGGGTCAGTGCCGTAGCGGGAAGCCCGTCGTTGGAGACGTCGGCGCTCGGTGACCGCGCTCACGATGTCACGCGCGCGCGGCCCCACAGGCCGATGGTGGCCAGCGGACGTGCGGTCGACGAACGGTGACGCCGATGCCGTCGACGGAGGTGCTTGGCGAACCACTGCTCGTCGCGGGCCTCGTCGAAGGCGCCGGTGACGACGCGGAACTGCGTCGTCGTCCAGGCCGCATGATCGTGAGGTCGCTGCGGAAGCCGCCGTGGTAGTCGAGCGGCGGCGTGTAGACCGACCGGCCGACGGCACGTTGCAGCTGTTGCACGGTCATCGTCTGCAGGTAGTCGAGCGCGCCGGGTCCGCTCACGTCGAAGACGACGAACGGCGTCAGGTCGACCATGCCCACCCGGTCCCGCATGGCCAGGTGCTCGGCGTAGCATGATCGGCGACCACCAGCGCGCGTCCCACTCGGCTCGCGCGGTCCTCGATCGCCGTACTCCTCGAGCGAGCGGCGCGTTCGACTCGTACCAGTGCGGCCGCTCCCAGCCGCCGGCCTCGAAGAAGACGGCGCCGAGCGTCCTCGCTGCGGGCGTGGAACGGCGCAGCGCGGACGTCGCGGTTCGACGCCCACTGCTCGCCCGGGTGGACGATCCCGTAGGTCTTGTTGAAGCCCTCGGCCGCGCGCGCCTGACGTGGTCGCGTGCGCTGCTGGTGCTCGGGTAGAAGCGCGCGATGTCGGACTGGCTGCGGGTCGATCTCGGACTCGCCGCGCGTCATCCACTCGGCGACAGCGCGGCCGACGCCCGGACCCTCCTTGATCCAGACCGCGGCCGCGGACCACAGGCCGCTGCACCTCCGGGCGTCTCGCCGAGCAGCGGCAGGCCGTCGGGCGTCAGCGAGAGCAGGCCGTTGATCGCGTACTTGATCCCGACCGACTCGTCGCAGCAGGTCCGGGCATGAGCTCGAGCGCGTGCTCCAGCTGCGGGTCGAAGTCCTCCTGCGTGAACGGCAGCTCGGTCGGCGACAGCTGACGGCCTGCTCGATCGGACGGGATCTCGTCGGGCTCGTGGAGGATCGGCCGGTGGGCGTACGAGCCGACCTCCAGAGCCCTGCCCGTCCTGGCGCTCGTACATGTTCGTGTCCATGTCGCGCACGATCGGGTAGCTCGACCGCGCTCTTCGTAGCCTGAGGAAGCGCGGCACCGGACCGACGTCGATCATCTGGTGGACGGCCGGCGTCAGCGGGATGCGACGCGCCGGCCATCTCGCGCGATCGCGCGGGCTCCACACGCCGCAGGCGATCGACGACGATGCTCGGCCTCGATGTCGCCGCTGGTCGGTGCGAACGCGGTGACGGCGCCCGTGCTCGACGTCGATGCCGAGCACCTCGGTGTTGGCGAAGTGACCTGCGCCCCTGCGCCTGCGCCCGCTCGCGCAACAGCGTGCCGGCCCGCAGCGAGTCGACGACGGCGACCGCTCGGCGTGTAGAAGCCGCCGCAGGATGATCGACTCGTCGACGAACGGGACGAGCTCGCTTGACCTCCGCGGGCGTCACGAGCCAGCGCCGTCGATGCCCCACGCCTTGGCCGAGGTCATCCGCCGGCGCGAGCTCCTCGCAGCCGCTCGCTCGGTCGCGGGCGACCTCGACCCCGCCGCGGCCGCGTTCAGCGTCCCGTCTCCGTGTACTGGCGCATCGCTGTCGAGCGTCAGCATGCGTCATCTCCTTCGAGTGGTCGACCGGGAAGATGAAGTTCGAGGCGTGGCCGGTCGAGCCGCCCGGGTTCGGGAGACGGGCCCTTGTCGATCTGGACGAGGTCGCGCCAGCCCAGCTCGGCCAGGTGCCCGACCACCGAGTTCCGACGATCCCGGCGCCGATGACGACGACGTTGGCGCTGTCGGGCAGGTCGCTCACTGGTGCTCCCCTCGGGTTGTTCGGGCCGGCAAGCCTAGCAGCGCGGCCGTTGCCTGTTGTCCACGATGTGGGAGGACACCGCATCATGGGACAATGGGCCGCAGCCCCGATCGTTCTGGTCGCGCGAATTGCCGCTGAACGGCGCAATTTCCCGACCGGAACCGCTCGGAGCGAGGATCGGCCGGAGTGGTCGCCTCTGGGCCCGGCACTCCGCGACGCCGGCCATGCGGGCGCTGAAGCGCTCGGCCACGTCAGCGGACGGTCGCACCGACGTCGTCCTCGGTGCCGGGGACGGGAAGCGGAAGCTGTCGGGCCGTGGCATGAAGCGGCCGACGACCGCTCCGGACGGCCCGCGGACCGGGGCGGCCACTGACGTCAGCGCCGTCGTGGAGCTCCTCGGCCGTCCACGCGAAGCCCGCCGCCCGGATCTCCCAGGCGACGCCGGATCGCCGCTGGGGCGGTCACCGTCCGGGCGGTGAAGGCCTCCAGCGGTCGGGAGAGGTAGGCGGCGACCTCCTCGGGTCGGGCGATGGGCCAGCAGGACCAGCCCGGAGGAGACCACGTGCAGGGGGAGGCGGGTGCCGCCCAGTCGCGGATCTGGACCTGGAGCGCGGCGTCGACATGGTCCAGGTAGAGCTGACCTCCGTCGCCGTCGTGGGACGGAGATGCCCGCGGTCTCCCGCACCTCGTCGACCAGCGCTCGACCAGGAAGAGGCGGGCCGCGGCGAGCCCGGAGGACGGGTCCGCCGCAGTGGCGAGCTCGGCCACCGCAGGACCGGCGCGGTAGGTCACGCCGTCGCCGGCGCGATTACCGCCCCCAGCCCCTCGAGGGTCCCGAGAAGGCGGGCGACGGTGCTCGTGGGCAGCTCGGCTTGCCGCGCCACCTCGCTGATGCGGCCGGGCCGGTCGCAACGGCCCGCAGCACGAGGAAGGCCCGCTCGATGGACTGGACGCTGGACACGGCAGAGATCAGCCGATCTCGTCAGGCATCGGCCTTGCGGCGGGTGACGAACGCCCGTCAGCGCCTCGTCGATGCCCGGGGTCGATGCGGCGGCGGCTCGTACTCGGCGAGCGCGCTGCTTCAGATCCTGGCGGTTCGCCCGCATGCCGCGGCGTCCTTCGAGACCGCCCTCCTCGAGCCACTGCTCGTAGCTCGTCGTTGTCGGCCGTCGACGAGCGGTAGAACGCGGTCTCGAAGTTGGCGAGCGTGTGCGGCGTCCAGAGAAGTGCGTGCCCGGGCCCGTTCGTCGCGGATCGCGTCCGAGGGCCTGGCCGTTGGCGCGACATGTCGACGCCGCTTGACGAAGGCGTGCCACCATGCCGCAGCTGGTCGTTCGTCGAGGTGACGAACTTCTCGTAGCCGACGGCGAGCCCGCCCTCGAGCCAGCCGGCCGCGTGGAGCACGAAGTTGACGCCGGCGAGGATCGTCGGCTGCAGCGTGTTCGCCGGCTCGTACGCGGCCTGGGCGTCGCGGCAGCTTCGACGCGTAGAGCGATCCGCCGGAGCGGAACGGCACGCCCAGGCGCCGCGCGAGGTGGCGCCATCGACGTAGAGCACGAGCGCCGGCTCGGGCGTGCCGAACGTCGGCGCGCCGGTCTGCATCGACATCGACTGACGCGAACGGGCCGGAACACCACCGGCGCGCCGGGCCGGACGAGCTGCACGTACGCCATGCCGCCAGCGCCTCGGCCAGCGTCTGGGCGCAGATGCGCCGCAACGGTCGACGGGCGCCATCGCGCCGGCGAGGATGAACGGCGTGATCAGGCACGCCTGGTCGTTCCGGCGTAGACGCGGGCCGCACACAGCATCGTGGCGAGCAATACGTAAC
>ERZ1370068.133-contig-10116_pt1 | contig 33307 bp, 60 predicted proteins | sample MGYA00561227_ERZ1370068 | MGnify/ENA primary metagenome ERZ1370068 (study PRJEB38410, sample SAMEA6850437) | metagenome | study: Metagenomic assessment of the ecological functions of the soil: analysis of the soil microbiota associated with the...
GTTATTACTTCGTTCAGTTACGTATTGCTCGGATCGAATCGCCTGCGGGACATTAAACGGATCGGTGACGAACGCAACGCATTGTTCTGCACGGATTTGATCTGCTCTTCTTGCAACGCGCGACCGTTGAGCTCGTAGCGCAGACTAGAAGGCATCACGATTTGGTCGACTTTGCGCCAGTCGGCGTAGCGGAGAAGATAGCTGCTGTCGCCTTCCAAAGGATCGTCTTCCAGGATCTCGGTCTGAGCTGGCAAATGAGATTTCGGATCGAGATAGACACGGAACTCATCGCCGCGTCCTGAAAGAGACGACTTGATATTTGACTCCATCCAACTCGGCGTCGGCTAGGCGCTTTGCAAAGTGCGTTCGCCGTCGCCGCAAGAATCAAATTAACCGGCGCGCGTTTCTCTTCGCGCAGACGCGTCACGAGCCGTCCGGGGTGCAAGCGGGTCTGCTTGGCGGTCTTGGCTTCGCCTTCTTGCAGCAGGCCGGTGGACCCATCGATGACCTCGACAAAGCGAATAGTCTCGCCGCGCGCCGAATTGCGGCTCTCCCATTCGAGTCTCAGCCGAGGCTGGGTCAGATCCCGCGTCAGCGAAGGAGCGAAAGGTGCTGATTTGCCGCGTCGGACCGAGCGGGCGCGGCGTCGATGACGAATCGAACTGTTTGCCCTCGCTTTCGACGACCTGATTCTTGATCGCGCGAAGCGCAGCGTACGCCGCCCATGGTTTTGGCGGTTTCACGGGATGAGCGCCTGGGCGGATTGGTGGCGTGCGCGGCGCTGACAGTAAGACGGACGAAACAGCCAGAACCAATAGGCGGACGGATACTTTTGCTCATACGAGCCTCCATTTCGGTTTCTGGATATGATTCAGTCAATCAGGAGATATCTAAAAGGGTACGCGTGCAAGAGTCGAAATGCTCCGCGAATCGATGGTCAACTTTCGCAGTATGAGTCGGATCGCAGTTCCAACTCGGGGATGATTTCCTGGCAGATTAGATCAATTGCTTCGTTCCAGTCGGGTCCAAGGGGCGAGGCGATATCAATGATATCGAAGCCATAGCGGTTTGGCTGCGCGCAGCATTTCATCGATTCCGACAATACATTCGGCCGGAGTGCCTGGCTATGACTGTGCCGACCTGCGTCAGCAGATCGTCACTGATCAGTTCGACCATATCATCGACGCTCTTGCCATGGCGCTGGGCTGCCAAGATCGCATTTTCGGTATCCGGCGGGACCGGGAGCTTGAGCATTCTTTGTTTCAATAAATGTCCTTGAATCAGCGCGCCGGCGCCCATCCGCCCTGGCGCAGCGTTTCGCCGCCGCACCATCGCGCGATACCGACACGTGCAGGTGCAAGACTTTAGTGAAACGGCGCTCGTCGTTGCGTGCATGGCGGCGCTTGCGCGAAGCTTCGTCATGGCGAGATCGAGTGCGCCTTGGCGCACCAAGGCGGTGGGAAAGGACAAGTTGCTGATGATCAAGCCATCACCGACGTTCCAGGCCAGCTCGAGCATTTTCGGTCCGGCGGCGGCGACGAAGAAATATCCGGCGATTTTGCCGGCGGCAGGCGCAAGAAGGCTTGCGCCAACGGATCGAGGTGAAAAAATTCCGCGAGCGTCGGAAATTGCTCGAGGGCGATTTTTCCGTCCCGCGAACATTTCCACGCAAAACAAGATCATCTCGCGAGTCGATACCGACGCGGTTGCGCTTGCGGATCATATCCGAAGACGGCGACCCGGCGCCGATGCCGACGGTGACGCCGCGCTCGCCGGCTAGATGCGCGAGCGCGGCGAAGCTCGATGCCAGGTCGACCGGCGTCCGGCTGAAGGGCTGCACCACCGAGGTGCCAACGTGGGCGTTGGTTTGGCCGATGATCGCGGCCAAGATCACGAAGACATTTTCATAGGTCAGATGATCGGGCACCCAAACTTTGTCGAAAGCGTATTGCGCCATCGCTCGCTTCGCATAAGCGGCCATTTCGGGCGCGGTGCAAGGCGGGAAAGTTGAATGCCGAAACGCATGTGGATTGCTTGCCTGCGGATTGATAAGTTCGACTACGGCGCGGCTCCAACGTTGTTTCGAATTTGCGTTTTTGATTGACAACGTCGGGAACCCGGCGCCCTGATCGATCTTGAGGACTTTGTAATCTGTGGCCGCGGTGCCTTCGAGCGTGACGCGGTAGTTGACTTGTTCGTCGCCATTCTGTGCCCTGAGGAAAATATAGATCGCTTTTTCGCCTGCCATCGGTTCGTACTCTGTCGCGGTAACTCTGCTCGGGTAGCCGCGCGCATTCATCGACACGATGGTTTGTTTGAACTTGTCGAGGGGGACATGCCTTTTGCCGCCATCGGAGAGAAGTTCGTAACCTCTCTCAAGGTTCTTGTCGATCAACACGACTCTAGCGAATTCGACAGCGCGCTTGGCCGCCATGTTTTCGTCGTGTTGGATCGGCTTGCGCGCAGCCAATCGCCCAAACCGCTAAAAAAGAAAGCCAACCGTAACGCGCCAACAGTGGGCAAAGATTTATAGTTCTACGGTTTTTTCCGGTTGTCTGTGGGTACATCCCTTAGTGCCTTTTCAGTTTCCGGTCTTCTAATATGTTTCGGCGCTGATCCGCCGCTTTGCTGCCTTATAGAGAGTTCGTGCGCACATTGCGTATCGCACCCGGCGCGTGTTCGATTAAGCGGCGGATTTGACCCGAGGCGTCATAGCAACATCACAAGGTGTACATCAATAGCCAAATGATTCCTAGTTTTGCCGAACAAACTCTGCACCTGGTGCCGGCTGATGCTTAAGCCGGCACGATGCGATTGGATATATTTGAGCGGATCCAGTCCATCTGGAGAACGGCACCGGGCTTGCTAATCAGAATGCGGTTTGTGAAAGAGAGGAGACGGTTTGTGAACAAGTCAAATTTACTGATTGCCGGATGGGTATTTGTCGCTTCGGGTTGCGCGCTCTTGGAGAGTTCACCCAACGAAACAGAAACGAGCGCGGTTGCGCCGACAGCAGAAGCGCAAAATTTACCCGTGCCTGCGTCCATAGAAGCACCAAAAATAGCAACAGCGCCGGCCCGCAGTTTGACCGCGGATGACGTACGCCGCATACAGATGCGCTTGAAAGAAGCCGGCTTCGATCCGGGCCCTGCTGACGGGGTTGCTGGCGCGCGAACGAAAATCACTTTTAACCGTTACCAAGCCGGCTGTGCCAAGACGAAGACGTTGATCGACGATTTCGACGATGCTGGCGCGCCGAGTCAAGAACACGCTGAGCCGGCAGGATAACCAGATGATACAGGTTCAGTTGCGCCGCGCCGGATTCGATCCCGGACCGGCCGACGGAATTTTTGGCGCTAAAACACGCAAGATAATTGTCCATCTCAAAACCAATTGTCCGGTATTCAATGAATTCGCGGCGCTTCTGAGTGATCAGTCGCTAGCCATCGAGCAAAAGCGCGCCAGCGACCAGGCCTCGGCGCCCGCGGCTGCTTTCGATTAAGGCTCGTGCGGTTTCTGCACCCGCTACGGGTGAGATTCTCAATCAACCGGTCGCGGCGCGGGGACAAGAAGAGATTCGAGTCCTGCAGCTCAGGTTGCGCGACGCGGGCTTCGACCCCGGTCCCTTCGACGGCGTGATGGGTCCGAAAACTATCGCGGCGCTACAGCAGTACGAAGCCAGCGATCGCGGCAAGAAGAGTAGAGTAAGCTTGAAGACGACGAGTATCAGAGGCCAATATTGAGTTGAAACGCCAGAAATAGAAAAGAGGATTCAGAGTCGGTCTGAGTCCTCTTTTTTGAATACAGCGGAGGGGCCGTTCAGTATTCGGTTTGGCGGCGCTGAATTTGTTGATTGTTACGGTCGATGGTGCGTTGATTCTGCTGAATCTGTTGTTGATTGGACTGATACTGCTGCTGTTCCTGACCTTGCATGTAGTCGCCGACCAGCGCGCCGGCCTCCTAGACCGGCGGCTCCGCCGATAGCTGCGCCAGCGCCGGGGTGCCCGACTGTGGTGCCGATGATGCCGCCAGCAGCGGCGCCGCCGAGTGCGCCAATGCCCGCGCCTTTCTCTCGGGTCGTCATCGGCCCTCCGGAACAACCCGCAAAGAGTGCGCCGACAAGCGCGACCGTGGCTAACTGTAATGAAATACTCCTGGTCATTTTCTGCCTCCTAAATTAATTTGCTCGCCGTCGCGGGTTGTTGATTCAATAGGAGCAATGGAGGAGCAATGGCGATGCCAGTTGGCACAAGGTTCCACAGCACGCCGATATTCTCCGGTTTACCAAGAAATACGCTCGTGGGACTCGAAGAGATCTTGTGCCGGCTAATCATACAGTGAGTCAAGAACACAAATGTCAGCGCTTTACTTAGGCTCCGCCATCTTTTCCACATCGGCGATGGTCGGGCCGTCAAGACCAAAGGCGCGATGAGCGCGCCATTCCAAAACCTCCATTTGACGGATGCCACGGGCATGGTGCGGATCGCGCGCCGCGAGCGCTTTAGCTTCATCTAGACTCGTTGCTAACATGACGTAGATGCCGTAAGCGCCGTCGGTGGTCGGTCCCGAGAAGAGCAGGCGGCCGGCCCGATGCTGATCATCGAGCCATTGCCGGTGCGCTTCATAATTGCTCTGTTTGTCCGCTTCCTTTTCCGCCAATGAACGTGACATGACGAGGTACCACATGGTTTATCTCCTTGTTGAATTTACCGCCGCTAAATTTATGCGCCCATCGTATCGGGTGCGGCACAAATTTGCCACTTGCGCAGCGGCTGGCCGGCGATACAAGCTTGGGCAAATGGCGTCCACTTCGTCCCCGACAAACGATAAAAGATCGATCCTAGATGCTTAGTCGCGCAGAGAACGAGCTCTTGACCCAAGTTGGATCGGGCACGCCGATGGGCGCGCTGATGCGCTATTATTGGCTTCCGCGCTTTTGTCAGAGGAAATCGCGACGCCCGATTGTCCGCCTGTTCGGGTGCGTCTTTTGGGCGAAGATCTAATTGCCTTTCGAGATTCCCAGGGCCGGGTGGGTTTGCTCGGCGAACACTGCGCCCATCGCGGCACGTCGTTGTTTTACGGCCGTAACGAAGAGTGCGGCTTAACTTGCATTTATCACGGTTGGAAATATGACGTGGACGGCAACGTCTTGGAGACGCCCGCCGAGCCGCGCGATCGCGATTTCAAGAAAAAGCTCCGTCATACCGCCTACCCATGCAAAGAAATCGCCGGCATCGTTTTCACTTACATGGGGCCGGCGGAAGAAGCTGCCGTTGTTGCCACGCTACGAGTGGGTCGGTCTGGCACCCGAACAGGTTTGCCCGGTCAAATCCTATCTCGAGTGCAATTATCTCCAGGGCATCGAGGGTGACTTCGATTCATCGCACACGTCATTTCTGCACAAAAATGATTTGCAAAATGCCGCGCGCTTGAAGCGCGACGGCGCGCCGATGTTGGATGCAGAGGAGACCCCTTACGGTATGCGCGCGATCTCGATTCGAAAAGTTGGCACAGAGCAGATTTATATTCGTACCAGCCCTTACATTCTGCCGTGTTTCAGCATCGTGCCCGGACCGCCGACGGCGAAATTCGAAGACGATGATATTCGCGGCTTCAGATTCTGGGTGCCGATCGACGACCGGACGACTTGGCTTTATATCTTGAACATGCGCAATAAGGCGTTTACAGCGGAGGAGCGAAAAAGCCTGCGCAGTTGGATTGGCGCCGACTACCGAAGAATTCGCAACGCGGCAAACAATTATCTGCGGAACCCCGAACTGCAAAGAACGACGAGTTATACCGGTATCGAGGCGGTCAACCCGGCGGAGCAGGACGGTTGCGCAACGGAGAGCATGGGCGTGATTTGCGATCGCAGCAAAGAACACCTCGGTTACAGCGACAAGACAATCATCGCGCTGCGTAAGATGCTTTGGCTGCGGTAAACGATTTGCAGCAGGGGAAGGAGCCGCGGCACATCGTGCGCGATCCGGCGATGAATGATTTTTCCCGCTTGCGCTCGATCAAGGGCGTCTTGCCGGCGGAGACGGACTGGCGGAAGCTCATGGAAGGGTTGGGGCCGAACGAGGGTAATAAATCATATCCGGGTTCCAGCCGTTCAAAATGTTCAAATAGTTCAAATCGTTGTACGGAAGTATTACCGATTGATGGAAAGAAGAAGTTTAGTGACACCGTGAAACAGGGAAAACTAAGATTCGTCGTGCGATCGTCATTGTGGCCTTTGTGGCGCTGTTCGGTAGCGGTGCGCCTTCGGTGACCGCCCAGCCGCTGCACAAAACGGTGGCGATGATCGGGGCGCGAAGCGGCGCTTCGTGGCCGTTGTGGATCGCCAAGGAATCGCGTCTCTACGCCAAGTACGGTCTTGACGTCGAGCTAGTTTACGCGGTTCATCCGGCGCCGATCGCGGCTGTTATTACCGGCCAGGCGGCGATGACTTCTTCGGGCAGCGATCCAGCCTTGCTCGCGGTCGCGAAAGATCCTTCCTCGTCGTGCTCGGCGGATTTATGAACAAAGGCTCCTTCGCGCTGATCGGGTCAAAGAGCGCCACTGATATGAAACAGCTGGCGGGGAAGAAGATCGGCATCGGCCGGGTCGGCGATCCGCCGTACCACATGGCGGTGAGTTTGCTGCGAAAGCACGGCTATACGGCGCGCGACGTGCAGTGGGTTTCCGTGGGTGTCGATGCCGCGACACGCGCGGCTGCGCTGCAAAGCGGCCAGATCGACGCGGCTTTGATCACCGCGCCGGCCTATTTTCGTCTGCAGGCCGCCGGCTTGCCGGTGTTGGCCACGTTGATGGATTACGACGATATCTACGTCTCGACGTATTATCTGTTCCGGCGCGATGCCCTGACCAAAGAGCGCCCGACCGCGATCGCGTTTATCAAGGCTCACGCCGAAGCGATCAAAAGATTCTACGACGACAGAGCTTTTGCGACCGAGACCATGATCAAATACGGCGGTACTCGCAATATCGACGATGCCAATCGAGTATACGAACTCTTTCGCAAGGCGCGCGTGCTGGAGCCGATCCCGTTTGCGCTCAAAGGTTCGGTGGACGCCGTTGTCGAGCGGCGGGGCCAAGAGCTCAAAGGGGTCGATTTCAGTAAAATGATCGACAACAGTTTGGTCGACCAGTTGGTCAAAGAAAAATATTTCGAAACTGTTTTCGGACCGCCGATACGCGACGAGCAGCTGCGCAAACAGGCTCAGGCGTTCGGCAAGTAATCGTGAATTGTCGACGTCCGACAACGCGGCGGCTCGGCGAATCTCCTTGATTCTACCCTTTACTTTTTCTGCAGCGACTTGAAGAATCCCTGCTTATCCAGCTCGCGCAAGATATCTTCATTGACGAACTCCTGCGCCTTTTTCCTTTCGCGTCGGCGCGACTGTTCGCCAGGTCGTCGACGGCGACTTGGACGCCGGACAGTTCGGTATAGGGCGGAAACGAAATCCGCGGCGCGTAACTCCGGTAAGCGCTTTCGAGCAGAGCTTTGTCCTGCGTGCGCATCCACTTCGACAGGCTCTTTTGTCCGAGCGCGGGATCGCTTTTGAAAATATAAATCGCCTCGCTGATCCCCTGGAGAAAACCGCGCACAACACTGCGCTTGGTGTTTTGCAAGGTCCTGGACGTCAGCAAGCTTACCGTCGCAAATGAATCCTCCAGATCGCCAAGGTCGAGCAAGACCGGCATGCCCGCCGCTTTCGCCCGGTCGACGAAAGCGCCGGTGAGCACCGTCGCGTCGATCAGGCCGTTTTGCAGCGCGGTGAAGCGATCGCGGCTGCCGCCGCTGCGCACCAGCATGATACTTTTCTCGTCGATGCCCCAGTGCCTTGAGCGCGGTGGCAACGACGATCTGATTCAATCCGATGACGGACAGGACGCCGATTTTTTGCCGCGCAACTCCTGTGGCGCGCGGATGCCTGGCCGGGCGACCACGCTGTAAGTGTGTTTGTTGAAATAAGTTCCGATAATGATGATATCGGCGCCCGAAAGATCCGCGGCGATATGCGGCTGCGGCGCGACAACGTCGAACTGTATCTCACCGCCGGTCAGCGCGTTGGCCGATTCCGCGCCTCCGCGGAAGAGAATCGGCTCTAGATTCACACCGTATTTCTTGAATAGACCGAGATCGACGCCGAGCCAGAGGGGCGCTTGGTAGCCGGAAATGCCGCTGTAACCGGCGCGCACTCGCTCCTGTGCATGAACCGGTGCAGCGCTGTAGAACGCGGCGACTAGCAGCAAACTTGGCAATAGAAATCTAGTAGTTAGTAATCGACTCATCTGCGCTCGCGAATCTGAGGTTGGCTCACTTCGTTCGTGGCCAATCCTCTAGCTTATTCAGCCAGCGGCCAGCGCAGCCAGTTCGCGAGAGCTCGGCCCATGATCCACTCTTTGTCCTGCGCGGAAAGAAAATCCAGCTCTTCGGTGAACAAAGTCGACGGCTTGACGGTAGCTGCAGGGCATCTGCGACAGGTCGGTGCCCCAGAAAATTCTTTGCGGACCGAATGCGTCGACAACGCGACGGATCTGCGGATGCAGTGTTGGAAACGGATAGGGCTCCGCGACGTAGCAGGGTAGGCAGGACGCTTTGACTCCGACATTTTTCATGCGCGCGAAATTGACCAAGACATCGATGCCGGGCCCTAAGTCTTTGCCTTTCCACTGTACGTTCAACCCCATGTGGTCGACGATCACGCGTAGGCCGGGATGGCGCTCCGCGATCGCGCCGATCTTGGCTACCGCGAAAGGCGCGAAGATCATGACCGGGATATCGTAACGCTCGCAGTCGGCCCAGAACCAATCCGCCGTGCCATCGTCGAGAAACGAGTGCACGTGCCGCTATGGCGAAAGCTGATGCGGAAGCCGAGCATGCCGGGCTGCTTGAGCCACGTCGTGATTCGATCCTTGCTCGCCGGATCGTTGAGTCGGAACTTTCCCCATGACCGGCGAAGCGGTCGGGATATTTTTGCGCCGCTTCCAAGCGCGTAGTCGTTGCGGTAGCCTTCCCATGACGGAGGAACGAGGATGACGCGATCGACTGCCGGCGATTTTCATCTCCTCGCAACAAGCGATCGTCGGTCAGTGGGATCGGCCGGTGGGGCTTGGAAGCGTCCTCTTTGACATACGGCCGATCTCCGCTGTTTCCGGCGGCCAGATGTGAACTTGGGCGTCGATGATGGTCATGGAAGGTAGGCATTAGTCAACAGGCATCAGGCAATAGTCCATCCGGGATTTCGAAACAATTATGCGACTTGCTATTTGCCAGCTGTTGACCTGGCGCACAAAACGGTCGTCGAAAAATTGCGCGGGTTTGGCGGTTTTCGCTTCCGGTATCGATTCTGAGAGAAAATCCAAAAATGCCCTGAAGACCCGGCTCGGAGGTGACGAGCTCGCGGCGGAAGCCGGCTTTCTTATAAAACTCATAACTGCGGTCGAGCACATCGTGATCGGTCTCTTTAGTGTATTTGCCGATCACTTTCATGGCAAAAGCTTTGTCGGCGTAGTAGCGCTCGACACCCGCGCGGACTGCGCGCAGCAGCGGGACGAGCGCGAGATCCGAGCTCGTCCATGCGACCTCGCCGGACGACAAGGCCGACGTTTTGATAGGGCACATCCAGCAGGCTCACAAGTGAATGAAATCCATCACGCTCCAATTTAAAGCTGGCGGGCGGCGAGCCGACGCCGCCGGCGATTTGACCGGCGTAAAACGCCGCGACGATTTGCGGACTGCTGCCGAGCGGGCGCAGTGTGAACGTCCGTCGGGGGTGAGGCCCATTTTCTTCAGTGCGACAAGCGTTCCGTAGGCGACCGGGGTTGCGCGGGCGATCGGTGCCGATGATTTTGCCTTTGAGCTGCTCGACGTTCTTGATTTCCGGGCGCGCGTAAAAATCCCAGATCATCGTGTTCAACAGACCGGCGACGAACACGACGTCGATGCCGCGTAGAGATGCGGTGAGCACTGGTGCCGCGGAGACCTCGACGACGTCAATTTCGTTGGCAATCAGTGCAGGGATGGCACTGCTGGAAGACATGGAAAGAACTTCCGTGTCCAGCGCTTCTCTTGCGAACCCCGCCGCTATCCTTGGCCATCCAAACCGGCGCCATGGTTGCCGAAGTGCTCAGATAAGCGACGCGCAGAGGCGCACGGGCGCCGCGTGGCGACTTGGCGCTCGGCTTTCGCTTGGCGCGAATAAGAACATGAACGTAAACAGGAGGCCTGCGTGGAAGCCAGGCCGCGCCGAGCGGTAATCGGTGGATGACGTTAAACCGCATTGGAGCACCTCGCGATAGACAGACCCGATCTCAATCAATTCAATTGCGGGTAAAATAGGCAGATCATTCGGTAGCGTCAAGGCAAAATCCACTGTCAAGGCGAATGAACCGCCCTCTTGATAGGACGCTCAAAGTGCACTAGGGGACAATAATGTGCGGATTTTTGGTCAGAATAACGGTGAAAACGCCCCCAGCGATCGAGTTTTTCGCTGCGGGCGCGGCGGTTCGGACCTTGCTGTTCTATCGAGAAGAAAATGATTGGATCGATCCGAGGGAAAACATTAGTAAACGAATCTGCACTTCATACGTCTACTCATCATGTCTGCCGCGGCGTTTTAAGACTTAGTTAGGAGGCAGCTTATGAAGGGGTTACCGGCTACATTATTGGCATTGGTTTTCGCGTTCTTCTCGTTACTCTCGCTGCTCATGACGCCACAAGATTCGGACAGCAGGATAGCGCTCTCGCGTGACAGCTCACGCGAGGGTTTCTGAGATCGGTCTTCGCGTCACGTTTCAGCGATAATTCTTGAACTCGCGGTTTGACACCAGGCTCTGGTCTCGATCTCCGGCCCATCAACAGCACTGGCCACGAACACTTTTCTTACGGCGTCGCTCGCACGGCCGGGCGGTCGAGCAGACGTTGCATCCAGGCTTTCACGTGCGGCAGATCGCTGCCGATCGTCGTTCTGGTAGCGCTGCAGGCGGCAGAAGAACGGGATGTAAGTAATATCCGCTAACTAGAATAGTCGCCGGCGAGATATTCTCTCTCGCGCATTTCTTTGATTCAAGGTCGTGAGATAACCGCGCACCTTTTCTTTCGACTTCTCCACCTCATGATCGTGAGCAATATATCCGCCGGCTTGCTGTAAGCGCGTATTGCAGTAATCGATCCAGATGCGCGCTCGCGCCCGTTGCAGAGGTCGCGTGGCAAGAGCGGAACCTGCGGATATTTTTCTTCCAGATATTCGTCGATGATCGCCGATTCGTAGATGACGCCGTCGCCATCGACCAGCACCGGCACTTTAGCGTATGGATTCAGTCTCAGGAGGGTCTTCCGGTTTGTTGCTGAGGTCGCACTCGATGAGTTCGTAGGAGAGTTTTTCTCGGCTAGGACAAGCCTTGTCCTGTGGGCGTAGGGCTCCAAGGCTGGTAGGAATAAAGTTTCATGGCTTGCTCCTTTTTATTTTGACTTGTCGTTGGCGAAACGTTTGGTGTTAATGACCGCACGTCTATGATTACCGGCGCCGATCTTGATCCCCTGGTCGTTAATCGCTGAGACGGAGTAGCGTATTTTGTTGTCCTTGACTTCAGTCAACTCGGCCGTGATTGTAACGCTCTGGCCAATTCTTTGTCGGCGCTAAATGGTAGACGTCCACGTGGATGCCGACAGTTTGCTCGTTTTCATCGAGATGCGGCTCAGTGAGGTCGACACAAGTGCGCTCCATGAGGCCGATCATCGCGGGTGTCGAAAAGACGTCGTTCTCGAGCTGGCTCGCGCGCATCGCCATAGTCGTGACGTAAGTCGCGGTTCGAGTGAGGCCGGATGCCAGACTGCTTTTCATGGAAAAGAATATACGGGAGAGCGGAGGCCTGGCGCAACCCGAGCAATGCACGGGCAAATATCAGCAGATGATCGGGGGAAAAGACGAAGCCAAGAGGCTTTGTTCCAATCCAACAACTCCCAGGCAGTTTGCCCCTTTCTCGGATGTTACGTCAGATCGTGATCCAAAGCTATCGACGGCGCTAGGATTTATGCCCTATCAGAAGAAGGTCTGTTGCGTGGGGTCTGGCGCTTGATTTGCTCCTGTTGCTTCTGCCTTTCGAATTCCTGGCTAGGATCATACTAGCACCGAGTCAAATCAGTACAAACCTGGAATCAATCGATAACGTACCGCAGCCATGTAGTTACGGATAGGTCTCATCCTGCGCGAGTAATCGCTCTTCGAATCTGATGCGGCACATCATCAAAACGACGCCGGCGAGAAGGACGCTGCTATTGTAAAGCGCTCGGATGGCGCATGAGTGTGCCAAGCGCCGGCGACTATGTAGGAAAGATAAATGGGATGACGCACGAAGCGATACACGCCGGAGGTTCGGATATCTCGAAGAGAGGGCAGCACAGCGAAGCTGCGAGCCCAAGCACTGGATGGAAATGATCGTTGTTATTGAGCCGATGGCAGTGACGCACGCCACCCACGAGACCAAGCACGGCCGAAGACGTCGGCTTGACATCGAAGGCGAGAAAGTAAATCAGCGATAACAGCGTGACCAGGATTTCCAGCGGGCGCTTGGTTGTGTACCGCGCCGGTTGACGGATGGCGAAGATGATAAGCGCATTGGATGTGAAGAGCCACGAACAACCATATCGGGGTATACGCATCGGGTATGGCATAGCGCCAGGTAAAGACGGCCATCACCAGCGATAGGGCGACCCAGAGCAAATCGAGCTTGCGATGCCTTAATTTCAAGCGATCTCGACATTGTCAATGATTGTGTAGGCATGGCGGTCCCAATCCCGCATCTCAAACAATTTACACTGTCACACCGGTTAGGGAGAAGAATAAAGTAGTCAAGGCGAAATCGGCAGGCTTGAATCACTCATCGTTCGTTCAAGCCCTCAGCTCGTTGCAAGTTTAAGCGTTGGATTCTGGGGCGAGGAACTGATCAGTTCAACTCTCGGACTGCTGAAAGTCTCTCGTTTTAAATCTCCAGCGTCTGGCCAGCTCACTGCGATGACCTGAAATCAATTCATGTTATGACATGAAGAAAATCCTGAGGAGTGGAGCGAAATGCTATTACCCTTTCGTGAGCATCTCGATTTCGGTCCGACGCCGTACGACCAATTGCAGGCAAAAGAGGGAATTCCGATCATCAAAGGCAACGTCGTCGCCGACGTGACTGGACTTGGAGCTCGGCAGATGGGGCGCGCACGGGCGCGACCGGTTGCTATCTCAATCTTTCCAATCAGCACAGACCGACAGCCTATGTGTGCGAGAGTTGCTCTCGGCGGCCAGACGCTGCCGCAAGCGGCATCTTTCGAGGAAATCATTGTATGTCGCCAAGGCGCGGCGCACTCTGGTTTGGCGGGAAGAGCGCCGGCAAAGTCACCTCTGAATGGGCGCAGGGCGCGATCTTCGCCGTTCCGCTGAATGCCTCGTTACGTTCCATTACAACGGTTCGCGCGACGAACCAGTGCCGCCTGTTTGCCGGCACGATCCATGCGGCGCATGATCAATATTTTCACAACGAGGATTTCATCTTTCGCAATCCGATTCAATTTTCGCGATCGCTTCCACGGAGGCGACGAGTTTTTTGCGCTACAACAAGCACATGGCAGAGCGCTGCTGGGAAACCGATTTGGTGCCGGACGTCAATCAATTCGCCCTCGACGATTTTCCGATGAAAGGCAAAGGCGTGAAGCACATGCGCTTTACGCTCGCCGACACCACCTACGGCTGTCACGTCTCGGAGTTTCCGCCGGACTGCCGCAGCACTTTCATCGCCATCGGCCCGGGCGCGGTGATCATCATCTACGCAAAGGCGAAGGGTTACGTCGTGCTGTGGGGAAAGACGGCGCAAGAACGGCAGCTCCATCAGTTTAAAGTCGGCACCGTCTATTCGCCAGACGATCTCAGTGACACGAATGCCGCTCTAATACCGGCAGCGGTGCCATGCGCCACTTTGCCATGCGCGGCGACAGCCTCGGTTACAAGCACGTCGCATGACCGCTTGCGCAATCCGTTGTGTGGACGATGATCCCAGTGGACGAAGAGCTGCCCGATATTCACCGCGACAGTACGTCGATGTGCTCAAGGAAAAGGGTGTCAAAACGGCGGTGTCGGTGGTGGAAGATTAACAGCGAGACAATAGGACAAGTAGCAATGAGGCAACAGGAAGAGGCAATCACAAGAAAAATCATCGCCATGGACCAAGAGCGACGTAATTCTATGGTCCAACGCAGCTTCAGCCTCTTGCACTTCGCGCAGGGGCGCAAAGTCGCGTAGTTGATCGAGTGACGCTGGCTTTGGCAAACCGAGGCGTCTGCACGCGCAAGTCAACGATGGCCTGCATCGTGGCGTCGCTGATACCGCCGTCGCTACTGAAACCCGGCAGGACCAGGTCGTAGGACTTGGAAGCGACGTCCGGTTTTTGACCGAGCCACTGCGCCATAATCGCGACTGTGTCATCGCGCCGGTCGCGCACAAAATGCAGCCCGCGCACCACGCGCGAATCCACTCTTTTGACTTCAGGCCGCTTTTCCGCGAGCCTTTGGTTCGAAGCGCTCACACCCATCGTCGGGCTGCCGATTTTAACGTCGTTTGGCCCGGCGATGATCCGGTAGCCGTCGCGCTCGAGCAAGACGGGGCCCGGCGGAAGCAGGCAAACCGCATCGGCAAGGCCGCTGGTCAGCACGCTCATGCGCACCGGCAGGTCGCCGCTGATGGTGACGAACTGAACGTCTTTGAGGTCGACGCCTTTGGATTCGAGGATCGCTTCGGCGGCGATGCGGTCCGACAAGCCACGCGGCTGGGCGGCCAGCTTTTTCGCGCAGCTCGGCGACGTTTTTTATGCCGGGACGCGCAACGATATAGTAAGGCGGCTTTTCAGTGATCACCGCCAGCAGCTTGGCGGGCACGCCTTGCATGATCGCGTTCAAAATACTGCCGAAAGTTGTTGTGTACTGGATCTCGTTGTTGATCAGCGCCGGCGCGCTACCGGTGGCCGCATTTGAACCATTACCGGTTCGAGGCCTTCGTCGCGAAAAATCCTTTGGTCGCCGCCACGTGAGCCGGAAGAAATGCGAAGTCTCTACTGGAGTAGGAAATAATTACTTTTTCTTCTTGGGCGGCATGACTTCCGGTGGGCGTTAGCGCAAAAGCCGCACCGACAACAACCGCGAGCGACCCTATGCAACATTAGGCTGTCGCATGGACATCGTGTTCTCCTCGATGTTTGCGATGCAATCGGCCCGAACATAAGGAAACGACGTGATGTCTGTCAACGTGAAACTATTTTGGCGCGTTCCTTGACAGCAGACGAATGCTGTAACTATATCGTAGGTTCCGGCAAGGAGGTCGTTATGATGAATGGTCCGGTAATCGATGCCGACTGGACATGTTTTGGAGAAAGAACGTTACATCCGCAAGTATCTTGAAACGCCCTGGGACAAGCGGTCGACGTCGCTGCGCACGCGCGATCAGCCCTGGGACGCGAATCTGTTCGATAGCTTCGAAATGGCGGTGCGCTGGGAAGATCTCAGTCCTAAGGAACAGATCGACGAATGGCACGCGGTGATGGAGCGCGAGGGGATGGTTCATGCGATTTGTTTTCCCACCGGTTCGGGCAATGTCTCGAAAATCCAAGAGTTGGATTTCGCTCTTGCGGTGGCCCGCGCGTGCAACACCCACTTTCGCCAAAGAATTTAACGCGCTGTCCAATCGCGTGAGCTGTGTCGGAGTGCTTGCCGTTGCGTGATCCCGAAGGCCGCCGCTGAAGAGCTGCGGCGCGGCGTGACGGAGTTGGGCTTGAAGGGTTTCGAAATCTTGCCGATGGGCTTGCCCATGGCGCTGGGCAGCACATTTTACGATCCGGTCTACGCCGAGGCGGAAAAGTTGGGCGCGGTGATCGGTATCCACGGCATCGCGCAGTAATTCCCACGAGATCGGCGCTGGCGAATCTGTCGACTTTCGCGGAGGTGCATTCCTATGCGTTTACGGTCGGCTTGTTGCTGCAGTTTACGCACGTCGTTTGCCAGGGTTTGCCGGTGCGTTTTCCAAACTTGAAATTGGCTTTCTTGGAGATCGGCGCGACTTGGCTGCCGTATTATTTGGACCGGCTGGACGAGCACTGGGAGAAGCGCGCCAAGCACGAAATGCCGCTCCTCAAGGACAAGCCGAGCGATTTGGTGCGAAAATCAAAAATGTATTTCAGCCTGGAGTCGGGCGAGTCATTGCTACCTGAATCGATCAACTATCTCGGCGCGGAGCATTTTCTTTACGCGTCGGATATTCCGCACTGGGACAATGAATTTCCCGGCAATCTGCACGCGCTGCGCAATCATCCCGCGTATTTCCGATGGCGACAAGGAGAAAATTCTTTACAGCAACGCGAAGCGGCTTTTAACCTGTAGCTTTAGTGCTCAGCTCCGTGAGGTCGAGGTTGGCTATGTTTGGTCGGCAAATCTAAATGTCGTTCGCTTGTGCTGCTTATTTGTCATGCTCTGTCTGCGCTGTCTGCCGGCGACTCGGTCAGGCGGCCGACACAAACTGGTCGCGCTTTACTCTTCTCATGCGGTTCCCTATTCGATGCCGTGGGTTGCCGAGGAGCTCGGAGCTGTTCAAAAAATACGATATCGATTTCGAGTTTCGTCTACATTCCGTCCTCGTCAGCGCGCGACGGCGGCGATTCTCGGCGGCAATGTCGAGATCGGTTTGCTCGGGAGGCGTGGGTATCGTCAACGCGTACGCCAGCGGCGCCAGCGGATTTGGTCTTTATCGGCAGCATCAAGAACATCATGACGCAGAGCATTCTCGCCAAGCCGGAAATCACCAAACTGGAGCAGCTGCGCGGCAAAGCGGATCGGCGTGACGCGCATCGGCAGCAACACGCATTTTTCACCGTGCAGGCGTTTCGCCGCGCCGGGATGAATCCGGACAAAGATTTCACTTTCATTCAGACCGGCGGCGACAACGAAACGTTGGGCGCGCTCGTCATCGGGTCGGATCGACGCCGCGGCGATGTTGCCTCCCACCGACGGCCAGGCGATTGCGCTGGGGTTTCCGCTACGTCGTCTTTGGTCCGCGATCATCGGCGATTCCCGTATGCCGCGTCGACCATCACCACGCGCCGGTCGGTGATCGCGCGGCGCGGGCCGGTGATCGGCCGCTTCATGCGCGCGCATGGCCGAAGCCTCAAAGGCGATGCACCGTGACCGAGAGCTGGTCTACCGCGTGATGGAAAAGAAACTGCGGATTAAAGATCGCTGCTGATCCTCGATGCCAGCTACAACATCGAGATGAAAGTGATGGAGCCGCGCTTGGAGCTCAAAGCGCCGGCGATCCAACCGATGATCGAGGAAGTCGCCAAGACCAATCCGCGCGCCAACGACGTCAAGCCGCAGGATCTGATGGATCGGCGCTATTTAGCGGAAATGGAAAGCAGCGGGTTCTTTAGTCAACTGTGGAGTGAAAAGCGTTAACGTCTTCGAGGATGGAGAATAGAGGATCGAAGATCGAGCACAGCCCAGTCTCGATCCTCTATGCCTCGGTTTCTCTGTCGCTCGTGCTTCTGTTTATCTCGCGGGCAAATCTTCGTGATTTCAGATTGAACCAATTGCGCGCGTTCTCGCCGAGGACGTGGCGGAGCTTGTCTTCGGTCATGCCGGGAATCTTCTTCACTTCCTTAACCGAGTCGGGAAACTCTGAGTCCCAGTGGCGGTAGTCGGACGCGTACATCACTTGCGTGATGCCGATGTCGTCGAGCACATAAGGCAAAATAGTTTCTTCCGGCTCGCAGGTGAAAGCGACTTGGGAACTCTTGATGATTTCCGACGGTTTCCGTTTCAGCAGCGGCCACTGCGGGCGCAGCTTGTGAAAGTGTTCGTCCATGCGTTCCGACCAGAAGGGCAGCCAACCGCAGGCGCCTTCCATGAAACCGACTTTGAGCTTGGGATAGCGGTCGAAGACGCCTTCGCCGATCATGTGCATGAGCGAGATCATCAGCTCGAACGGAAACGACGTCATATGCACGTAGCTGTACTTTCCATGCGCTCGCTGCCGGCGCCCATGACGCCCCACACGCCGTACTGGCCGTCATGTTCGGTTTGTGGATGAACCGACAGCGGCATGCCGATTTCCTGCGCCGCGGCGTAAACCGGGTCGAACATGCGATGTCCGAGATTGATGCCGTAAACGTTGGTCGGCAGCATGGCGCTGACGATGGCGCGATGCTGCGCGAGGTAGGCCAATTCTTTAACGGCGGCCGGCGGATCTTGCACGGGAAGCAGCCCGACGCCTTTCAAACGTTTCGGATCGGGCGCGAGATATTCTTCGACGAGCCAGCGGTTGACCGCGTGGCAGATCGCCGCGGCCAACGGTTTGTCGGCCATGCCGTTGACCGACAACGCGATGGCAGTGCCGAAGATGATCGCGACGTCGATGCCTTCTTCGTCCATGTCGGGCAGCCGCTTGAGCGGATCCAGTCATGCCGGGTCGGGCTGCGCTCGATGTGCGGCGCGAAAACCTCGGCGCGATCCGGTCCACTCCCCAGCGCCGGCGGCTGGAGAGCCTGCCTTCGATCATCAGAGTGCGAATAACCGGAGCTGTCGGTGACTCCGATTGGGCGCTCGTTTGGCAAACTCCGCGGGCATCCACTTCGCCAGATCGTTGTCCGGTTCGTAACAATGGCCGTCGGCATCAATCACTAGATGGGTCGCCATAACACCTCCAAGAGCGTCTGATAGGGATGGATTTTTACCTATTCGGGTTGGCGGTGAATTGCAAACGGGCAGCGAAACTCCCGGCTTTCACCCGTTGCCCGGGTCGATATGATTGCTCGCCCTCGTGCGCGTCGATTGCCGCCGGCGAAAAAGGCGGCGCAGAGCCTCGGGCAAAATCATGCAGCTTTTACTACGAGTATACGTTCTGGTGTCTGCCGGCCGGGGTCGATCCCGAAGTGGCCGCGGCCTTAAATTGGCAAGAAATAATTTTGTAACTGGCTAACCGGCGGCAATTCTCGGCGACTATTTCAGGGAGGGAAAAAGCCGCAGCGGGCGATGAGTAAGCGCTCGAAGTCGGCGTCGGTAGAAAACTTAAAGCGGACCGCGCCGGTCTGGTCCCAAAGCTCCTTAGACGGTATCTGACACTGATTGCAGGAAGCCCCGCTTGTCGCAACTCGACAGTTTAGCGCCGCTCGTGACGGTGGCGGGTTTGTGCCGATGCGCGGGTCCACGCCGCGCGAGTTTACGCCGCACGACGACGCCGCTGCCGCGGTAGTCGATCCCAGGGAATTGACGCGCTTGGCGGTTCGGATTGAGATCCACCGGGGTTTCCGGAAAGCACGCCGCGGCGGATCTCGTGGGTCTCGGCGTCGAATTCGACTTCTTCTCCGGTCGGCAACGTAACGATGTTTTCGGCCGCCTGAGCTGACGATGGCGGGCACGAAATTTGCGCGGAAAAATAGCATGAGGGTGTTCATGATTTCGCTCAAGCGAAAGACCCGGTCGCGCGCAGGGGCCCAGTCCGAGACCATTAAATGAATATCTTGGCGGGCGCGTTCATCGAAGCGGAATTGAAAATCACGGGTGAACAACTGATTTTTTACCGCGTCGCGGCGGGGCGCGAGGATCGGGTTGCCGCCCTGATTGGAAAATTCAAAGCCGACGATCTCGCCCGCGCCGATTCATGCGATACTGCCAAGCGATCTTGCGTGAAGGTCCGCTTGACCGGCTGTTGATCGTCGTATTGTACTCGACTCGGCGCGACACCGTCTCTTTTGTCGGCGCGCCGATGAGCGATTCCGGCAGCAGTCTGGGGATGATTTCCTTGTTTTGTTTGAGTGCCGTATCGACGCCGCTTTCCGGCAGCTTGGCGCTTTCGAGCGGCACGTCGGTTTTCGTTGGCTCGACTTCCTGGACGTCAGTAGTGGGCGGCGTGGAAATCGGCGTCGATCGGCAGGCGCCTAAGAAAAACGGCGTGAAGACGCAAAGCAGCAGGGCCATAGGTTTGCGCAGCATCGGATTTCCTGTAACTGGCTTCATCGGTCGCTAAGCTTCTGCATTATTGCTAACAATTGAAGCGTGTTCTGCGCAACGTTTGTGCCTTGCCCAGCCGTCCGAACGGAATGTGAATCGCGCGCAAGGGCTTAACCGTAAACGCATTTGCCGGCGCCGACTGCGCGGGGAGGACGCCATTTTGCTCATGACTTTGGACAAAATAGACGACCTTATCGTGATTGGTTAAGCTTGCCGATCTGTTCGGCGAGCTGACCCGCTGTGATCACATAACTGGGCGCGATCGGCAGGCCCGCTGACTCGAGCGCTTCGGCAACCCAGCCGTTGCAGGTCCTTAGAAGGCTGAACCTGCGCGTGGCGGGATAGAAATAGCTGTGGGCGAAAAGGCCGGGGTAGGCTTGAGCGCGATACCCCGGCGCCGGGCGCGAAAAAGTTTTTGAGACAAAAATCCAGCAAACGTCCGTAAGCGGCGGGCACTAAACGCAGCTCGATGATTGCCGCGCCAGCATAGAAAGCTTGCCAGTCGCCGCTCAACCCGACAACATGGACTACGCTCCCGCTCGACCAAAATGCCGCCTTGAGCCCGGCAAATACGCCGGCGTCCGGGTTGGGAAAATAATCCTTGTCGCCCCAGCTGAATTCGACGAATTGCGCGCTGGGAAAATCAACGCGAGCTCCGGCACGACCATCGGAAGGGATATCGCCCTTGCGCAGAACGATCGCGGCATGCCAGGCGCTATGCACGATGAAGACGGGTCGGCAGCTTGAGTTGCGGCGCCTGCGCACTCCCACTCCGCGCTTGCGTGCGCCGGTGGGGCGAGCAGCAACAGGCAAAGCAGAACGCCACGCCAAACCCTAGACGTAAGAAAATGCGAAAGCGCGGGGCTCACGGCACCGGTCGGTGTCGTTCCATGCGCAAGACGAAGCCGTTGCGTCTGATGGAAACTCGTACGGCGGCTTTGCGTTTGCTGATTTGTTCGATCAGAGTAACCAGCGGCGTCGACGCGGTCGGATAATCTTTCGGTGCGCCGGCGGCTTTCATCGCGGCGACGGCCTCCTCGCCGGCAAAATAGTGGAGCAGCTTATCATCATCGCTCACCGATGCGCCGCCGAATTTGCGACGAAATTCTTTGAGCGACATTTCCGGCGCTTTGAGTTTGGCCAACTCCCGGCCGCGCGGACTATCGAGAAGGCGGTCTTTCAAATCGGCGTCGATGGCCTGCGCTTCTTCTTCGCCCCAAAATCCCAGCGCATAAAGCAGCACTTCGTCGGTGACTTCCTGGTAACGCGCGCCGACCATGACGTTGATCGCGGCTTGCACGCCGAAGAGTTGCGAATAGGGTGTCACCATGATCGGATAACCGAACTCGGCACGGACGCGCGAAACTTCTTCCAGCACCGCGCGGCAACTGGTCGAGCTTGCCCAGATTGCCAAGCTGAAAACGGAAGTTGGAAATCATGCCGCCCGGCACTTGATGCAGCGGGTGATAGGCGTCGTATTCGAGCGGCTTGCCCACCGGCAGATTTTCTTGTTTGGCAATAGCGGTGAAATAATCGCGCACCGGCTTGAGCGATTCTTCGTCGACGTGGGTCTGGTAGCCAAGCGCCCGTGCGTTCATGGCGACGTTGAAGATCGACGGGTTGGACGAGCCATCGGCGAGCGGCGGAATCGCCGTGTTGATCGAGGTGATGCCGAGCTGGATCGCTTCGAGACAACACAGCGCGCCGAGTCCGGTGTTGCAGTGGGTATGAAATTCGACCGGTTTGTCCCTTCGCTTCGCGCCGGATCAACGGCACCAACCGGCGCGTGCTTTCAGGGGTGAGCAATCCGCCCGGGTCTTTAAACAAATACGCGCGACGTCGAGCTTTGGCGGCCGCGCGCGTTCGCTCGATGAAATACTCGTCGGTATGCTTTGGCGAAATCGAATAGATGATGTTCAGAATAGTTTTGAGGCCGGCTCGTTTGGCGGCCTCTGACCGCTTGCCGCCAACAGGATGGCGTGTTCGAAGGATCCGAAGTGCGCAACTCGTCGATACCGTTGGCGGCGAGCACGTTGCTCGAGCCAGAGATCGGCTACGGCCGGCGGCGTGATCCGAAACGCCAACATCGAGCGGCTGCGGATCGAACGCAGCGGTGTTTTTCTCAAGCGTTGCTTGAGCAAGCGAACGCGCTCCCAAGGATCTTCTTTGAGATCGCGCACGCATTTTTATAAAACGCGGAGGACATGACCTCGACGGCCTCGAAGCCGGCGTGCATCGAGCCGCTCAGCGACCGGCAGCATCATTCCCGTGCGCATATTGGACGCCCACAAGCTCAAGTGGCCATCGCGCAGGGTGGTGTCGACGAAGAAGATCGTACCGGAGTTTACTTGATCGCTCACGCCAGAGCGTCCGACGGATTTGCCATTTGGCAAGGAAACTCATTGGGAGTGGCGTGAGGAAGTACGGCTGAATCGGGACGTAAACTCCAATACTTCATCTCTCTCAGTATCCCTGTTTGCGCAGTTTGTCGAGAATACTGCTATCGAAGAAATCGTCTTTCTTGATCTTGGCGCTTGCCGCATTGGCCTTGCGTTCCTGTTCGAGAAATATTTCGACGCCGTTATCGTCGGGGTATAAGTCGCGATCGATCTGGCTCAATAATACTTTCTGATAATAATGTTTCAGAAAAGCGTCATCTTTTAGCTTGAGTTGGCTGGCAAGAAAGTTGATGGTGCCGTGGGCATTGAAAACACGTATCGAGTGGCGTCGAGGAGCGCTCTGACGGTATTTTCCATGATCCGCGGATTGTCTCGGATATACTCGCGGCGGGTGAAGTAGCCGGAAGAGAAGTAATGAGGAATCACGGAGGCGTATTCCAGCACGGGGCGGAAGCCTAAACGCTCCGCTTCCATGGTATAGGGAGGGGCCAGAACGACGGCGTCGATAGTTCCCGATTGCAGCGCATGGCAAGACGGGTCTGGTTGTCCCCCACGGTCTGAACAAACACGACGTCCGTGCCGACACGCATACCTAGTTTTTCAAACACAACCCGGCCCCGGTAATCCGGACCGGCGCCCGCCAGTGCCGACGGCGATTTTCTTGCCGCGAAGTTGCTGTACTGATTTGATGCTCTTATCCGGCGAACACGACGAGATCCATACGGTTGCTGAGTAGCCCCGAAATAGATGAAATCCGTGCCGCGCAGATTGGATTGGAGCACCGCGCCCAGCGCCGAGATGGCCATTTGCAAGCGGCCGGTTAACATTTCTGGATAACGCTATGTCCGCCGGGCATGTACACGACATTGGCATCGATCTTATGTTTCTTAAAAACCCCCGCATCCGGGCGATCCACAAGGGCGATTGAATGCCGATGAGCGAGCTGTAGGAAAGGTGATGTTTTGACAGAAGCCTTCGCCGTAAAGCGAGATGAAACTCAAAATCGCCAAGATCGCGATAAAAGTCGAGCCCATTGCTATCGCTCCGTTGCGTTATAAATCGCAGCTGAGAAATCTCGAAAGGAAATGTCTCCAACGAATGATGTCAATCAAGATTCACATAGGCTCGCACCCATTCGTGCGGCGTCGCGGTGTGTCCTTGACCGCTGGTATCCTCGGCGAGGAAGACGTCGCCGGGATAAAAGCTCGTGACCGTGCCGTCGCCGAGTCCGGATATCGACGTGGCCGGAAAGCGTAATTACCCAGCGCCGGCGCGGCGCCCTGTGAAATTTGACATATACGGCGCAAAATCGTTGCGCAACAGCAATCCGGTTGCCGGGCGTGTCGCGTTAAAAACTCGGACTGAGCGCCCGCGTCCAACGGCTCTGAAATGACGATTGCTCGTCGGGTCCGGTAAATAAGCGATAAAACTTCATGCCCAATCTCGTTCGCAGGTCAATCTAGACTTTCGATCGAATCTTCACGGCTTTGTCTGCCACGACTATTTCTTTGCCGGATAATAGCAAACTTATCGGCTTTGAGAGGCGAGAAAAACTTGCGTAATCGTGTTTTTGTGAATATAGAGCGGCTCCAGGAGGATCGCATGACGTTGCGAATCCTCCTGGCCAAAAGGCGACAGGACTGGAGATATGGAATGAAGCATACCCCAGATTGAATAGATGACGGTCAGGCCGATGGTTCCCCAGATGATGAGCTTTAGCCAAATCGGAAAATCTTCCATTTTATTCTCTCCTCAGAAGCGCCGAATGCTGTCGGGCTTCGCTCGATGTTGCTCTGTTTTCCGGCGCACAAGGCAACGTATTCCTTGTGCGCTTGCCGGATGCGGTTCAGCGTGTCGCGGATGGCAGCGATCGATTCAAATGAGGAAGACGGACGTTCTTTATAGAGGGGGCGCGCAGCCGGAGCGGGCGGCGCCTTTATCGATGGCGCCGTCCGTTCGGCTTGGCGACGCCGACGACGAGGAAATTTCGATGCAAAAGCATGTCGATGCCGGGGCGTGACGGTGCTCGTCGTCGATGTCGATCTGTGCGATGAGCGAAGCAGCGGTATTTGGGCACGGCAATGGAAAGCTCGCCTCGGTCGGTCGCAAGATTGGAAGACCAGCTCTGACTGAGCAGTGGCGGGATCAGGGACCAGTATGAAAAGAATTCTTGCGATCATGCGCTCACCGAGAGACGATACCGCACCTCGCGCGAAAACCGCCGCATCAGCGCGGTCGCTCAAAGCGGCGTTAGCTCGCAGGTGGTCTTGCGATGCCGCGTTGCTTGTTCGTAGAGCAAGGTTAGTGCTGAATCATCTTACCGTCATCGTAGGGCCTTCCCAGGAACGTAATCCCGGCCGGTAACTGATCCCGGTAAATCCTGCGGGCACGACGATCGATCGGCACGTAGACCAAAAAGTGTTGATGCGGCGCGCCTTTTGATCGACATAGGGTGGGTTGACGCCGTCCTTGGATCAGAGTCGGTTGGTGCTCGACCGCCTTATGAACGATGGCGTCGAGGCGCCGATCGGCCATTACTTTCAATAAATTATTCATCAACTGCTCGCGGCTTTCAGATATTCATAGTGGGCTTCTTCGCTGGCTCGCCGCGTCCAGCGTTCACGCGCGCGCTTGACGACCTTTTTCGAACCCAGGCGCGTTCATCGCCTCGCGCCCGCGATTTGTATGGCGGCTGTTTGCTAGCGGCTCATGTAGATCTTAAATGATCTCCTCTTCATCGGTGAAGCTGCCGGCTCGTTGCCAAGAGCACTTTAAGGTCTGGAATCTCGACCGGTCGACAATTTCGCGCCAGCGGCTCTAAATCTGCCACTGCTTTATCGAAGACTTCTGAGATTTTATTGAAGTCCTCCAACACCTGGCTCGGCGTCATAGCCCATCGACTCGCGCAGTATTCCAAAGCGCGCGCCGTAGGAGGGCTCTGCTGATCGAGGAACGCGGTGAAGCCATGGCGAATCTGGCCGACGCCGTGTGCGGTGACAGGATCGTCGGGATCGTAGCCGGCCATCACGTCCAACAGTTTCGTCAAGTCGGTAACCGTGCGCGCCATGCGGGGCCGAGCGAGCCGTTAACCGAGGGCCAGCCGGCGAACACACCGAGCGACTCACCAGGCCCGCGGTGGGGCGCATGCCGACGACACAGTTCCAGGTCGAGGAGGACGCACTGGATCGAAGCGAACCCTTCCTGACCGACCGCGACGGTGCAAAGTTGGCGGACACGCTCGCGCCTGACCCGCCGGAAGAGCCGCCCCGCCGTGCGCGCCAGATCGTAAGGATTTTCCGTCGAGCCGAACAGCGAGCCGTGCGTATCACCGCCGCCAAGCTCGCCAGGGGTCGCTTTGGCGAGAATGATCGCGCCAGCTTTTGAGCTTATCGACGACAGAAGGCGTCGCGGTCGGGATAATAGTCTTTAAACAGCACGGAGCCGAGCGTGGTCGGCATGCCCACCGCATCGCCTTGGTCTTTCATGATGATCGGAACGCCGTGCAAGGGCCCGACAGATGCACCGGCTTTGAAAGCGGCATCTGGCGCGGTCCGCTTCTTTAGTACGCTGCGGGATTGATGGTAATGATTGCATTAATTGCTGGGCCCTGACGATCGTAATTTTCGATGCGGTCGAGATAGCTCTGCACGAGTTGCCGGCAAAGTCAATTGGCCGGACCGATACGCGGCATGCACGTCAGCGATGGTGGTTTCCAGGACGATCAAAGCTCATGGGGCGATCCTTCCCTGTGTCGATAATGTCTAACTACTGCACCGGTGTAAAAATGTGCTAGCGATGGCACTGACGGAGAGTCCCAGTTTTAACTTCCACGGATGCCGCCGAGTTTCGCGCGCTGCTCTCGCTGGCGCGCCGGCAGCCGTGTCCTCATGGGTAGTCTTATCTCTATCTGATGGACTTGATAACGACGGAGAGACCAACCGCGCAGTGGACCGCGCCGCTTGGCTGGCGATTCACGAGACCTGTTGCCGCACCGGCGACAACGGCTGGCGGCCGATGCGCAGCGTTCTACTAATATGACCCCGCCCACGAGGGCGCCAAAGAAATATCGAGCAAGCCGAGCGGATGCTCAAAGGTTTGCAGGTGCGCCAACAAAAGCAGGGACGCTACAGTCCCGGCCCTCGCCGCCGCTATTCAGAAATGTCAATTGGGTTTGAACTTGCCCGCGACAACATCGTTGTGCGCATCATCCGAATTAGCTAGACCTTCGTCTGTTTGGACGGCGCATAAATTGCCGTTCGATCTTTTGCCAGTCATCCAGGGCGACGACGCTGTCGCGTTCTTTGAAAGTCGTGTAGCGCCGTATCGATCGATTCGGTCGTGCCTTCGCGTTTGAGCGTGGCCAAGCGTTGTGCGCATGGCGTGAATCGCCGCGCGTTGCGTCTCCGAAGGATAGATTGCGATGCGGTAGCCCATTTGTTCGAGGCGCTCGCATGGGCAGCATCGGTGTCTTGCCGCCCTTGAAAGACGTTTACCAGCAGCGGGACATCGGGAATCCGGCGCGGGATTTCGGCCAGCTCTTCTTCCGATTGCGGCGCTTCGACAAAGATCGCGTCGACGCCGAGCTTGGCAAAGGCCCGCGCTGCGTTTCGATCGCATCATCGAAGCCGTTGACGCCGCGCGCGTCGGTGCGGGCGATGATGCAAAAATCCGGGTCGCTACGGGTCTTCAGTGCCGCTTGCAATTTCATTTCCATCTCAGCCACGCGGAATCACTTCTTTGCCGTCCAAGTGGCCGCAGCGCTTGGGCGTGATCTGATCTTCGATATGGATCGCCGCCACGCCGGCCCGCTCGAACTCGCGCACGCGTGCGCACGAGATTCACCGCGTTGCCGTAACCGGTGTCGGCATCGGCGATGATCGGGAATCTTTATCGCCGGAGACTACCTGCGACGGCGCGCTCGATCGATTCCGACATGGTGACGAGGCCGATGTCGGGAATGCCCATGCTGCGCGCCACCGCGCCGCCGCTCAGATAGGCGGCTTCGAAACCAGCTTCCTGCGACGAGTCGGGCCGAAAGACCGTCGAAACAGCCGGGCGCGACCAATAATGTTTTGCGTTGCAGCAGTTGCTTGAGGACTTGCCGTGGGTTCATGTATCACCTCAGAATAGTTAAGGCTGTCTGAGTCTCGCTCGTGTCCCGGATTTCCGACTCAATGCGCGACGAGACTCTGGACGCTTAGCACGAACATGTCAGTAAACTCGTCGACGTGGCGTTGCGTCGAGACGCTTCGGATCGTTGCAAACGTCGCAGAATCGCGTCGCACTGCGCCGGCGCGAAGCGCGACGCCAGATTGGCCTCGAAATTTTTGACCAGCAGCGGCATGCCCTCGGCGCGGCGGCGGCGGTGGCCGATCGGGATATTCGACGGCGACTTTCTCGCGTGCTCGACCCATCTTTGAAAAAGACCTGCACGGCGTTGGCGATGGAGCGCTTGTCGGCGTCGAGATAGTCTTTCGAATAGCGGGGATCCTCGACGCAGATCATTTTGGCGCGCAGGCATCGATGCGCGGATCGCGCGGCGATCGTTGTCTTCGTAATGATCGGCGGTGAGCTCGCCGAAGATCAAACCGACGGCGGTCATATACTGAATGCAGTGGTCGCGGTCGGCGGGATTATGCAGCGGCCCGGACTTATCGATGATGCGGATCGCCGATTCATGGGTGGTGATTGATGACCTTGTCGATTTGCTCAAGGCGATCCTTCACCTGATGGTGCAGCTGGATGGCGCACTCCACCGCGGTCTGCGCATGAAACTCGGCGGGAAAAGAAATTTTGAACAGCACATTTTCCATCACGTACGAGCCGAGCGGCCGGCCGAGGAGTGAACGGCTTTGCCGCTGAAACAGCACATCGTAAAAACCCCATTGCTTGGCTGTCAGCGCCGACGGATAACCCATCTCGCCTTGCAGCGCCATGAGGGCCAAACGCACGCCGCGGCTGGTGGCGTCGCCCGCCGCCCAGGATTTGCGCGGGCCGGTGTTGGGCGCGTGGCGATACAGTGCGCAGCGCGCCGCCGTCGGTCCAGGCGTTGGAGAGAGCGCTGATGATCTGCTCCTTGTTGCCGCCGAGCATCGCGGTCGCGACGGCGGCGGTGGCGACGCGGACGAGCAGCACATGATCGAGCCCGACGCGGTTGAAACTGTTCTCCAGCGCCAGGATGCCCTGGATCTCGTGCGCCTTGATCATCGCCTGCAAGCACGTCGGCGATCGGTGAATGATCTTCTGCTTGGCGCGCGTCAGGTAATCGGCGAGCGCAAGAATGCCGCCGAGATTATCCGATGGATGGCCCCATTCGGCGGCGAGCCAGGTGTCGTTGAAATCGAGCCAGCGGATCATCGCGCCGATGTTGAACGCCGCATGCACCGGATCGAGTTGCCACGCGGTGCCCGGGCACGCGCGCGCCGTTGATTAACGTCGCACCGGGCACGACCGGTCCTAAATGTTTCGCGCATTCCGGATAATGCAGCGCGAGCAAGCCGCAGCCAAGCGTGTCGATCAAGTTATAGCGCGCGGTGTCGATCGCTTCGCGGCTCGTCGGCAACGTAGTTCGCGGCGTAGTTCGGCGAGCTCGACGATCATCTTATCCGGTTCGGGTCGGATGTTTGAAACCGTCGTCGCTCATGGGCATTCGCTTCGTTCAAGGTTCAAGGTTCGGGAGTTCGCTCGGTTTCGACGTTGAACGTTGAACCCTGAACCTTGAACGTGAAGTTTGTCTTTTGCCGATCGGCGTAAACGGGCGCGGCTCCGGGCCCGATGTAATCGGCGTTGGGCCGAATGAGCCGATTGTCGGCGCGCTGCTTCGATGATATGCGCCGCCCAGCCGGTGATGCGCGAAACGACAAACAGCGGCGTGAACATGGCCGTCGGGATGCCGCAGAAAGTGATAGGCGCTGGCGCTGTAGAAATCCAAATTCGGAAACATCTTCTTTTCGCGCCGCATGACTTGCTCGAGCCGCTCGAAACCGGATAGAGGCGTTCGATCGCCACGCGCGTCGGCGAGCTTTTTCGACCAGGCTTTGATCACGTCCGAGCGCGGATCGGAATTTTGTAAACCCGATGGCCGAAGCCCATGATCAGTTTTTTGCCGCGAGCATTTCCAGCAGTCCCTTTTCCGCCTCGTCGGGCGTTGCGAACTGTTCGATCAACTCCATCGCCGCTTCGTTGGCGCCGCCATGCAGCGGCCCGCGCAGCGCGCCGATGCCGCCGGTGACCGCGGAATAAAAATCGGGCAGGGTCGAAACGATCGTCCGCGCCGTGAAACGTCGAGGCGTTGAACTCATGTTCGGCGTAAAGGATCAGCGATACGTCGATGGCGCGGCGGTGCAGCTCGTCGGGTTCTTTGCCGTGGAGCAAATGCAACAAGTGGCCGGCAGTGCTGTCGTCGTCGGTTTGGGTATCGATGCGCGTGCCGTTGGTCATGAAACTGGTGCCAGTAGAACAGCATCGCGCTGAAGCAATGCCGGTCAAGACGGTTGGCGACGGCGATTTGATCGTGCGCCGGGCTCTTCTGGCTCGAGCGTGCCGAGCATCGAGCAGCCGGTGCGCATGACATCCATCGGATGGGTGCTGCGCGGGATTATGCTCAGAACGGTTTTCAGCTGCCGCCGGCAGGCCGCGCAGCCCACGCAGCTTCGCTTTGTATTCATCGAGCTCGGCCTGCTCGGGCAGTTGTCCATAAATCAGCAGGTAAGCGACTTCTTCGAAAGTCGAATGCTCGGCCAGATCGTAGATCGAATAGCCGCGATAGGTAAGCCCCTTGCCTTCTTTGCCCACCGTCGCAGATTGCCGTGTGGCCGGCGACAATGCCGTCGAGTCCGCCTGCCTCCTGGTTGCCAGCTTACCCTCCACTTTATTTGCCTCCGAAGTCGCTATTTGCAACCGATCAGAGATCGAGTCCATTTCAAGTTGTTCTGGAATTGCTTGTTCTGCAGGCTCTTGACAGTTTGCCTCTACATTCGGTACTCGCTTGAGTGAAGAATTTATCAGAGATTAGGAGTGGACGCATGGCTTTACCGCAGACATTTAAAGCGATGGTCGTTTCTGAGACCGCGGAAAAGACTTTCTCGCGCGAGATCCAAGCGAGCGTGCGCTGAGCGATTTGCCGGCGGGCGAGCTGATCATCGAAGTCAAATATTCCTCCTTGAATTACAAAGACGCGCTGTCCGCCACCGGCAACAAAGGCGTCACGCAGCAAATATCCGCACACGCCGGGCATCGATGCCGCGGGCGTGGTCGTCGACTCGACGACCAAACTGTTCACCGTCGGTGATCAGGTGACAGTTACGGGTTTCGACCTCGGCATGAACACATCCGGCGGCTTCGGCCGATATATCAGCGTGCCGGCCCTCTGGGCGACGAAATTGCCGCAAGGACTCATCGCTGCAGAGATAGCATGGGCCATGGCACCGCCGGGTCTCACGGCGGCGCTGTGCATCATTCGCTTGATGGCAAGCGGCTTGACCAAAGATTCAGGCGAAGTGCTGGTGACAGGCGCGACCGGCGGAGTCGGCAGCGTCGCGGTCGGCGATTCTTGCCAAGCTCGGTTTCAACGTCGTCGCCGCGACTGGCAAAACGGAGCGAGCATGATTTTCTCACCGGCTTGGGCGCCAAGACGATTATTTCCCGTGAAGAAGCCAACGATACTTCCGGGCCGGCCGTTGCAAAAGCCGCGCTGGGCCGGCGTCGTCGATACCGTCGGCGGCAATATTCTTGCGACCGCGCTGAAGACCGACGAAAGTACGGCGGCCTGGTCGCCGCCTGCGGCAACGCCATGTCCGCACGAGCTCAACGTCAACGTCTTTCCGTTCATCTTGCGCGGCGTGAGTCTGCTCGGCGTCGACTCGGTGGAGATTCCCATGCGCGCGCGCCAGATGGCGTGGAACAAGCTCGCCGGCGAGTGGAGCATCGATCTGTCGGCAGCCTCGTAACCGAAGTCTCGCTTGGAAGAACTGAATCCGAAGATCGATGCAGATCTCTCAAAGGGCGGTATCCGCGGCCGGGTGCGTCGATCGATCTGAGCAAATAAACGCTAAGAGATATCTCACCACGAAGGACACGAAGAGCAGGAAGTTCGAAATTCTTGCCACCTCGAATCCTTCGTGTCCTTCGTGGTGAACGAATATTCTTCGGATCATGCAGAACGGTAATCACTTGGCAGAAACAAACATCGACCGAGTCGCGCTCTAGGCCATCTTCGCGTCATCGAGCTGGGCGATATTCCCGCATCCTACGCGGCGCGGCTGGCTGCGCCGACCTCGGCGCCGACGTGATCAAAATCGAACCGCCGGGCGGCGATCCGAATCGTTTGCTGCCGCCGTTCGCCGGCAATATCGAACATCCCGAGCGCAGCCTGACGTTTATTCACGCCAACACCAACAAGCGCAGCATCGTTCTCGATCTCGAACACGAATGCGGACCGCGAGACTTTCACCAAGCTGCTGGCGTCGGCGCAGTCTATTTATCGAAGCGACGCCGCTCGGTTATCTGGAAGAACTTCGGTTTCGACGACACGAGTTTCACAGAGAGATTTCCCAACCTCGTTGTCGTTTCGCTGACGCCTTTCGGCCGCACCGGGCCCTATCGCCATTACAAAGGCAGCGATGCCATCGCCAACGCCACCGGCGGGTTTCTGTTTGGCCAAGGCGACAACACCAAAGGGCAATGCACGGCGCCGAGCCATCTCGCGTATCAAGTCGCCGGGCGCGATGGCGGCGATGTTGGCGCTGGCCGGCATTCGCCACGCGCGCGAAACCGGTGCCGGCCAGCGCATCGATATGTCGCTCCAGGAAGCGCTGACTTTCACCAACAGCAGCTCGATCGCGCGCTACAGCCGAGAGAATCGGCTCGAGCGCCGGCCCGGTGGAAAATCCTACGGCGGCGCGGGAACGAACATCTATCGATGCAAAGACGGACGCTACGTGCACTTCACCACGAACATGCCGCACATGTGGAAGGAGTTCGCGCAGAACTGGATGACCGATAAGTCCCTCGCCGGACCCGAATGGGAAAATCCGCGCTATCGCGACGAACACTCGAATGAAGTCTGCCAGAGCGTTTGCCGCTTTCATCGGTCAGTTCGGCGCCGACGAATTCGCCAATCAAGCACAGGCGCGCCATCTTGGCTGCGGCGCCGCTCAATACCATCGGCCAGTTCGTCGACTGCGAACAGAATCGCGCGCGCGAGTGGCTGCAAGAGATCGAGCATCCGGTGATTGGCAAATACCACGCGCCGGGCGCACCGATGCGCTGTCGCTCACGCCCATGCGCGTGCGTCGCGCCGCGCCGCTGCTCGATCAGCATCGAAAAGGAGATTCTTGCGGAGCTTGAAAAATATCACCGAGCTCTCAGGAAAAAGAGTCGATGAAGTACAGAGGCGGCAGCCGATGCTCACTGGCCTGCGCATGGCCGACTTAACCCAGCAGTACGCGGGACCCTTGGGAACTGCATTGCTGGCGTATTACGGCATGGAAGTAATCAAGATCGAGACCGGCACGATTCAAGCAAAGAACGGGAAGCGGCGGTGCACGCCTGCATGAACCGGGCGAAGGCTCGGCTGCACGCTCAACTTGCGTAATCCCGAAGGAAAGAATTATTCAAACAGCTGGTCGCGAAATCCGATGTGGTCGTCGATAACTTCAGCTCCGGGCGTGTTGGAAAGGCTAGGTTTTGGTTTCGACATTTTGCAGCAAATCAATCCCGGCATCGTGCAAGTGGTCATGCCCGGCTGGGGCTCTGCCGGGCCGCTCAAATCCTGGGTCGCCTGGGGCTGGCAGCTGCTCGCTTACACCGGAATCATGCGGCTGTGGGGTTATCCCGACTCGCCGATGGAAACCCGCTGCAAGAT
>ERZ1370068.653-contig-10597_pt1 | contig 33297 bp, 46 predicted proteins | sample MGYA00561227_ERZ1370068 | MGnify/ENA primary metagenome ERZ1370068 (study PRJEB38410, sample SAMEA6850437) | metagenome | study: Metagenomic assessment of the ecological functions of the soil: analysis of the soil microbiota associated with the...
GCCACGTATTGCCAGGCGCGGCGAGAGAAAGAAACGAAAGCAGGGCGAGCGTCAACCCGCGCACGATTCTTACGCGATACTCTGTCAATTGAGCCGATCGGGCCTTAACGGCATTCGGCTTTGTCGGCCGGCTCAGTGCAGCGCACAATAGCGCCCATGGCCGCTTCCAACGATCAGGTGCTGCAATACCTGAGTCCGGCAACTCTTGCGCAGGTGCGCGAGGCGTTGTTGCGATCTCTCCCTCCGATGTTGCCGTGCGGTGCTCACCGTGCTGTCGCCCGAACGCCGGGCCGTCGTCTTCCGACTCCTGCCACGCCGTTCCTTGCGGCCGCGACATTCGAGACATTCTCGCGGGAGCAGCAGCAGGGTCTCCTCAAGGGCATGGCGCAGCACGAGGTTGCGACGCGCTGAATGCGGAGCTGGCGGACGACTGACCGCAACGGCCCCCAGCATGAGCCGCCCGCGAACGCGAGGAAGCGGTACGCCGCTGGCGCCCTCGACGATCGGGAGCGCAAGGATGCGCTGACGCTGCTCGGTTTCTACCCCGGCGGCTCGGTCACCGGCCGTCTGGATGACGTCGCACTACATCGCGCGTGAGCCCCGAGTACTGGACGATGTCAGGAAGTGCTCGACTACGTCCGGGCAACACGGCCGAGGACAGCGAGACGCTTGAACGTCATCTACGTCGTCGACGAGCCAGGGCCTGCTGATCGACGACATCCGCATCCGCGAGTTGCTGCTCGTGCGCCACCTCCGAGCACGTCTCGGTGAGCTGATTGACTGCCGGTTCGTCGCGCCTGACGGCCACCGACGCATCAGGACGCCGCCGTGGCCGTGTTTCCGCGCGAGCGACCGGACGGCGCTCGCCGGTCACCGACACGGCCGGGCATGCTCATCGGCATCGTGACTGTCGACGACGTGCTCGACGTGGCCGGAGCGGAGGCGACGCGCGAGATCCAGCGCATCGGCGGGTCGGAAGCGCTCGACGAGCCGTACATGACAGATCGCGCTCTGGCAGCATGGTGCAGAAGCGCGCGGGCTGGCTCACGGTGCTGTTCCTCGGCGAGATGCTGACCGCGACGGCGATGGGGTTCTCTCGAAGCAGGAGATCGCGCAGGGCGGTCGTCCCGGCGCTGCGCCTGTGCCGCTGATCATCTCCTGAGCGGCGGCAACCTGGTCCCAGGCCCGCACCCCGTCGTGATCCGCGCGCTTGGCGCTCGGCGAAGTCACGCTCGACTGACTGGTGGCGCGATCATGCGCCGCGAAATTCGGCGCCGGCCTGGCGCTCGGCGGCATCCTCGGCGCTGATCGGCTCGTTCGATCAGCACCGTGTGGTCGGCCTTTCGCCCGATCTACGGCGACCGCATTGGCGGCCTGGTGGCGCTCTCACCGTGGCGTTCTGCGCCTGGTCAGGGGCACGTCCTGTGGGGCACGCTCGACCGGATCGCCATGCTGCCGGTTCCTGCTCGGCGGCGGCTGCGCCGGTTTCGACCCGGCGGCGGTCGTCCGCGCCGTTCGTGGCCACGCTCTGGCTAGACGTGACCGGGTCGGGTCGTGATCTCACTTCCAGCGTCGGCCTGCCGTGCTGCTGCGCGGAACGCCTTGTGACGACGACCAACACGCCCGGCGTGTCACTACGATCTCGAGCGGCACGACCTGCACCGCGGCGTCCGTGACTTCCTCGAGGAAGCGATTCAGGGTCGAGCCCTTCATCAGGATCTCGAGGCGCGTGCGCGAGCTCTGGCCGAAGATCACGTGCGTGATGCCTTCGCGCTGGGCGAAGGCGATCAGGCCGTCGGCCGGACGATCCGCCTTGACGCGCACGACTGTGGCGCCGAGGCTTTCGGCCAGCGCGATGTTGCGCTGCAGCTGCTCGCGGTCGGCGGCCTTGATGCGTCCCGGCAGCTCTCGCGGCGTCTCGACGTAGACGGCGTACCAGCGCGCGCCGAGCCGTGCCCGCGATGCGTGCGCCGGCGCGGATGCACGCGCGGCGCGCTCGGCGCTCGAGCTCATGCAGACCATCACGCGCTCGGGAATCAGCGCCGGCTCGAGCCCCTCGCGCTGCCGGTGCGACGCCGCCTTCTCGCCCACTTCGTCGGCGACCGCGCGCAGCGCCAGCTCGCGCAGCGTCGACAGGTTGCCTTCGCGGAAGAAGTTCGTGAGCGCCTGCTCGATCTTCTCCGGCTTGTAGACCTTGCCCTGCCGCAGCCGGCGTCTGCAGCTCCTGCGACGGTGACGTCGACGTTGACCACTTCGTCGGCGCGATCGAGGAACGTGTCGGGCACCGTCTCGCGCACGCGGACGCCGGTCACGCGGCTGACCAGCATCGTTCAGCGTCTCGAGGTGCTGGATGTTGACGGCGGTCAGTGACGCTGATGCCCGGCGTCGAGCAGGTCGAGGACGTCCTGGTAGCGCTTCTCGTGCGCGGCTGCCCGGCGCGTTGGTGTGCGCCAGCTCGTCGACCACGCACATCTGCGGCTTGCGCGCGAGGATCGCGTCGACGATCCATCTCCTCGAGCTACGACGCCCCGGTACGTCGATCGTCCGTCGCGGGATGATCTCGAGGTCGCGCGACCTGCGCGTCGGTGTCGGCGCGGCCGTAGGTCTCGACGAGCCCGACGACGACGTCGACGCCGCGCGGCGTAAGCGCGTGCGCGTCCTCGAGCATCGAGTAGGTCTTGCCGACGCCCGGCGCGGCGCCGATGTAGATGCGCAGCCGCGCGCGCTCGGCGGTCTGCATGCTGGCGCCAGCAGCTGCTCGCCGGTCGGGCGTGCGGGCTCGTGCACGCCTTCATCGTCACGCGCCTTGCCCGCGAGCGCTCGCAGTCTTTACGAACTCTTTATGCGTTCCTGCTCACGACTTCTTTATCGATTCTTGACCGCATCGTTACGGCTCCAGGCGCTCTAATCTGAGCGTCATGAACGCAGGATCCGTGCTCGATCTCTTGTTCGTCGCCGTCACGATCGGCTCTTTTTCGTCGTCGGCATCGGCTACGTAGCCGCGTGCGACCGGCTGATGAAGTGAGGTGACACGTGGCCCTCGACTACACGATCGGGCTTCTCGTGAGCGTCGGGATGCTGGTGTACCTGCGTTCTCGCGCTGCTCAAGCCGGAGAAGTTCTGACATGACTGCTCAACGGCTGGCTTCAAATCGGCTGTTCTTCCTGCTCGCGATCTTTCGCCGTGACGCCGCCGCTCGGCGCGCTTCATGAGCGCGCGTGTTCGCGCGCGAGCGGACGTGGCTCGACCCGGTGCTGCGCCCGATCGAGCGGCTGATCTACCGCTCGACCGGCGTCGACGAGACGCACGAGATGCGATGGACGGAGTATGCCGTGCGCGCTGCTGCTCTTCAGCGTCGTCTCGATGCTGGTGCTCTACGCTGATGCAGCGCGTGCAGCAGCTGGCTGCCGTTCAACCCGCAGGGCTTCGGCGCGGTGGCGCCCGATCTCGCGTTCAACACCGCCGCGTCGTTCACGACCAACACGAACTGGCAGGCCTACAGCGGCGAATCGACCATGAGCTACTTCACGCAGATGGCCGGCCTCGCGTACCACAACTTCGTGTCGGCGGCGCGTCGGCATCGCGGTCGCCATCGCGCTTCATCCGCGGCATCGCGCAGAAGGAGAAGGACACGATCGGCAACTTCTGGGTGGACCTGGTGCGCGGCCTGCTCTGGGTGCTGCTGCCGATCTGCCATCGTCGGCGCGCTGTTCCTCGTCTCGCAGGGCGTCGTGCAGAACCTCAGGCCTACGACAAGGCGCCGTGATCGACCCGCAGACGGTCACGACCGGTGCGACGGCAAGCCGCAGACGTCACGGAACAGACGATCGCGCAGGGCCCGGTCGCGTCGCAGGAGATCATCAAGCAGTTCGGCACCAACGGCGGCGGCTTCTTCAACGCGAACAGCGCGCATCCGTTCGAGAACCCGACGCCGCTGTCGAACTTCCTCGCGATGTTCGGCATCTTCGCGATCTCGTCCGGCCTGACCTACACGCTCGGCGTCGATGACCGGCTCGCGCGCGCATGGCTGGGCGGTCTGGGGCGCGATGGCGTTCCTCTTCCTCGCCGGCGTCACCGACGGCGTACTGGGCCGAAGCGCGCGGCAATCCGCTGCTGACCGCGGCCGGCGCCGATCAGACGCGTGACCGCGACTGTCGTCCGGGCGGCAACATGGAAGGCAAGGAAGTCCGCTTCGGCATCGCGAACACCGCGCTCTTCGCCACGGCGACCACCGACGCGAGCTGCGGCGCCGATCAACGGCTGGCACGACTCGTTCACGCCGCTCGGCGGCCTCGTGCCGCTCGCGAACATCCAGCTGAGCGAAGTGGTCTTCGGCGGCGTCGGCGCCGGGCATGTACGGCATGCTCGTCTACATCATCCTGTCGGTGTTCATCGCCGGCCTGATGGTCGGCCGGACGCCGGAGTATCTCGGCAAGAAGATCCAGGCGTTCGAGGTGCAGATGGCGATGCTCACGCGTGCTGATCTTCTCGCTGCTGATCCTGACGTTCACCGGCGATCTCGATCGGTGTCGCCGGGCTTCGGCACGTCGAGCATCTGCAATCCCGGCCCGCACGGGCTGTCCGAGATGCTCTACGCCTATTCGTCGGCCGCCGCCAACAACGGCTCGGCGTTCGGCGGCATCAGCGTCAACACGCACTGGTACAACACCACGCTCGGCCTGACGATGCTGCTTCGGCCGGTTCTTCATGATCATCCCGCCGCTCGCGATCGCCGGCAGCCTGAGCCGCAAGAAGCGCGTTCCGCCGTCGCTCGGCACGTTTCCCGGTGACGACGCCGCTCTTCTGCGGCGCTGCTCGTCGGCGTCATCGTGATCGTCGGCGCGCTGACGTTCTTCCCGGCGCTCAGCCTCGGGCCCGATCGTCGAGCACTTCATGATGACGCACGGACAGGTGTTCTGATGGCGCACGCACAAGCAAATCGATTCCATCTGGGATCCGCAGATCGTCCAGCGCGCGATCGTGGGACTCGCTCCGCAAGCTGCATCCGCGCACGATGGCGACGCAACCCGGTGATGTTCGTCGTCGAGGTCGGCAGCGTGCTGACGACGCTGCGGCTCGTCAGGACGCCGCTGGCCGGACGCGGCGGCCTCGGCTTCGAGTTCCAGATCACGTTCTGGCTCTGGCTGACGGTGCTCTTCGCCAACTTCGCGCGAAGCGATGGCCGAGGGGCGCGGCAAGGCGCAGGCCGACACGCTGCGCAAGGCCAAGACCGAGACGGTCGCCAACCGCGAGCGTCCCGACGGCTCGCTCGAGACAGGTGCGCGGCGCCGACGCTGCGCAAGGGCGACGTCGTCCGCGTCGACGGCGGGCGAGGTCATCCCGGCGGACGGCGAGATCATCGAGGGCGTCGCGTCGGTGGACGAGAGCGCCATCACCGGCGAGTCGGCGCCGGTCATCCGCGAGTCGGGCGGCGACCGCTCGGCGGTGACCGGCGGCACGCGCGTGCTGTCGGACTGGATTCGCGTGCGGGTCACGGCCGAACCCGGGCGAGACGTTCCTCGACCGGATGATCGCGCTCGTCGAGGGCGCCGAGCGGCAGAAGACGCCGAACGAGATCGCGCTCAACATCCTGCTGGCCGGGCTGACGATCGTGTTCCTGATCGCCGTGGTCACGCTGCAGCCGTTCGCGATCTACTCGGGCGCGCCGCAGTCGGTGTTCGTGCTCGGTCTCGCTGCTCGTCTGCCTGATCCCGACGACGATCGGCGGCCTGCTGTCGGCGATCGGCATCGCCGGCATGGACCGGCTCGTGCAGCACAACGTGCTGGCGATGTCGGGACGCGCGGTCGAAGCCGCCGGCGACGTGCACACGCTGCTGCTCGACAAGACCGGCACGATCACGCTCGGCAACCGCCAGGCGACCGAGTTCATTCCGCTGCCGGGCGTCAGCGAAGCGCAGCTCGCCGACGCCGCGCAGCTCGCGTCGCTGGCGGACGAGACGCCGGAGGGCCGCTCGATCGTCGTGCTCGCCAAGGAGAAATACGGCTTCGCGGCCGCGAGCTGGCCGCAGCAGGCGCGTTCGTGCCGTCACGGCGCATGACACCGTGTCCGGTCGCGCCTGATGCGTGCCGTCACGGCGCAGACGCGCATGTCGGGCGTCGACCTCGACGGCCGCGAGATCCGCAAGGGCGCGGCCGACGCCGATCGAGAAGTACGTCGCGTCGAAGGGCGGCAGCGTCGCCCGCAGCGCTGGCCGCGATCGTGCAGCGCATCGCGCGCGCCGGCGGCACGCCGCTCGTCGTCGCCGAACGGACGCGCGCGCGCTCGGCGTCATCCACCTGAAGGACATCGTCAAGGGCGGCATCGCGGAGCGCTTCGCGCACCTGCGCGCGATGGGCATCAAGACGGTGATGATCACCGGCGACAACCCGCTGACGGCCGCGGCGATCGCCGCCGAGGCGGGCGTCGACGACTTCCTGGCGCAGGCGACGCCCGAAGACAAGATGGCGCTCATCAAGCGCGAGCAGGCCGACGGCAAGCTCGTCGCGATGACCGGCGACGGCACCAACGACGCGCCGGCGCTGGCCCAGGCCGACGTCGGCGTCGCGATGAACACCGGCACGCAGGCGGCGCAAGGAAGCCGGCAACATGGTCGATCTCGACTCGAACCCGACCAAGCTGATCGAGATCGTCGAGATCGGCAAGCAGCTGCTGATCACCCGCGGCGCGCTGACGACGTTCTCGATCGCCAACGACGTCGCGAAGTACTTCGCGATCATCCCGGCGATGTTCGCTGGCGACGTTCCCGCTGCTCGACGCGCTCGAACATCATGGGCCTGCAGACGCCGCAGTCGGCGATTCTGTCGGCGGTCATCTTCAACGCGCTGATCATCGTCGCGCTGGTGCCGCTGGCGCTGCGCGGCATCCGCTATCGGCCCGATGGGCGCCGCGGCGCTGCTCCGGCGCAACCTGCTGATCTACGGCGTCGGCGGCATCATCGCGCCGTTCATCGGCATCAAGATCATCGACGTCATCATCACGGCGCTGCGGCTCGCGTAGCGTCAGGCGTCAGGACCGGAGACATCATGAACATCACACGCAATCTCATCGCCGCCGTCCTGATGACCATCGTCACGACGGTGCTGCTCGGCGTCGTCTATCCGCTGGTCATCACCGGCATCGCCCAGGTGGCGTTTCCCGACAAGGCCAACGGCCAGCTGATCGAGCGGGACGGCAAGGTCGTCGGCTCGCGGATCATCGGCCAGGGCTTCTCGTCGCCGGGCTACTTCCGCTCGCGGCCGTCGGCGGCCGGCACGGGCTACGACGCGGCCAATTCGGCGGGCAGCAACCTCGGGCCGACCAACAAGAAGCTCGATCGACGCCGTGAAGGCGAACGTCGAGGCGGCGCGCGAAGGAGAACCCGGACGCGCCGGTGCCGATCGATCTGGTGACGACGTCGGCGTCCGGCTTCGATCCGCACATCTCGCCGGCGGCGGCGGACTTCCAGGTGCCGCGCGTCGCCCGCGAGCGCGGCATGCCGGAAGCGACGTGCGGCGCCTCGTGGACGCTCAGCACCGAGGGACGCCAGCTCGGCTTCTTCGGCGAGCGCGCGCGTCAACGTCCTGGAACTGAATCTCGCGCTCGACGACGCGAGCATATCGGCGTCTTGCGCGTCCGTTACGAGCGAAAGCGATAGCCGACCCACGGCTCGGTGAGGATGTAGCGGGGATTCGACGGATCGCGCTCGATCTTCTTGCGCAGCGATCCGATCAGGACGCGCAGGTGCTCCGGCTGATCGACGGCGTGCGGGCCCCAGATGGCTTTCGAGGATCGCGCGATGGGTCAGCACGCGGCCCGGATGCTGCGCGAAGAACGTCAACAGCTCGAATTCCTTCGGGGTCAGCCGCACTTCCTCGCCGTCGCGGATCACGCGGAAGCGCTCGCGATCGATGACGAGGCCGCCGCGCACGATCGGTCCGCTCGGCGGCGGCGCCGGCTCGGTTCGCCGCAGCGCGACGCGGACGCGCGCGAGGAGCTCCTCGGTGCCGAACGGCTTGGTGACGTAGTCGTCGGCGCCGGCGTCGAGCGCGCGCACCTTGTCGCCCTCGGCGCCGCGGGCCGAGAGCACGACGATCGGCGTCGTTCGTCCATCGCGAACCAGCCGGGTCACCTCGACGCCGTCCATGTCCGGGAGCCCGAGATCCAGCACCATCAGATCGGGGTTCTCCCGCTCGACCGCTTCGACCGCGCCGCGGCCGGTCATCGCCGTCGACACCTCGTAGCCTCGCGATCGCAGCAGCGGCGCCAGCGTCGCGAGGATGTTCGGCTCGTCGTCGACGACGAGGATGCGGACGGGCATGCGCCTATTCCACCACGGCTGCCGCGCGCGTCGCGCCCGGAATCGACGATCGTGAAGCGCGCCCCGGCGCCCGGGCGCATTCTCGGCCCAGACCGGCCGCCGGCCGCCGCCAGCAGCCCGCGCGTGATCGCGAGCCCCATGCCGGTGCCGAATGACGACTGCCGCGCCATGCGCCCGCGGTAGAAGCGCTCGAACAGATGATCGAGCTCGCCTGGATCGAGTCCCGGGCCCGTTGTCGGTGACCGAGACCTCGAAGCCTCCGGCGCCGGCGCGCGCGGTCACGCTGATCGGCTCGCCGGCCGGCGAGTACTGCGCGGCGTTCTCGAGCAGGTGGGCGAGCGCCGCCGACGCGAGGCGCGGATCGACCTCGACCTCGGCGTCCGACGTCGCGCGTCAACGCGCACGACGCGCCCCTCGAGCGCGTGCCGGACGTGCGCGGTCGCCGCATCGACGATGTCGGCGGGCGTGACCCATTGACGATCGGCGACGATCGCCGTGCGCGTCGATCCGCGCCATGTCGAGGATGTCCTGGAAGAGGCGCGTCAGGCGATCCAGCTCGGCCAGCGCCGCGCGCACCTGCTCGCGCGCGCGCGTCGACCGGCATCGATTCCTCGCGGAGGTTCTCGACGGCGACGCGGATCGCGGTCAGCGGCGTGCGCAGATCGTGGCTCAACGACGCGAGCAGCGTGGCCGCGAGATCGGCCTTCTGCCGCACGATCTCGGCGGCTTCGCGCTCGTGCAGGAACTGCACGCGCTCGATCGCAATCGCCGCCACGCCTGCCACGGCATCGAGCGTCCCGAGATCGACGCCTGGCGCCACCGCGGCCAGCACACCGATGGTCTTGATCCCGTGCCGCAGCGGAATGAGCGACACCGGATCGCCCGCCGGTGACTCGACGGTCGCATGCCCGCCGTAGGCGCGCGCATGGGCGTCGAATTCCAGCACGCCTCGCGTGGACGCCATCGCCTTTCGAGCTCGGCCTCGGCTGACCACGACAGGCTACCTCCCCACCCTGGTGCATCTGCCAACTCGTGATCGCCTGGGCAGGCACACCGCCACGCGCGCCAGCTCGAACCGCCGTGAGATGTGGCGCGCGAGCGCTTCGAGGCCGCCGGCCGTCTCCGTCGTCAGCAGCACGTCGCGGCTCAGGTCGAACAGCCGCGTCACCTCGTTGCGGCGCGAGACCGCTTCGCGCGCGCGCTCCTGCGCGGCGGCGGACAACTGGCTGGCGATGACAGCGACGATCAGAAACGCGACGAGGGCGACCCAGTTCTCCGGATCGGCGATGGTGAAGGTCCCGACCGGCGGAAGAAAGAAGAAGTTCAGGACCGAGCATCGCCACGATCGACACGACGATCGCGACCCGCAGGCGACCCAGCGTCGCCGCGCCCAGCACCACCAGCAGCAGCGCCAGCGCAACCGTCATCGGGCTGACCGCCGGCAGGAAGTGCGAGCGTCGCCGTCGAGCGCGGCGATGGCGGCCATGCTGCCGCGCGAGGACGACAGGTCGCGGGAGTCCCTACCGCGTGGCAGAGAAGCCTCGCTTGGCCAGAGGCGCGTCCTGGAGCGCGCGAGGCTGTCCTCGCACGCGGCGGTCAGCATCCGCTTCTGTCCGAGCGACAGCGCCAGCGAGCGGACGTTCGTGTTCCGGCGCGACAGCGCGATCAGTTGCGTGTTGAGATCCACGAACCGGTCGAGGGCGGTCGAGGCGGCGGCAAGCTGCGCGCGGGAGCCGGGCGCGACCAGGCCGGCCAGCATCTCCAGCTCGTTGCGGGCAACCCCTTCCGCCGCCGTCATCCGTTTCTCGATGCGCGTCATCGCGGCATCGTCGGACTCGGCGATGTGCGGCGCCTGCAGCGCCTGGATTTCCCGAACGGCCGCGACGGCGGTTGCGGCGAGCGCCTTGACGCGCCACGTGTCCGCCTGAGTGGCGGGCACGAGCGCGTCGAGCGAATTCTGCGAACGCGTCGGCGGCTTCCTGCGCGGGACCGAACGAGAGGCGCTGCGCCTTGAGGTTCGTGTTCTCGACGGCCAGGTCGAGGACGCTGCGATCGAGCTTGCGATACTCGGCGAATCGCTGGTCGAACTCGTCGAGCAGGCGGAGCTCGTTCGAGTATTCGAGTGCGGTGAGCAGCGGTCTCAGCGCGTCGCTGTCCTTCTGGACCGCCTGCGTCGCCTGCTCCGCCTCGCGCGCGAACGCGACCGACGTCTCGTCGGTGTCCGCCATCACGGCCCGGTTCGCGGCATCGCCGGCTTTGGTGAACTGAACCAGGAGATCAGCGGCCAGCTTGCTCGCGTCCAGCAGGCGCTGCAGGGCTGGTATTCAGGCGGAGTCGAGTCGTGCAGCCGGCCACCCCGGCTACCGCGATGAGCGCGACTGCAAGACTGACGATTGTTCGAGGACGAGTGCAGCGCGAACAGGTCACACCGGCAAAATAGCACGCGGCCGACGATCGCGGCCTGAGGCTTCGCGAAAGTCATAAAAAGTCCGTAAGTGCGGCGTAAGAAACCTGCAACGCCTCCCATAATCGATTCGCAGCCTAATTCGTCCCCACCGTGGGACGAAGCGGAGGGAACCACCTTACAGGGGCGCATCCAGCCGCACTCGCTGGTAGAGGACTTCCAACCTCGAGCCCGTCAGCTAACCCCGTCGGCGCATTGGAGGCCTCAGTGTCCGACGAGTCGTTCCTGTCCCAGGTGAAGCGCCTGCTGGTCGGCGCGCCGATCCCGTCCCATCTCGCGCATCACGAACGCTTCTCGAAGGTCACCGGCCTGGCGGTGCTGTCGTCCGACGCGCTGTCGTCGGTCGCCTACGCCACCGAGGAGATCCTGCGCGTCCTGCTGATCGGCGGCGTCGCCGCGCTCGGCCTCGTCACGCCGATCGGCGCCGTCATCGCGACGATGCTGCGCCGTGGTCGTCTTCTCGTACCGCCAGACGATTCACGCCTATCCGAGCGGCGGCGGCGCGTACATCGTCGCGAAGGACAACCTCGGCACAGATGCCGAGCGCTGATCGCCGCGGCCGTCGCTGCTGATCGACTACGTCCTCACCGTCGCCGGTCAGCGTCGCGGCCGGCGTCGCCGCGATCACGTCGGCGCTTTCCGCAGTGGCGCCTCGACCGCGTCGAGATGACGCTGGCGTTCGTCGCGCTGCTGATGGTCGGCAACCTCGCGCGGCATCCGCGAGTCGGGCCGCATCTTCGCCGCGCCGACCTACTTCTTCATCGTCAGCATGCTCGTCGATGATCGGGCGTCGGCGCGTGGCGATACGCTCACCGGGACGCTGCGACTGCGGCGCCGCCGCGCCGACGCCGCATGCCGACCGGCACCGACGCTGCTGCACGACGTTCGCTGCTGCTGACGGCGTTCTCCAACGGCTGCACCGCGATGACCGGCGTCGAGGCGGTCTCGAACGGCGTGCCGGCGTTCCGTCCGCCCGAAAGCCGGAACGCCGCGTCGACGCTCGTGACGATGGCGGTGCTCGCGATCACGATGTTCATCGGGCATCACGCTGCTCGCGCACGCCTACGGCATCGTCCCGAACGACGCCGAAACCGTGGTGTCGCAGATCGCGCGCGCGACGTTCGGCGGCCGCGGCACGCTCTACTTCGCCGTGCAGGTCGGCGACGATGCTGATCCTCGTGCTGGCGGCCAACACCGCCTACGCGGACTTTCCGCGGCTGGCGTCGATCGTCGCGCGCGACCGGTTCCTGCCGCGCCAGTTCACGAACCAGGGCGATCGGCTCGCGTTCTCGAACGGCATCCTCATCCTGAGCGCGCTCGCGGCGCTGCTGCTGGTCGTCTTCGGCGGCGACACGCACGCGCTGATCCCGCTCTACATGATCGGCGTCTTCGTCTCGTTCACGCTGTCGCAGGCGGGCATGGTCGTGCACTGGCGCACGGCTGCGGGACGCCGGGATGGCGGACCAGCGCGGCGATCAACGGCTTCGGCGCGGTCGTGACGGGCATCGTGCTCGTCATCGTGGCGGCCACGAAAGCCGCCGAAGGCGCGTGGATCATCATCGTGATGATTCCCGTCACTCGTCATCATCTTCGACGATCACGCGCCGGCACTACGACCAGCGTCGCCTCCGAGCTCACGCTGCGCGACTGGCACCCCGAGCCCGCGGGCCGCCATGTGGTGCTCGGTGCCGATCGGCGGCCTCCAGCGCGCCGTCGTCAAGGCGCTGCAGCTACGCCCGCACGATGTCGGCACGACGTGCGGGCGGTGTACGTCGAGCTGGATCCGGCCGCGACCGAAGGCGCATGCGGGATCAGTGGGCGCGAATGGGGCCAGGGCGTCGAGCTCGTCGATGCTCGAGTCGCCATACCGGTCGCTGATGGAGCCGCTGCTCGAATACATCGAGCAGGTGCAGCGCAGCGATCCGCACGGCTACGTGACGGTCATCCTGCCCGGAGTTCGTGCCGCATCGCCTGTGGCAGCACCTGCTGCACAACCAGCACGCGCTGCTGATCAAGGGCGCGCTGCTCTTCAAGCCCAACGTCGTGGTCACGAGCGTGCCCTTCCATCTGGGCCGTCGGCGCCGAACGACGCCGGCGCGATCGAAGACGATGCCGCGTTCGCGGCGCAGGACGGCCGGCTGATCGCCTGGTCGCGTGCATTAGCCGTCACGCGAACTCCGCCGAGCCACGTCCGAGATACGACGCCGACGCGTCGGCGCGCTGATCACCAGGAACTCGGCGACCTCGTACGGGTGCAGCTCGTGGAACCGCGCCTCGAGCGTCGCGACCCGATCGCGGGTCGTCTTGATCACGAGCTGCTGCTCGCGCGTCCTCCTCGACGCTGCCCTTCCACCGATAGACCGACGTCATCACCGGCAGGACGTTCACGCAGGCGGCGAGGCGCTCGTCGACGAGGACGCGCGCAAACGCGGCGGCATCGGTCGTCGCGCCAAGCGTCGTCAGGACGATCACCGGAGAGGCGATCTGCGGCTGAGCTCACGATTCCACTTGTACTCGGAACGGGATTTTGAGTAGCTATGCTGGCGATCGAAACGCGCTATTCTGCCACGGTCTACAGGAGGGCGGACCTGTCAGGTCCGCCAGGGATGATTTGAAGAAGCGAGCGCCGGACACGACGACCGACCTCCTCGCTGCCGCGGCGGCGACGCGGCCGCGTGGTGCGCTACCTGGTCGTGGCGGTCGGCTGCGTGCTGATCATCGACGCGCTCGTCGGCGACCGCGGCTTCCTCGCCATGCTGAAGGCCCGGCAGCAGTGCCGGACGCTCGACGCCGCGCTCGCGCGGGCACGCACCGAGAACGCGCAGCTCCGCGAGCAGGCGCGCGAGCTGCGCGAGAACCCGCAGGCCATCGAAGAGATCGCCCGCCGCGAGCTTGGCCTGATCCGGCCCGGGAGAAGCTCTTCATCATCAAAGACGTTAAGTAATTCCCAAACCCCAAACCCCAAATCCCAAACCCCAACGAAAACCGCGGCGTCTGGTTTGACACGTCACAACCTGCGACACCTACGATCGCGCGCACGTGAGGAGATTTCGCATGCGCACTGCCCTTGCCTGCCTGCTCGCACTCGCGTGGACCGCGGCTCCGGCGCTCGCACAAAACCGTCCGGCGAACCAGCTGACGATCTATGTCGTCGACGTGGAAGGCGGCAACGCAACGCTGTTCGTCACGCCGTCCGGCGAAACGGTGCTCATCGACACCGGCAACGGCGGCGCGCAGGCGGCGCGCGACGCCGGCGCGCATCATCGAAGCGGCGAAGGATGCCGGGCGTGACGAAGATCGACCACCTGATCATCACGCACTGGCACTGGCGATCACTTTGGCGGCCTGCGCGGAGCTCGCCAAGCAGATCCCGATCGCCCACTATACGACCACGGCGCCAACGTGCAGGCCGACGCCGGCCACCGACGAATTCTTCAAGACGGTCTACGAGCCGCTGACCGCCAAGGCCGTGCACACGGTCGTCAAGCCGGGCGACTCGATTGCGGTCAAGGATCTCGACCTGGAAGGTCGTCGCGTCGGCGGGCAACGTGCTGAAGACGAACCTGTCCTGGCGCGGGCCGGCCGAACCCGTACTGCACGCGTCTCGCAGGCGCAGGATCCGGATCCGACCGAGAACGCGCAGTCGGTCAGCAGCTACATCACGTTCGGCAAGTTCCGCATCGTGCACATGGGCGACCTCACCTACAACAAAGAGCTCGACCTGATGTGCCCGAACAACCGCCTGGGCAGCGCCGGACCTGTTCATCGTGTCGCACCACGGCCAGGCGATCTCGAACTCGCCGGCGCTGGTCCATGCGCTCCATCCGCGCGCCGCGATCATCAACAACGGGACGCGCAAGGGCGGCCAGCCCGACGCGATGCGCGTGCTCTTCTCGTCGCCGGGTCTCGAGGACGTGTGGCAGATGCACTTCTCGCTGCTGAGCGGCCAGGAATACACGGTGCCGGGCGCGTTCATCGCCAACCAGATCGACCAGCCGGGCGACGCGATGCCGATCGGCACCTGGACGCCGCCGCTGCCGGGCCAGCAGGCGCCGCCGGCGCCGGCGCACAACGGGAAGTCGAGCTATTTCAAGATCGTCGCGCAGCAGGACGGCACGTTCACCGTCATCGAACACGCGCAACAACTTCAGCAAGACGTATCGCCCGCGGCACCGACGGCGAACGCCGACGAGGTGAGCGTCATGAAACGCGAACAGCTGATCGCATATCGGCGCTGGCGGCCGCCCTGGCGGCGCCGATGCTCGCGCAGAATCGCGCGCGCAAGACCGCTGACGATCTATGTCATCGACGTCGGAAGGCGGCAATGCCACGCTCTTCGTGTCGCCATCCGGCGAGTCGCTGCTGATGGACACCGGCAATGCCGGCGCCGTGGCCGCGCCGCGCGATGCCGGACGCATCATGGAAGCCGTCAAGGATGCCGGCGCTGACGCAGATCGACAACCTGATCATCACGCACTGGCACGGCGATCACTTCGGCGGGCTCGCCGAGCTCGCCAAGCAGATTCCGATCAAGCATTTCTACGATCACGGCCCGAACGTGCAGCCGGGACAGGCGGCCGACGATTTCCTGAAGGACGTCTATGCCGACGTCATCGGCAGCAGCGCAGCACACCGTCGCGAAGCCCGGCGACAAGATTCCGTTCGGCGCGGCGAACGTCACCGTGCGTGATCTCGGCGGGCGTGCCGATCGCGGCCGATGAAGGGCGCGGGACAGCGCAATCCCGAGTGCGCGAGCTTCGAGCCGATCGACAACAACGCCGAAGACCCGATGTCGGTCGGCATCATGATCGACCTACGGAAAGTTCAAGGCGCTGCATCTCGGCGACAACACGCGGAACAAGGAATTCGAGCTGGCGTGCCCGGTGAACAGGCTCGGCACGGTCGACCTGATGCTCGGCATGCATCACGGGCAGGCGAGCTCGAATTCGCCGGTCCTCGTGCACGCGGTTCGCCCGCGCGTCGCCATCATCAACGACGGCACGCGCAAGGGCGGCGAGCCGTACGCGATGCGGTCGCTGCTTCTCGTCGCCCGGGTCTCGAGGACGTGTGGCAGATTCACTTCTCGCTGCTGACGGGTCAGGAGTACACCGTGCCCGGCGCGTTCATCGCCAATCACGATCGATCAGCCGGACGGGACGATGCCAATCGGCGACCTGGACGCCGCCGCTGCCGGGCCAGCAGGCGCCGCCCGCTCCCGCGCATAATGGGAAGTCGAACTACATCAAGGTGACCGCGCAGCAGGACGGCACGTTCACCGTGACGAACACGCGCAATAACTTCAGCAAGACGTATCGGCCCGGCGGCACGAACGCCACGAGATAGAGACGAGCGTAGGTGACCAATGGCCAAGAGCGGGCGACCATTTTCTTCCAGATTCCTGGTCCGACCAACGTCCCTGACCGCGTGCTGCGCGCGCTCGCGAGGCCGACGATCGATCATCGTGGGCCCGAGTTCGCCGTGCTCGCGCAAGAGGTGTTGAGCGGGCTCAAGGCGATCTTCCAGACCTCGTCGCCGGTCGTTATCTATCCGGGCTCAGGCACAGGCGCGTGGGAAGCGTCGCTCGTCAACACGCTCTCGCCCGGCGACAAGGTCCTGATGTTCGAGACCGGGCCACTTCGCGACGCTGTGGAGAGACATCGCGACGCGGATGGGCCTGCAGGTCGATTTCGTCGCCGGCGACTGGCGGCACGGCGTCGATCCGGCCGTCGTCTACGCGAAGCTCGCCGACGATCGCGGCCAGGCAATCAAGGCGGTCTGCGTCGTCCACAACGAGACGTCAACGGGCGTCGTCAGCCGCATCGCCGACATCCGCGCAGCAGATCGACGCCGCGCGCCATCCGGCGCTGCTGCTGGTCGACACGATCTCCTCGCTCGGCTCGATCGAATACCGCCACGACGGCGTGGGGCGTGGACGTCACGATCGGCTGCTCGCAGAAGGGGCTCATGCTGCCGCCGGGCATCAGCTTCAACGCCATCAGCGAGAAGGCGCTCGCCGCGTCGAAGTCGGCGAAGATGCCGCGCGCGTACTGGGACTGGGAGCCGATGCTGCGCGACAACAAGGCGGGCTTCTTCCCGTACACGCCGTCGACCAACATCCTGCTACGGCCTGCGCGAGGCGCTCATCGATGCTTCGCGAAGAAGGGCCTCGACAACGTCGTCGCGCGCGCACGAGCGCTTCGGCGCGCGCCACGCGTGCCGCCGTGAAGGCCTGGGGCCTCGACATCGTCGCGCGTGAATCCCGCCGAATACAGCGGCGTGCTGACCGCGGTGATGATGCCCGAGGGCGCGCGATGCCGACGCCTTCCGGCAGCTGGTGCTCGAGCGGCTTCGACATGTCGCTCGGCACAGGCCTCGGCAAGCTGAAGGGGAAGATCTTCCGCATCGGGCACCTGGGCGACTTCAACGATCTGATGCTGGCCGGCACGCTTGGCGGCGTCGAGATGGGGCTCAAGCTCGCCGACGTGCCGCACAAAGCGGGCGGCGTCGCTCGCCGCACTGGAGTCGCTGGCCAGCGAATCGCTGCAGTCCGTTTCCTAAGAACCTCGGATCCCGGATCCCGAATCCCGAATCCCGGCCCGCGACAGTACCTCCTCGGTATGCTCGCCGAGCAGCGGTGCGCGCCGCCTGACGTCAGGCGGCGTGGCGCTCAGCTTGATCGGCGAGCCGAGTGCCTGATGGCGCCGAGCGTGGGATGTTCGACGTCGACGACCAGCTCGCGCGCGATCACCTGCGGATCCTCGAAGACCTGTGAGTAGTCGTTAATCGGGCCGCACGGGATGTTGCTCGCGTCGAACAACTCCAGCCAGTGCGCCCGCGGCTCCGTGCGCGTGATGGCCTCGATCCTCCCGGCGAGATCGGCGCGATTGCGGATGCGCATCGCGTCGGTCTTGAAGTCCGGCATGTCGCGCCACTCCGGATGGCCAAGCACCTCGCAGATCCGATGGAACGTGCGATCGTTGGCGCCGCCGATCGTGATGTAGCCATCGGCGCAGCGAAACGCCTGGTAGGGGCGCTCATGCGATGCGCCGAACCAAGGCGCTCCGGAATGCCGCGTCCCGAGAAGTATTGCGTGGCCTCCCAAACCGACAGACCGACGCCCGCATCGAGCAGCGAGGTGTCGACCTGCTGGCCCAGCGCCGGTCCTGTGCCTGTTCTCGAGCGCCGCGAGGATGCCGACTGTCGCGAAGAGGCCGGCGCCGAGATCGGTCAGCGGGATTCCGGACTTCACCGGCGCTCCACCAGGCTCGCCGGTGACCGACATGATTCCCGAGACGCCCTGCGCGACGAGATCGAATCCGCCCTTGCTCTTCTGCGGTCCCGTCTGGCCGTAGCCGGAGATCGAGGCGTAAATCAGCCGCGGGTTCATTGCGGCAAGGCTCGCGTAGTCGAGGCCGAGCGTCTCCATCACGCCGGGCCTGTAGTTTTCGACGAAGATGTCCGCGTCTCGCGCGAGCGTCTTCACCGCGTCGACTCCTTCCGGAGTCTTCAGGTTGATGACGACGCTCCGCTTGCCGCGGTTGACGGCGTTGAAGCTCGGGCTGTCGGTCCCAACCGCGCCGGGCATCGTCCGCGTCGAATCGCCCGCCGGCGGTTCGATCTTGATCACATCGGCGCCGAGATCGGCGAGCAGCATCGTGCAGAAGGGTCCGGCCATCACCTGCGTGAGGTCGATCACGCGCAGGCCCGCGAGCGCCCCGCTCTTCGGTTGATCCATTGCGGATTATTATCCTTCGTGCCCTTCGCGTCCTTCGTGGTTGAATTCGACTTTGTGTCCTTGGAGGGAACTTGTCCGACGCTGAAACCATCTTCGAGATCGATCCGCCGCTCGCCTTCCTGACGTTCAACCGTCCGCAGGCGCGCAACGCGATGACGTGGGCGATGTACGACGCGCTGCTGGCCGCGTGCGAAACGCGTCGACGCCGATCCGCAGGTGCGCGTCTTCATCCTGCGCGGCGCCGGCGGCAAGGCGTTCGTGTCGGGCACCGACATCTCGCAGTTTCAGAGCTTCCGCAGAGCCGAAGCGATGCGATCGACTACGAGAAGAAGATCAGCCTCGTCCTCGGACGGTTGGAACGGGTGACGAAGCCGACCATCACGCAGGTCGAAGGGCTTTGCCACCGGGGCCGGCTGCGGCATCGTCGCGACGTGCGATCTGAGCATCGCCACCACCGATTCCGCGATCGGTATTCCGATCGCCCGCACGCTCGGCAACGTCGCCTCCTCCGGCACATTCGCGCGCATCGTCAACCTGATCGGACCGTCACGAGCCAAGGAGATGATCTTTACGGGACGGCTGATTCCAGCTCCCGAAGCGCAGGCGATCGGTCTCATCAACCGCGTGGTCGCGAAGGAATCGATCGAATCGGAAGTGATGGCGATGGCGACCCAGATTGCCGTCGAACGCGCCGCTCACCATCCGCGCCACGAAGGAGATGACACGACGCCTGCTGGACGCCGCGCAGCCCAGGGCAGGGCGACGCGGATCTGATCGAGATGTGCTACATGAGCGCCGACTTCAAGGAAGGCGTCGAGGCGTTCCTGTCCAAGCGCAAGCCGCAGTGGACGGGCGCGTAGCTGGTTAGTGGTTGGTGGTTTTGTGGTTCGGGGCGCAATACGAACGCGGCGATGCGCTCGGCCAACTCATCGCGCAAGCCAGGCGGCAGGTTGTGTCCCATCCCCTCGATCAAACGAGCTCGTGCACCCGGAATCGCTTCAGCGACCGCCCGGCCGCCGCTGACGTCGCACATCCGATCCGCGAGCCCGTGGATCACGAGTGTCGGCACCTCGAGCCGCCGCAGCAGTTCGGTCCGATCGCCTGAGGCCACAAACGCGACCGCCTGACGCGCGTGGCCGAGCGGATCGATGAGCGGTCGTACGCGCGGCCCACACGCGCGGCGACTTCATCCTCGTCCATCGGATATCCAGGCGAGCCGATGACGCGGAACGCCTGGAGCATCTGCTGAACCACCTCATCGCGCGTCACGGCGGGCGGGCGTCCGGCCAGCTCGCGCATCGCGTCGGGCGAAGGCTGACCGACTGCCATGTTGCCCGTTGACGCCATCATCGAGGTCAGCGAGCGAACGCGGGCCGGATGCTGATCGCGATCGTTTGCGCGATCGAGCCTCCGAGGGACGCACCGACAACGTGTGCCTGCTCGACGCCCAGCACGTCCAGCAATCCCACCGCGTCGGCAGCCATATCCGAGAGCGTGTACGACGCCGATGACAGGTCGCCCGCAAATGCCGCCTGCAGGTTCGGAGGCGGCGCATCCGTCATGTGCGTGGAGCGGCCGACGTCACGATTGTCGAAGCGGATGACGTGAAGACCATGGCTGACCAGCGCCTCGCAAAAGGCGTCCGGCCACGAAATCATCTGCGCGCCGCCGCCCATGATGAGCAGCACGGCAGGCGCATCGCGGCTTCCGAGGCGTTCGCATGCGATGTCGATTCCCGCCGGTCCGACCTTCCGCGCTATCTGTTCCAAAACTTAATAGGGAATGTCGATGAGCCGGTCGCTGCGCCGCATGTCGTCCTCGAGCAGCTGCAAGGAGCGCTTTGCTCACCGGGCCGGGCTTCCCGTCGCCGATCACCTGATCGTCCCACTGGATGACTGGCGCGACCTTGATCGAGCTGCCGAGGAGCAGCATCTCGCGGCTGGCGCGTGCCTCGGCGACCGGAATATCACGGACCTCGACCCCGGCGACACGCACCCGATCCTGATGCGCACGCGCGAGCTCCAGCAGCCGCAGCGACGTGCAGCCGGAAAGAATGTGGTCGAACTTCGGGTGAACGAGCACGCCCTGCTTCGTGACGAATGCCACGTTCATGTTCGAGCTCTCGCCGACGTTGCCGTCCTCGTCGATGAAGACGCCGTTGTCGAAGCCCGCTTCCTTCGCCTCCATCTGCATCAGCACGTTGGGAAGGTAATTGGTGGCCTTCGTGATCGCGTAGAGCGGCGCCTTGATCGGATAGGTCGTCGTCATCACGCGCAGGCCTTCGGTGTACCACCGCTCGGGATACACGAGCCCTGCGAAAATCATCACGAAGAAGCCTGGCTCGGCGCCGCGCGCGGGCGTCGAGCTCGAGGCTGCCCGGGCCCGACGACAGCCAGTAGCGAATCGAACCGTCGCGGCGGCCGCTTGCCGCCGTCGTCTGAATGATGATGTCGCGCATCTCTTCGCGCGAGCCGGGGAGCCGCAGCTTCGATCGATCCGCCGACAGCAGGAAGCGATCGAGGTGCGCGTCGAGGTCGTAGATCTTTCCGGCGACGATCGCGGCCGTATCGAAGATGCCGTGGCCGCGATGCACGATGTGGTCGTCGAACGGGAGCACCATCAAAGCGGGGTCGGTGACGATCCCCTTCAGCTGGCTCGAATAGAACGCCCAGTATTCGACGGGCTGCCGCGAGCGCAGTGCCCGTAGATGCAGCCAGCATCTGGCCTTCATCGAGCAGCGGAAGCGTCCGGGCGTCGATCGTCATCGCGTCGCGGGGGCGGGCACGTGAGCGACGTGCGGCGTTCGCTCGGCGTCAGCGGGATCTTCCAGTTCCTCGTCCGGTTTCATCCAGAACGCCAGGACGGCGCCGAGCAGCAGTAGCGCGATGCCCGCCACGAACGTCAACTCCCAGTTTCCTGTCCGGTCGATGATCATCCCGCCGATGAGCGGAGAGACAATCGCCGCGAGGGCGGAGCCCGAGTTCATGAAGCCGCTGGCAAATCCCGAGTAGCGCGGCGCGATGTCCATCGGGATCGCCCAGAACGCCCCCACGGTGAACTCCGCGAAGAAGAACGCCAGGCTCAACGACAGCACGATGATCGTCAGGTCGTGCACCATCAGCACGGGCGCCATGAATACCGTCGACATCAGGAAGCCGAAGATGATGATGTTCCGCCGCGCCTTCGTCCGGCTGTGCGTCCGCTCGAAGATGCGATCGCTGACGACCCCTCCCAGGAAATCGCCGCACGTGCCGCCGAGGAAGACGCCCGACGCGAAGAGCGCCGAGCTGCTCAACTTCAGGTTGTAGCTGTGGAGGAAATACTGAGGAATCCAGGCGAGGAAGAACCAGAGCGTCCAGCCGTAACAGAAATAGACCAGCGTCACCGGAAACATCCGCGCCGCCAGGCGCGCGAACGGCACGCGGCGCGACGCTCTTGACGCGCTTCTTCGGCAGCCGATCGAGGTCGGCCTGGCGTGATCGCCGGATGCTCCGCCGGGTCGTCGCGGAAGTAGAAGCCCCACGCGATGGCCCAGAGGAAGCTGATCGATGCCGATCGACGACGAAGCGAGCCGCGCCAGCTCACGAGCAGGATCAGCCACGCCACGAGCGGCGGCGTCAGCGCGTTGCCGAGCCGCGCGAACGCGTGCGTGATGCCCTGCGCGAAGCCGCGCTTCTCGGCCGGCATCCAGTTCGACATCGCGCGCGTCGCCACCGGCAGCGCGGAGACGCCGATGCCGAGCAGCACGCGGCCGAGAATCATGCCCGACAGGCTGTTGGCGAGTCCCATCAGCACCGTCGCCGCGGACCAGATGATCGCGAAGACCGTCAGCGCGCGGCGTGCGCCGAACTTGTCGGCCACCCACCCGCCGGCCACCTGGAAGGCCAGGTACGGATAGGCGAACGCGGAAAAGATCAGGCCGATCTGCGTGTTGGTCAGGTGCAGCTCGGGCCGAAACACCGCGGCCGCCGTGCTGACGTTCACGCGGACGATGTAGTTGATGAAGTACATCGCGCACAGCAGCGCGAGCACGTTCGTCGTCGCGGGTATGCCGGGTCGGCGCGCCGTGATTTCCATGTCGGCTCTGACGAATCTGGCGCCCCGTAAAGGGGCGCCCTACTCTATCAACGAATGCAGAATGACGGCGGGATGGTGAGCCATGGTCGCCCCGAAATGCGCGACCTGGTGCCGGCACGACGTCCCTGCGGCGGCCAGCACCTCTCCAGGTTTCAGCGCGCGTGCGGCGGGCAGCAGCCGGCGTTCACCAATCTGCCGCGACACTTCGTAGTGATCCTTCGTATAGCCGAACGAGCCGGCCATGCCGCAGCAGCCGGAATCGAGGTCGACGACCGTGCACGACGGGATGCGCGACAGCAGCGCCTTGGCCGGCGCCACGAGTCCCATCGCCTTCTGATGACAGTGCCCGTGCAGGACGACGGTTGATGGACCCGCTTTCAGGTTGAGCGACAGCCGTCCACCCGCCCATTCGCGCTCGAGATAATCCTCGAACAGCATGCAGGCGTCGGCGACGACCTGCGCCCGGCGCTGCTCCTCGCCGCGAAGGAGCGCCGGCGCGTCCTCGCGCACGGCCGACAGGCAGCTCGGCTCGAGGAAGAGGATCTGCTCTCCCCGCGACGCGACGTTGAACAATGCGGTCGCGTTCTTCTGCGCGAGCGCGCGAGCCTGATCGAGCTGTCCCGTCGAAATCAACGGCCGGCCGCAGCACTCGTGCGGGATCAATTGCGCCGCGACGCCCGCCGCGGCGAGCAGCCCCGCGGCCGCCATGCCAATCTCCGGCTCGTTGTAGTTGGTAAACGTGTCGTTGAACAGCACGACCGCCGTTGCCCGACGGCGTCCGCGTTTGGCGAATCGCTGCTCGAACGTCTCGCGCACCCAGGCTGGCGGAGTCCGGCGGCGATCGATACCGAACAACTTCTCATTCATCCAGCGTCCGGGGCCGCTCGACGCGACGCTGTTCGACAGCGGCGCGAAGTGACTGCCGATCCTGGAGAGCGCGCGGACATTGCCGAGCACGCGCTTGCCGAGCGGCAGGCCATGCTTGCGCCAGTGCTCGGCGAGAAATTCGCTCTTGAAGCGCGCGACGTCGACGCCCACCGGGCACTCGGCCTTGCACGCGCGGCACTCGAGGCAGAGGTCCAGCGTTTCGAGCACACCTTCATCGCCGAGCCCGGCTTCCGCGAGCCGGCCGGTCATCGCGAGGCGCAGCGTGTTCGCGCGGCCGCGCGTGACGTCCTTCTCGTCCCGCGTCGCCATGTACGACGGGCACATCGTTCCTTCGAGCTTCTTGCGGCAGGCTCCCACGCCGCTGCACATCTCGACGGCGCGGCCGAAGCCGCCGTGCTCGGAGTAATCGAAGTTACGTCGGAGGATCGGGCGTCCGGTAGCTCGTGCCGTACCGAAGGTTGCTCGTCAGCGGCGGAGCAATCGACGATCTTGCCCGGATTGAAGACGCCGTTCGGGTCGAACGTGCGCTTGACGGTCCGGAACGCCTGGTAGAGCGCCGAGCCGAACATCTTCTCCATGAACGGTGCCGCGCACGAGACCGTCGCCATGTTCACCCGACAGCGCGCCGCCGTACTTCAACACCAGGTCGGCGCTCTGCGTCGCAATCGCTTCGAAGCGCGCGACCCCTCCGCGGTCTTCATGTTCACGACCGGCCTGACGTGCAGGCAGCCGACCGAGGCATGCGCGTAGACGCCGGAGGACGAACCGTTGCGGCGAATCATCGCGAGGAACTCGTCGATGTAATCGCGCAGCACCTCGGGCTGCGACCGCCGTGTCCTCGACGAAGGAGAGCGACTTCGTCGTCCCCTTCATCGCCATCGACAGCCCGAGCGACGCCTCGCGGAATCCCCAGACGCGCGCCTGATCCGGCAACGCCATGAGACGCCGGTGGACGCAGCTGGGAACGGCGCCAGGTCGCGCTCGATCGCCTCGAGGCGCGGCGGCAGTTCGTCCGCGCGCTCCGCGTACGCTCCACGCACAGGAGCGCGCCCGGATCGTCGGTCTGCAGAATCGCGCGGCGCATGCGATCCATCGCCGGATTTTCCCGCGCGTGATTGAGGATGAAGCCGTCCATGACTTCAATCGCGGACGGCTTGTGCTTCAGGATGACGGGCGTCGCGGCCAGCGCGTCGAGCAGCTGCTCGAACTCAATCAGCGAGCACGGCCTTCTCGCGCGGCAGCGGAACCAGGTTGACCTTCGCCGCCGTGATCATCCCCAGCGTCCCCTCGGACCCGACGATGATCTTCGCGAGGTTGAACGGCTTGGACTCGTCGACGAATTCATCCAGGTTGTAACCGCCGACACGGCGGACCACCTTCGGATAGCGCCGCTCGATTTCCCCGGCGCACTCGCGCGCGACCTGACGGACCGTGCGATAGCACTTCGCCTCGAGCGTGTCCCCTTCGCACGCGGCATCGAGCTCGGCCCGGTTCAGCGGGCGCAAGTGAGCCTGCGAGCCATCGGAGAGGATCACATCCAGCTCGAGGACGTGATCGATCGTCTTCCCGTACATCACCGATCGGGCGCCGCAGAGTTGTTGCTGATCATCCCGCCGATGGTTGCGCGGCTCGCGGTGGAGATATCGGGCGCAAAGCGCAGCCCATGCTGCTTCAGCTGCGCATTCAGCTCGTCGAGCACAATGCCCGGCTCGACAATGGCCCAGCGCTCGGGGACGTTCAGTTCGAGGATGCGGTTGTAGTATTTCGACGTATCGAGCTGCAGGCCACCGCCAATCGCCTGCCCCGCCTGCGACGTGCCGCCGCCGCGTGCCGTAATCGAGACGCCGTGCGCCCGTGCGAGGTTGACCGTGCGGAGAATGTCCTCGCGCGACTTCGCGATGACGACGCCGAGGGGATCAATCTGATACACGCTGGCGTCGGTGGAATACAGGGCGCGGGAGACCGCATCGAAGCGGACTTCGCCGGAAATCTGCTCCTCGAGCTCGCGCCGTAAGGTGCCGCTTTGAATGACCTTGAGTTGTTTGCCCGCCAAGAAAGGCAATTGTATAGTGTGGCCGGACGGGAGGCCCCTTTGAAGATCAACAACCGCTGGTTTCAGCTCTGCGTGGCCGTCATCGCGATGGTGATGATTGCGAACCTGCAGTACTCGTGGACGCTGTTCGTCAAACCGCTCCAGCAGGGGTACCGGCTGGAAGGTCTCCGATATCCAATGGGCGTTTACGCTCTTCATCCTGTTCCAGACGTGGGTGCAGCCCGCGCAGGGATGGCTGATCGATCGCATGGGTCCCCGGCTCTTCGCGACGATCGCCGGCGTGCTCTGCGCGGATCGGCTGGGCGGGCCTCGGGTTCGTCACCTCGCTCCCGATGCTCTACACGCGTACGTGCTCGCGGGCGTCGGCGCCGCACTGATCTACGGCGGCTGCATGGGGTCGGCGCTGAAATGGTTTACGGATCGCCGCGGTCTCGCCGCGGGAATCATTGCCGGCGCGCTTCGGCGGCGGCACGGCGCTCTTCATCCCGTTCATCGGCTGGTCAATCCGCACGCAGGGTTACCAGCAGACGTTCCTCTGGACCGGCCTCTTCCAGGGCGCTCGTGATCGTGATCGTCGCGCAATTCATGCGACATCCGCGCGCGCGAGGCGCAGACGCTGGCGGCGGCGCGTCCGCCTCGGGCGCCAACCTTGGCTCGCGGCACTTCACGACGCGGCGAGATGCTGCGGACGCCGCAGTTTTATGTGCTCTACCTCATGTTCGTGATGATGGCGACCGGCGGTCTGCTCGTCACGGCGAATGCAGGTCCGATGGCCGCGACGTGGGGCATCAGCGTCGCGGCGCTGACGCTGGCCACCTCGCTCAACGCGCTCGCCAACGGCACAAGCCGGATCTTCTGGGGATGGGTCTCCGACAAGACAGGCCGCGAGCTGGCGATGGGCGTGGCCTTCCTGCTGCAGGCAGCGTCGCTGCTCCTCGTGTTGACGGTCGGCCGCCTCTCGGGCGCGCTTTTTACCGTGACGCTCGTCCTCGTGTTCCTCACGTGGGGTGAAGTGTTCTCGCTCTTCCCCTCGCTCCTGTGCGACTACTACGGATCGCGGCACACGACGTCGAACTACGGCGTGCTCTATTCCGCCAAGGGCGTCGCATCGATCATCGGCGGCGGCACCGCGGCGCTGCTCTACGAGAATTTCGGAAGCTGGGATGCGTGCTTCTACGGAAGCGCCGCGCTCGCGCTCATCGCCGCGATCATGGCGTTTGGCCTTCGCGCCTCTGTCGCCGCGCCGCGCGCCTCCGGCGTCAGCGTGCCGGCGTAATCCAGCTGACGCGTGCGATCGCGGCGGTTGCCGTCACACTCGCCACGACGACGCTGCTCGCGCAGGGCGACGTTCAGCCGACCAACAACCAGCCCAACCCGTATCGGACGATCGCGAACTATTTCAAGCTCCCCGACGGACGCGAATGGGGATCGACGAGCGCGGTTGAAATCGACAAGGACGGCCGCAGCATCTGGGTCGCGGAGCGCTGCGGCACGAATTCCTGCGCGGGCTCCAACCTTCCTTCGATCCTGAAGTTCGATGCGTCCGGGAAGCTGGTGAAGAGCTTCGGCGCGGGACTGCTGATCTTTCCGCACGGCATCTTCGTCGATCGCGACGGCAACGTGTGGGTGACCGACGGCCAGGACGACGCGCCGCGCGCGCAGGGCATGGCTGCCAACACGCTCTTCGGTCCGCCGCCAGGCGCCACGAAGGGAAACCAGGTCTTCGAGTTCAGTCCCGACGGCAAGCTCCTGATGACGCTCGGCACGCGCGGCGGCGCCGCCGCGCCCGGCTTCTTACCAGCCGAACGACGTGCCTCGTCGCACCGAACGGAGACATCTTCGTCTCCGAAGGGCATGGCGGCGCGAACTCGCGCATCCTGAAGTTCTCGAAGAATGGAAAGCTGATCAAGACGTGGGGAACAAAGGGATCGGGCGATGGTCAGCTCGATGGTCCGCACGCGCTCGCGATGGATTCGCGTGGACGGCTGTTTGTCGGCGACCGCAGCAACAACCGGATCGTCATCTTCGATCAGGACGGCCGCCAGCTCGCGGTGTGGCGGCAGTTCAGCCGCCCGAGCGGTATCTACATCGACAAGCGCGATGTCATCTACGTCGCCGACTCCGAATCCGAATCGGTCTCGACGCAATCACGACGGCTGGAAGCGCGGCATCCGTGTCGGCAGCGCGCGCGACGGATCGGTGACCGCGTTCATTCCGGATCCGGTCGACAAAGCGACCACGACGAGCGCGGCGGAAGGCGTCGCCGCCGACGCCGACGGCAACATCTACGGCGCCGAAGTCGGGCCGAAGGGCGTGAAGAATTACGTGCGCGCGTCCGGCGCGCCCGCTGCCGCAAAACCTGCCGCGCACGCCTGACGGTCGGACCAGACCTGCAGGGCATCTGGCGTAGCCGGCGGCGCGAGTCGCGTCGCCAGTGACGTCGGCGCAGCGTGTCGCCGTCATCAGCCTGGCGGCGCTCGCGAAGAAGACAGGAACACTTCCGGCAGCGCGCGACGCTCGATCCGCTCGCGCAGTGCTTCCTGGCCGGGCGTGCCGCGCATCGTAGTCTGGACTACCCATTTCCAGATCTTCCAGACGCACGACGACGTCGCCATCACATTCGAGTGGCAGCACGTGTCCGGTTGATCTACACGAACGGGCACCAAGCCGATCGACGCCGCTGCCCTTCTGGATGGGCGACTCGCGCGGCCGCTGGGAGGGCGACACGCTCGTCGTCGACGTCACCAACCACAACGATCGCACGCTGGTTCGACATGGCCGGCAACTTCCACAGCGACGCGCTGCACGTCGACCGAGCGCTACACGATGCCGGACGCGGACACGATCCGCTACGAGGCGACGATCGAGGATCCACAGGTCTTCACGCGCCCGTGGACGATCACGGTGCCGCTCGAAGCGGCAGAAAGGGATGGCGCGCGTCCTCGAATACCAGTGCCGCGCGAACATGGAAGAGGCGCGCGGCGAGTTCAAGCCCGAGCCGCGCACGTGGTATCGCAAGGACGCGGCGCCGGTGACGCCGCGTTTCCGCCGCAGCCGCGCGTCGGCCCGCCGCGGCTGCCGTGGTCCAGGGCACCGTTCCGCGCATGCCTGACGGCAAGCCTGAGCATCTCCGGCTTCGCCGAGGCGGACGCGGGCGGCGCGAACTGGGGCTTCGAGCCGCACAACGAGCCGTTCACGCCCGGCGGTCGCGGCGTGCTCATCGGATCCGAAGACGGGCGGCCTGCCGTATCAGACGTGGGCGCGCGCGGAGAAGCAGAGACCGCTACGACGCCCGGAGCGCGGCTACGACGACCCGACGGCCCACTGCTTCGCCGGCGGCGTGCCTCGGTCGCTCTACGTGCCTTCGCCGTTCCACATCATCCAGACGCCGACCTACGTCGTCATCCTGCTCGAGCGGATGTCGTGGCGCATCGTGCCGCTGGACGGACGCGCGCACCTGCCGGATACGATTCGCCTCTGGCAGGGCGATTCGCTGGGCCACTGGGAGGGCGATACGCTCGTCGTCGAAACCACGAACCTGAATGGCAAGACAGTGGCTGAACGAAGTGGGCGACGTCATCAGCCATGCGGCCACGGTCGTCGAGCGGTTCACGCCGATGAGCGCCGACGCACGATTCAGCGAGGCGACGGTCAGCGATCCGATCGTGTTCACGCGCCCGTGGACGATTGCGATGCCGCTGAGGCGCAACCAGAACGGCGAGCTCCTGGAGGTCGCGTGCCTCGAGGACAATCAGGATCTTCTGCACCTGAAGGACGTGAGGGACGGAGCAACAAACAATGAGACTGATGTTCTGGCGCGCCTGACAAGTGCGCCTCCTGGTGTCCTGCGCGTCGGGCCTCGACAGCCGCGCTTGCGCATCATTCGTTTACGGCGGAGTTCGACATCAACAAGCCGGTGAAGCTGACCGGCACGATCACGATGGTGCGATGGTCGAACCCGCACGGATGGATCTACATCGACGTCAAAGGCGAGGACGGCAAGGTCGTGCAACTGGGCGTTCGAGACCGCGGCGGCCAATGCGCTTGTACAGGCGGGGCACGCGGCCTGAGAATTTTCCCGTCGGCACTCAGGTGACGATCGATGGATACCTGGCGCGCAATGGCACGCCGACCGCCACGAGCGGGAAATTGACGTTCGCCGACGGCCGCACGATGACTATTGGCGCGGGTGCGGTGGCGGGCGACGTAGCGCAGAGTCGACGTCAGGCGACCGTCAACGGTGCTAACGTCATCGTCGTCCCTTCCCCTTCCACGCTCTCGGCGCGGATCTCGCCGCCATGCGCCACGACGAGGTTGCGCGCGATCGTCGAGCCCAGTCCCGGAGCCGCGCGACCCGCGTCCCTTGTAAAAGCGATCGAAGATTTTTGACAGATCCGTCTCGCGCGATGCCGGACCCGGTGTCGCTGACGCTGACAACGATGCGCGTCCAGCCGCGCGGCGGCGCCTGCCGAGACGCGGCCACCCCGGGCGTGTGATGCAAGGCGTTCGAGATCAGGTTTGTCAGCACCTCGCGAATGCCGCAGCGGGTCGACCTCGACGAGCGGCAGGTCCGGCGCGGCGTGCACGTCGAGGGTGACCTTCGCGCGTCGGCCGCTTCCACCGCGAACGATGCGGTGGCGTCGCTCAGGAGCACCGGATATCCGGTCGACTCCTTCTGCAGTGCGAGGCGTGCCACTCTCGGTATGCGCGAGCGTTCGAAGATCGTCGACCAGGCGCGTCAGCATCCGCGTCTCCTGCAGGACGCGCGTTGATCTGCGCCTCGTCACGCGGATAGACGCCGTCGAGCATCCCCTCGAGTCTGCCCTGCAGCACGGCGAGCGGCGTCCGCAGCTCGTGGGCGATGTCGGCCATCAGGTGACGACGCTGGACGATCCTGCGCCTGCGAGCTTCGACGTCATGCTGTTGAAGGCGCGCGCCAGCGTGCGCATCCATCGCGGTCCGTAGCTCGGACGGCGCGAACCGAGTAGTCGCCCTCCGCCACGCGATCCGCCGCTTCGACGATGTCGCCCAGCGGCGAAGCCGAAGCGGCCGCATCGCAGCCGGCGGAACAGGCCGAGGATGATGCACGAGCCACAACAGCGCGAACAACGATGCGCAGCGAGCGCAGCGAATGGACCGACGACGGTCGCGCCCGGACAGCAGCCACGACAGCGACCGTAGTCGCGCGCCGACGACCACCAGAGCAGCACGAGCGCAGAACAGGACGCTCGATGCGTCGCGTCGAAGCGCGCGCGCCGGTAGCGCCACGAGCGTCGGGACCGACCGCGCGGCGGCCACGGCTCGTTCATCGGCCACCATGGCGGGCGAGGCGGCTTCCCATCGGTCCGCATGCGCCATCCGCGCCACGATTCCTCATTCGGCGAACTTGTAGCCCATGCCGTAGACCGTGAGGATGTAGCGCGGGCTGCGCGAGATCCGGCTCGATCTTCCGGCGGATGTTCTTGACGTGCGTGTCGATGGCGCGCTCGAAGGCGTCGACGTCGGCGCCGCGGACGGCGTCGAGCAGCTGCGCGCGCGTGAAGATGCGCCCCGGCTGGCGCGCGAGCGCGGCGAACGAGCTGGAATTCGGTCGGCGTCAGGTCGATCGCGGCGCCGCTGCGCGACACCTGCATGCCGCGCGTAATGTCGATGACGAGGTCTCCGCGCCGCAGCACGTCGCCGCCCGGCGCCGGCGGCATCGACGCGCCGCAGCACCGAGCGCACGCGCGCCACCAGCTCGCGCGGGCTGAACGGCTTGGTCATGTAGTCGTCCGCGCCGAGCTCGAGCCCGGCAAGCCGATCGGATTCCTCGATCCTCGGCCGTCAGCATGATGATCGGCACGTCGCCCTCGCGGCGCAGCGTCTTTGCGACCTCGACGCCGATCCATCGCGGGGCAGCCCGAGGTCGAGCACGATCAGGTCCGGCCGCTGCGCGCGCGCCGAGCGCCAGCGCGTCGACGCCGTTGGACGCGGTGATCACGCCGAACCCGCCATGGCGCAGGTAGTCACCCGCGATCTGCGCGATCGACGGCTCGTCGTCGACGACGAGGATGGTCTTCATGTTCGGGATCAGACCCGGTGATGCATGGGGTCGACCCGGTGATCAACTCTGCTAGTCGCATCCGAGGTCTGACCCATTGTGGACGATTATGGAGGCGTCAGGCGTTCCGCCGGAATCTTGACGATGAACGCGTCCAGCCGGTTGCCTCCGAGATTGGTGGTCCAGATGAAATAGCGCCCCGGTGACGTCGAGGTTCCCCTTCGGCCGCTTCGCGTAGTCGTCGGTGCCGCCGCCCGGCGCGCTGCAGATCGGTCATCACCTGCCCCACCACGAGGACGTCGAGCGAGACCGTCGGTGTTGCGGTTCGGCATCGAGCGAGAAGCAGACGATCTCGTCCGGCCATGTCGGGCGTCGAGCTCGCGTTGCTGCCGCAGGCGTACTGCGATTCGGCGGAGCCGCCGCGGACCGCGTTGCCGTGCGCGATGTGATTGGCCGCCGCGATGTCCCACCGCTTGTTGTAGTGCACGACCGGACCAATCGGCCGCTGCGTGCTCGCGACGGGAAACTTCAGGAGAATCGTCGCGTTCGGCAGGCGCGATTGTAGGTGTCGGCGCCCACCGCGTAGCCGTAACCCGTGTCGAGGTGACCAAGCGCGCCATCGACCGCCTTCGATGAGCGTCTGTCCTGCCCGTGTCAGCGTATCGACGATGCGATTGACGCGCGCCGCCGTCAGGGCGTCCTGCAGCAGCGACGAGCCACGCGCCCGACTTGTCGATGTGGCACTCGTCGAACGTGAATCCGTTCGGCGTGCGGGTAATACAGGAACCCCGATCGGCCGCTTCACGACGCATCCGATGCGCTGCCAGTCGCTGTTCTGCACTGACGCCGAGTGCACCAGGTCGTCGTCGCTCGAATGCGGCTGCGTCAGGTATTGCGCATTGGCCGGACAGACCGACGGACGCCGGACAGACGCTGCAGATCGATGGCGGGCGTTGGATCCGAACCGCCGCGTGACGATGTCGTAGCGGCCGCAGCTGCGTGTCCGCCGACGAGAAACGTATAGAGCTTTGTCGCGCTGCGTGCCGCTGAAGTACCAGCCCTCACCGGTGCTCCAGTGGTACCAGGACTGTTCTCGTCGAACAAGCGGACCGAGGTTCTGCACCTGCGTCGGTGTTCTTGTCGTAGCGAAGCAGCGTCGGTCCGGCGCCGCCACGGTTCGTGTCGGTGCCGAGGAAGATGACCATGTCGCGTGCTGCCGACGTGGTTGTTGATGTTGCGCCAGTAGGAATAGCCGACATACCAGAGGCAGTCAGCGCCGCCAGGCGCAATCGGCCGTGATTCGTCAGGCGGACCGCTTCGGTGTTATGCAGGCGCCGGAAAGCGTGAACTTCCTGTCGCGCCGCTGGCCGGCAGAAACGCCTCGATCTCGGTGAGCCGTGAAGCGCGCGCGGAGCGCGCGGCGAGCCAGACTTCTCGGGTGAAGCCGCCGCCGGGCGGAGGCGGCAGGTGGCACGGCAGCATCACCGCGATTGCGAATCGATCGCGCCGACGCTCGAGGCAGCGATGAATCGAGCAGGCAGCGGCAACTGCGGAACGTGCGCGCTCTCCATCAGCGTAGCGGCCGTTCTGCTGTACGCGTCGCGTCCGGCAATCGCGTGATGCGGGAACACGTCGCCGCATGGCGACGTCGCGTCAGCGCGTCGCCCGCGTAGATCCCGCGTTCCCCGAGGAGACAGCAATACGTAACTGAACGAAGTACAA
>ERZ1370068.768-contig-10704_pt1 | contig 33295 bp, 38 predicted proteins | sample MGYA00561227_ERZ1370068 | MGnify/ENA primary metagenome ERZ1370068 (study PRJEB38410, sample SAMEA6850437) | metagenome | study: Metagenomic assessment of the ecological functions of the soil: analysis of the soil microbiota associated with the...
CGTCCCAGACGATCGGCAGCGCTTCGAGCTGCCGTTTTTGCGCGCTACGATCAGGTGTCTGGGCGACAACGCGGCGACCGTCGCATCGCCGACCTTGACGAGCGCGCGGAAGCGAGCCGGACGGCCGGCGATCTTCGATTCGTCGAAGCTCCGACCGCCGCCGAAGACCGGGCAGGAGCTTAGATCGCCGCGCAGCGCATGCCCGGCAACTTGACATCGATCGCGTAGACGAGGCGTCGCCGTCGAGCTGATCGCGGTGTCGAGCCGTTTCATCGACTTGCCGGCGATCTTCAATCCCTGGGTCCTTGAGCGATCGACGCCGGATCGGGCGCGGGAAGCCTTTGCCGCCGCCACGGCGACCTTGCCGTAGCTCGTCGTGCGTTTCGAGGCGGCAGTGCGTGATGACGCCGTTCGCCACAGTGAGCTCGGCGACGGGAACCTTCCACTCGTCCGCTGCCGCCTGCAGCAGCATCATCAGGCGGCAGCGCCGCCCTTCCGAACGTAGTCCTGCGATCGCGGATGCCGCGGCTTCCCCGTGCCGAACTCGCCCCACGCCCGCTTCCGCGCGAGGGCTTCGCCGGGCGTCGGAAACTCGTCGACACCTTGGCCCAGTCGCACTCGAGCTTCCTCGACCACGAGTTGAGCCAGGCCGGTCATCGTGCCCTGTCCCATCTCGAGACGCGCGATGCGGATGACCGCAGCGGTCGTCCGACGATCACGACCCACGCGGTGACCTCCGGCGCTGTCGGCCGCGGGAGTGGCGGCTCGAGACCGGGCGGCGCCGAGATCGATTGCGAATGGCAGCGGCAGTGCCGGAGAGCGCCAGGCCGCCGCCTGCAACGGTCGCGGAACCGACGATGAACCTGCGGCGCTGACGGGTTCGCCGGCTTCTTTCCGTTCGCGGTTGTCAGAGCCGCCTCCCGGCGTTGCCGCCGGCGCATTACCGGCCGTGGCCACCTTGTTGCCCGCCGCCATGTGCACGGCGGCGCGGATTCGCTGGTAGGTGCCGCACCGGCAGATGTTGGTCATCGCATCGTCGATGTCGTTGTCCGTCCAGGCTTGGGCTTCTTTCGCAGGAGCGCCGCGGCACTGCCATGATCTGCCCCGACTGGCAATAGCCGCACTGCGGGACGTCGAGCGCCGCCTCAGGCCTGTTGCACCGGGATGGCTCGCGTTCGCGGACAGACCTTCGATCGTGACAATCCGGTCGCTGGCGCGCCGATGAGCGCTGACCGGCATCACGCAGGAGCGCTGGACTTCGCCGTTGATGTGGACCGAGCACGTGCGCCGCACTGCGCGACGCCGCAGCCGTATTTCGTGCCGGTGAGGGCCGACTTGCTCCCTGATCGCCCACAGGAGCGGGGGTGTGCGGCTCCACCACCACGTCATGGACCTGCCGTTGATGTTGAGTGTGGGCATCTGCTCCTCCTTTTGGGAGAACCCGCCGCCGCACCTGCGATTGGCAGCGCGTTCGACAACATCCGACCGCCAACATTCCCTGCCGCGCCATCATCCCACACGCCCGCGCCGCGTGGAGTCGCCGGCGGGCGATAGCGCACAGACTTCGCCTCAAACCGGCAGGCAGCGCGGGCCCGAGCGGCTCGAAGCTCTTGTAGGTGAGGATGAACTCCTGGTGGCCGAGCGCCTCGGATTTGGTCGGCTCGCCGCGCGCCGACGCGCTGCACCAGTTCGTAGATCTCGCGCCCGACTTCCGGCAGCGTCGCACGGCCTTCGAGGATGCGCCCGGCGTCGACGTCCATGTCGTCTTCCATCCGCTTGTAGGTGTCGGGGTTGGCGCACACCTTGATCACCGGCGCGATCGCCGAGCCGACGACCGAGCCGCGGCCGGTCGAGAACAGGATCAGATGCGCGCCGCAGGCGATGAGCTCGGCGATCTCGGCGTTGTCGTTGATGTTGGGAAAGCCGAAGCGCACCTCGCCGTCGGGCACGACGTCGAGCAGATACAGTCCGCCGCGCGGCGGCGCGATGCCGGGCTTCACGATGCCGTCGATGCGTCGACTGCCCGGACTTCGGCGTAGGCGCCGAGCGATTTCTCCTCGATCGTCGTCAAGCCCGCCGTCGGCGTTGCCCGGCGCGAAGCTCGCGTAGCCGAGCGTCGCGTAGTACGCGCGGCCTTCGCCACCGACGCGCTTCAATTCGTCGCCGAGCGCCGGATTCGCGGCGCGCGCGGCCATCAGGTGCTCCATGCCGATCAGCTCGCCGGTTTCCTCGAAGATCGTCTTCGCGCCGTCGGCGACGAGGAGGTCGAACGCGACGCCCATCGCGGGGTTCGCGGTGAGCCCCGACGTGGCGTCCGGAGCCGCCGCAGATCGTGCCGACGGTGAGCTCGTCGATGCCCATCGGCACCGGCTGCTGCGCGGCGATGCTCCGGCAGCGTCGCGCTCGAGCCACGCGCGGCCCGTCGCGCGATCGTGCGGCGGCGTGCCGCCGGTGTCCTGGATGCCGAGCGTGATGCACCGGCCGGCCCGGACGCTGCGATCGCGCGCGCGAGGCGGCGCTTGTCGAAGCCCTCGCAGCCGAGCGAGACGAGCAGCGCGCGCGCCGACGTTGGGGTGCGTGCAGAGCTGCTCCATCATCCGAGCGCGTAGGCGTTCGGGTAGCAGCCGGGAAAGCCGATCAGGTGGACGCCGCGCTCGCGGAACGGCGAGCGCGATCTCGCGCGCGACGTGGTGCGCGCACTCGACCAGGTAGGCGACGACGAGGACGTTGCGCACGCCCTTGCGCCCGTCGGCCCGGAGTAGCCCTGCAGCTTTGAGCGCGGGCAGGCCCTCGCTCAAGGGACTACCCTCCGCGCTGCGCGCTTCCGGGGCCGGTTCGCGCTCGGGGCGGCCCATCGCGCTCACTGGGCAGCACGTACGTCGGGGAGGTACGTTGCTCTCCGACGTTGTGCGTATGCACGTATTCGCCCGGGCGCGATCCGGAAGTCGCCGTGCCGATCGAGGCAGTTGTATTTGAGGATGATCTCGCCGTTCTCGATCGTCCGCGCGCGCGAACTGTGGCCGACCGCGATGTGGCGGCGGATCGCGATCAGCGACGCCGTCCAGCACGACGGTCTCGCCGGACTTGAGCGGCCGCAGCGCGACTGGCGACGTTGTCCCCGGCGAGCGCATCACGGCCCGTGCGCCGCGCTGGTCAGAACTTGCCATACCGGTTGTACGCCTCGACCGGATCCATGCCGCCGACGAGCGCGCGGCGCATGTCGCTCTCGGTCGCGACGACCTCCTCGGTCTTCGCGATCGACTTCGTCGGCGAGCGCCTGCGGAATGATCGACGACGCCGTCGCGGTCGCGCGAGCAGGTAGTCGCCGGTCGCGATCGTGACGTCGCCGATCGTGACCGGCTCGCCGTAGCGATCCGGAATCCAGCGCTCGACGATGTCGGACGGCGTCAGGAACGAGCAGAACACGGGAAAGCCCTGCTCCGAGCACGAGGTCGGTGTCGCGCGAGCCGCCGTCGACGACGTAGCCCAGCACGCCGCGCGCCGCGAGCGTCTGCGCCGACAGCTCGCCCATCAGCGCGACCTCGTGGTTGTTGGGCTGGCAGACGACGACGTGGCCGGACGGCGCCTTCGCGAGCAGCGTGCACCAGCCGAGCAGCGTCTCGTGGCGCGTCTTCGTCCGGTCGATGTGGCCCGAGACCGTCCACACCGGGCCCGGCGAGCCGCGGTGCCCGGCGCGATCGCCTTGATCGCCGGCGGCAGCACGATGTCGTCGTGGCCCATCATCCGCAGCACGTCGTGCACGGCGCCCGTGTAGCAGCGGGCGAGGCGGTTGCGTCAGGTTCTGGTCATCGGTCTCTTGTCGTCGCGGGTGCGCGGCGACGATACGTCATGCGCGTTTGCTCCAGATGGCCGACGATGGCGCCCATGAGCGCCATGCCGACGATCATGTAGCCGGCGTTGATGAGCCAGAGCGACACGGGCCTTGCCTCGAACCCATACGCCTGTGCGAACGTCGTGCCGATGAGTGCGAGGCCGAGCGCTACGCCCGCCTTCGCGCCGCCCCCGGCCGATTGCGCGCCGAGCCGGGGCAGGAGCCAGGCGAGCGTGTAGGCGACGGCGAGCGCGGCGACGAGGGCGATGATGTAGGGCAGCGGGCGAGTTGCCGTGCTCCGCCATGAGCTGCTCCTTCGTCTTGCCGATCCCGGCCATCCACGCCGGCCCCAGCAGCGTGTACCAGCCGGCGCCGAGGAGGAACTGGACGATCCCCGCGGCCCAGACGGCGACATGATTGATTGCGCTCACGTCTTCCTCCCTGAGAAGCTTGCAGTCGCTTCGACGGCTTCTGGCGAGCCGCGCGGCAGAATGGTGCACCTGGATGCTGCATGGAGCAAGCTCCGAGCTGCAACCGCTAGAACAGGCGTGAGCTGCGGCCTCTATTCCCGGGCGGGCGGAAGCGCGTCGTGTCGAGCGGCAGGTCGCGCTCCGCGTTGAGGCCGAAACGCTTGCACGCGAGCGCGAACCGCTTGCGGACGAGATCGGCGAATTCGCCGCGGCCGCCCATGCGCACGCCGAAGCGCGACTCGTTGTCCTTGCCGCCGCGGATCTGCCGGACGATGCTCATCACGTGCGCCGCGCGCAGCGGATAGTGCGCGTCGAGCCATTCGCGGAACAGCGGGGCGACCTCGAGCGGCAGCCGCAGCATCGTCCAGCCGGCGTGGCGCGCGCCGGCTTGCCGCGGCGGCCTCGAGGATCGCCTCGAGCTCGTGGTCGGTGAGCTGCGGAATGACCGGCGCGACGTTGACGCCGACCGGAACGCCGGCGCCGGCTCAGCGCCTTGACGAGCTGCAGGCGGCGGTGCGGCGCCGCCGCGCGCGGGTCGAGCTTGCGCGCGAGCTCGCGGTCGAGCATCGCGATCGAGATGAACACGCGGACGAGGCCCTTGGCCGCCATCGGCGCCAGGAGGTCGAGGTCGCGCTCGACCAGCGCGCCCTTGGTCGTGATCGTCAGCGGATGGTCGCACTCGGCGAGCACTTCGATCACCGAGCGCGTGATCTTCCACTCGCGTTCGATCGGCTGGTACGGATCGGTGTTGGCGCCGAGCGCGATCGGCTCGCAGCGATAGCCGGGCTTCGCGAGCTCGGCGCGCAGCAGCGCCGCGGCATTGGGCTTGGCGAAGAGCTTCGTCTCGAAGTCGAGGCCCGGCGACAGATCGAGATACGCGTGCGTCGGCCGCGCGTAGCAGTAGATGCAACCGTGCTCGCATCCCTGGTACGGATTGATCGACTGCGTGAACGGGATGTCGGGCGAATCGTTGCGGGCGATGATCGTCCGCGCGGGCGTGAATGCGCACGACCGTCTTGAGCGGTGGCGGTCGTCGACTGCGGTCATCCCTCGCCGTCTGGACGACGAGGGCTCGGCATGTCCAGCGTCCCAGCCGTCCGTCGACCGCTCTCGCGCTGCGTCGCGGCGGAAGCGGTTCGCCGGATTGAACGTCGCGCCCGCGGCCTTTGGCCGGGGGCGGCTGCGGCGCCATGGATCGCGTGCCGTGAATCTAGGACGCGAGCGACGGCGTCCATCGTGACGGTGATGCCACGGCGACAGCGCGCGCGAGACCACGCAGTTGACCTTGGCGTTCGACGCGATCTCCGCGAACTGCGCCGCGGACGATGTCCGGCACCTGCGCGCGCGTCGTCAGATGGACCGCCGTGATCGTCGGCTTTGCCGTCGACCGGTGTCCATCGTGAGGCGCGCCTCCGTGTCGATGGCGGTCGCAGTGAACCCCGCATTGTTGAGCGTGAACGACAGCGCCATCGTGAAACGCAGCCGGCATGGGCGGCGGCGATGAGCTCCTCCGGATTGGTTCCCTTGCCGTCGCCGAATCGCGCCTTGAACGAGTAGGGCGTGTCGCGCAGCGGTGCCGCTCTGAACCGATAGTGTTCCGCTGCCTTCCTGCGTCGTGCCCTGCCAGCGGGCGGATGCCTTGCGTTGCATGGTCGACTCCGAGGGAACGTTGCAGAGACGTACAGTCTAAACCACGTCGCGGGGCGCAGCGACTGTCCACACCCCGGTTCCTCGTAGATCCCTCCGATACGTCACCTTTCACGTTTCCGGGAGAAACCGCAATGTCGGGATTGAGCCGCATCATGGAGGGCCGCCGTTTCGGCTGCTCTCCTATTTCTTGTTGAAGCAGATTCGCGAAATCGGTCGCCACCATCGATCGGTGGGGGACGGTCGACCGTCCCCACTACTTCGCGGGCGTGCTCGCGCGGCGAAGCGGGCGATGAGCGAAGGGTGCCAGATCTCGGTATTCGAATTCGGCGTCGCGGGCGGCAACGGCCTCGTCGCGCTCAGGAATGCGCCGAGACGATCGAAGGCGAGACCGGCGTGAAGATCCAGGTCTACGGATTCGACACGGGAGAGGACTGCCCGAAGCTCTCCGGCGACTTCCGGGATCATCGGACCACTGGCTCCGGGCGACTACAGGATGGACGTGCCGAAACTGCAGCGGAGGCTCAAGCCGCGAACCTCGCTCGTTCTCGGCCGCATCGCCGCACATTTGCCGCAATTCGTCGGCTCCGGTCCTCCGCCGACGGGGTTCATCGCCTGCGACGTCGATCTCTATTCCTCCACGAAGAGACGTGCTCGGCTCCTCACGCTGCCGGGCCGGCGAATGCTGCGCCGGGTGCCGATGTATTTCGACGACATCGACTTCATCTTCAACCACCGGTTCGCCGGCGAGCTCCTCGCGATCGAAGAGTTCAACAAGGAGAACCCGCTCATCAAGATCGACCGGTGGCGCGGAGTGCGCAAGGACCGGGTGTTCGTCGAGCAATCGTGGCTCGACCGGATGTACGTGGCTCACGACCTGGGCGCGATCCGGCGAACTTCGCTCGCGCGCGCGGCATCGGACGCCTGCAGCCTCGACGAGGTAAGCGCCTGACGCGTGGAGGGCGGAGGATGACGAAGCCCAAGACCACGCACTTCGACACGCTGTCGCTGCACGCCGGCGCGCGGCCCGACCCCGCGACCGGCGCGCGCGCGACGCCGATCTACCAGTCGGCGTCGTTCGTCTTCCCGGACAGCGACCACGCCGCGGCGCTCTTCAACATGGAGCGCGCGGGGCACGTCTATTCGCGGATCTCCAATCCGACGTGCGCGGTGCTCGAAGAGCGGATCGCCGCGCTCGAAGGCGGCGTCGGCGCGATCGCGACGGCGAGCGGCCAGGCGGCGCTGCACCTCGCGATCGTGACGCTGCATGGGCGCGGGCGCGCACATCGTCGCGTCGCGCGCGCTCTACGGCGGCTCGCACAACCTGCTCGACTACACGCTGCCGCGCTTCGGCGTCACGACGACGTTCGTCGATCCGCGCGACCTCGACGCCTGGCGCGCGGCGATCCGGCCCGAGACGCGGCTGCTGTTCGGCGAGACGCTCGGCAATCCCGGCCTCGACGTGCTCGACATCCCGCGCGTCGCCGAGCTCGCGCACGAGCACGGCCTGCCGCTGCTCGTCGACTCGACGTTCACGACGCCCTATCTCATGCAGCCGTTCGCGCACGGCGCCGATCTCGTGTTCCACTCGGCGACCAAGTTCCTGTCCGGCCACGGCGTCGTGATCGGCGGGCTGCTGGTCGATTCCGGGCGCTTCGACTGGGATGGCCGAAGGCGCGCGGCAAGTTTCCGACGCTGACCGAGCCGTACGCGGGCTTCCACGACATGGTGCTTCGCCGAGGAATCGACGACCGCCGGCTTCCTGCTGCGCGCGCGGCGCGAGGGCATCCGCGATTTCGGCGCGTGCATGGCGCCGTTCACCGCGTTTCAGATCCTGCAGGGGATCGAGACGCTGCCGCTGCGGATGGCACGCCATGTCGACGAACGCGCGGCGGATCGTCGCGTTTCTCGCGCGACGCATCCGATGGTCGGACGCCGATCGGCTATCCGGAGCTGCCCGGCCATCCGGATCACGCGCTCGCGGCGCGGCTCCTGCCCGAACGGCTGCGGCGCCGTGTTCAGCTTCAACCTGCAAGGGCACGCGCGCGCAGGGTCGCACGTTCATCGAGGCGCTGAAGCTCTTCTCGCACCTCGCCAACGTCGGCGACGCGAAGTCGCTCGTGATCCATCCCGCATCGACGACGCACTTCCGGATGTCGGCCGCACGATCTCGTCAAGCGCGCGGCATCACCGAAGGGACGATCCGCCTTTCGGTCGGGCTCGAGAATCCACGACGACCTGATCGAGGATCTTTCCGCGCGCTGCACGCGGCGGGGAAAGTCGTGAGCGTGATGCGCGCCGTTGTTTCCGGCAGCGACGTCTACGCGTACACGGGATCGCAGGCCCCTCGACGCCGCGCTGCCGACGCGTGCTCTTCGTCCACGGCGCCGGCAACGAGCACAGCGTCTGGGCGCTGCAGTCGCGCTACTTCGCGCACCACGGCTTCAATGCCGTCGCCGTCGACCTGCCGGCGCACGGCAGATCGGACGGCGCTGCGCTCGCGTCGGTCGAGGCGTTGGCCGACTGGATCCGCGACTTCGCCGACGCGGCGCTCGCTGGAGAAGCGTGGCGCTCGTCGGCCATTCGCTGGGATCGCTCGCAGCGCTCGAGTGCGCGGCGCGCTATCCCGGAGCGCGTGACGAAGCTGGCGCTCCTCGGCCCGCCGCGCCGATGCCGGTTTCCGAAACGCTGCTCGACGCCGCGAAGCGCAACGATCGCGTCGCCTGCGAGCTCATCACCGGCTGGTCCTACAGTCCGCGGCAAGCAGATCGGCGGCAGCCAGGTGCCCGGGCTGTGGCTCACCGGCAATGCGCTGCGCCTGCTGGAACGCACGAGACCCGGCGTGCTCTCACGCCGATCTCGTCGCGTGCAATCAGTACGCGTGCGGGCGGAAGCCAGCGCGGCGAAGGTCCGGTGCCCGGCGCTCGCGATCGTCGGCGCGCGCGACCTGATGGCGCCCTCGAAGAATGCGCAAGCGCGCTGATTGCGGCGCTGCCCGGCTGCGAAGGGTCGTCACGGTTCCGGACTGCGGCCATGCGCTGATGGCCGAGCAACCCGACGTCGTGCTCGACGCGTTGCGCGCATTCCTCAACGCCCGCCACTTGATCGAGCAGCCGACCGACGGATGCTGAACCTCGGGCGCCTTTCCGCTGCGCGCGATCGCCACCATGGCGTCGAAGAGCTCGCGCTTCGCGTTCGGATCGGACGAGCGGCCCGACGCGTCGAGCCGGCCCACGGTAGGCGAGCGCGGTAGCTCCGGTCGAAGCCGAAGAAATCCGGCGTGCAGACGGCGCCGTAGGTCGCGCGCGACGTCCTGCGTTTCGTCGAGCACATACGGAAACGTGAACGCGTGCTGCGCGCGCGAAAGCCTTCATCCTGTCGAAAGAGTCGTCCGGGATAGGCAGCCGGGTCGTTGCTCATGATCGCGATGCTGCCGATGCCGTTGCTCGCGCAACTCGGTCATGTCGCGGACGATCTTGGCGACGACTGCCTTCACGTACGGGCAGTGATTGCAGATGAACATGATCACCGTGCCGTTGGCGCCGCGCACCGATTCGTGCGTGTGGCGCCTGCCGTCGGTGCCGAGGAGATCGAAGGGTGCGGCGGGCCAGCCGGGCTGGCCCATGGATGTGGTCGCGCTCACAATGGTGGCTGAAGGAAGATGTGGGTGTCAAGTGTTGGCGGATTCGTCGGACAGCGCGCGAGCGCAGGGGACGTGCCGTCGCGCTGCTACGCATAACATACACTGACCTTGCCGGCGGCATCAACCATGCGCGTGATGCGCCATTACGACTTCGACGGCTTTCTCGCCGCGGTCGCGCCGATGCGGGCGCGCGGCGAGGCGTCCGCGAGCTTTTCGAACGGCGGCGCGCACTCGATGAAGCGAACGCCGCCGCGGCGCCGGGAGCGGGTCTATCTCGCGACGTGCGCGAGTCGGGAATTTTCGGGGCAGCGATGCTGCGCGACGACGGTCCGGTGATCATCGGTGAAAGCGACGCCGCCAGGCAGCCGCGGCGTTCGCCGCCGATCTCGCCGCGATTGGCCGGAGCTCCAGGGCGTGGTGGGCGCGCCGGCCGGCTGCGATGCGTTCGTGCGGCAAATGGAACGAGCTCACCGGGTCGCGCGTGCCGGCTGCGCGTGCGCCTGCGCCAGCACGTGCTGACCACCGTCAACGCCGTGCCCGGCGCTCGCGGCGCCGCGCGGATGGCGACGGCGGCCGATGCGGACTGGCTCGTCCTGCGCCAGATCGCGTTCATCGAGGAAGTCGGCATCCCCGATCCGCCCGGAACGGCTGCGCGCGAGATCATGCCGCCACGCATCGCGCGCGGCGATTTCCGGATCTGGGACGACGGCCGGCCGCGTCGCCTACGCGGGCTACAACGACGCCGCGCCGGAATTCGCGCGCATCGCGCCCGTCTACACGCTGCCCGATTGCCGTGGGCACGGGTACGCGACGTCGCTCGTCGCTGCGCTGTCGCGCGAGCTCATGGAGCGCGGGAAGCGCAAGCTCTTCCTGACGACCGACGTCGACGAATCCGACGTCCAACGCGATCTATGCGCGCATCGGCTTCCGCCCGGAAAACGACGATTGCGGGTTCGATTTCATCGCGCCGGGCGCCTAGCGCGAACAGGCCGTGATGGCTGCTCCGCGATTCATCTCAGACCCTTGCGCTCTCACCCGAGCTCGCGGGGCGAACGATCGAGCTCGACGAAGCGGTCGGCGCACCACGCGACGCGCGTCCTGCGGCTCGCCGTCGGCGACGCGCTGACGATTGTTCGACGGCACGGGCGGCGAGTATGCGGCGACGCTCGTTCGCGCCGACAAGCGCGGAGCCGCCGTGCGCGTGGAGCGATTCCTGCCGGTCGAGCGTGAATCGCCGTTGGCGCTTACTCTCGCGCAAGCGATCGTCGCGAGCGACGCGATGGACTCCGCGGTGCGCAAGGCGACCGAGCTCGGCGTTACGGCGATCCAGCCGCTCGTCACCGCGCGCAGTGCGCCGCTGCCGGACGAGGCCAGCGCCGACAAGCGCGTCGCCCATTGGCGGCAGGTGGCGACAGCAGCTGCCGAACAGTCGGGTCGCAACCGGATCCCGGAAGTCGCCGCGCCGCGATGCCTCGCCGAATGGCTTTCGGCGTGGCACGGCACCGGCATCGTCCTGCTGCCGGACGCCGACAGCACGCTCGACAAGATCCCGTCGCCCAAGCCGCCGCTCGCGATGATGATCGGCCCCGAAGGCGGATTCGACGGGCGCGAAAGCGCGTCTCGCTGCGGCGCGAGGATTTCACGCGCTGCGGCTCGGGCCGCGCGTGCTGCGGGCGGACACCGCGGCGGCGGCGGCGATCGCCGTCGTGCAGGCGGCGTGGGGCGACTGGCGATGACGCGGACGTTCATCGTGCTGCTGGCGGCGCTCGTCGGGGGTTGCGCCGCGCCCCCGCGCAATGCCGAGCGCGCCGCTCTCAAGACCTACGCCTTCGTCGTGCTCGGCGAGGACGGCCAGGCGGTCGCGCGCGTGATCACGCCAGCGTCCGAGTGCCCGGCGATCGAGCTCGACGGCAAGAGCGAGCCGATGGACATCCGGGCGCGGCCCACGACGGTTCCGCAGCGGCCGACACGGAGCGAGCCCGCGTTGTCAAAGCCTGCGGCCTTTCCCGTGCTCGTCTGCGACAAGCCGATTCCCGTCGGAGTAGAGCGCGCCTCGACGCTCGGACGCCCGCTCGCGCTGCCGAAGCCGAATCCGCGGCGCATCGTCGTCATCGGCGACACCGGTTGCCGGATCAAGACTTCGCGACAACGTGTTTCAGGCCTGCGGCGATTCCGCGCAATGGCCGTTCGCCGCGGTCGCCGCCGGCGCGGCCGCCGCCGCGCCCGGATCTCGTCATCCACGTCGGCGACTACCACTATCGCGAGAACGAGTGCCCGGCGGGAAACGCGGGATGCGCCGGAAGCCCGTGGGGCTATGGCTGGGACGCGTGGGAAGCGGATGTGTTCGCGCCGGCGAGGAAGCTCTTGGCGGCGGCGCCATGGATCGTCGTTCGCGGCAATCACGAATCATGCAATCGCGCGGGTCAGGGCTGGTGGCGGCTTCTCGATCCGCGCCCGCTTCTACCTCGCCGCAACTGCGACGCCGCGGCCGACGACGCGATCGGCGACTACAGCGAGCCGTACGCGGTGCCGCTCGGCACGGGCCGCGACGCCGACACGCAGTTCATCGTGTTCGATTCGTCGCTGGTCGGCGTTGCGCCGCTGCCGCGGACGATCCGATGCACGTCCGGTACCGGGCACAGTTCGAGCAGCGCTTTCGCCCTCGCCGCGCGGCGGCCGAACGCGTTCTTCATGAACCACCACCCGATCCTCGCATTCGCGCCCAACCCGGCAAAGCCGGACGCGCCGTACCCCGGCAACGGCGCGCGCTGCAATCGGTGCTCGCCACGCTGCAGCCGACCGTGCTGCTTCCGCCGAACGTGAAGGCGCTCATGTCGGGCCACGTCCATCTGTTCGAGGTCGTCAGCTTCTCGACTCCGCAGCCCGCGCAGTTCGTCGTCCGGCAATGGCGGCGACTGGATCGACACGCCGCTGCCGCAGCCGCTGCCTGCCGGACGTCGTGCCTGCGCCCGGCACCGGTGATGGCCAGCCTCTGTGGCGACCGAACCGGTTCGGCTTCATGACGATGGAGCGCGATGGCGCGCGTTGGCGCATGGTCGCGCACGATGCAGCGGCACGCCGCTCATCGCGTGCACGCTCGACGACCGCCGCGAGTTGCGACTCCGCGCATTTCCTGCGGGAGGATCAGGCTCCGAAGAGTCACGCGGCGCGCGACGGCTTCTAGCTGCTGCGCGCCGAAGGAAGCGGCATTGCAGCGTTGCCGCGAGCGCCATGCGACCGTGCGGAGCTCGTCCCACACGTTGCCGCGGCCGATGCCCTTGGCGAGCGCGTCGAGCCGCGCGAGCGCCGACATGAGCGGCCCGAGCGCTTCCGGCACTCACGCGCCGTGCCGCGCGCTCCATCGCCGCCTGGCGCTTTCCCCAGACACGCGCGTTGCGCAGCGCGACGGCGGCCGGGGTTCCCGCGGCCACCGCCTCCTGCACGGCCGCCGAGCGCATGGATGTCCTCCCCGAGCTGCCACAGCAGGAGCGGCATGCCTTCGCCCTCGGCTTCGAGCGCAGCGATGATCCTGAGCGCGCGCGCGGCGTCGGGGGCGAGCCACGCTTCCGACAACTGGAACACGTCGTAGCGCGCGACGTCGGTGACCGCGCGCTCGACGGCATCCGGCATCGAGCTCGCCCTCGGGCAGCAGCAGGCCGAGCTTCTCGATTTCCTGGCTGTCGCGGCGATGAGGTTGCCCTCGCAGCGGTCGGCGAGGAACGGCAAGCGTCTCCGGTGCGACCGCGCTGGCGCTGGCGAGCGAGGCGCGCGGCGATCCACGCGGGCAGCGCGTCGCGCTCGAGCGGGTAGACGGCGACGGCGACGCCGGCGCCGTTCGAGTGCGGAGAACCACGCCGATGCCTGCGTCGCGCGATCGATCTTGGGCAGCGCGACGAGCAGGATCTGATCGGCGCTCGACCTGTGCGGCGCAGGCTTCGAGCGCCTTCGCGCCGTCGACGCCCGGCTTGCCCGACGGAATGCGCAGGTCGATGAGCTTTGCGCGTGCCGAACAGCCCCGAGGTTCGCGTTGGCGGCGACGAAGGCATCCCACTTGAAGCCGGTCTCGGCGACCAGCACTTCGCGCTCGTCGCAGCCTGCGCCGCGCGCGCGCGGCGGCGGATCGCATCGCAAGCCTCGATGCGCCTGCAACGGCTCCGTCGCCATGGACGACGTAGATCGGCGCCAGCGCGCGCTCGAGATGGGAGGCAAGTCTGTTGAGGCGCAGTTCCATGGGTCGAACCTAGAACGAGAGTCAGGCGGCGCGTGAGGAAGCAGCAATCCTCGGGCACGCGCAGCCGCCGTTACGCGGGCTTCTGGCCGACTGCAAGCGGCGCATGATCTGCTGCACGGCGTCGGACTGCATCTCCTTCAGGAGCTTCGTCTCCTGCGATCTCGCGCGCGAGCACTTCCGACTCGTTGAACGTGTAGGAGCGGCGGATGACGATCTCGCCTGCCGGCAGCCAGTCGCTGCCCGACGCGTATCGTGCAGCGCGAACGTCACGCGCTTCGTGAGCAGCGTACTCGCGCGCGCGCCCGCCGCCCGACAGCGACAGCACCTGCTTGTCGTCGAGCGACGCCGGGAGATCGAGCGTTACCTGCGCCGCGGCCGCCGTGTCGACGATCTTGCGTGCCGCCGCCTGCCAGGCGCGCGCTTCATGTCGGCGGCGAACGGCGATGCCGGGCGGCGAGTTGATGTAGAGCGTCGTGAACGCGTAGGCGACGTCGCCGCGCAGGTGAAACCCGCAGCCGGCCGAGACTGTCGCGAGCGCGACCGCGATCGCCGGGCGAGACCGACGATCCAGGCGCTTCAGACGACGACATTGACGAGCTTGCCCGGGACGACGATCGACGCGCTTGATCGGCGGCTCCGGCGGCATGTCTTCGCGACCTCGGGACTCGCGCGCGCCGCCGCCTCGATCGTCGCGCTGTCGGCTGTCCGCGGGCACCGTGAGCTTGCCGCGCAGCTTGCCGTTGACCTGCAGCACGAGCTCGATTTCGTCCTGCGCGAGCGCGGCCGGATCGACCTGCGGCCACGGCGCGTCGAGCAGCGACGCCGTGCTCGCGCGCGAAGCCGAGCTCGTCGCCACAGCGCGCAGCCGATGTGCGGAATCACCGGGTAGAGCGACGCGGATCAGGATCGACAGTCCTTCGCGCATGAGTGCCGGCGCGCCCGGCGGCATCGGCGGGCACGGCCTCGAGCGCGTTCAGCATCTTCATGCCCGCCGACACGACGGTGTTGTACTGGATGCGCTCGTAGTCGTAGTTCGCCTGCTTCAGCGTCGAGATGGATCTCGCGGCGCGCGCGCCTGCACCGCCGGCGGCATTGCGCCGGTCGAAGCCGGCGTCTGCGGCGGCTTGACGGCGCCGGCGCGCGCATTGCGCGAACGTCCACAACCGCCTGCAGGAAGCGGTGCGCGCCTTCGACGCCCGCATCCGACCACTCGAACGCGTCGCCTCCGGGCGGCGCGGCGAACATCACGTAGCAGCGCGCGGCATCGGCGCCGTAGCGGTCGACCATGTCCTGCGGATCGACGCCGTTCAGCTTCGACTTCGACATCGTGCCCACGCCGCCGTCCTCGACCGGCTTGCCGTCGGCCTTCGAGACGCGCGCCGATCGCGTGGCCGCGCCGTCGTCGTGCTCGACTTCGACCGCCGCCGGCGCGATAATAGTCGATGCCGCCCTTGTCGGTGCGGCGGAAATAGATGTGGTTGAGCACCATCCCCTGCGTCAGGAGCCGCGTGAACGGCTCGTCCATCTGCACGCAGGCCCATGTCGCGCATCACCTTGGTCCAGAAGCGCGCGTAGAGCAGGTGCAGGATCGCATGCGTGATGCCGCCGATGTACTGGTCCATCGGGTTCCAGTAATCGTTGCGGGCGTCGACCATCGTCGGCGCATCGGGGCAGGCGTAGCGCATGTAGTACCACGACGAGTCGACGAACGTGTCCATCGTGTCGGTCTCGCGCTTCGCCGGGCCGCCGCATTTCGGGACACGTCGTGTCGACGAAGTCGGCGCGCTTCGCGAGCGGGTTGCCGCCGCCGTCGGGCACGCAGTCCTCCGGGCAGGATGACGGGCAGGTCCTTCTCCGGCACCGGCACGTCGCCGCACGCCGGGCAATGGACGATCGGGATCGGCGTGCCCCAGTAGCGCTGCCGCGAGATGCCCCAGTCGCGCAGGCGGAACGTGACCTTCTTCTCGCCGAGGCCCATGCGCGGCGAGATCGGCGGCGATCGCGTCGACGGCGGCGTCGTAGCGCCAGGCCGTCGTACTTGCCCGCAGTCGATCGACACACGCCGTCATTCCGCGTACCACGGCTGCCAGAGGTCGCGGTCGAGAACGGACGGTCAGCGCGCGGCTGCGCCGCTGCGTCGGATCGAGCCAGTGCGATCACCTGCTGGATCGGCAGCCCGTATTTCTGCGCGAACTCGAAATCGCGCTCGTCGTGCGCCGGCACGCCCATCACCGCGCCGTCGCCGTAGCTCATCAGCACGTAGTTGCCGACCCAGACCTCGATCTTCTCGCCGGTGAGCGGATGCGTGACGAAGAGGCCCGTCGGCATGCCCTTCTTCTCCATCGTCGCGAGATCGGCTTCCATCACGCTGCCGCGCTTGCATTCGGCGACGAACGCGGCGACCTTCGGATTCGACTTCGCCGCGTGCGCGGCGAGCGGATGCTCGGCGCGCGACCGCGCAGAACGTGACGCCCATGATCGTGTCGGCGCGCGTCGTGAACACGTACATGCCTGCCGTCGCCGATGAGCGTGCCGTCGTCGTCGCGGATGTCGTGCGTGAACGCGAAGCGCACGCCTCGCTCTTGCCGATCCAGTTGGCCTGCATCGTCTTCACGCGCTCCGGCCAGCCGGGCATCTTGTCGAGACACGACGAGCAGCTCGTCGGCGTAATCGGTGATCCGCAGGTAGTACATCGGGATCTCGCGCTTCTCGACCGGCGCGCCGGAGCGCCAGCCGCGGCCGTCGATCACCTGCTCGTTCGCGAGCACGGTCTGGTCGACCGGATCCCAGTTGACCACGCCGGTCTTCCTGTAGGCGATGCCCTTCTCCGAGCATCTTCAGGAAGAACCACTGGTTCCACTTGTAGTACGCGGGGTCGCAGGTCGCGAGCTCGCGCGACCAGTCGATCGCCCAGCCCATCGCCTGGCACTGCTCCTTCATGTAGGCGATGTTCTCGTAGCGTCCACTTGCGCGGGCGGCACGCCGGTTCTTCATCGCCGCGTTCTCGGCGGGCAGCCCGAACGCGTCCCAGCCCATCGGCATCAGCACGTTGTACCCGTTCATCCGCAGGTGCCGGTACATCATGTCGTTGATCGTGTAGTTGCGCACGTGCCCCATGTGCAGCTTGCCCGAGGGATAGGGCAGCATCGACACGCAGTAGAACTTCGTGCCGGTCGCCGCGCTTCGACGGCGCGATAGGCGTCGGCGGCGCGCCACTCGCTCTGGACGGCGGCTTCGATCTCGGCGGGGTTGAACGGTCTCATGGATTTTCGAGAGGCGGACGCCGGCGTCACCTCGACGGCTGGATGCGACGAGTGCGGACGGGCGATTATACCGGCGCGCCGTCCGCTCCTAAGGCGCCGGGCGCGCTTGCGATTCGTCACGACGAGCTCGTTTACGACGGCCTCGACGTCGTCGATGGCGCGGACCAGGCCTTCGAGCGCCTTCCTTTCGGTCTCGGTGCGAACGCATCCCTTGAGGATGACCCAACGGCGCTGGCCCAGTGCCCAGACGCTCGTCCCCGCGAAGCGGCCGTCGGCGAGAATCGCCGTCTTGACGCGCGGGATGATCTCCTTGTCGTACAGGTACGAGCTCGGAAGGCGGCAGCGGCCGGCTTGATAGCAACGCGTCCCGCGCTCGGCGCGCGGATGCGCCTCGGCGCATTTCCGCCTCGCGTGATCATCGGCCCGTGTTGCGGGGGACACGTCGGCGATGCCGTCGGTCACCTGCAGGAACGGGTCATCGAAGAGGTTTGCGCGCTCTCCGGCCGCCGCGGTGTCCGTCGTCGCCGCGGCGGCCGGCGCCGGCGCGAGAGCGCGTAGACGCCGAGTGCCGCGAACAAGAGCGCGGCTGCGATGCGCGCACGGCCTTGAACGGAATCTTCGCCGACGCAGCGTTGCCGATCAGTACGACGGGTACGTTGGCAACCAGCATTCCGAGCGTCGTGCCGAACACGACGGCCGCAAGCGACGCGAACTTCGCGGCGAGGACGACCGTCGCGACTTGCGTCTTGTCGCCCATCTCGGCGATGAAGAACGCCGCGACGGTCACGCCGAAGACTCCCCAGCGCGTGGCGGGCGGCGGCGACGTCGGCATCGAGCTTGTCGGGCTTGAGCGCCCACAAGGCAGACACCAAAAAGGACAAGGCGACGAGCCACCGCAGGACTTCGGTCGGCACGAACGTGCGAACGAGGTTGCCGAGGAATCCCGCGAGCGCGTGGTTGGCGAGGGTGGCGGCGAGGATGCCCAGCGATGATCGGCATCGGCCTTCGAAAGCGCGCGGCGAGCATGAGCGCGAGCAAGTGCGTCTTGTCGCCGATCTCGCCGAGCGCAACCACGCCTGCCGAGACGAGAAAGGCTTCCATGGGAACAGGTAGAATTATAGGGAAGCGGAACCTTTTCCGCCTTCGATCCACCCAATCGGTCAAGCCGTCCCGACCGCATTGCCAATGCCCATTCACGATCGACGTCTCGCCAACGCCTGCCGCATCCTCGCGGCTGGCGGTGGCGCTCGCGTTCGTTCCGGCGGCGACGGCGGCTCCCGTCAAGACCGCGCATGTCGAGGCCGAGCTCGTCGCGGCGAAGACGGCGATCGTTCCGGGCGAGCCGATCACCGTCGCGCTGCGCCTCGCGATCGAGAAGGGCTGGCACACCTACTGGCGCAATCCCGGCGATTCGGGATTGCCGACCACGCTCGCCTGGAAGCTGCCCTGCCGGAATCGAGGCCGGGCCGATCGAATGGCCCGCGCCGCGCATGTTGCCGGTCGGGCCGCTCGTCAACTACGGCTACGAAGGCGACGTGCTGCATCTCGTGTCGAGCTGCGGCCGCAGCGCGCATTAGCCGACGGCGCGACGCGTGGTTCTCGCGGCGCGCGCCGACTGGCTCGTGTGCAAGGAAGTGTGCATTCCGGAGGGCGCGGACCTGACGCTCTCGCTGCCCGTGAGCGCGACGGCCGCCTCCGGATCCGCGATGGGGCGACCCCATCGCGGCCGCGCGGCGGCGCTTCCCGCGCCGCTCGCCGGGTGGCGGCGCGAGCGCCGCGGGCAGCGGCACGACGATCAAGGTCACGCTCGTGCCTGCCGCCGGGCGCGGCCGATCCCGGCGTGATTCGCTTCTTTCCGTACGTCGCCGGACAAGATCGATCCGTCGGGCCCGCAGCCGGTGGCGCGCGAAGGCGACGCGCGTTCGTGCTCGCGACGCTGCCGGTCGGCGCCGACGCTCGCCGGGTCCGCTCGATCGCCTCGCCGGTGTCGTCACAGCCGCCAGCGGGTTCGGCACCGCGCGCGCGGCGACGATCGACGTTGCCGTGTCCGGCAGCGTCGCGCGCGGGGCGAAGGCGCGCGCTGCAGCCGCTCCCGCGCTCAATCTCGCTCCCGACGCGAACCATGGACGGCGATCCGATGACGCTCGCGATCGCCGTCGTGTCGGCGCTCGTCGGGGGCTTGATCCTCAATCTCATGCCGTGCGTCGTTCCCGGTGCTCACGCTGAAAGTGCTCGGCTTCGCGACGCACAAGGACACGCGGGCGACGATGCGCAGCGAAGCGGTCGCGTTCGCGGCCGGCGTCGTGCTGACGTTCGTCGCGCTGGGCGTGGCGCTCGCCGTGCTGCGCGCCGCGGGCGCGCAGCTGGGCTGGGGTTTCCAGCTGCAGTCGCCGGCGGTCGTCAGCGCGCTCGCGATCCTGTTCTTCGTGCTCGCGCTCAATCTGTCCGGCGTCTTCGAGTTCGGCCAGCTGGCGCCCGTCCGGCGTCACCAGGCTGGTCGTCGAAGAACCGCACGCTCGACGCCTTCGGCTCCGGGCATCCTCGCGGTCGTCATCGCACTCGCCGTGCACAGCGCCGTTCATGGGCGCGCGCGCTCGGCTTACGCGCTGGCGGCGTCGGCGACGACGATGCTCGCGATCTTCGTCGCGCTGGGCATCGGCATGGCGCTGCCCTATGTCCTGCTGGCGTGGTTCCCCGGATGGCGGCGACGGCTGCCCCGGCCCGGCCCGTGGCTCGAGCGCTTCAAGCAGGTGCTGGCGTTTCCGCTGTATGCGACGGTGATCTGGCTCGCGTGGGTGCTGGGCGCGCAGCGCGACAACGATGCGCTGCTGCGGCTCGCTGATCGCGCTGCTCGGCGTCGGCTTCGCGCTCTGGGCGTGGCGGATCGTGCGCACCGGCGGCGCGCGGCCATGGGCGTGTCGCGGGCTCGTCGCTGCTCGCGGTTTCGGCGCTCGTCGCGTGGCCGCTGTTCGCGCACGGACGCGGATGTCCGTCGGCGAAGGCCGCGCGAGCGCCAGCGCCGCGAGCGTCGACGCGCGACTGGGTTCCGTTCACGCCGGCAACCGTTTCGGCGCTCAACGCATCGGGCCGGCCCGTGTTCGTCGACTTCACGGCGGCGTGGTGCGTGACGTGCCAGGTCAACAAGCGGCTCGTGCTGAACGCGGCCGACGTGCGGCGCGCAGTTCGCGGCGAAAGCGGGTCGCGCTGGTGCGCGCGCGACTGGACGCGGCGCGATCCCGCGATCACACAGGCGCTGCGCCGCGCTCGGACGCAGCGGCGTGCCGGTCTATGCTGTACCGGCCCGGCAAGGAACCGCTCTTGTTGCCCGAAGTCCTGCAGCGGAGCACGATGCGCGAGGCGCTGCTCGCTTTGACGCCTGACCACGGCGCTGCTTCAACGGCAGCCCTCTGGCGGTATTTTTACCAATCGACAGGAGATCACAATGCGACGATCGCTCGCTTCACCTCTGGCTCGTCGCTGACGATGCTGTTTGCCGCGGGCGCTGCCGTCGCCGTCGTTTCCGGCGCCGCGGCCCCGCGATTCACCATCACCGACAGCGTCCGGCAAGGCGGTGCAGCTCGCCGATTACAAGGGCAAGTATGTCGTGCTCGAATGGACCAATCCCGAATGTCCGTTCGTGCGCAAGCACTTACGGAGCGGCAACATGCAGGCGCTGCAGAAGGAATGGGCGCGCCCGCGACGTCGTCTGGCTCACGATCAATTCGACCAATGCGATCGCAGTTCGGAATTCAAGACGCCGCGGCAGATGAGCGACTGGATGAAGGCCCAGGGCGCCGCGCCTTTGGCCACGCTCGCTCGACGTCGACGAGCGACGACCGGACGTGCGTACGGCGCGAAGACGACGCCCCACATGTTCGTCGTCGATCCTGCCGGCAAAGTCATCTACGCCGGGGCGATCGACGACAAGCGATCCACGAATCCGGCCGATGCGAAGACCGCGAACAACTACGTCCGCGCTGCGCTCACCAGAAGCGATGTCGGGCAAGGCCGGTCACCGTGGGCAACACCACGCCCTACGGCTGCAGCGTCAAATATTGACGTCTCGCGCCTGACCGTCGCGGCGCTGGCCGCGTTGCGTGCTCGGCTGCGCGCGTGTGCGCCGCGAAGCCCTCGGCCGCTGCAGGGATTACATCGAAGGCGAATACGTCCGCGTCGCGGCGCCGTTCGCCGGCACGCTGCAGCAGCTCTCGGTGAAGCGCGGCGATCAGGTCGCGGCGGCGACGCCGCTGTTCGCGCTCGAGAACGCAGAACGAGGTCGCCGCCCGCCGCGAAGCCGAAGCAGCGCCTGCGCGCGGCCGAGCGCGCCTTGCGAACCTGCGGACCGGCAAGCGGCCGCCCGAGATCGACAGCGCCGCCGAGCAATTGCAGCAAGCGCGCGCGATGCGTCGACCTGTCGACAGCGAACATCGAGCGCCAGCAGCAGCTCTTCACGAGCGGATTTCGTCAGCCAGGCGGCGATCGACGATGCGCAGCGCGCAGTTCAAGCGCGACGACGCACGCGTCGGATCGCTCGAGGCCGTCGTGGCGACCGACGAAGATGCCTGCGCGCGAACGACGAGATCCGCGCTGCGGAAGCCGAGCGCGCGCGGCAGCGAAGGAAGTGCTGGCGCAAAGCGAATGGCGCCTTGTCGCAGCGCGCGGTCGCGGCGCCCGCGTCGGGCGCTCGTGCACGACACGTACTTCGTCGTGGGCGACTGGGTGCCCGCCGGCGGCGCGGTCGCGAGCGTGCTGCCGCCCGGCAACGTCAAAGTGCGCTTCTACGTCCCCGAGCCGCTGCTCGGCGCGCCTCAAGCTGGGTCGGTCGGTGACGGTCGCGTGCGACGGCTGCGCCGCGCCGTTCGCGTGCGACGCATCGCCTTCATCGCCGATCGCGCGAGTTCACGCCCGCCGGTGCTCTACTCGAAGGAAAATCGCGCGAAGCTCGTCTATCTCGATCGAAGCGAAGCCGGCGCCCGCCGATGCCGGCAAAGCTGCATCCCGGGCCAGCCGGTCGACGTGACGCTGCCCGCGTCGTGAACGCAGACTGCGGCCATGGCCGGCGAGATCGTCATCGACGTGCGCGGCCTGAACAAGAGCTTCGGCGATCATCACGTGGTCAAGGATCTCGCGCTGTCCGGTGCGGCGCGGCGAGATCTTCGGCTTCCTCGGGCCGAACGGCAGCGGCAAGACGACCGTCGATCCGCATGCTGTGCGGGCTGCTGACGCCCGACAGCGGCGAGCGGCACGTGCCTCGGCTTCGACATCCGTGCGCGAGATCGCAGGCGATCAAGCGCCACGTCGGCTACATGACGCAGCGATTCTCGCTGTGGGAGGACCTGACCATCCGCGAGAACCTGCGACTTCGTCGCGCGGATGTATTCGCTGGACGACGTCGAGACGCGGGTCGACGGCGTCGCTCGAGCGGCTCGGGCTCGACCGATCGCGCCGGACCAGCTCGCCGGGCCAGCTCTCCGGCGGCTGGAAGCAGCGCCTGGCGCTGGCCGCGTGCCTGCTGCACGAGCCGCAGCTGCTGCTGCTCGACGAGCCGACCGCGGGCGTCGATCCCAAGGCGCGCCGCGATTTCTGGGACCAGATGCACGAGCTCGCCGGCGCGCGGCATCACGGTGCTCGTCAGCACGCACTACATGGACGAGGCCGAGCGCTGCCACAAGCTCGGCTACATCCTCGACGGGCGTCTGCTGGCGCAGGGAACGGCGGACGAGATCATCGCGAGCCAGACGCTCGCCGCCTGGTCCGTCGAGGTCTCCGGCCTCGCCGCGCTCGCGCCGCGCTTGCGCGCGTTGCCGGCAGTGGATCAGGTGGCGGCGTTCGGCTCGAGCTGCACGTCACCGGCACCGATGCCGCGGCGCTCGACGCCGCGCCTCGCGCCGTTCAAGAGCGAGCCGGGACGCACCTGGCAACGGATCGAGCCGGGTCTCGAGGACGTGTTCATCCATCTGATGCAAAGCCGCTCGGCGACAACCTGCGGAGGACGCCGCGGTCCGCCGCGCCATGACCGACATTTTCTCGTTCTCGCGCTGGCTCGGCATCGTCGGCAAGGAGTTCATCCAGCTCAAGCGCGACCGGCTGACGTTCGGCATGATCGTCGGCATCCCGATCATCCAGCTCGTGCTGTTCGGGTTCGCGATCAACTCCGATCCCAAGCAGCCTGCCGACGATGCTGCTCGACGTCGACCAGCAGCGAATTCTCGCGCAGCATCGCGAGCGCGCTCGCCAACAGCGACTACTTCGCCTTCGTCGGCGAAGCCGCCGGAGAGCGATGACGCGGACCGCGCGCTCGCCACGGGCGCGCGCAGTTCGTCGTCACCATCCCGGCCGGCTTCTCGCGCGCGCTGATGCGCGGCGAACGTCCCGGCGTGCTGGTCGAAGCCGATGCGACCGATCCCACGGCGCACCGGCAACGCCGTCGCGCGCGCTGCAGCCAGATCGCGCAGTCGGCGCTTGCGCACGATCTCACCGGGCCGCTCGCTGCCGCTCGCTGCGCACGCCCGGCGCGTTCGAGCATGCGTCGTGCATCCGCGCTACAACCCCGAGGCGATCACGCAGTACAACATCGTGCCCGGGCTGATGGGCGTGATCCTGACGATGACGATGGTGCTGATGACCGGCCTCGCGATCACCCGCGAGCGCGAGCGCGGGACGATGGAGAATCTGCTGTCGACGCCCGCGACCGCGCTCGAGGTGATGACCGGCAAGATCGTGCCGTACGTGATGATCGGGCTCATCCAGGTGACGCTCGTGCTCGTCCTCGCGCGCCTCATCTTCGACGTGCCGATGCACGGGCAATCTCGGGCGTGCTCTATCTCTGCCGTGCTGCTGTTCATCGCGGCCAACCTGACGCTCGGTCTCACGTTCTCGTCGATCGCGCAGCAACCAGCTGCAGGCGATGCAGATGACGTTCTTCTTCTTCCTGCCGTCGATCCTGCTGTCCGGGTTCATGTTCCCGTTCCGCGGCATGCCGGGCTGGGCGCAGGCGATCGGCGAGGCGCTGCCGCTGACGCATTTCCTGCGCATCGTTCGCGGCGTGCTGCTCAAGGGCAACGCGGTCACCGACGTGCTGTCCGAAACCTGGCCCATCGTCGCGTTCATGACGGTCGTGATGCTGATCGGCTTGCGCACCTTCAAGAGCACATTGACTCAGGAACCTGTCTCAAAATTGGCTGCGCGGTCCGATGACTTTGTCGATGTCCTCGCTCGCCCCTCGCTGTAGCGTCTATGTACTATCTCGGGCTCGCTGCGGGCCTTCGCGTCCTCGGACCGCTCGCCGGGATTTTGAGATGGGTTCTCGCCCGTTGGACGGCCGGCAGGCGTCGGTAACATGCCGGCCTCGTTGCCAAAAATCATGGATGGGAGAGAGACATGAACGGACTGCGGGAGAAATTCGGACGCTCGCTGCGCCTCGCGATCGTCGGGGGCGGACCAGGCTCCTGGATCGGCCGCATGCATCGAACCGCGGCCGGGACTGGACGGGTGGTTCAGCGTCGTGGCGGGCGTCGTGTCGAGCGACGCGAGCAAGGCGCGCGCCGCGGGCGCAGCCGTCGGCCTCGATCCCGCGCGGAGCTACGGTGACGTCGCCGAGATGCTGGCGAAGGAGCGCGAGCGTGCCGACGGCATCGATGCGGTGGCCATCATGACGCCGAACGACACGCACTATCCGTACTCCGCGGCGGCGCTCGACGCCGGGACTCGACGTCGTCTGCGACAAGCCCGTGACGTACAGCTTCGACGAGGCGTGCGATCTCGGTCGCGCGCACCGCGCAGCAGCGGACGCCTGTTTGCGATCGCGCACGCGTATTCGGCTTATCCGATGACGCGCCACGCGCGGCAGCTGGTGCGCGACGGCGCGATCGGCCCCGTGCGACTGGTCGCAGGTCGAGTACATCCAGAGCGGCCTCGCGACGCGCCTCGAGGAGGGGCCGCAGAACAATCGCCTGCGCTGGGTGCTCGATCCCGCAGCGAAGCGGGCAGGCGCTCGTGATGAGCGCGATCGGCTGCCACGCGCAGCATCTCGGCGTGCTTCGTCTCGGGCCTTCGCTGTCGCGAAGGTCGCGGCCGACGTCTGCGCGCTGATGCCCGGCCGCAAGGTCATCGACTACGTGTCCGGCGCTGGTCGAGTTCGAAGGCGGCGCGCGCGGCACGTTCACCGTGACGCAGGCGGCGGCCGGCGGCGAGAACGACATCCGCTTGCGCGTCTACGGCGAGAAGGGAATGCTCGAGTGGTGGCATCGCGAGCCGAGCTATCTTGCGCTTCGCGCTGCAGGGCGAGCCGGTCGCGCACGATCACCCGCGGCGATCCTTTCCTGCCGCCCGAAATCATCGCGCTCGGACATTCGCCGCGCGGTCATCCCGGAGGACTGTGCGAGGCCTTCGGCAACATCTACGCCGAAGTCGCGCAGGAGCGGATGGCGCGCGCGCTCGGCGAACCCGTTCCCGAGCTCCCGTATCCGCGGATCGAGGAAGGCGCGCACACGATGGCGTTCATCGAGGCGTGCGTCGCGTCGCAGGCGAAAGGCACCTGGGTATCGCCCGGTCGTCAGCCGTAGTTCAGATCGGTAGCCAGGCGGCGCAAGCTTCGGGCTTCATGATTCAGGCGCCGCCGGTTGCGCCGCCTACGGCCTGCAGGCGACGCTTGCCGTGGAAGGCAGAAACCTGCGGGAATTGCAGGACTGCTTCGCCACCCCAGCTACCGATCAGTCCAGCCCTGCGTCGGGCGCTATTCCATCAGGCTCGGCAGCCAGAGCGAGATCGCCGGGATGTACGTGACGAGCAGCAGCGCGAGGCACATCGCGCCGTAGAACGGCCATAGCTCCTTCGACACCTGCTCCATCGTCACCTTGCCGATCGCGCAGCCGACGAACAGCGTCGGCCCCACGGGCGGCGTGATCAGCCCGATGCCGAGGTTCAGGATCATGATCATCCCGAAGTGCACCGGGATCGATGCCGAGCTTGGCGATCACCGGCATGAAGATCGGCGTGCAGATCAGCAGCATCGGCGCCAGGTCCATGAACGTGCCGAGCAGCAGCAGCAGGATGTTGACGAGGAAGCAGGAAGACGTACTTGTTGTCCGAGATGCGTCGAGGAAGAACTGCGTCATCTTCGCCGGGATCTGCATGATGCGCCATCATGTAGCCGAAGGCGACCGAGAAGCCGATCAGCATCATCACCATCGCCACCGTCTTGACCACGCGGTGCACGAGGTGCGGCAGCTCGCGCCACTTGTAGTCGCGGTAGATCGAAGAACGGTGACCAGGAACGCGTAGATGCAGGCGACCGCGGCCGACTCGGTCGGCCGTGAACACGCCGGACAGGATGCCGCCCATGATGATGACGATCGTGCCCAGGCCCCAGAGCGCGTCGATGACGATCTGCGGCACCGCGCTCCACGGGATCGGGTCGCCCTTCGGGTAGCCGCGGCTGGTACGACGTCCACAGCACGAGCCCGATCAGGCACAGGCCGAACAGCAGTCCCCGGGAACACGCCGGCGAGGAACAGCGTGCGCGACCGACACCGTGCCGCCCGCCGCGAGCGAGTAGATGACGGCGTTGTGCGACGGCGGGATCAGCAGCGCCTGCACCGAGCCGCAGATCGTGACGTTGGTCGCGAAGATCACGCGGGTAATCCGGCCTTGATCATCTGCGGGATCATCACCGAGCCGATCGACCGCGGTGTCGGCGACCGACGAGCCCGAGATGCAGCCGAACAGCGTGCTGGCGAGGATGTTGACCGAGCGCCGAGCCCGCCGCGGATGGCGCCGACGAACACGCTGCGCCAGGTTGATGAGCCGCATCGCCATGCCGCCTTCGGCCATGATGCCGCCGGCCAGCACGAAGAACGGGATCGCGAGCAGCGCGAAGTCGTCGGTGCCGTCCGAGATCTTGAGCATCACCGCCTCGAGCGGGATGTCGGTCCAGGCGGCGCCGACGATCGCGGCGAGGCCGAGCGCGGTAGGCGACCGGCACGCCGAGCGCGCACAGGACGCGCGAACGCGCCGAGCAGCACGAGTCACGTCCATGTTATTCGGCCTCCACGGCCTGGTCGCGGTACATGATCGACGTCTGCGGCGGCTCGCCGACCCAGACCTTCTCGAGGATGAAGAGCAGCGTCAGCAAGCCCGGCGACGGGGATCGGCAGGTAGACGAGGCCCTGCGACACCGACGGGAACTCCGCCATCGACGATGGCCGCGCACGATCCAGCACAGATCGCCGCCGTAGAAGAGCATGAAGCACCGCGGTCGCCACCATGCAGGCGGTCACGCCCCACTCCATCGCGCGTTGCGCACGCGCGGCTTCACCGCGTTGAGCAGCGCCTCGACCGCGATGTGCACGTTGGCGCGGTAGACGGCCGCGCCGCCGATGAAGCTGAACGCGACCATCATGATGACCGCGGCCGGCTCCGGCCATGGCAGCGGCTTGTTGCATCGACGTAGCGCATGAACACGCCGAGCGGAATGATGAGCGTGATGACCACGAGCGCGGTCCCGGACAGCACGATGCAGGCGAGGTACAGCCTTTCCATCGCCTGCTGATACTTCAGCTTGGCGTTGCTCAACGCGGAATCCCCTGGAGGACGCGCGCGCCGGCCGGCGCGCGCGGGTCCTGATGACGCGACGATCAGGTCGTCGCTTCGATGCGCTTGATGAGCTCGGCGTACTTGGCGCCGTACTTGTCGCGCACCGGCTGCGTCGCGGCGTAGAACGCCTTCTTGTCGGCATCGACGAACTGCACGCCGGCGGCCTTGAGCTTGGCCGTCGCCTCGCCGACATACGCGTCCCACAGCTTGCGCTGCTCGAGCTGCGCCTCGCGCGAGCGCTTCTTGAGCAGGTCCTGATCCTCCTTCGACATGCTGTCCCACGTCCGCTTCGAGAAGACGAAGATCTCGGGGATGATCAGATGCCCGGTCAGGCTGTAGACCTTCGCCACCTGGAAGTGGTTGTTCGCGAAGACCGTCGGCGGGTTGTTCTCCGCGCCGTCGACGACGCCGGTCTGCAGCGCGCTGTAGAGCTCGTTGAAGCCCATCGCGACGCCGGTGCCGCCCATCGCGTTCATCGTGTCGACGAAGATCGGGTTGCCCATCATCCGGACCTTCATGCCCTTGAGATCCGCGGGCTTGGTCACCGGCTTGTTCGAGTACACGTTGCGCGTGCCGGAGTCCATCCAGCCCAGGGCGACGAGCCGCGCGTTCGACGCGGTGATCTTGTCGAGCAGCTCCTGGCCGATCGGGCCGTCGATGACCTTCCGCATGTGCGCCTCGTCGCGGAAGAGGAACGGCATGTTGAACACGTTGAGCTCGTCCACGACCGGCCCCATCACGCCGGTCGACACGCGCGCGATCTGCAGCGCGCCGACCTGCGCCTGCTCGACCATCTCCTTCTCGCCGCCGAGCTGCATGGCGGGGTACATCTGGATGCTGATGCGGCCCTTGGTGTCGGCGTTGAGCGCCGTGCCCATCCGGACGATCGCCTCGATCGTCGGGTAGCCCATCGGATGGACGTCCGCGGCCTTCCAGACTACGGCCTGCTGCGCCCGCGCAAAGCCCGGCGCGGACAGCGCGGCGGTGGATGCGCACAGCTTTACGAAATCGCGTCGTTTCATGAGTCCCTCTCCTGATTGATGATGCAGTCCTGGCCGGCTTTTGCCTTTAGGCGGCTTGCCGGTCTGTCGGTGAGTTTCCAGTTGGCGGCGCAGCATATCGCCGGGCGGCGCCGCAGGGTAAATCGCCGCCTCTAGATCAGGACGAGGGCGCTCGGCGCGGGATTCGCCGGGAAGCGTCCGGCGCGCTGCCGCTGCCTTGTTGCACTGGCCGCGACCACTTCCGCCATTTGCGCCACGGTACCCGCTTCCAACAGCGCGGCAGCGGGGCAGGCGATTTTCCACTCTGCGGCAACGCGGGCGGCGATTCTTGCCGCCTGCAACGAGTCGCCGCCGAAGCTCGAGGAAGCGCTCGTCGATTCCGACTGCGTCGAGGCCGAGGACGTCGGCCCACATTGCCGCGAGACTCCTTTCGACCTCGGAGCGCGGCGCCCGCGCGCGATGAGCTCGGTCCCGACCGCGCGCCGGCAGCGGCAGGCGCAGACGGTCGGTCTTGCCGTTCGGCGTGCGCGGCATCGCATCGAGGGCGACGAACACCGAGGGCATCATGTAGTCGGGCAGCGCGCGGGCGATGGCGGCGCGCAGCATCGAATCCGCGACGGGCGGACCTGGCTGCGCGACGAAGTAAGCGAAGAGTTGCGGTTCACCCGGAACGGGCTCTCGCGAAACGACGACCGCCTCGCGGATTCCGGGAACGGCGAAGGAGCGCGTTCTCGATCTCGGTGACGTCGACTCGGAACCCGCGAATCTTGACCTGGAAATCCTTGCGGCCGACGTGAATGAGGGTGCCGTCCGGCGCGCGCGTGCCGAGATCGCCGGTCAGGTAGATGCGCTCGCCGCTGCCGCGCGGATCGGGCAGGAACGATTCCCGCGCGTCCGCTCGGGGTCGCGCCAATAGCCGACCGACAGATAGCCGGCTGCGGACGGCGATCTCGCCGACTTCCCGGCGCCGGCTTCTGTGTCCCGACTCGTCGCGCAACAGCACTTCCTTTGTCGGGAAGCGGGCGACCGATCGGCAACTTGCCCTCGGTGGCGTCCGTGCCATGTGGAACGAGCGCCCAGCACACGGTCAGGGACTCGGTCGGACCCAAGGCGTGCACCAGCACGCAGCGCGGCGAGAAGTGCCGGTTGAAGTAGCGGAGATCCGAGCACAGCATGGGCTCGCCGCCCAGCGACAGGGATGCGCACCGCCGGAAACCTCTGATCTGCGGCAACGCTGGCGATGAAGCTGCGGAAGAACGTCGGGACGCCGCGGATGATGGTGATCCTGTTGTCGACGAGCCAATCGGCAAGCTCCGTGAATCCGCGCTGCTTCACGTCGAAAGGGTAGAGCGCCGCGCCGTTCAACAGCGAGGTGTAGACCGTCCGCACGGAATTGGCGAAGCTCAGGGACGCATACAAGAGCCAGCGGTCACGTTCGGTGACGGCGCAAGCCGTTCGAGTGATTCGCGCACTTCCGGCGAGGATGCTGCGATGCGTGTGCAATACCCTTGGGCCTGCCCGGTCGAGCCTGACGTATGAGAATCACCGCCAGGCTGTCGGGACCGGGAGCCGCGAGGGGCGCGCACGCCGGCGGAGCTTCCTGCGCCTTGTCGAATGGCAGCGGCGTGATCGATCTGCCGCAGAGCTCGCAAGCCTGCGCGTGATGCGCGGCGTCGCACACCATCGTCGTCGCGCCGGAATCTGCGAGCATGCAGCGCAAGCGATCGGCAGGATAGTCCGTGATCGAGGACGACATAGAACATTCCCGCCTTGAGCACCGCGAGGATCGCCACCAGCGCTTCGCCGCCGTGCGCGAACAGCAACGCGACGGGTAGCGCAGAACCGGTGCCGCGCCAAAGCGCGCGCGCGCCAGCCGGTTCGCCGCCGCATCGAGGACGAGTACGTGATGCCCGTCTGGCCAGCGAAGAGCGGTACGCGCCGGCCGTGCGCTCGCACCTGCTCGGGCGAAGCGCCGGGATCGAGCGCTGCGGATCGCTGCATCGGGAAATGCGCGAAAGCCCCTGACGGTTTCCGGCCGGAACTCGCTGCGCAGTTTCATCGTAGCGCTCGAGGTTGCAGTGAACGATGTTGTGTACTACGAACGCGGCAATCTGATATCGACTTCCGGTTGGCGTTCTTCGCGGGATCGACTCGCGGCCTGATGGCGAGTTATCGTAACATCAGGAGCGAGCGCGGTTCGCGCGCGCAGCCATTGCCGTGACCGGAATCTGCACACTGCGCATCGCATGAAAGACACGGAATCTCGATGAGCCGCATGTTGTGCGCGGTGTCGCTGCGCTCGCCTTCACGATAGGGTCCGGGTTCGCGTTGGCGCGGTGCTGCGCATCCCAGCCGGCCGATAGCGGGACCGGATCGTGCCGTTCTGCGCCCTGGCGGAGCGCTCGGATGTCATTGCCTCGCGTGCTGGCGGTATCAAGCCTGGCGACGAGCTCCGTCAGCAGATTGTCGCCGAGAATCGATCCGGCGCGTCGGGCAACATCGGCACGGAAGCCGCCGCCAGGCGCCGCCCCCGACGGCTATCGATCTATTCTCGGCAACATCGGCACGATCGCGATCAATCCGGCGATCTTCCGCAGTCATGTCGGTCAACCCGGTGAAGGACCTCGATCGCGGTCACGCTAGGTCGCCGACGTTCCGGAGCATGCTCATCGCCAATCCGAGCCGTCCAGGCGACCACCGTCGCGGAGCTCGATCGCGCTACGCGAGGCGAATCCGGGCGTGCTCAACTTCGCCTCGACGGGATCGGGGGCGCTGAGCCGGCTCGAGATGGAGCAGTTCCGGAAGGATCGCCAGCCATCGACGTCGTGCACATTCCGCACAAAGGCGGGCGCTGGTCCCGCGTGTAACCGGATTGCTCGGCGGCGAAACGCACGTGATGTTCGTGACGCTGCCGTCCGCGATCAGTCTTGTCCGTGGCTGGCCAGTTGAAGCCGCTCGGCATTTCGACCGCGAAGCGGATCGACGCGTTGCCGCAGGTTCCGACGATGGCCGAAGCGGGATTTCCGACATGGTGAGCGGCTCCGCGGCAGGGTGTTTCGTGCCGGCCGGCACGCCCCAGGCTATCGCCGATCGCGCTCCACGCGGCGCTTCGTCGCCGCCCTCGGTGCACCTGAAACCGTGCAACGCCTCGCCGGTAGCGGCGTGTGGGTGGTGACCAGCAGTGAGCCCGGAGGCAGAGTTCGCCAGCGTTTGTCGAAGCCGAGGGGCATCCCGGTGGTCGAGGGTCGCGCGCGGAATCCGGGGCGACAATCGACTGGGGCTGCGGCGTGTGCGGGCCGGCGACGGCGCGCCAGGGTCCGGTGGCGGGCGCTGATCGGCGGCGAACTCCGCCTCCATCTCGCGGCGAAAGCGCACGGCATCGTCGGCGGCGGCGATCTCGACGTCGTCCCAGCGGCACCGTCGCGTGGGTGGCGATCGCACGCGCGAGCTTGACGCCGTGCGCGAGTCCGAGCGGCGGGCACGCGCAGCGAGCGACTCCCGCGCCGGGACGAGGCGGCCGTACACGTGTAGCCGCCTTCGCCGTCGAGCGGTCTCGCCTGCCGCGAGATCGCGCTTGCCGTCGCGACGACGTCGCCGTGCCATGCGATCGGCGCTGCCGGTGGGCTCGCTGCGCAGCCCGACCGACGCGACGCTGATGCCGAGCTCGAGCCCGATCGCGTGATACGGCTTGTACATCGCCGAGTAGCGTGCCGGACGGATCGGTCGAGAAGCCGTACTCGCCGAAGCAGCGGCGCACGTAGTCCTCGCCGGCGTCGCCCGCGCGGAACGTCACGTAGACGCCCCAGCGCAGGTCGCGGAACACCGGCCGGCCGTCGCGCTCGAGGCTCGAGATCACCTCCACCTGCCCGCGTGATGCAGCTGCCCGCCCTCCGTCGCGCGGGCCGCAGCACGCGCGGCAGGTCGTCGACGCCGCAGGGCGGAAAACGCGAGCCCGTCCGGCGCGGGCGTCGAGACCCGTCGCGTTGGCCACCGCCGCCATCTCGATCGCGCTCTTGGTGCCGTCGAGGAACGAGTTGAACATCTGCGCGTTGAAATCGCCGGCGCGCGACCGTCTTCGGCGTGAAGCCGTAGTGCGGCCACGCCGTGTCGGGCGTCGACGCGTGATACTCGGGCAGGTACTTCGTGCCCTTGCCCGCGGCGACGACCTCGAAGCCCGCCGGCGCGGCACCAGTCGACCATCTCGCAGATGAGCGCGGGCTGGTCGCCGTACGCGAGCGAGTAGACGATGCCGGCGTCGCGCGCGCGCTGCGCGAGCAGCGGTCCGGCGAGCGCGTCGGCCTCGACGTTGACCATCACGACGTGCTTGCCCGTCGCGCAGCACGCGAGCGCATGAGCGATGCCGGCGGCGCGGATTGCCGGTCGCGTCGATGACGATGCTCGATTCCGGGCGCGCGATCAGCGCGCGCGCATCGTCGGTGACGTGAACGTCGTGCCGGTCGCCACGGCGTCGGCGAACGAGCGCGCGGCAAAGCGCTCGGCTTCGGCCCAGCCGGTGCGCGCGAGCGCTGCGCGCGCGCGGTCCGGCGCGAGATCGGCGATGCCGACGACGTGAATGCCGCGGCGTGCTTCGCCTGCGCGAGGTACATCGAGCCGA
>ERZ1370068.5948-contig-4952_pt1 | contig 33285 bp, 50 predicted proteins | sample MGYA00561227_ERZ1370068 | MGnify/ENA primary metagenome ERZ1370068 (study PRJEB38410, sample SAMEA6850437) | metagenome | study: Metagenomic assessment of the ecological functions of the soil: analysis of the soil microbiota associated with the...
AGTATGCTTCGTTCAGTTACGTATTGCAATTCGCCCAATCGAATTGTCGCCTGCGTCGTTAGGCCGACGCCAAGTTTGCCGAGATATTGGCGATCGCTCAGCCAGCCGTCCGCCTCTGCAATCACACGTTCCATTTGATTGCGCCTGGTCCCCATGCCGCCAGGAAACGGTCGTTCAGCCTAACGAGTTGAAATCCCCGCTGCGATCAGCACGTGGTCGATTGCGCGGTCGATTTTCGGATCTGTCCCCGAACATACAAACGCCCGATCCTGATCCCGACAGCAGACGGATTCCTCGCCTCGCCGCTTCATAGTGCGCGGAAAATTCCGGATCCAGCAAAGCCATTCCCTTTGCGAGGTTACCTACGATCTTTCGCCATTGGCCCAACGGTGTCGAGATGTTTTGGCGAAACGGGAACACCCTTTCAGCGGCGACCAGGCCGAGTACGTCGCTTTCAATCCGAGGCACGCTACAGCATGCGGCGGGCACACGGATTGAGCCGGCGGTATCAGAGCCAGAAAGCCACATCGGCTTCGTCGTTCGCCACTGCCACCGCGGAACCGCTTCGATAGGCCGCCTGAACCCGATGACGATCCAGCGGTTCCGGCGTACGCCATAAATTCGTTCGCTCCGGTCACCCCCAGCGCAAGCTCAGTGAGATTGGTCTTGCCGACAATCTGCACCCCGCGCGTCGGGCCGGTCCCAGAGCTTCGCGTCGCGGCTTAGCCGGTGGCGAATTCTTCGCCACATATTGCGAACCCTGCGGTCGCGATGTCGCCTTTCAGGTCAATGATGTCCTTGATCGCAAGCCGCAGCTGCCTGGAATCACTCTTCGGCGGCCAATAGAAATGAGCGTGATCCGGCGTTGCGCTCTTTCGGCCCAGCGGCAGAGCACAGCTCTGAAGACATGGCCCCCGCGACCAGGCCCAGCAGAATCCTAGGAAGAACGGGAGTGGGATCTTTCCATGCCTCTGCATGTTCGGGCGAAGATCGTCTCGTGATCGTCCCTGTCGCGCAACTAATCTATGCAAGCCCTCTTCGTTAACCTCCCCAATCCGGGCGAATTATGAAGAACGGTTACCATTTTCGTTACGGCGTCGATTACTGCACCGTTAATCGCTCAAGATCGCAGGTGAGCAAAATTGAGGCGGAATCTCGGCGGTGCGCGGGTTCGAGAAAGGCCGTTGCGTTCTCATCTCGGCGAGAGTAAGCCCCCAACGATGGCCGACCGAGGGCAAACGCTGATCTACCTTGAGATCGGTCACGTCGCTGCCGCTGTTAACGCAGATCCTGCCGGATAAAACGCGGCCGTGCAGCGTTCCTTCTGGCTAACCCTAACCTCGTCGCCGAACGATGATTTCAGGTCCTACTCATTCACGCATTTTTTGTTTGCCGACTTACAATCTTAGTTAGTGACTTATCCTATGCCGCCATTTCGCTCTCCGACGCGTTCACTGACCTTTCCACAACCGCTATGTGCTGACGCCGCTGCGTCTCAATTCGACTTTCGCATTGCCGCGCACGGAATCGGACCCGTGATCAGGGGCAGCGCCTGACTGGGCGGGCGCTTCCTGTGAGGCATTACGGAAGCGTCGATGTCTTTCTTGAGGCGATGAATTTCGCGCAGAGCGGGTGACTGCTGGTGATCGATAATGGTGGAAGATTGGATGAAGGCTGTATTGGCGATCTGACTGCGCTGGAAGCACAGCATTGCGGCCTTGCTGGTATCGTTGCCTGGGGTGCTCATCGCGATACTCCGGAGTTGCGCGGCATCGAGCTGCCAATCTTTACTTACGGTGCTTCTTCCTGCGGACCACGGCGGCTCGATCCCCGTGAACCGTTCGCCTTATCGAGCGCGCGCTTCGGCGAGTTTGAGGTCAGGCCGGACGATGCTGTTTTCGCCGACGATGACGGCGTGCTTTTTTCGAGTTGAAGAGAGCTGAGGAACTGGTTTCCGTGTGCCCGGGAAATCTGGCAACGCGAGCGACAGCAGGCTGATGCGATTCGAGCTGGGCGCTCGCTTCGCGACCAACTGAACTTCGCAAGTTATCTTGAAAAGCGGGCAACGCGTCCCAGCTATACCTTTCGAGAGCATTTGCGACAGATCAGGGATCAATCGAGAGAGGTAGGCTCAGTGTTCACAGAAGCGGACCTTGCAATACATGTCTTACAAATTTGTAATGATTCGTTTGGAGTGTCGTGACGATTCCAGTCGTTCCCCACAATGAACGACTGATTCGGTGTTATTAACTCCAGCGGATTGCCTTCAGCATTGAAGTCAAAATTTCCGAAGCGGCGTCCTCATTTCGGGAGGTGCTTGACGGAATTATCCGATCCTGTGCACAATTTTCCCTTCGATCACTGGCTATGGCGTGATCAGGACACACGGCGAAAACGAAAGATGAAACGTCGGTATCTATCAATTATCACCACACCCCTAACGATCTTTGGCTTGGCCTCCTGCTGGCACGGCATGGAGACAGCAAGCGAGCAGCGCAGTTCGTGTTCCTAACGAACCAAAGGCAGAGGAAGACGAGCTCCACATGAAAGTCCGCCGGAAGACTGGTTTTCATTACCCAGCGCGTGAGCTCATGGAGAGCATTCCCGCCGATGCGCTCGAAAGAGCCGGCGCCCAGGCCGCGGCGCGCTGGCGGCAAGATACTTTCCGGACAGGAGGGCACTGGCAGCGGGGTCGCGCTGGAAATTTGTTAGACCGAAACCAACATTGGTGGCCGTGGGTAGTCGATATTGCGGTCGATCCCGTCGCGGCGGACACGATTCTACATCGCGGGCGCAACCGGGTGGCGTTTGGAAAAGCGCCGACAAGGGCGCCAATTTCACTTCCATCTGTGCGACGTCGAACACAATCATGGAGGCGTTGGTCATCACTTCTGACCGGTACTTGTTCGCTGGAACGGGCGAGGCGAATCCAGGCGGCGGCAGTCTGACTTTATGGCGGCTCGGGCATTTACCGCTCGACCGGTTGGCGCCACCATGGCAGCAGGTCGGCCTAACGAACTCAGGTGCGATTGGCCGCCTGGCGGTTGAGATCCGACGAACCCGCAGCACCTTTTTCGGCGGCGGTGGCCGGCCAACTCTATATCCATGGCGGTGAGGCGCGGCGTTTACGAATCGAATGATGGCGGCACCACTGTGGGTTCAGGTGTTGGCCGGCGATAACGACACTGCGGGCGCGGTCGATCTGGCGCATCGATCCGACCAATCCCAATCGTGTCTTTGCCGCGATGTGGGATCACTTGCGCGAACCGGATCTCTGCGCACCTGGCGGCGGTGGGTTCGGGTGTTTTCCGCTCGATCGATGGCGGCACCACCTGATCGCGTCCTGGCGATGGTCTTCCGGCTTCCGGCCCGACGATTGGCCGGATTGGCGGTCAGGCTTGCCCCATCCAATCCACAACGCTCTACGCCTTAATCATTTCAACCAACGGCCTCTTTCAGGGGTTTTATCGTTCCGACAATGGCGGTGACTTATGGACCAAATTGCCTAACGACAACAATCTTTCAGGGGGCACAATCGACCTATGGCTGGTGGTTCGTTTGAGTGTGGGTCGACCCGGTCAATGACGCGCACGTGTTCGGTCCAGGCCTTTATCTCTGCGAATCGAAAAACGGCGGCAATCGTTTACCGCCGAGTTTAGCCCGCACCAGCGATCATGCGATGGCCTGGGATCCGAAGGTGGCTAATCGCGTCTACCTCGGCAACGATGGCGGGGTTTATCGCTCCGACGTCAACGGTTCAACGACCAATGGACTTTCGCAGTCAGCCAGCCTTACACCCAGTTCTACAGCGTCGATGTGGTGAACAGGATAATCGCCGGCTGGTCGGTGGCGCCCAGGATAACGGGGTGAATCGCTTCTATCCGGAAACGGATGGAATGCTTACATTGGTGGCGATGGCTTGGAAGCACTGATCAATCCGGCCAATCAAAACAACGTCTACGGTTGCTTCCAATATGGCGATTGTTCCCGCTCGACCGACGGCGGCAACTCGAACATCGACTTTACCGGTTCGACCTCGTCGCAGCGGCGCAATTGGCTGTGAGTCCTGTTGCATTCGATCCCGACTAACTCTTCGGTCTCTACTACGCCGGCAATCCGGTTAATCGCTCCGCCGACAAAGGCGTGCATTGGTCGGTCATAAGTCCGGACCTGACTGGCGGACCGGGGCGCGACCTGAACTGAACTATCCATTTGGCACCGTGACAACGGTGCGGCGGCTAAGACTGACTCCCTAACCGATTGTTTGCGGGAACCGATGACGGCCGCCTCTGGTTTAGCGCCAACCTTGGCTCGAGCTGGACGCGGGTGACAGACTCGGATGTCCCGGGCACCTGGGTGACACGGGTAACGTTCGATCCGGCCAACTCATTGGTAGGATATATGCGACCTTTCTGGATTCCGTTCCGGCAATCCATTGCCATATGTGTTGAAAAGACCAGCGATGGCGGAACAACCTGGACGAGTGTCGCTGGCCAACCTTCCGCAGGCTCCCGTGAATGACATTGTCATTGCTTCGGCTTTCAACTCTTTACGTGGCCTCCGATGTTGGTGTTTTCCGCTCGACCAATGGCGGAACAACCTGGAAAACCGCAGGCTCGAAGTTGCCGATGGTGCCGGTAACTGACCTCGAGTATCGAACGGCTTCCAATACTCTCTACGCTGCGACTTTCGGGCGGGGGATGTTCACGCTCGCGCTCCGGCTGGTTGCAAGGCCGCCCGAAGTGCCCGCCACCGGAAGTTAGCGGACGGCTCCACAGTTCGTTAGGGAGAGAATAATGCGGAATCCCCTCAGGCCGCGGCTGCCGCCGAGAGCGCCCCGGGTGAGAACGGCAACCGCGCTCTGGTTCTGCTGGAAATCAGGACGGCTTCGACATCATCCTTATCGACATGCAGCTCTTCGTAGGCGTGAATATCTTCGTCTGAGAGATGGGCTACGAAAAGGACGAGAATTTTGCCGGTAAATTGGCGCGTCCGTAAACGGCGAACCAGCTCGAGGCCGGACATTCGCGGCGTGCGACGAGTCGGTGATCACGACATCAGAAAGGCCGGGGGTGAAGCCGCGATTTTGATTAGGTGCTTCCCAGCCGTCGGCTGCGCTGCTCACGCTTGGCCATGGGACCTCCGAGGACGACAGCAAGGATCTGGGCGACTGCCTTTCGTCTTCGACCGCGCCAGGATTTGCAAGGCTTCTTTCATCCAGACCCCGAATTTACCTAGAGCAAGACTTGGGCCATGGCCCCTGGGACCAATTGCCGAGGAGACAACAGGCACGGCAGAATGCTCCTAAAACCGATGGTGCGCCTCTGGACCACGAGCGGTTGCTCGGTTCGCTGCAACTTTCACTCCTCTCGGTTGCCCCATCGACCTTCGCGACCCAGGAGGCGGCTCGGTCGTGCTGGTGCTGGAACGCCGAACACCGAATCCGACCTTGCCGGCTACCAGGGTGCATTACGGCACCGCCTCCGCGCCCCTGCGGTTCGCTCGTGACTGTAAGCAGCCCCACGGCGACCATTTCCAACCTAACAAACGGCTACACCTACACTTTTGCGGTCACGGCTTACAACACCGCAGGCGCGGAAAGTCTATCCTCGATCCCGTTTCTACACCGTCGGATCGGCCCAGGTCGTTCCCACCGCCATTCTCGCCAATATTTCGACCCGGGCTAATGTGCAGACGGGCGAGAATGTGGCCATCGGCGGCTTCATTATCGACAGGATCATTCCCAAGAAAGTTGCCTTGCGCGCTCTCGGACCGTCGTTGAGCGCCGCAGGAGTGACCGGCGTCCTCAGAGACCCCTACCTGCAATTGATTGATTCGACCGGATCGATCATCGCTTCAATGACGGTTGGAGCGTTCCCGGTGAAGAGGTCTCAGCGTATGGTCTTGCCCCGAAGAATGCCAAAGGGGCCGCGCTCGTCACTACCCTGTCGCCGGGGCAGCTACAGCGCGGTGGTCAGCGGCGTCGGTTTATCTTCGGGCGTGGAGTTTGTTTGAGCTTTACGACCTGACTCCGGATGCCGGGCGAGTGTGCAAATATCTCAACTCGCGGTCGGGTAGAAACCGGCGACGAGGTCATGATTGGCGGTTTCATCCTGAGCAGCCAGATTCAAACAAAGTGATCGTGCGTGCAATTGGTCCTTCCCTCGCATCCCTGGGGTAAAGGGGTGCTCGCGGATCCAGTCCTCGAGCTTTATGACAGCTATGGGACGCTGCTCGAGTCCAATGACAACTGGCGTTCGACTCAGGAGATGGAAATCCAGGCGACCTCAATCCCACCGACCGACAACCGCGAAGCTGCACTGGTCATCACCCTCGCCCCGGGCGCTTATTCGACCATTGTTCGCGGCGCCAACTCCGCGCACCGGGGTTGCCCTGGTGGAAGTTGACGCGTTGAACTAACAAGCGTTCCCCAACCCGGCGGACGCCGGGCAGAGAATAATGAAGTGGTGGAGTCAATGCGTAATGGTCGGGGACCTTTGGTCGTTAGAGCGAATCGCTAACGAACTTTGCCTGGCCCCCAAAGCGCCCGGCCAGGCGTAGCCCCGGTATGTTCGCCATCCTTCCAGAACCTGAACCCCATTAACAAAAACATCTTTCACTCCGACCGCGTATTGATGGGGTTCGGCAAAGGTGGCCCTGGTCTGCAATTTTCTCCGGATCAAACACCACCAGGTCGGCGAACATTCCGTCCGCGATCAGGCCGCGGTGATCGAGTCCGAGAGTTGGTTGCCGGCAAAGAACTCAATCGTCTGAACTGCTTCGCCCTAACGACAAAAGCTTCTCGTCGCGCGCATATTTTCCGAGCACCCGGGCGAAGTTACCATAAGCCCGCGGATGGGGATGCGATTTAAGGAAAGGGCCTTCCGGCGCCTGCGAAGCCTCATCAGAGCCGAACGAGGGATCCACGGTCTACCCAGGGCCTTGCGAACGTTTTCCTCCGCCATGAGAAAGTAAACCGTGTCGATCCGCGACTCGTCTTCGGCGATCAGAGTCATCAACGTTTCAATCGGATCGCTTTTCCGCATTGTCGCGATCTCCGCGAGCGTCTTACCGGTGAGAGGTTTCAATTTCTCAGACTTGAATCCTACGAGCAGAATGTTGCCGGGCGAACCGGCGGCAAGATAGAGGTTCTCCCAGTCATTGGTTGGGGTTTTGACTTCCGACGGCAATCTTCGTGCGCGTAGTGGGATCTCGCAGTCGTTTGAAAAGCGCGGGATATCCTCCTTCTTCGGTCCAGGGTGGCAGACAGGCGTCGAGCCCGGTGCCGGCCGCGGTGTAGGTATACATGTCGGCTGTGATCTTATCCCCGGCCTTGCGCGGGCCGCTTCGATTTGCGCCAGCAGCTCATCCGAACTTCGCCCAGTTCAGCTTTCCCGGCGGCCTTGATGTGGTAAATCTCCGCTGGAATTTTCGCCGCCCGGCTGATCGAAAGTAACTCATCGAAAGCTTCGAGGAGATGATTCCCTTCACTCCTCATGTGCGAGATATACTTACCCTGATATTGCGCTGCGACCTTGCATAACTCGATTAACTCTGATGTCTTGGCGTAAAAGGCCGGCGGATAGATTAACGAACTGCCGATGCCGAGGGCACCTGCTGCCATTTCGCGACGAGTGAGCGCCCGCATCTCCTCGAGTTCCTTCTCGGTGGGCGGCCGATTTTCGAATCCGATCACGTTTTCGCGAATCGTGGTCGCGCCGACAAAGGAGGCGACATTGCAGGGAAATTCCACGCGTCTCGAGATAGCGGAGATAATCCGCCAGGTCGTCCACTTGATCTCGTAGTGAATGTCCTTCTGTTCCCGCAGCATTTTTTCCCGGACGCGATCGTTGACCGGGCCCATCGAATCGCCTTCGCCCATGATCTCGGTGGTCACCCCTGACGGATTTCACTTTGCGATCGGCCGTCGGCAATGAGCGAGTCCGTGGCCCAGGAAAGCATGTTGATAAAGCCGGGCGCGACCGCGAGCCCGCGGGCGTCGATCGTTAGGCTGGCACTCGCCCGTTGGTAATCGCCGACCCCGGCAATGCGATCGCCGCGCACCGCGACATCGGCGCGTTTTCCTTCGCCACCGCGTCCGTCGTAGAACTGTCCCGTTCAGGATAAGGACGTCCAATTTGGGCGACTCGGCGGGAGAGGAACCCAATGCGCTAATACCGGAAAGAATGAACGCGCTCAGGAATCCTGCGCAAAGCAAAGCCCGGAGCATCGCGCGAGCTATTGCAGTTCAAAATTTCCGGAGCGCCAATCACGCCCGCTCCTTTCATGGCCTGTCGCAGGTCATCGGAATGGGCAAACGCGCGGGCCTTCTCCAAGTCGCTGGCTTCGAAAGGAGGACAACGTCGTTAGGGTCGGAAAGACCGCGGAGCAGGCGGAGTTCCTTCAAGCCACTTACATTCCGCGCGACGCGATGATCATCGTAAGCACGCTTCCAAGTATCGAAGTTTTCAACTTTATGATGAATGAGCAGATATGACATAAGCAGATCGTTCTTGATGCACCATGCCAGCCCGCGGTGAAGAGGGAAGCGAAATCGTCATGGGGAGCCTTGGGCGCGACTCGCATCGGCCGCCGCTGCGGGCGCCTCTCTATGACCTTGCGCCATTCCTCCGACCGCGGGCGCAGCGAAAACTTCCAGGTGAAGCTAGAACGTGTCGTTCAGCGGGGGCAAGGGAGCAGCAGTAGCAGCGTCGGTGTCCCGGGCGTCCTGCTCGTGCTCTTGCGCGTAGGGGAGATTCTGCGGCGGCGGCAGGGAAAGCATCATTCGCACAGCTGCTGAGTGAGGCAGACAATGCGAGAAGGAGACCGCCAATCATCCACCTGATTCCTGATTGGTGTGCGAGTTCCGAAGGCACAGAATTCTGGCTCATGATCATCTAAGATGGTGAGCAAGCGAGTCGATTGCTGTGCACTTACAGTGACAATTCGATTTCTGCTTCGTTACATCTAACGGAACTGCCCGAACCAGCGATAGGGAAAGGCGTCGCCCGGACAATCGGTTGCCCAGCGCGGCGGATTCATTTCCCGATGCGGCCGGACCGGCATCTCGTGGCCATTCGTCTTGCCGCAACGCTCGCGCAGGTAGCGGATTAATTCCTCGCAGGAATCGAGCTGAGCGCGGGTGGGCTGATCGCGATTGAAATCGCCGACGAGGCAGATGCCTAACGAAATATTATTTAGGTAATCGCTGTGCACATGCCCGCCGTTGATTTGCCGTCGCCAGCGGTCGCCGACTTCGATTTCTCCGTTACCCGAGGAAGTGCCGTTGCCGATTACAAAATGATAGGCCAGGCCGTTCCGCATCCGGCGAACGTTGCGGTGGTAATAGTCGAAGATGCGGGCATTACCCTGCCGGGTGCCGCTGTTGTGAACAATGATGAACTGCCAGCGCTCGCGCAGCACGGGGGCGCGATCGATCTCGGCCCGGACGGAACGGGTAAGAAACTGGTAGCGTTTCCACAAAGATGAAAGGGCAGAAGCGAAAAGCCGCGCGGCTTTTGATAGCCGGATTTGGAGACAACCACTTGGGCGGGTTCGGCTGGCGTGCCGGCGACGGTGGTCGTCGGGGTGGCTGTGGCCGGGCGCGGTGTGTTAGCCTCGTTAGGCTGGGACCGCCGCGTCGGCGATTCCTCGGGAACCGGCGTGCGCCGCGGAGTCGCGCTCGAGGTTGATTTCGGGGTGCGCTCGGGTGTCTCTTCCGGCTCCGGGGTGGGCTTGGGAGCTGATTTTTCTTTTTGGCGGGTGGATGTTTGGCCGGTTTCGGCTTGGGATGAGGGGTCGCGGAAGGCTCAGGCGTCGGCGTGCCGACGGTGCGCATCTGTTCGCGGGCCTTGAGAAAGAGCTGCTTCTTTTCCTCTTCCGTCAGTTCCGCGCGGGTGAGGGCGCCGGCCAGGAGGAGGAAGAGGAGAAAACGCCGCGCTAACGAGGAAAATCGACGAAGGGTGGTTCCCAAACGAGGTAAAGGGTTATGGTCGTTAGGCTGGTTGGACGGGTGTCTCGGGCGAAGGGACCGCCTTGTGAGCGACGGCACGTTCGCTCTCGCGCCGGAGAATCGCGTTCAATTTTCCGCCGAGGAGAAGGAGCAAACAGGTGAGATACATCCAGGTGAGAAGCATGATGATGGAGGCGAGGGCGAGATAAGTCGGGTTATAACGGTCGTAGCGTTCGACATAGAATTGAAAGAGCTTGGTGACCGTCATCCACCCGACCGAAAAAAGATCGCCCCCGGCAATGCCTGGCGGATAGTGAGATAGTTTTCCGGGGTCAGGAGATAGAGCGCGAGCGCGAAAATAACGAGAGCGATCGCGGTGAATGGAAGATTCAAGGTAGCCACCCAGCTTTGGAGCGGAATTCGCAGCTGAAAATTCACTTCGGCAATTCCGGCCAGGGTTTCACCAAAGACCACGAGGTTGAAAGCAAAGAGGATCGTGAGCCCGAACCAGAAAAGGAGGAGGAATGAAATGATGTATTTGGACCAACGATTGCGATCTTCCATTCACTCCATGGGTGCGACTCAGCGCATGTGAGGTGGTGGAGATAAAGACCGTCCCGAGATAGATCCCAAAGAACACCCCGCGGTGGTGAGCGCGCTGTTGGTCGGCGTGACGATCACATTCGCAACCATGACATCAAGGATTTCCTGGATCTTTGGGTCGGGCGGGAGAAAGCGCGCACCACGCCCAGCATCTTGTGCAGTTTGGCCGGGTCGGTCCCGAAAAGACTGAGCAGATGCCAGAGAAAAAGCAGGCCCGGCACAAGTGTGAGCAGGAATTGGTAGGCCATCTGCGCCGACAGCCCGAGCGTTTCATCAGTCATGATTTCCCAGATGAAACGGCGAACCACCGCGTCCGAGGAAGCGAAGGAATCTCATCGTCGAGCGAAAGTTTACTTTGCCGCTTCCGGATTGCCATTAAACTCTCCGGCGAGCCGCCGGCCTAACGAATGGAGAAACGTATCCTTATCCTGACGGCGGGCTTTGGTGAAGGGGCACAATGCGGCGGCGCGGGGCGTGCGCGATGGTCTGGCAGCGATCGCCGGTAGCACCGCGGAAGTGGAGATGCACGATCTCTTCGCCGAGACCTATGGCATCGCCAACGAATGGGGCCGGAAAGGTTATCTGGCCGTGATCAACCGGGCGCCTTGGATCTGGTCTCGGATCTATCAATTGGTTGATCGTCGCGAAAACTTTGGGTCGCGGTTCGGTTGGCTCGGAATGGCGAGGGCGCGATTGAGCGAGTTGTTTTTGCGTTTTCGACCGAGTGCCGTCTTTTCGGTTTATCCGGCTTATCCCTATTTGATTAGAGCAATTTTGGAGCAACGAGCCCGGCCTTTCGGCAGGTGGTTTGTATTACGGATTCGATCACGGTGAACGCCATTTGGTTGCGTGGACCGGCGGACCTTGTTGCTCGTTCCTAACGAACAAACTGCAACCGTGCTCGCGGCCGCAGGCGTGCCTGACGAAAGGTCCGCGTGAGCGGCTTTCCCGTTTCGCCCAAGTTTGCCGAGCTTGGAGAATTGCGCCGGCTGCCCGGGGCGGAAAATCCCTTTCGCCTACTCTACATGATTAATCCCGGGGGCCAGGTTTCTCCGGAGCTGATTCGCGGCCTGACCGGGATTCCCAACCTCCGCCTAACGATTACAGTTGGAAGAGGACCAGCGCCTGCGTCAGAAGGTGGAAACCCCTGCGGGCGGATTGCGGGAGCGAAATCGAGATCATTGGTTGGACCGACCAGTTGCCGCAGATGATGCTTGAAAGTCATCTACTCCTGAGCAAAGCCGGAGGCGCAACCACCCAGGAAGCGATCGCAGCGAAATGTCCGATGATCATTAATCAGGTGGTGCCGGGCCAGGAGGAAGGCAACGCACGGCTGATTGCCGAAACCAATCAGGTACGCTCGCGAGTTCGCCCGAGGCGATCATCAGCTGGGGTGAGACGGGCAATGGCAGATGACTTGCGCGTTTGGAACGAATGGTCGGCGAACATCAGCCGGCTCAGCCGGCCTCGCGCCTCTCTGGAGATTGCGGAGTTGCTACTTGGGCTTTAAGGCGCAGGAGCGAGCTACAACCGACCGCGCAACTCGTTAGGCCGGCTTGTTTACCGGCGGCTGACCGGCTTTCTCATTCAATACCTGGGTGAACTCCTGCAGGCTGGTCACGATCTGCGGGGCCTTCGACAGAACCGTGCTCGCCAGCTTCTCGGCGTAATCGGGCCGGCGCTGCGACATTTCCGAGAGCGCCATCATGACCGCAAGCGCGTTGTTAATCGAGTGTTTGATCTCGCTGAACTTCTTCTGCAATTGCGCAATGTCTTCAGGAGAAAGGGTATTGCCGGGTTGGCTCATGATTGGTTCAAAATCTGGCGAAATCGAAGGGCTGTGCTTGACTGATAGGTTCGAGCAATTCAGTCCGATGCCAGCCAAGACTATCAAGATCAGTGGGGCGCGCCAGCACAATCTCAAGAATCTCCACGTCGAGATTCCGCGGGAGAAACTGGTCGTGATCACGGGTATGAGCGGCTCCGGGAAAATCGTCGCTCGCTTTCGATACTCTCTACGCCGAAGGGCAGCGGCGCTACGTCGAGAGCCTCTCGGCTTACGCGCGGCAATTCCTCGATCAGATGGAAAAACCGGAGGTCGATTTCATCGAAGGTTTGTCGCCGGCGATCGCCATCGAACAACGCAGCGCTGGAACCAACCCGCGCTCGATTATCGCGACGACGACTGAGATTTATGACTATTTGCGGGTTCTTTTTCCGCCGTCGGCCAGCCGCATGATCCTCTCACCGGTCAGCCAATTTTCCGGCAGACGGCGCAACAGATCGTCGATCAGATCCTGGCCTACCCGACGGAGACAAAGATTATTCTGCTCGCGCCCCTGGTGCGCAATGAGAGTCGGCGAATTCCGCGACGTCATCGACAAAAGCCGGCGCGAAGGCTTCGTCCGGATTCGGGTCGACGGTGAAATTGTCGAGCTGGCGAGGCCGGAACCGATTCGGCTGAAGAGAGGGGAACGCCACACGATTGAAGCGGTGGTCGATCGCCTTGTGATTCGTGAGGGCTTGCGCAGTCGCCTGGCAGATTCGCTCGAGACCGCATTGAAGTGGGGCAGCAACCGAGTTGTGGTCCTGCGCGAGAGGACGCAGAAAGCGTTCAACGTCGCACGTTCAACCTCGAACGTTTCAGTTAGCGACGAGTGGGAGGAAGTCCGTTACTCAACCGATTATGGCAACCCGGAGACCAACTTCTCGTTGGGCCAACTGACTCCGAAGCATTTCTCGTTCAACAGTCACCTCGGCGCCTGCCCGGCCTGCCATGGTCTTGGGACACAGCTGGTTTGCGACCCAGAATTGATGGTGACCGATCCGACGAAATCGCTCGCGGAAGGTGCGGTCGTTCCCTGGCGGCGCGGGACCAAACGCATGCAATCGTATTATCGCGGATTGCAGACCGCACTCGTTAGGCATTTCGACGTGGCGGATGATATTCCGTTCGCGGATTTGCCGGAGAGAATTCAAGTCGGCGCTCTACTTCGGAACCGGCGATCGGCCAATCGAGATGAAGTTTGGCGGCAACGGCCGATCGAGCGCGAAAACGGCGCGGCCCTTTGAAGGCTTGCTCCCCAGATGGAGCGGCTCTACGAGGAAACCGAGAGCGAAATCACGCGCAGCCGGATTCGCGCCTTTATGAATCGTGCCCCATGCGCAACTTGCCACGGTGCGCGGCTGAAGCCGGAAATTCTCGGGGTGACGATTCGGCGAACCGACGGCTGCGAACTCAACATCCACCAATTTTGCGAGCAAACGATTGCAGCCGCGGTCGAATTCGTTAGGCAGTTGGAGCTGACCGAATCCCAGCGCGCGATCGTTGCCGAAGTGGTGCACGAAATTTCTTCCCGGCTCGAATTCCTGCTCGAAGTCGGACTCGATTATCTCACCCTCAATCGCGAGAGCGGAACACTTTCTGGCGGTGAAGCGCAACGCATTCGACTGGCGACCCAGATCGGGTCCGGGCTTGCTGGGGTGCTTTACGTTCTGGATGAACCGAGCATCGGCCTGCATCAGCGCGACAATGCTCGTCTCATCGGCACGCTTCGCCGGCTGCGCGATTTGGGAAATTCTGTGATCGTGGTTGAGCACGACGAAGAAACCATTCGGGCCGCTGATCATATTCTCGATCTCGGCCCGGGCGCCGGTCCGCGTGGCGGCGAAATTGTAGCCGCGGGAACATTGGCGGAAGTGCTTGTGGCCACGAATTCGCCCACCGCCTCCTATCTGGCTGGTCGCTCGAAGATTACGGTGCCGCGTCATCGCAACGCTCCTCGTTCCCGCAACCAATCGGGCGAAGGCTGGCTCACGATTATTGGCGCAACGGAAAACAATCTTAAGAATGTGAATGCGTTCTTTCCGTTAGGTTGTCTCACCTGCGTGACCGGCGTTTCCGGAAGCGGAAAGTCGACCCTGGTCGACGACATCCTGCGGCGGGCGTTGTTTCGCCATTTCTACAATTCGAAGGAAACGCCCGGCGCGCACCGCGAAGTAGCGTGGAATCGAACAGATCGATAAGGCGATCGTGATTGATCAAAGCGCGATCGGGCGCACGCCGCGCTCGAATCCGGTCACTTACACCGGGGCGTTCACGCCGATCCGCGATCTCTTCAGCCACTTGCCAGCTTCACGGATTCGCGGCTACGCCGCGGGCCGCTTCAGCTTCAACGTCAAAGGCGGTCGCTGCGAGAATTGCCAGGGCGACGGTTTGATCAAGATCGAGATGCATTTTCTCGCCGATGCGTATGCGACCTGTGAGGTCTGCCAGGGCAAAGCGTTACAACCGCGAGACCCTCGAGATTACCTACAAGGGGAAAAACATCGCCGACGTGCTCGAGATGACGGTTGATGAAGCGGCGCGTTTTTTCCGCAATGTGCCGACGCGTTGCCGATAAATTGAGCGCGTTGCAGGATGTCGGGCTCGGTTATTTGCGACTCGGACAAGCCGGCACGACGCTCTCCGGCGGTGAAGCGCAACGGGTCAAGCTCGCGACCGAGTTGGCGAAAAAGGCAACCGGCCGCACCTTCTACATTCTCGATGAACCGACGACCGGTTTGCATTTTGCGGATATCGAGAAGCTGCTCCAGGTGCTGATGAAACTGCGCGACTCGGGCAACACCCTGGTGGTGATTGAGCACAACCTCGAGATGATTAAATGCGCCGATTGGGTGATCGACCTGGGGCCGGAAGGGGGAGAGGGCGGAGGACGAATCATCGCCGTGGGCACGCCGGAAGCGATTGTGCAGAGTGCCCGGAAGTCATACGGCCGCGCATTTGCGACCATTGTTAGGCAAATGAAGTCACGGCTTGTTCTCGCAACGGCGTTTTTTTCCTCCTCGGTCCAGCCTTGTTCGGGGTCGAAGATGCGCCGCTTGATTCGGCGGTGGCTCCGCTGGCGGCAGGCGTCCCACAAGTGGCGATCGATCGCCTGCAAAAGCTTCCTCACTCAGAATCTCGCGCCGGCGGAGCAGACGCTTGTGCGCCGCAAATTAATGGAGGCGTTGATCGCTGCCGGGCGGCCAAAGGAAGCGCTAAATGTTTTTGAGCAGGATTCCAGCCTAACGAATAACACAGAGGCAATTTTCTGGCGGGCTCAGGCGCTGGCTGCGCCTCGGCCTTTGGGCGGAAGCGGCGCCGGCTTATGACAAAAATCGCGGCGGACCTCGGCTCACCCCGCCGGGTGGAGCCACTTTCGGTCGCGCGGAAGCACTGCGTGCGCTCGGCCGCAAGGAGGAAGCGATGAAGGTGCTTTCCACGTTGGAAAGAGATCCGCGCTGGGGAACGCGCGCCCAGCTGATCACCGTGCAATTGCTAATTGATCGCGGCGACCTGGGCACGGCCGACGGATGTTGCGCGCAATCAAGCCGCAACGGGCAACGGAACGAAGCGAGCGTCGGTGCACTCTTCGGTCGCTTAAGCCTCAGCCAGGGCGATCCGGAGCGGGCGATCGACACGCTAACGTTCTCGTTAGGCGCCCGGAAGGTGTTTCCCATTCCCTGCTGGTGGCGACGCTCTTTGCGCTGGCCGACGCGCACACGCCGAAATCATACGCCGGAGAGCGGCGACGATCCGCTTGAGGAATTTATCGATCATCACCTAACGACGCAGCGCTGCCGGAAATCTTTGCGCGCCTGGATGAGCTTTACCGGCTGGAACGCAAACCCTCGACGAATGAGTTGCAGCGCTGGATGCGAGACCCGGCGCAGCCCCGGGCAGGCTTTGGCGCAATGGTATTTTGCTCGGAGCGAATTGCGTTCGGGAAAACAGGAGGAAGCAATCGCTTTGCTCAATCGGTTGCGGGATTTGGAGCTTCACGCTCCCGTCGTTGGGCGAAGCGATCGTGCAGCTGGCAGAACTGCAACTCGCGAAGCGAGACTGGCCGGCAGCGATTGCGGCGGCGGAAGCAGCCCGGAAACATAATCCCGCGGCCGCATTTCAGAGCCGGGTAGATTGGTTAGTCGCGGAAGCCAATTATCACGTGGGCGCGTTGGAGCAAGCTGCGCCCATTTTTGAACGCGTAGCGGCGCAACGACCGGAGCTGGCGGGCGACGCGCTCTTTAATGCCGCCCTGTGCTGGCTTCGACTCGACCGCAGCGACCAATTTGCGAACGACTTTCGACGGGTCGCGAATGATCCGAGTGCGCGAACGGTGCAGGGGAATTGCTACTCGAGGAAGGCGCCCTCCAGGCCGCACAAGGAAAACCGGAAGCGGTCGCGACCTTCCAAAAATTCATCCGTGATTTTCCGCAAAGTCCGCGAGTCTCGAAGCATGGGTGGCGTTGGCGGAGCTGGCGTTTCACCAACCCGAGGCCCAATCTCGAGGCCGCGCGCAAAGATTTGGCGTTGGCACGCCAGAACAATCCGACGGCGCGGCCGCGGAGCGCGCGGATTATTTGCAAAATTTGGCTGGCCGATGCGGCTTCCAGTGAAGAAGCGCCCGTGATTGAAGCGGCGACGAGTTTTCTGGATCGCCATCGGGATTCCGGATTCAGCGCCGATGTCCGCATGAAGCTCGCCGAGGCTTATTATCGCCGTGGAGATTTCGCCAACGCGCAAACGCAATTTGAGTTACTCGTGCAGGAGAAGCCCGACGCTCCGCTGGCGGAGAAGGCGCTCTTTTTGGGCGCGCGCCGCTATGTCAAGCATGGGAGCGGACTCTTTCGATCATGCGCTTTCATTGCTCGACCAGGCGGTGAAGTTGAATGGGGAATTGAAATGGGCGGCGCGGAACGAGGAAGCGGCAATCGAACGGCGCCTGGGAAAAATCGTGAAGCTCTGGCCTTGTATGACGAGGTCTTGAAGAATGACGCAAAGCCGGCAGAACGTCGTGAAGCCATCTGTGGAAAGGGCGATATCTATTACGAGTTAGGCGCGACCGACCCGCAGAATTACCGCGAGGCCATTACTCTCTACGAGCGCCTGGCGAATGATCCCGGGTGCCGGCACATTGGCGCAACCAGGCCGAATTCAAGAAAGGCAAAGCGCTTGAACAGGTGAATGACCAGCGCCGCTGCCCTAACGACTTACTACAGCGTTATTGAAGAAGGTGTGCGCCCGGAGTTGCAGCATGATTTCTTCTGGTTCTACAAAGCGGGATTCAATGCGGCGCATTTGCTCGAGGAGACTAACGACTGGAAATCCGGCGGTCGCGGTTTATCGAAAACTGGCGGCGGTGGGAGGGACTCGAAGTGATGAAGCCAAGGCGCGCCTGACCCAGCTTCGGCTCGAACATTTTCTCTGGGACGAATAGAACGAGCATGGCCGAAAATGTCTGAAAAATGTCCGGGGCAAGCTAAAGAATTGGCTTGCAAGGGGTAGGAGTGCGGGCGCAAGCTCTAATTATGAAAACAAGAAGCGGATGGAGCCATCTGCGCGGCTTGTTACTTTCTCCGCTCTCGGAGGGATCTTGTGCACCTCGGCCTACGCCGGCCCGACCATCTATCGGGATTCGGCAGCTCGTACGCCAACTGCATTGGACATGCCTGCGCAGAAAACGGTTAAGATATTCATAATGAGCTCGGCTTCAGCGATTCCGAAGCCGATTAGTTGGATAATCGGTGGAGTGATCACCACGGCCACGCCGATTCAAATTGTCGGTCGGGAGCAAACAGTTAGCCGCTAAGTCTAACAGAAGTTTGCTTTGGTAATGTGAGTGCCGTTCCGAGCGGCACTCAAAGGTTAGCTTTTTCTTCGCTCAACCACGGCATTAACGCCCGCAAGCGTTTGCCGACTTTCTCAATCGGTGCTTTCTCTCCCTCGACCAAAAGCTGCCGATAACGCTTCTTCCCGGTGCGCGTTTCGCGTTGCCATTCCCGAGCAAACTTTCCAGTTTGAATCTCGCGCAAGGCAGCTTTCATATTTCGCTTAACTCTCGAATCGACAATCTTCGGCCCGACCCTGAGGTCGCCCCACTTGGCCGTCTCGGAAATTCGATTTCGCATCCCGCTAATTCCGGCTCGGTGCATCAGATCGACGAGAAATTTCAACTCGTGCAGGCATTCGAAATACGCCGTCTCAGGCTGGTAACCGGCTTCAACCAAGGTTTCGAAACCGGCTCGGACCAAGCATTGATACCTCCGCAAGAAACCGCTTGTTCGGCTAACAGGTCCGCCTCCGTTTCTTCGCGAAAGGTCGTTTCGAATACGCCAGCACGGGCGCCGCCAATGGCCTTCGCGATATGCAAACGCAAGCTTGCGTGCATGTCCGGTCGCATCCTGGTGAACGGCGATCGCGCACGGCACACCTTTGCCCTCGAGAAACTGAGTTCGCACCATCGGTCCCAGCCCCTTGGGCGCGACCATGATGACGTCGACATCTTTTGGCGGAAAAATCGTTTGGTAGTAGACCGCAAAACCGTGGGCGAACAGCAGCGCCTGTTTGGGCCGCAGCTGCCGCGCGATCTCTCGCTTGTAAATCGCCGCCATCCTGGTGTCGGGCAACGCCAGAAAAATCAGATCGGCCTGGCTTACCGCCACCGGCGTCGTCGTTAGGCGAAACCCGTCGCGGCGAGCAATCGCTCGGGATTTGCTTTTCGAGAGGCAGCCCAATTGAGACAGTGATTCCGCTGTCACGCAGATTAAGCGCCTGCGCTCGACCACTGTGCCCCATAACCGAGAACCGCGCAACATTTACCAATTAGCGGGTCGAGCTTGATCTCCCGTCGGTGAAAATTTTCGCTGGCATAAGGCGCGGCGGACGCGCCGATCGTGCCGGGGAACTGTGACGTGTCAACCTTGCAGGTCGCGCGCGCGCCTAGTTTGCAACTGCCTGCGGCTGGCGCCCGAGTGCCTTCAGGCGGGCAACCTGCGCCGAGGCAAGCTTGGCCTCCGCGCTCAGCCCCATTTGCTCGAGGATATTGGAGAGCAAAAGATATTGACTTGGTGCAATCCGGCTGCCGCGCGACCGCCTTTTCTGCGCTCCGTAAGCCTCATCGAGACGATGTTGTCGGAGGCGCACCATCGCGATCCAGATTCAGCCCTTCGACCTCATGCACGTCCAACCGGCTGGCGGTCCGCAAAGCGTTCACCGCAGCTTCAGCATTTCCCGCTTCCGCATAGAGGCGGCCGATTGCGAGGTTGAGATTCATAATGCCACCAGTGAGTGCGGGTAAAGTCAGAGACGAGGTTAAAGGCCGCGGCTGGTCCTTCTGTCTGGCGCAGGATTTCTGACTCCAGACTAACGACTTCCCAGATATCGGGGTAATCCGCGCGCGTCTTGTCCGAGTAACTTAATCGCGTCTTTGGTATCGCCCTCTTTGCCGTTGCATGCCGGCAAGATTAACCGCCGAGAGCCAGGTACGGGGATAGTCCTGCTCGATCCTCCGGTGCGGCTGCCGCCGCGCTCGCAAACAACGCCTCCGCGCCTCTTTCTTTCGTCCCTGATGGAAAGGAGCATTGGCCAGGTTCGCTTCCGCGATCGGGTGCTTGAGGACACTGAGGCAGGATCTCACGAAAGATTTTTTCTGCACCGCACATGGTCACCCCGCTGGGCGTAGAGCTGGCCGAGATTCAAGCGCACGCGAGCGCTATCGCCTCCCGCCGCGATTGTGCGGATATAGAAATGTTCCGGTGTCGTCCAGTCACGGCTTCTTTCCGCGCTCCGCACACCAGGGCAAGCACCGCCAGACTGGTAGCCCCGACCAGGACCGGGCAGATCCGTAGCGGAAGATCAGGACTAATCCGGCCGCGAAGAAGAGCCAACGCTCGGCAGATAAAGCCAGTGTTCTGCGACCGTGGCGTTGAGATCAAAAAGATTCGAGATCGGGAGAAAACTAACGAGAAACCAAACGGCCCCGAAGATTCGCATCCTGTTACCGGGCCCAGTCAATCAGCATCCCAGGACGAGCCCAATCGCGAGCGCCAATCCGAGGACTGAGAGATATTCACTACCAATGGCTTCCTCCAGCCGGAATGAGTCTCATAGGTCTGTGGATTCGTTACCGTTCGTTCCATGTGCAGGTTCATGGAACGATCATTAACCGTCCATAATCGCCGAGTGCACGCAGCATTAGCACGCTGCGAACTGGGTACTCCAACCGCCCTCATTAACTGCACTTTGGCGGCCCTCCGGAAGAGCGCGCAGGCCGCCACAGTTGCAAATAGAGTCAGGCAAATAAGGAGGACGGTTATTCTGCCGGGCTTGTTCGCTCTTCGGTCAAAACCGAGATGAAAGAGAGTGAAAATGAGCAGCCAAAGAATGCCGGTTTCCCAGGAGCAAAGGGCCAGCAATCCGACGAGCAGCGCCAGGGCCAGGCGCAGACGCGACTTACTGGGTGCTTGAATTTGTTTGCGCGAAAGAAGAGTAACCAGCCGGCCGCGGCAAAGAGAGAACGCAAGGCTGTCCGCGCGACCCGAGATATAGTCAATCGCCGCGCTGTGAACCGGATGCACAACCCAAAGAAGCGCGCTCAGAAAGGCCGTGTTTTCCAAAGTTACCGGCTTCACGCGTGGCAGATTGAGAGCGCTGGAAGAGACAACGCAGAAGGAAGAAGAAGTAGGACTCCGCTGCCCGCGTGAAGGAGGACATTGGTAAGATGAAAACCGTAGGGTTATCATTCCAGAAGAAGTAATCGACCATCATCGACAAATTCTGCACCGGGCGATAATGGCCGGGTAGGAGTCGAGAAAGAGATGATGGCGAAAGGTCCTCGAGAGCCAAAAGCGGACTCTTTATGAAAGGATTCGCCTGGGCCAAATAACTGTCGTCCCAGATCATTTCCCCGCTCAACGCCGGAAGATGCGTAACTACTGCAAAGCAGATCAGGATGGCGGCCCGAAACCAGTCGCGCTTGAAGAGGGAAGAAATCCGCCTGGCGAGACCGGAGTCTGTCTGTATGATCGACCGTCGTTTCCTGCACCGAGTCGGTCATGGATATGGGGTCGATGTTTAGGCGATCAGGTCTATCCAGCAGCAGCGAGGTGCTGACTCATTACCTGCCACCGATTTGCCGGATGGCAGGCGTATGAATCAACTGACTCTTAGTAGTGACCCGTAAGGCGAGAAGAAGGCCGTGCCGGCAACGTCCGACAAAGTGTTCCAGGCCGCAGATGGAACCTTCGGCAGGTTATCCACCGTCTGCGCACCATAGTCATTGCCGTAGAGGTCTTTGCCGGTGTTGTAGAGCGAGGTGCCGCTCTTCATGTAAGCGGTCCAATCCGGCGTGCCACAAGTGGCTCCGCTAACTTTGTTGTTCTCGATCGCATACTGGTCGACCGCGGAGTCGATCAAACGCAAATCGTTAATAACCCGGCTGGCCTGAGAGCGCTTCCGGGCCCGAAGGAAACCGGGAACCGCAATTGCTGCCAGCAACGCGATGATCGCCACGACGATCATGATTTCAACGAGGGTAAAGCCCCGCGCTTCTTGCTGAATTGGTTGAGCATGTTCTGTCTTGCTTTCTATTATTTGGTTTTGATTGCGTCCGCTGTTCCAACGCGGATTGGGGATATTTAGAGCAGTCATGATGCCAACCCCTCACTTTGTTTGTCCCCAGGGCCTCGTTCGCGGAGGCTTTTACTGGGGAAATACCTCGCATCGCGCTGTTTTGGGCGATTCAACGGCCCCGTTAAACGCGACCTCGCGAGCAGATAGGTTGGGCAATCGAAGGAAAAAGCGCCGGGTGGCGCATTTCTTGCAGCAAGCAGGCAGCTAACGCCCTGGCCCCAAGCTGCTGCGATGTTACCCAAGCTCGTCTCGTTAGCGCGTTCCCCAACCCTCCCTGTCGCCTGGGGTCTCTTTCTCGTCGTCCTCGCGGTGCGGCTCTTTTGCCTGTTTCAGCTGGCCGACAGCCAGTTCCTTATTCCGCAGGGTGGCGACATGCTCTTCTACAACGACTGGGCGCTCCGGATCCTCCACGGCCAATGGACGGATCACACCGCTTTTTATGGTCTGCCGCTTTATGCCTATCTCCTCGCCGGGATTTACAAGGTTTTTGGATTCAGCCCTTTTATTCCTGGTCTTATCCAGTCAATCCTGGAAGGCGGGACAGCGGTCATCATCTATCGACTGGCTCTCCTGGTTTTGGTTGCGAGACCTCTCCTTCATCTCCGGCAACGACGACGGCGAGCCCCGGCGATAGCGCGAAGATGATTGGCGTCCTCGCCGCAATCGGTTGGGCCTTTTTCCAACCGGCCGAGAGCTATTCGATCATTCTCATGCCGACCACCTGGTTGGTCTTTGTCTTTTGGTATCTAGTTTGGAGTGTTGTCAGATACCGCGAGCTGCCCTCGTTAGGCAGGTTGCTCTCTTATGGGCTTGTCGTCGGCATCACCGCGATGGGAATCGCAACGATTCTTTTGCTCATTCCACTCCTCTTACTTGCGATCCTGTTGCGCTGGAAAAGCACAACCTCGTGGCGCGCCCTGGGAATGGCGGTGCTGCTGGGCGGAGTGTTGCTGGGAGCTTCACCGGCCTGGATCCATAACTACTTCGTCGCTCATGATCGAGTGTTTCTCTCCGCTCATAGTGGAGTAAATTTTTGGATAGGAAACAACCCAGTCGCGACTGGCTATCCAAAATTTCCTCCGGGCCTGCACGCTGGCCAGGAAGCAATGCTCAAGGATTCGATCACGACCGCGGAGAAGGCCGCGGGGCGTTCGCTCAAGCGTTCGGAAGTATCAGCTTACTGGGCGCAACAAGGGACGCGGCTGGATCGCGAGTCATCCACTCGACTGGCTCAAGTTAGTCGGAGTAAAGATCAGGAACTTCTGGAACGCCTATCAGTATGACGACCTGAGTATCATCACCGCTTTTGGCGAGGAGGGGATGATAGTTCCAGGGCTTGGTTTTGGCTTGATCGCCGCGCTCGCGATTCCGGGAATGTTGCTTGCGCTTCGGAGATATCCTTCGAGCGCGTGGGTTGTGGCCGCAATCCTTCTTCACATGACCTCGTTGCTGACCGTCTTTGTGACCGAACGCTATCGCCTCGCCGCGGTTCCAGGACTTCTCCTTTTTGCTGCTTTTGGTCTTTGGAATCTGTGGCGTGTGTTAGTAGATGCTGACTATCAAAGAGCGGGCGTCTTTGCTGGTTGTCTTGCCTGTGGCGTGATCTTTGTTTCCTGGCCGCAATCGGACGAGACGCTCTGGTCGCTTGATTCTTATAACTCCGGTTTGCAAGCGCTCGCGGCCGGGCGGGTTGCCGTAGCGAAGCAGAAACTGGATCTCGCATATGCCTATTCGCCGGCAAACGCGGAATTGAATTTTGCGGAAGGCAACTTGCATTTGGCGCTGGGGGACAGGGCCCTCGCCAGGTCTTACTACCTTTCGGCGCTGGTAGCTGATCAGCAACATGCAGGGGCTTTCAACTAATCTTGGCCTGATTGCGCTGACCGATCACGATCCGGCGTTGGCGGCAAAGTGCTTCCGCCACGCCATCCAAATCATTCCTAACGACGCTAAGTTACATTACCTGCTTGCCCAGGCGGACTTTGCCAGCGGGCAGATGAAGGAGGCGAAGACTCAAATTGACGCCGCGCTCGAATTGCTTCCCGACCGACCCGAATTCAAGCTCCTGCGGGCGCAAATTCCTTCCGACCAGGATTAAAGATACGACAATGATCGCTTCGCAACTAACGACAACGCTGGAAACAGATCCGGTTTCACCTCAACCGGCAGATCCAGGACAATAGTGGGAGCGGCCTTGGCGCCGCGCGCCTAACCGGGTCAGTGAAGGAACAAATCGCGACCAAAGAAGGCGCTTATATTCTGGCGGCGGCAGCTATCGCCTTAATTGCGAAGTTAGTGATTGCCTGGAACACGTTTGGAACAAATGACGTCCTGACCTTTTATCTCTTCAGGAGAACGATTTCTGAAGAGGGACTCGGGCGATGTATCGGACCACGATCCTGTTTAACCATCCTCCTCTGACAGCTTATTATCTGCAGTGGATCTATGAGCTTCAGCGCTTCCCGGCTTTGGAAAGCCTGGGAATAACCTTCCCCTTTCTACTTCGGTTACCCGGTATTCTGGCCGACTTTGTTGTCGTGGCCGTGTTAGTTGACCTGGGACGGCGCGCCCCCGGATTTCAGGCTCCAACATGGGCCATGGTGCTCTTCGCCCTCAGTCCCGGTCTCGTTGATGGTTTCCGGCTACCATGGGAATACCGACCCGGTGATGGTGATGTTTCTGGTTCTGGCGGCTTATTGTTGTGTCCGGGACGAGGCAATTCTTTCCGGGATTTTCTTTGCCCTGAGTGTGCAGGTGAAGATCATTCCTTTGTTGCTTTTTCCGTTCCTTTTCTTTTCTGGGTGAATCGGCGGTTGTTTCTCCGGTTCGCGCTTCCGGCCGCGACTGTCTCATTGGTTCTTTGGTTTCAGCCGCTCTTTCAATTTCCGGCGATCTTTATCAAGAATGTTCTGTCCTATAGTAGTTTCTGGGGAATTTGGGGGATTAGTTACCTTATTCGACTTACCGGGTTGAAGCAGTTTGCCGAGGTCAGCTTCTTTGATCTCAGCCCGGCGCAAAACCTGATGATTAACATCTGCAAGGTCATGATTATCCCTGATTGTCCTCTGTCTGGCCTGGCGGCAGCGAAAACAAGCCAGTCGCGCACTCTGGAATACAATTGCCTTTGCCTGGTTAGTCTTCTTTGTTCTCGCCCCGGGATCTGCACCCAATATCTGATCTGGTTGGCGCCGTTTGTTCTCCTTCTTTCACCGTCCTTTACGTCTGGTTAACCGCCAGCAGTTCGATCTTCGCGTTTGTCTTTTACGACACGATATCTCGCGGGCTACCGTGGTTTCGTGGCATCTCAACCAATGCAATCAACAAACATTGGGTCCCGTGGTCGATCCTGCCCTGGATCGTTCTGATTGTCGGTTGCTGCTTGCTCTGGCGACGGGCCTTTGAAGTGGTCCCGATCCAGACAGACTTAGTCTCGGAAAACGACGGCGCCGCTCAATGACGGGTCGCGCCAGCCGCCTGATTCGGGCCAATCGCTGGTTTTCATAGGAGTTGACCGGGTCATCGACCTTGATCTTGATCGCTTCGACCGTGCTCGAATGTGACTGGACGAAGTAGGCCGCTTCCATACCGAAAGCCGTCATAAATGGTCCGCCTCGCCATCCAGTCTGCGTCTGTTTGCCCGGCTCTAAATGTGGCGCTGGGCGTGGCGGTAATGAAAATGGCAGATAGCCTACAACCCAAACGCTATGCCCGCTTCGCAAAGTCGCTTCTATTTTCTTTATCACGGGCCGAAGAGGTTGGTTGCGTTCCATTTGTTCCTTAAATAGGTCGTGTCGCTGAATCTGAAAGTCGCCTAGCGGTGGCAAAAGTCGACCACGCGGTCTTACCCGAGTAATAACGATTGAAAGTGACCCCGGAGAACCAGGGATGTACCAGGATAAAGTCGTCCTTGGCTGCGACTGATTCAGGTATTTCGCAATCAAATCCCCGTTCGTCATGCGAGTGCGAGCGGATTCAGCAACGTCGGGAGCCAGAAAAGCGACGGCGAGGATGGCGAATCCGAGACGAAGGGCCGAGCTCCAGTGATCGCGCAAGGCGCGGCTAAGAAGCGCGTCGATAGCGACGGCTGCAATCGCCATCCACACCGAGGTAATACCATGTCTCGGTTTGGAAATGAAGGATCTTGAGGAAGAGATAGTAACTCAAGGTGGTGGCGGTAAAAGTGGCGAAGAGAAATAAGCCCAAGTCTCGATTCTTATCGTTGGGCGAGCTGCGGCTCCCAATGAGCAAGTAACCACCCGCAGCGATTGCCGCGAGGCCAAAGATCACCCACAGCCAGGTGGCGAATTCGTTGGGTGAACCGAGCGCTTGATGCAGAACTTCGGCCATCCGCGAAAGGCCAATCGGCGCCTCGGCGACGACGTTCCATTCCCTTGCCCGTGTAATTAGTCCCCAGTAAGGAAGCAGAGAAAGCGCGGCCGGGATGCCGGTTGCAACAATGAGCCCGGATACTTGAAATCGCGGCGCCGCAGAGTGACGACGATTCCGCCGAAGCAAATCGAACCGACCACAAAGGCGTTCTGGTAGAAGATTGAACTCCCACAACCGCAACCAGGTTTGCCAGCAAATAGACGGTCCACGAGCGGCGTTGACTTAGCCTCAAACTAACCCGAGAAAAAGCAGATCGAAAAGAATACCCGGGCCGTAAGCACGCAGGGAATCACCCCAGCGGATGGTAATTGGACTTAAGGCGAAAAGGAGCAGGAAATCCGTCGGCACGGACCCTGAAAATTGACGAGCGTTCCACCACAGGGCGGCGACGACCGCGAGACCGATGACCAGTCCGAGCAGGCGAAAGTCGAAGTCACTCTCAAAACCCAAACTCACCCAGCCACGCAGGAGAATCGAAAACAGGATCGAGGAAAGAATCAAAGCCAAGATTCGACCAGACTTGGGAAAGGTCGGGCTTCAATCCTAACTGAACGGCGCTGGCCTCATCTCGCCAGAGCGCGCCGCCATGGAAAAGATGGAGAAGATGAATCGCGACGACTACGACCGTGAGGAGTAAGCCGAGAACGACTTCGATCCGAAGAAGTGAAACGGCTTTAGCACTGGACCAACTGCGGAACATACCTTGATGAGTTTAGTACAGATGGCTCAGACTTTTTGCACCACCGCCAGAAGGCCGACGCCGGCGGGAAACCGCAGCCACGTCTGGCAGGCCGGGATGCGCATGAGCGCGCGCAGGAGAACATCTCAAATGGCGCCGGGGGAATTTGATCTTCGAGCCTGAGCGCGCTCTGCCGAACTTTTTGGATGGTTCGTGCCAACCAAATCGCTGGGAGTGCGAAGACATTAATGTAATTCAAGTGAGTTAGCCGTAACTGAGGATGGGAAAGAGTGGCCTTTAAGGATTTGCGGTTGTAGCGACGAAAGTGTTGCAACGCGACATCCCAATCACTCCATAACTGGCTAAGTGCCGGGACCGTGATTACGGCAACTCCATTACCCTTTAAGATACGGGCAATCTCCGCGACGGCGATGGAGTCATCGCCAATGTGTTCCAGAACATCCAGCGCGGTGACAAAATCGGCGGACTGATCGGGCAAGGGGAGGTTAGTGCAGCTTCCGGAACGAACGCGCTCTGCACCCAGTTGCTTTGGGCGATTTCCAATGACTCCCGCATGATCATCGATTGCGAGCACGTTGCAGAAGGAAGACATCTCCTCAGCGAAACGTCCGGTGCCGGCGCCACAATCGACCAATAGGCTGTCGGGCTTGACGGGCCCGCACCGATCCAGCCAGTAACGCGCAATCTCACGTTTTGCCTGATAAAACCAACCTGACGATCCTCAACCCGGCTGAGACTGAGATACTCTTCGGGATTCACGGTGTCGAGGATGAGCGGATCTGGTCGACAAGATAAAGTGGGCGGCGTTTCACCTCGCGATAAATGCGCGCGAGATACTCTCAATGATTCCCAGACAAACCAATTGGATACCGCCGAGGCAAAGCATCGCGACTGCAATGGTGGTGAACCCTGAACCATGAGAGCCGGGAAAAATCCGGCGAACTGAGCCAGCTTGATCGCAGGCAGAATGCCCGCGTAGGCGAACCCGGCCAGGGAAATGAGAGTGCCTAGCACGGAGATCAGCTTGAGTGGCAACTCGCTAAAGTTAGCAATCCCATCCCAGGCATAACTGAGCAGGCGGCGGTATGACTGTTTTGGTGCGCTGGCACCGCGCGCTTCGCGGTCAGTACCAGACAGTATCTTTTTGATAACCGATCCAGCTTCGTTGGGCTGGAAGAAAAAGATTTAACTCCGGCATCTGCCGCAAGTGGTCGGCGACGGTTCGGTCCATCAGACCAAACGTCCCGCTGTTCTTCGGCATGACTCCGCCGTTGAGATAGAAAAAGTTTCGTGAAAGACACGGAAAGAAGTCCGCGCAAACCCTTTCGGGGCGACCCGACGACAGCCTGTCGACTCTTGCGCCCTTGCGCCAGCGCGCCACGAGTTCCGGAATCAACTCCGGCGGATCTTGCAAATCGCCGTCGAGAAAGACCACCGCATCGCCAATGGCGTGGTCAAGCCCGGCGCGATAGGCAGCCTGTTGGCCGGAAGTTGCGCGCGAGCCGACCAGCTTCCAGTGCGAAAATTGAGTGATCTGGCGGGTCAGCCGCCCAACGGTTTCATCGGAGCTACCATCGTCGACGAAAACAAATTCCCAGTTGGTGAGTGTAATCCTGCGGCAGCCGCAGTAAGCGCTGGATCAGGGAGATCGATTCCGTCTTCCTCGTTCCAGAGCGGGATGATGACCGAGACCAACGCTGGCCTGGTCGCATTGAAACCCGGGGACGAATCGAAAACGTGGATGCTCGGTCGGAACGCGACGAAAATTATGCGGCAATGGGACAGCGCGGAGGTCGCGGGCAAAAGGCGACTCTTCCACCAAATCGTCAGAAACCTTGAGGGAGACGACTTCGGACATCGCTTTGTTTAGGAGCGAGAAACATGCCGCCAGGCTCAACAACTTGCTATGGGAGATTGAGCCTTCCAACCCAATCCCATGAGTGCCAACCCCTTTGCGATCGATCGGGTCGAAATCCCTTGCCGAAATCGACCCCCGCATCCTCGCCAAACTGCCACTACCAGGAGTTTCCGGGACTATCTCGTTTTTTCTGCCCTGATCCTCGTTCTGACCGGCGGAATTTTCCTGCGGGTACCCTGTCGTCGGCTTTCAAAGGCGTGGGTTTCGATGAGGGGTTGTATCGAGCTTAGTGTCAATGCCCTGATCAAGGGCGGGCTGACGGCTTACCCCGACATCGTCGATCGTTACATCGAGGTCCAGCGAACACTCGTCGGTTCCATCCTGCCGCCGCTGCGCTTTCTTTTACATCTGTCGCTTATCTTTGGCACCTCGCATTCGGAGCGGAAGCGCTCAGGTCGCTGCGCACCAGGTTGCCTCGTGTTTTAGTATCCTGACTTTTCTCCTCGCCACTGCGTTTGCCTGGAGGCTTAAAGGCCGCGCTGCTCTGGGATTGCCGCCTGGATGGCTTGGCGCCGACTCAGTTACATGTCGCCCAGCATGCTCTCGTCGACGGCTTCTTCACTTTTTGGGCGCTGCTTGCCCTCTGGTTTATGTGGGAGAACCCTGCAATCCCCGCGGACTTGGCAGTTACAGATTGGCTATCTCTTTGGTTTGAGCCTGCTGGTCCTTACGAAGGAGGAAACTCATTCTTTGTCTGAGCGCGCTGGTGGTTTTGATCGTGGCAAATCGCTGGCTGGCCTTTGGCAACGTCAGCCGTGAATTAGTCTTGGCGACATTCATCGGTCCGTTGCTCGGGGTTGTCACTTTGGTCTTTCTCTCTGGCGGAATCACGACGCTAATCACGAGTTACCAGCTTTCGGTGAGCAAGAATTTCCAGCTGCCTTATGCCATTCTCACCGGTGACGGCCCCTGGCATCGGGTACTGGTCGACCTTCTACTTGTGAGTCCGGTGGTATTGCTGCTCGCGATCGGCGCCATCTTCCGTCTCGATCGCGGGCGAAACCGGAGCTATTCATGGCCATCTTTATCGGCGTGAGTTACCTGATCATGTGTAATCTCAAATACGGAATGAACCTCCGTTACGCCAATATGTGGGACATGCCTCTGCGCGTCCTCGCCCTCAGCCAACTCCTCGCTCTGCTACGCTCGGCAGGACCGTGGCGGAAGCACGTAATCGCAATCGCGGTGGCAGCCATTTGTGCCTTTGAGTTACGAGAGTATGTGGTTCTCTTTGTCCAGTATCCGCTTTATGAACTCGTCACGGAGGGTTTGCTCCGGGCTCTGCACATCCTGAAAATGCCCTAACGAGAAAAGGTTAGGCGGCGTGAGTCATGACTTCGGCGCGTGATCTGCGCTGCTGGAAATTGTCTCCTTCAAGAGTTCGGAAGGATGAGGGAGGGCGCGGGCTCGAAGGCAGATCTGGTAGGAAAAGAGACTTTCCAGAGTTTGATCAGCGACCGATTCAGCGTGAGCAGAGCGGCTCCAGCCGTTATCACCGATTGCAGCGGATAAGGCGCGGGCAGCGCCACGGACTTCGAGGATTTCGTACCCAGCCTGCTCGAGCAGGGCGCGAGAGAGATCGAAATGTGAAAAAGCCTGCGATGACCAAGACCAAGGATGCCTTTGCGGCTGTAGTTGAACTGGCCGAGAGCCAGCATTGTGCGGGTAATGAAGAACGCGACGTTTGCCGCGGTAACGATGACTTCCGGCTGGCGACCAGCGGTGCGCTGTCTTAGCTCATCCATGAACGTTTCCGGTCGTGCAAATGTTCGACCAAGTCCATGAGCAAGAAATCTGATCACCGTAGCATCGAAGGTCGGGAGGCAACTGGAGATTGGCGGCGAGCGAAACCGGCGCCGAATCGCTGGCGGTGCGTATCGCGCCAGAAATCAATCGCAGTCACTTGGCAAGCCGCGCTCGCCAATTCTTCGGCAACATTCTGCGTGACCGATCCCGAGTTGCAGAATCTGGCTTTGAACAGAGCAGGATTCGATTGCAAAAGTTTGGGAAGAAGGAAACGCCAGTTTATCGCTGTGCGCGGCTAAGTTCCGGATTAACATCAAACTTACGGTCGTAAAAGAGATGCGATCCCGCAAAGGCGCGCCTTGATCGTCGAGCGACATGATGTCGCAGGCATACTTCATCCCGTTTACGTGGCAGATCTCGTCGCCATAAACGGTTGGAATCGGCAGTTCGACGATCCGCAGTCTCTTGAGCGCGAACTGAACGATGATCTCGGTGTCGAAATGAAAGTCGCGTGGTGTTCTTCTCGAAGGGGACCTGCGCGAGGTGCCTTGGTCGAATAGAGCCGATAGCCAGAATGAAACTCGGAGAGTCGCGTGCCGAGCATCCGGTTCTGGAAACGCGGTCAGGATCTGGTTGCCTAACCATTTGTAGAGCGGCATTCCGCCGGCGCGAGCGGCGCGTTTGTCGATCATTCGCGAGCCGAAGACCGCGTCTGCGTCGCTCGCGAGCAGCGGCGCGAGCAGGGCAGGCAGCTTTTCCGGGCGCGTACTGTGCCGTCGCCGTGGACGAGCGCGACGATGTCGAAGCCGTTATCGATCGCGTAACGATAGCCGAGTTTCTGGTTGCCGCCGTAGCCTTGGTTTTCCGGGGTGCGCAGGACGGTGATCTTGAAGGCAGAATGCGCTGGCTTGATAGCGCAGGCCGTTGCGAAAAGTCTGATCTCGCGAAGAGTCGTCGATGATCAGCACCTCGACGCTTCGGCTGGTGGAGCGAGGCCGGGATCCGGCTGAGCACCTTCTCGATCGTCGTCTCGGCGTTGTAGGCGACGATGAAGATCAGGACGCGCTTGCCACGCAGGTCCAGCGATGGCAACGGGCTCATGCCCCGTTTTGAAGCTAAAAGCGGGCCAGTCGCTCCGAGGGCACTTACGCGCCGTTTCGGCTCGCCGGCGCTGGTCTTCGCCAGGGCACGGCATCGGCTGTGTGCAGAAGCGCCCGATCGTCGTTGTCGCCAAGGCCGCGCAGGAACTGCCGCGACTTTGCGCAACGAGCGCCGGACGAAGAGATCTGCCGCGAAATGATCGGTCGCGTCGCGGCCGTTGCTGGCCACGGCGTTGACAATTCCGAATCCCAGCGGCTCAGGACGCAGGTGGTGGCGAACAATTCCATCGCCGCATTCGCGATGCGCTCTGGCACAAGCTGCATTTCCATGACCGGTTCGCGATAACGCGATCAGCGCCTTGTCGACCGCGAAGTTGAAACGCCAGACCAGACCGCGCGAGCTGGCCGGCGTAGGATTTCGAGCCGATCGTTGCGCACCGGCACCTCCGGCACTTTGACCGCGGCGCTGAGCCGCTTCAGGCCGGCGCCCCAGGCTTTCGCCCGATCCGGCCGCCACGGTTTGAGCATGGTGTCGTAGATTTCCTTGAACTCCATGCCCGGCCCGCGCATTCCGACGAGCGCGATGAAGGAGGTGAGCACTTCGTTGCTGCCTTCGCCGATCTGGTTGATCCGCGCGTCGCGCAACATTCGGCCTAACGGAGAGTCATCGAAATAGGCGGAGCCGCCATGGATCTGGAAGCAGTCGTTGACCGCATCCCACAAACCGCTCGGTCGTGAAAACTTTGAGCATCGCCGTCTCGAGCATGTAATCCTCGAGGCCGCGATCGATGAGCGACGCAGTCACCTGAGTCATCGCTTCCATCGCGTAGACGTCGGCCGCCATGCGCGCGATTTTCTTCTTTACCAGGTCGAAATTGCCCAGCGTTTTGTTGAACTGTTTGCGCGTGTTGGCGTGCTCGATCGCCAGGCGCAGGCAGGTCTTGGCCGCGCCGGTGCAGCAGAGCGCCGAAAGTGGTGCGGCCGAAATCAAGCACGGTGAGCGCGACGCGCGGAGGCCTTTGCCTAACGGGCCGAGAATATTTTCTCTTCGGCACCCGCACGTTGTTAAGCCGAAAACGGCCCGTGGCGGTGCCACGAATCCCGAGCTTCGGCATGCGCGCCTCGATCATTTCGAAGCCCTCCATGTCGGGCGTGACGAGAAACGCGGTGATCGCGTCCTGCCTGTCCTTGCCCGGAACCGGGCGTGCGCGCCATCACCGTCAGCACCTGCGCGATCGCAGGCGTTGGTGATGTAACGCTTTTCGCCATTGAGGATGAAATGCGAGCCGTCTTCGCTCGGTGTGCGCCTGCATCTGCACATTGGCCGCGTCGGAGCCGGCTCTCGCGCTTCGGTCAGGGCGAAGGCGGCGAGCTGCTCGCCGTTCATCAGGCGCGGCAGCCATTTTTCCTTCTGCTCTTTCGTTC
>ERZ1370068.2429-contig-1582_pt1 | contig 33282 bp, 34 predicted proteins | sample MGYA00561227_ERZ1370068 | MGnify/ENA primary metagenome ERZ1370068 (study PRJEB38410, sample SAMEA6850437) | metagenome | study: Metagenomic assessment of the ecological functions of the soil: analysis of the soil microbiota associated with the...
CCGTTGACGTATTGTTGTTGCAGGCGGCGTATCGCCGCGCGGCGATCGCGTTCGCGCTATCCGCCGTGGACGGCGACGCCGGCGCCCTGCGCGTCGTGCTCGACGATGTCGTCCGGCGACGTCCACGCACGCCTCGCCGGCAAAAAAGAGCATCTATCTGTACTGCAACGCGGGCTCAACTGCGCAATTCACCGTCGCTGTCGCCGCCTATCTGCACGGCGCACCATGGATGAGCCTGGACGACGCCTGTGCCGCTGTGGAAGTCTCGACGCGCCCGTGTTCCGGCACGATGCGCGGCCCTGCGCGCGCAATTGATGAAGCCTGAACTACGGATTACGCGGATCCGCGCAATCAGTGGTCGAAGAGCGTTCAGGGCGCCAGCGGGCCGGCGATCGGGCACGTGGATGCGGAACGGTCGCGCCGCGGCCGGGCGCGCTGCTGACCTCGATCTCGGCGCCGAGCACGGCCGCCAGCCGCTTGACGATGTAGAGGCCGAGGCCGACGCCGCCACGGCGCCACTCGCCGTCGGGCGCCTGGCGGAACATCTCGAAGATCTCGGACAGGTGCTCGGCTTTGATGCCGACGCCGGAGTCCTGCACGACGAAGGTCAGCTTGCTGCCGGTCGGGACGCGCCGACACCGAGACGGTCACCATGCCGTGATGGGTGAACTTGAGCGCGTTGTGGATCAGGTTGCGCAGGAGGATCTGCAGCTTGCTGGGATCGGTGCGGATCGGCGGCAGGCCGGGCTCGACGCGCCAGTTGAGCTCGACCGCGGCTTCGCGCCACGCCGGCGGGATCTGCACCTGCGAGCTGCTCGACGAGCTAGCGCGACCGAGATGTCGCGCAGATCGACGGTCATCAGACCGCGCTCGAGCCGGCTCATGTCGAGCGTCGCCTGGATCAGCTCGAGCAGCTGCAGCGCCTGCTGGCGCACGGTGCTCAGCGTCTCGCGTGATCCGTCGGCCAGGTCGCCGAACGCGCCCTCGAGCTGGAGATCGGTGTAGCCGATGATGACGTTCAGCGGCGTGCGCAGCTCGTGCGACATCGTCGCCATGAACTCTTCCTTGAGTTGGTTGGCGGACTGCAGATCGGCGATCAGGTTGGCGTAGTCGAGCGCCGCGGCGGCGTGCACGCGCGATGCCGGCCAGGATGCGCGCAGTCGCGCGGCGTGAACGGCGGCTGGCGGTCGTCGCGCGCGCCGCGAACAGCAGGCCGTGCAGCTGGTCGCCGCGCTGCAGGCGGACGCCGAGCAGGCTGGTCGCCTTCCAGCGCTGCAGGAGGCCGCGCAGCATCGGCTCGCGCACGCTGCCGGCGGCGAGCTGCGACGACCTCGCCGGACGCCGGCTGGCCGAGCGTCGGCAGCGTGTCGGGCCGCACCTCGACCTGGCGCAGCTCGGCTGCCGCGCAGCGCGTGCGGACCGTGGATCGCGCCGACGCGAAGGTTTCGCTGGCATCGTCCCAGAGCAGCAGGACGGTGCCGACGGCGCGCAGCTGGCGAACCGGTGCCGCGCGACGATCTGGTCGGCGATCGCGCCGGGATCGAGGCCGATGCTGATGCCGTTGGCCACTTCGAGCACGGCGGTCGCGACCTCCGTGGTCTCCTTGATCGCGCTGTTCTCGGCCTCCAGCCGCTACGCTCGACTCAGCGCGGCCGCTTCCGCTCGGTGCGCTCCTCGCGCCTGGCGCGATGCGGCGAGCGGTGCACGATCATCAGCACCAGCCGCTCCCGCCGCGGCGCCACACCTGGCCAGCATGGCCGGCGCGCGCCGAGGCCGACCACGGCCGGCGTCGCCGTGCGCCACGCAACCCGCCGCTGGCCACGGCCAGCGCCGCCAGCGGCCGGCATCATCGGCCGGCGCGGCGCCGCGCAGCGCCGAGGCGATCACCGCGACGCCGCGACCGACGAGGAGCGCCACGGCCTCCGGGGCGGCTGGAGGTTCAGCCAGCGTAGGCGACGCCGGCCGAGCGGCAGCACCGCCAGCTCGCGGCGTCAGCGAGTCGCATGCCAGCAGCGGCTCGATCGTCGGCGCGAACGACCGACCGCCGCCACCAGTGAGCGCGGCGCCGGCGAGCAGAGCAGGCATGCCGCCGTTCAGGTTCGAGCGAGAGCTGCACCTGCGAGGCGAGCGCGACCAGCGCCAGGCGCGATCGAGCAGCCAGCGGCAAGCGGCCGAGCGCCGCGTGCGCGGCGCCGGCGGCGCGACGCGGTGCCGTGCGAGCCTGGCGCGGCTTCGGAGCGCCACCGGAGCCGGCACGTCGCGTACACGCATCGCCGCCGGTTTGCAGCGGAGCGCGTCCAGGCGTGTGATCGGTCCGCGACTGGCCATCGCTCGACGCGTTGTCGAGTTGCGAGGAGCGTGCCATGGAGATCGCGCAGGCGCCGCGACTCACGGCGCGCGGCGCGTGGCGCGGAATGTCTCGGAATCGCGTGCGTCGTGACGTGCTTTCCCGGCACTCGCGAGCGTCATTTCGAGTCTCGCCGGCGCTGCATTGTTGACGCCGTGCCCAGCGCTCGTGCGCGGCTGACGATTCTCGCGTGCAGGCGCGACGCAATATTGACTCGGCGCACATGCCAAGCTACCAAGGATCAGCCTTTAAGCTTGGTCGGTGAGGCCAGAAAGGGTTCTGATGTTCTCCTCCAGCAACGCCTACAGTCGATAGTCAGCTAGAGCCCCCTCGGCGGCGAGGGCTTTTTTGCCATGGCACCGACGGAGCGACTGGTGCTCGACGCGCAGGAGTGGAGCGTGCGCTCGCCCGCGTCACGCACGAGATCCTCGAGCGCAACAAGGGCGTCGGACGAACCTCGTGTTCATCGGCGTGCGCTCGCTCGGCGTCGACATCGCCGAGCGCCTCGGCCGCCAAGGCGGCCGCGATCGAGGGCGTGCGGGTCGCCGACGCGGCATCATCGACATCACCCTCTACCGCGACGACCTCAACCGCGCCGGCGCAGCAGCCGGACGTGAAAGGCACCGACATCCGGTTCCCGATCGACGATCGCCAGGTCGTCGCTGGTGGACGACGTGCTCTACACCGGCCGCACGGTCCGCGCCGCGCTCGACGCGCTGATGGATTTCGGCCGGCCGCGCTCCGTCGCAGCTGGCGGTCCTGATCGACCGCGGGCATCGCGAGCTGCCGATCCGCGCCGACTACGTGGGCGAAGAACCTGCCCACGGCGGCGAACGAATCCGTCCAGGTACGGCTCAGAGAACGCGACGGGCGCGACGAGGTCGTGCTCATCACCGGAGAGGAGGGCTGAGATGGCATTCACCCACCAGCATCTGTTGGGCCTCGACGGCATGTCGCGCGAGGAGCTCCTCTACCTGATCGACACCGCGGCCTCGTTCAAGGAGATCTCCGAGCGCGACATCAAGAAGGTCCCGACCCTGCGCGGCAAGACCGTGGTCGGCCTCTTCTACGAGGCGAGCACGCGCACGCGCACCTCGTTCGAGATCGCCGCCAAGCGGCTGAGCGCCGACTACGTCAACATCGCCTCGGCGACCAGCAGCACGACCAAGGGCGAGACGCTGCTCGACACGGCGCGCAACATCGCCGCGATGCGACCCGACGCGCTGATCATCCGCCACCAGGCGGCCGGCGCCGCCCGCTACCTCGCCAACCGCATCGACTGCCCGGTGATCAACGCCGGCGACGGCGCGCACGAGCATCCGACCCAGGCGCTGCTCGATCTGCTGACCATCCGCGACCACGTCGGCCGCCTCGAGGACCTCACCGTCGCGATCGTCGGCGACATCCTGCACAGCCGCGTCACCCGTTCGAACGTCCACGCCCTGCGCGCCCTCGGCAGCGCAGTGTCGCGCCTGGTCGGCCCGCCGACCCTGCTGCCGCGCCGAGGCGGCCGCCATGGGCGAGGTCCACCACCGACCTGCGCAGCGGCGTGCGCGGCGCCGACGTCGATGATGATGCTCCGCCTGCAGCGCGAGCGGCAGGGGCGCAACTACCTGCCGAGCCTCGACGAGTACTCGCGCTACTTCTGCCTGACCCGCGCCGCCCTCGCCGAGCGCCAAGCCCGACGTCGTCGTGCTCCACCCGGGCCCGATCAACCGCGGCGTCGAGATCGCCAGCGACGTCGCCGACGGCGCCGCCTCGCTGATCATGGACCAGGTGACCAACGGCGTCGCCGTCCGCATGGCCGTCCTCTTCCTGCTCGCCAGCCGGCGCGGCGCGCCAGCGTCGAGGCGCCCGCCGACGAGCGAGGCGCAGCCCGAGCGGCCGGCGGAAGGTTGGGTAGATGGGCAGCATCCTCATCAGCGGCGGGACCGTCGTCGATCCCGCCAACGGCCGCAACGGCGCGTTCGACGTCCTCATCGCGGACGGCCGGATCGCCGCGGTGACGCGAACCCGGCGGCGCGGGCGCGGCCGACCAGCAGATCGACGCCAGCGGCTGTTGGGTCACCCCGGCCTCATCGACATGCACGTCCACCTGCGCGAGCCGGGTACGAGTACAAGGAGACCGTGCTCACCGGCGCCGCAGGCGGCGGTGGCCGGCGGCTTCACCGCGGTCGCGTGCATGGCGAACACCAATCCGGTGAACGACACCGGCGCGGTGACCAAGTACATCGTCGAGAAGGCGGCCGCCGCGCAGCTGGCCCGCGTCTACCCGATCGGCGCCGTGTCCGTCGGCCTCGCAGGGCGAGCGCCTCGCCGAGATCGGCGAGATGCACGAAGCCGGCATCGTCGCGGTCTCCGACGACGGCAAGCCGATCATGGACAGCGCCCTCGATGCGCCGCGCGCTCGAGTACAGCGCGATGTTCAGCCTGCCGGTGATCGCCCACGAAGAGGATCTCGGCGCTGGCCGGCGAGGGCGTGCATGAACGAGGGGCCGATGTCGTTCCGCCTCGGCCTGAAGGGCATGCCGGCCGCGGCCGAGGAAGCCATGGTGGCGCGCGACATCGCGCTGCTCGAGCGCACCGGCGGCGCGGCTGCACATCGCCCACGCCAGCACCGCCGGCACCGTCGACCTCGTCCGCCGCGCCAAAGCGCGCGGCCTGGCGGTGACGGTCGAGGTCGACGCCGCATCACTTCACGCTCACCGACGAGGCGGTCGGCGAGTACGACACCAACGCCAAGATGAACCCGCCGCTGCGCCAGCCGAGACGACGTCGCCGCGCTCATCGACGGCGTTGCGCGACGGCAGCATCGACGCGATCGCGAGCGACCACGCCCCGCACCACCGCGACGAGAAGGACGTCGAGTTCGAGTGCGCCGCGCACGGCATCGTCGGCCTGGAGACGGCGCTGGCGCTGAGCCTCCGCGCTGGTGCGCGAGCACGGCCTCGACGATCGACACGCTGGTGCGGGTGATGAGCGTCAACCCGGCGCGCATCCTGCGGCGTGCCCGGCGGCAGCCTGGCGGTCGGCGCGCGTCGGCCGATGTGACGGTGATCGATCCCAACGTCACCTGGCACGTGGACCCGGAGAGCTTCCGCTCGAAGTCGCGCAACACGCCGTTCGGCGGCCTGGACGCTGACCGGCGCCGCGCGCCGCCATCGTCGGCGGCGACGTCCAGTGGCGGGCCGCCGCGACCCTGACGGCGGTGCGCAAGCGGAGGCGCGAGCGCGATGACGGCGATTCTCGCGCTCTCCGACGGCAGCGGTCTTCAAGGGCACCGCCTTCGGCGCCACGGCCGAAGCAGTCGGCGAGGTGGTCTTCAACACCTCGATGACCGGCTACCAGGAGATCCTCACCGATCCCTCGTACTGCGGCCAGCTCGTCGTGCATGACGTACCCGGAGATCGGCAACGCCGGCGTCAACCTCGAGGACGTCGAATCGTCGCGCCCGTTCGTCGAAGGGCTTCATCGTCAAGGAGTACTGGGCGACGCCGAGCAACTGGCGCGCGACGCCAGTCGCTCGGCGACTACCTCGCCGCGCACGGCATCCCCGGCATCCAGGGCATCGACACGCGCGCCCTGGTCCGCCTGCTGCGCGAGAAGGGCAACCTCAACGGCGTGCTGTCGAGCGTCGATCTCGATCGCCGATCGCCTCGTGCGCAACGCGCGCGAGGCGCCGAGCATGGAAGGGCAGGACCTCGTCACCCGCGTCACCTGCGACGCGCCCTACGACTGGGACGAGGGGCCACTGGACGCTCGAGCACGGCTACGCAGAAGCCGACCGCGCCGCCGAAGCACTTCGTCGTCGCGTACGACTTCGGCATCAAGCGCAACATCCTCCGCAACCTCGTCGCCACGCCGGCTGCAGGGTCCGCGTCGTGCCGGCGGCGACGCCGGCCGCCGACGTCCTGGCGATGAAGCCGGACGGCGTCTTCCTCTCCAACGGGCCGGGCGATCCCGCCGCCGTCCCGTACGCCGCCGATGCCGTGCGCGGCCTCATGGGCAAGGTGCCGATCTTCGGCATCTGCCTCGGCCACCAGATCCTCGGCCTGGCGCTCGGCGGCGACGACCTACAAGCTCAAGTTCGGCCATCACGGCGGCAATCAGCCGGTGATGGACCTCACCACCGGCAAGGTCGAGATCACCAGCCAGAACCACGGCTTCGCGGTCGACGTCGATTCGCTCGGCGGCAAGGCCGCAGCTCACCCACGTGAACCTCAACGATCAGACCGTCGAGGGCCTGACCCACACGCGAGCTGCCGCTCTTCTCCGTGCAGTACCACCCGGAATCGTCGCCGGGCCCGCACGACGCCAACTATCTCTTCCGTCGCTTCGTCGACCTGATGGAAGCTCGACCGCTGAGCCGCATGCCCGAAACGCACCGACATCAAGACCATTCTGCTGATCGGCTCCGGCCCGATCGTCATCGGCCAGGCGTGCGAGTTCGACTACTCGGGCACGCAGGCGTGCAAGGCGCTCAAGGAAGAGGGCTACCGCGTCGTGCTGGTCAACTCGAACCCGGCGACGATCATGACCGATCCGGAGTTCGCCGACCGCACCTACGTCGAGCCGCTCAGCCGCCGTCCATCCGTCACCAAGATCATCGAGCGCGAGCGGCCGGACGCGCTGCTGCCGACCATCGGCGGCCAGACCGGCGCTGAATCTCGCCATCGAGCTGGCCGAGGCCGGCGTGCTCGACCGCTTCGGCGTCGAGCTGATCGGCGCCAAGATCGACGCCATCAAGAAGGCCGAGGACCGCGACCTCTTCAAGGCCGCCATGCAGCGCATCGGCCTCTCCGTCCCGCGCAGCGGCATCGCCCACACGATGGACGACGCGCATGGCGCTCAAGGCACGAGATCGGGCTGCCGATCATCATCCGCCCGTCGCGCACCCTCGGCGGCACCGGCGGCAAGCATCGCCGCGACCGACGAGGAGTACGACCGCTATCGCCGCCGCCGGCCTGGCGCGCGTCGCCGATCAGCGAGATCCTCGTCGAGGAGTCGATCGCCGGCTGGAAGGAATTCGAGCTCGAGGTGATGCGCGACCGCAAGGACAACGTCGTCATCATCTGCTCGATCGAGAACTTCGACCCGATGGGCGTGCACACCGGCGACAGCATCACCGTCGCGCCGGCGCAGACGCTGACCGACAAGGAATACCAGCTCATGCGCGACGCCTCGATGGCGATCATCCGCGAGATCGGCGTCGACACCGGCGGCTCGAACATCCAGTTCGCCGTCCATCCCGAGAACGGCCGCCTGGCGGTGATCGAGATGAACCCGCGCGTGTCGCGCAGCTCGGCGCTCGCCAGCAAGGCCACCGGCTTTCCGATCGCGAAGATCGCGGCGAAGCTCGCCGTCGGCTACACGCTCGACGAGATCCGCAACGACATCACCCGCGAGACGCCGGCGAGCTTCGAGCCGACCATCGACTACGTCGTCACCAAGATCCCGCGCTTCACCTTCGAGAAGTTCAGCCAGACGCCCGACGTCTCACCACGCAGATGAAGTCGGTGGGCGAGGCGATGGCCATCGGCCGCACCTTCAAGGAGTCGCTGCAGAAGGCGCTGCGCTCGCTGGAGATCGACTCGTACGGCTTCGACGACAAGGGCCGCGGTCCGCGCCTGACCGGCGCCGCGCTCGACGACAAGATCCGCATCCCGAACGCGCGCCGCATCTGGTACGTCGCCGACGCCTACCGCCAGGGGCTGACGACCGAGCGCATTGTTCGAGCTCTCGAAGATCGACCCGTGGTTCCTCGAGAACATCCGCGCAGATTCGTCGACGATGCGAGACTCGCGTCAGCCTCGCGCCCGCAGGCGCTGCGCCGCGCCAAGGCGATGGGCTTCTCCGACATCCGCCTCGCCACGCTGCTCGGCAACGACGGAGGAGGACATCCGCCAGAGCGCGCCGCGACGCCGGCATCACGCCGTCGTACAAGACGGTCGATACCTGCGGCGCCGAGTTCGTCGCGCACACGCCGTACCTGTATTCGACCTACGACGACGAGGACGAGAGCGGCGCGACGACGCGCACGCAAGATCATGATCCTCGGCGGCGGCCCGAACCGGATCGGCCAGGGCATCGAGTTCGACTACTGCTGCGTCCACGCCGCCTTCGCGCTGAAGGAAGCCGGGTTACGAGACCATCATGGTCAACTGCAACCCGGAGACGGTCAGCACCGACTACGACACCTCCGACAAGCTCTACTTCGAGCCGCTCACCCGCGAGGACGTGCTCAGCATCGTCGAGACGGAGAAGCCGGACGGCGTCATCGTCCAGTTCGGCGGGCAGACGCCGCTCGAAGCTCGCCGTGCCGCTCGAGACGGCCGGCGTGCCGATCATCGGCACCTCGCCCGACGCCATCGACCGCGCCGAGGACCGCGCAGCGCTTCGCCGCGCTCCTCGACCCAGCTCGGCCTGCGCCAGCCGCGCAACGGCATCGGCCCTGACCGTCGACGGCGCCGATCGACGCGGCGCGCCGCATCGGCTACCCGGTGCTCGTGCGGCCGTCCTACGTCCTCGGCGGCCGCGCGATGGAGATCGTCTACGACGAGGACGCCCTGCGCGCGCTACATGGATCGCGCGGCGGAGGTCGGCCCCGGCCGGCCCGTCCTGGTCGATCAGTTCCTCGAGGACGCGATCGAGCTCGACGTCGACGCGATCAGCGACGGCGAGACCGATCGTCGTCGCCGGCATCATGGAGCACATCGAGCGCGCCGGCGTGCACTCCGGCGACAGCGCCTGCTCGCTCCCCACGCACTCGATTCCGGCGGAGCGTGCTCGACGAGGTCCGGCGCCAGACGGTCGCGCTGGCGCGCGAGCTGCGGGTCATCGGCCTGATGAACATCCAGTTCGCCATCCAGGGCGGGCAGGTGTCTACATCCTCGAGGTGAATCCGCGCGCCTCGCGCACCGTGCCGTTCGTCAGCAAGGTCATCGGCCGTGCCGCTCGCCAAGCTCGCCGCGCGCGTGATGGTGGGCGAGAAGCTCACCGACCTGGGCTTCACCGAGGAGATCGTCCCCGTCCACATCGCGGTGAAGGAGGCGGTCTTCCCGTTCGCCAAGTTCCCCGGCGTCGACACGCTGCTCGGTCCGGAGATGAAGTCGACCGGCGAGGTCATGGGCATCGACACCTCGTTCGGCGTCGCCTTCGCCAAGGCGCAGCTCGGCGCGGGCGTGCTGCTGCCGCTCGAGGGCACGGCATTCCTCAGCGTCGAGGACGCCGACAAGGCGGGGCTGATCCCGGTCGCGCAGCGGCTGGCGCGCGAGGGGTTCCGCCTGATCGCCACGCGCGGCACGGCGGCGTACCTGAGCGGGAAGGGCATCGCCGATCGAGGGCATCAACAAGGTCCAGGACGGCAGCCCGCACGCCGTCGACGAGATGCGAGCCGGCCGCATCCATCTCGTCATCAACACGCCGAAGGGCAGCGGCGCGCAGCGCGACTCGTTCCCGCTGCGCCGCGCCGCGCTCGAGTGGAAGGTGCCGTACTTCACGACGATCGCCGGCGCCGCCGCCGCCGCCGAGGGCATCGAGTATCTGCAGCCGCGAGGCGATCGGCGTCCGCTCGCTCCAGGAGTACCACGGCGCTCGGCTGACGCCCCCGGAACCACGGATTGCGCGGATGAGGCGGGACTCCGCGCGAATTGCCGCGACCCGGAACCGAGCGTCTATGGTCCGCGCGTGGCCGAAGCTGCCGGAGTCCCGTCGGCCGGCGACGCGCTGGCTGAGTTCCTCGCCGCCGTTCGTCGCCCGCTCGATTTCCTCCCCGCCGCCGGCGCCGCCGCGGCCGCGCGCACGCAGATCCCCGGCCGCCAGCTCGCGGTGCGCGGCCGCCAACTGCGCACCGCCGTCGATGGTCCGCGGCGCGAGGCACTCGACACGCTCTGCCAGCGCCTCGAACGGCTCGAAGCCGCCGCCGCGGCGGAGCGGCCGGCCCTCGCCGCCGAGTGCCGCGACCTCGCCGCCACCGTGGCCCGGGCAGGGCGGCAGCGACATCGAGCCGAAGTATCGTCGCAGCGGCGACGATGTGACCGCCGCCCTCGAACGGCTGAGTCTCAAGGTGCAGTTCGCCAAAGAGGTCGGACCGAGTCGCGCGCCGAAACTGCAGAAATTCGGCCTAGATACGGTCGAAGATCTGCTGTACCACCTGCCGTTCCGCTACGAGGATCGCCGCCGCGTGCGCGACATCGCCAGCGTGCAGGTCGGCGAGAGTCGCGGGCATCGTCGGCGAGCTCGTCGCAGCTCGAGGAGCGCACGGTCGGCCGCGGCCGGCGCCGCATCCTCGAGGGCATGCTGCGCGACGCGAGCGGTCTGCTCGGCCTCGCCTGGTACAGCCACGTCACGTACGTACCGGGCGCGCTATCGCGGCGGCCAGCGCTGTCGCGTGTACGGCCAGATCGACCGCTCGCCCGGCGGCGGCGAAGCGCATCGTCCATCCCGAGCGTCGAGCTCGAATCCGGACAGCGAGGCGACGCCGGCGATCGTGCCCGGTGTACGAAAAGCCGACGACGATGCCGGTCGCCACCATGCGCACGCATCGCCCAACGCGCCGCCGCGCGACTTACGCCGACGCCGTGCCCAGCGTCATTCCGGCCGCGCGTCAGCGTCGCCGACGCGCAGATCGCCGATCCCGGCCTCGCGCTGCGCGCCCTGCACCATGCCGGCGCCCGATGCGGACGTCGACCGCCTCGAACCAGTTCGCGAGCCGCGCGCATCGCGCGCTGGTCTTCGACGAGCTCTTCTTCCTGCAGCTCGGCGCTGGGCCTGAAGCGCCGCGCAGATCGCGCGCGAAGCCGGACTGGCCGTTGCGCGGGCGGCGGCGACCTGCTGAAGCGGCTCGCCGCGCGCGCTGCCCTTCACGCTCACCGGCGCGCAGCGGCGCGCGTCATCGCCGAGATCCGCGCCGATCATCGGGCGACCGCATCCGATGCACCGCCTGGTGCAGGGCGACGTCGGCAGCGGCAAGACCGTGGTCGCGCTGTTCGCCGCGCTGCGTCGCGATCGAGCAGCGGCTACCAGGCCGCGTTCATGGCGCCGACCGAGCTGCTCGCCGAGCAGCACTTCGCACAGCTCACCGACCGGCTCGCCGACGGCGCTCGGCATCCGCACCGCGCTGCCTCACCGGCGAGGCCGGACGCGGCGAGCGCGGCGCGGTGCGCACGGCAGCTGGCCGCGCGGCGAGATCCAGCTCGCGGTGGGCACGCACGCGCTCATTCAGGACGGCGTGCGCATTCCGTCGCCTCGGCGCTCGGCGTCATCGACGAGCAGCACCGCTTCGGCGTCCTGCAGCGGGCCGCGCTGCGCGCCAGCTGCGCGGCGATCCGGCGGCCGCGTACCGCACATCCTGCTGATGACCGCGACGCCGATCCCGCGCACCCTGGCGATGACGATCTACGGCGACCTCGACGTGTCGTGTGCTCGACGAGCTGCCGCCGGGGCGCCAGCCGGTGCGCACCCATGGTCGTCAACGAGGCCGCCCGCAAGCAGCTCTACGACAACTGGTCAAGGCAGCACCTCGCCCGCGGCCGGCAGGGCGTACATCGTCTACCCGCTGGTCGAGGCATCGGAGAAGGAAGACCTGCGCGACGCGCACGACGATGTGCACGCGCGCTGCGCGACGACGGTCTTCGCCGGCACCAACACGCACGTCGGCGCTGCTGCACGGGCGAATGAAAGCCGACGAGAAGGAAGCCGGTCATGCGCCGCTTCCGCGACGGCGACCTGCAGCGTGCTCGTTCACGCACGACGGTGGTCGAGGTCGGCGTCGACGTGCCCAACGCGACCGTGATGGTCATCGAGCACGCCGAGCGCTTCGGCCTCTCGCAGCTCCACCAGCTGCGCGGCCGGGTGGGGCGCGGCGAGCGCCGACGCGCATCTGCCTGCTCGTGGCGCCGTACGCCGGCGACCGCGAGCCGACGCCTACCGCCGCCTGAAGGCCATGGCGCGACCACCGACGGCTTCAAGATCGCCGAGGTCGACCTCGAGCTCCGCGGCCCCGGCGACTTCCTCGGCACCCGCCAGCACGGGCTGCCCGACTTCCGCGTCGCCAGCCTCATCCGCGACACCCGCACGCTCGCCGAGGCGCGCGAGGCGGCTGAGCGCTGGCTCGACCCTGGATCCGCACTCATGCAGTCGCCGGAATCGGCGCGCCGCTGCGCCAGCGCTCGAGCACCGCTGGAAGGGCCGGCTGGGCCTCGCCGAGATCGGCTATGACGGAACCACGGATCACACGGACGGGACATCCGTGAAATCCGGTGGTAGAGGCGGCCAGAAGAGAGGAGACGTCTATGAGGGGCACGACGAGTCGGACAACGGGCCGTATCCGCGGCTGGGTACCGGTGGCCATGGCGAGCCTGCTGCCGCCGGTCAGCGGCTGCGTCATGCAGTCCACCTTACAAACAACATGCTGCAGCAGCAGCAGTCGATCGAGGCGGCGTTGCGGTCCGAGATCAACGCCGACCAGGTCGAGACGCAGCTCAGAACATCCGCGTCCGCGTAGAGCGACTCATGTTCCGCGAGGGCGGCGTCGAGCTGAGCGAGCCCGGGCGCGCGTGGCTCTCAGCAGGTCGCCCGCAGCTCACCGGAGCAGGGCAGCGATCAGATCGACGTGGTCAGCAACACCGACAACGTGCCGGTGGCCCGGTCTCGCCGAGCGGTTTGACCAACTGGACTGGGCGGGGCGCGCGCGATCGTCGTGCGGACCGCTTCAGGCGGCGGGCGTCGACCCGACCGCGATGCGCGCCGTGTCGGCCGGGCAGTATCACCCGGTGGCGTCCAACGACACGCCGCAGGGACGCGCCAGAACGCAACACCGAGATCCTGCTGCGGCCGATGGGCACCCCAGTAACGCGTCAGTCCCGCCCGTGGCGCTGGCGTCGCTCTTCGATCTCGGGGAGACGAGACGCGCCAGCAACTGGCAGGGGAAGAGCTGACCGATCAGCGCTTCGAGCATCGCCATCGAGCGCGCGAACGGATGGACGGCGACGATGTCGCCGTAGCCGACGGTGGTCAAAGCGTGCAGAAGCTGAAGTAGATGAAGCGGCCGGTGGGATGCCGGACGTTGTCGATGGTCGGCGGCGTGCCGCGGATTTTATTGCACGTCGATGCACGTCAGATCGCCGCGAACATCAGGGCGATCAGCATGCTCGCCGCCACGGCGCCCTGAATGCGGCGAATCATTACAGTCGGCCCGGCGCGGAAAGACCTGGACGAACACGATGGCGGCGAGGCCGCACGCGAACAACGATGACAGCGCGTCGGCCGCTGATCGGAGAAAGTGCGCCGAACGACGTGTACGCGTCCAGTGCACCCCACGGCGATCAGCGCACGCCGGAGAACAGTGGTCGTCACGCCGCTGCACGCCACGGCGACCACGCCCAGGCAACAGGAGCGTGAAGACGATACTGGCGATCGGGCCGACGTCGTAGCCGAGCTCGGTGAGCGGCGCGATCACGAAGAACTGCGCGCAGAGCGACACCAGCAGGGCCGTCAGGCTCCAGTCGTTTCCCCAGTAGTGCTGCAGGTGTGGGGTCCATCGTCTCATGGCCGGCCGAACGTTCGCACGCTTGCTCGCTCAAGCGACGCGGCGCTACAGGGCCGCGCGCGGCGCTGGTCAATCGGCGCGGCGCGGCGTAGACGCGGCGACCCATGAGCCAGACGACCGAGAGCGCCGGCGCCGCGCGGGGACGGCTCTTCCAATCCTCTCGCCCGCTGACGGCCGCGCGGGCGGGACGCGACGTGCTGGCGGGCCTGACGCTGCGCGGCGATGAACGTCCCGCAGGCCCTCGGCTACACGAAGATCGCCGGCACGCCGGTCGTCACCGGCCTCTACACGCTGCTGCTGCCGCTTGGTCGCGTTCGCGGCGCTCGGCTCGTCACGCTACCTGGTCGTCGCGGCGGACTCGGCGACGGCCGCCATCCTCGCCGGCGGACTGTCGCGCCGATGGCGCGCTGTCGAGCGAGCCCGCGCTACGTGGCGCTGGCGGGGCTCGTCGGCGCTGCTGACGGCCGGCTGCCTGCTGCTGGCGCGGCTCTTCAGACTCGGCTTCCTCGCCGACTTCCTTTCGCAGACGGTGCTGGTCGGCTTCCTCACCGGCGTCGGCGTTCAGGTCGGCATCGCCGTGCTCGGCGAGATGCTGGGCGTGCCCGGTCGACGCGCACCGGCACGCTCGAGCAGCTCGCGCGGTCTGGTGCGCGCGGTCTGCCGCACGCGCATCTGCCGACGCTCGGCGTCTCCGGCGGCGGTCGTGGCGGTGGTCCTCGTCTTCCGCCGGCTTCGTCGCCGCGCTGCCCGGCGCTGCTCGTCGCGCGTCGTTGGCGGCGCGATGGCGGCGAGCGCCGCGTTCGACTTCGCCGGCGCGCGGCATCGCCGTCATCGGGCCGGTGGCTGGGCGGCCTGCCGCGGATCGGCCTGCCGGCTGTCGACCTGGGCGAGATCCGCGCGCTGCTGCCGATCGCGGCCTCCTGCTTCCTGATGATCGTCGCGCAGAGCGCGGCGACGGCGCGCGCATCTACGCGGCGCGCCATCGACGAGCGCTCGACGAGAACGCGGATCTCGTCGGCCTCGTCGGCGGCCAACGCGGCCGCGGCGCTCAGCGGCACGTTCGTCGTGAACGGCAGCCCGACGCAGACGGCGATGGTCGAGAGGTCCGGCGGGCCGCAGCCAGCTCGCGCACCTCGCCACCGCGGCGGTCGTCGCGTTCGTGCTGCTCGTTCCTGCACCGGCCCGTTGCAGTATCTGCCGCGCGTGCGTGCTCGGCGCGATCGTCTTCACCATCGCCGTCGGGCCTCGTCGACGTGCGCGGCCTGCGCGACATCCGGCGCGAGAGCCCGGGCGAGTTCCGGCTCGGCGCTCGTCACCGCCGCGGTCGGTGGTCGGTGGTCGGCGTCGAGCAGGGCATCCTGCTGGCGATGGGGCTGTCGCTGCTCCGCCACGTGCGCCACAGCTACCGGCCGCACACGGCGGTGCTGGTCGAGAGACGCAGGGCGATGGCGGCCGACGCCGCGCCGTCGCCGGGCGCGCTGAGCCGGCCGCGGCCTGGTGATCTTCCGGTTCGGCGCCGACCTCTTCTACGCGAACGCCGGGCGCTTCGCGGCGGACGTGCGCGGGCTGGTCGACGCGAGCGCGCCGACGCCGGTGCGCTGGCTGGTGGTCGACGCCGGCGCGATCACCGAGCGTCGACTACTCCGCGGCGCGCGTCGTCGGCGAGCCTGCTCGCCGATCTCCGTACCGGGGCGTGACCGTCATCCTGGTCCACGTGGCGCCGTCGCTGCTTGCACGACCTCGTGCGCCACCATCTGCGCGATCTGATCGGGCCGGATCACATCGTCGACAAGCTGCACGACGCCATCGCCCACATCCGCGCGGCTCACTGATGGATGCCGCAGCGGCGCGGCGGCGTCGAGTGCCGCTTCACGAGGGGATCGCCGGCGAGCTCGCCGGGCGCACGGTCGCGCCTCGGCGTACTCGCCCGCCTGCCCTCGGTCGGCGACGCTCGCCGGGCGGGGCGAGCGGCTCGTCCAGAGCGCGACATCGATGCCACGCATCGCCGGATCGCCCGGCATGCACTCCTCGCGTGGCGTCATGGCGCCCCAGTCCAGCCGTATCGAGACGCGCGCATCTGCGCATCGACCTCGGCGTGGATCGCGTGACGAAGGTCGCTGAACTCGGCTATCGGTCATTCGAGCGCTGGTAGGCGCCGCCAGCGGCGATCCGTCAGCGGCCGACCGGGCCTGCGGCGCGTCCGCCTGGACGGAGGCGCGCTAGTGACGGGGTCCGCAGAGCGGCGAGCTCGCCCGGCAGCAGCCGCGCGGTCGACTCGGTCGCCTCACCGTTCGACCCTCGGCGGCTCCGCCAGCGACTCGCGCAATGCGAGGTAGCCGCGGCGCCGCTCTTCGAGCTCGGCGCGCGCGGTCTCCGACCAGCGTCGGAGGTGTCGATCGCCTCGAGCTCGGCCAGATCGCCTGATCGAGCTCGGCGCGAGCGTGCCGCAGGAAGGCGCGGAACTCGGCGTCGGTCATGCCCGTGCGGATCAGGCGACGGACTGCCGGACGTCCAACGGGACGCTGAGGGCTGTTCACCATCCCAGACACCTCGCTGGCATGGATCTTCGTTAGCCGAGGAATTCGCAGGGTTGCAGTAGCGGTAATCCTTTGGGGCGACCGTCACCCAGAAGACGTGGTCCTGCCCCTCGGATCCGCGCCATCCGTGGTTTCTGGCGGCCGCCCGCTCACCACGTTCGCGGAAGCGGTTTGCGCGGTCTGTGGCGATCGACTGGCAGAGCCTCGTTTCACTGAGGAGACACCGCGTGGGAGAGCAGGCCATCCGCATCGGACTGATCGGCTTCGGCACGATCGGCACCGGAGTCGTGAAGCTGCTGCAGCGCAACCGCGCGCGATCCGCGACGGCTCGGCGTGCGCTCTCGATCTGGTGCGCATCGCCGACATCGACACGCGTCAGCGACCGCGGCGTGCAGCTGGCGCGCGCGGCGTGCTGGTCCGCGACGCGCGCGCGATCTCTCGACGATCCCGACGATCGACATCGTGATCGAGCTGATGGGCGGCTACGGGCATCGCCCGCCGCTTCGTGCCTCGAGGCGATCGGCGCCGGCAAGGACGTCGTCACCGCCAACAAGGCGCTGCTCGCGCACCACGGCGACGAGATCTTCCGCGCCGCCGAGCAGCGCGGCGTCGAGGTCGGGTTCGAGGCCAGCGTCGGCGGCGGCATCCCGATCATCCGCACGCTGAAGGACGGCCTCGGCGGCGACCGCAATCAGCGCCGTCTACGGCATCGTCAACGGCACCTCGAACTACATCCTGAGCACGCATGAGCGACGAGGGCGGCGAGTTCGCCGACGTGCTGCGCAGCCGCCCAGGCCGACGGCCTGGCCGAGGCCGATCCGTCGTTCGACGTCGACGGCATCGACGCCGCCCACAAGCTGACGCTGCTGATCCAGCTCGCGCTTCGGCGTGCGCGTGCCGTTCGGCAGACTCCGCGTCGAGGGCATCCGGCACGTCAGCCAGACCGACATCGCGTTCGCGCGCGAGTTCGGCTACGTCATCAAGTCGCTGGCCGTCGCCAAGCGCGCCGGCGATCGGATCGAGGCGCGCGTGCGCCCGACCATGGTGAACCGCGACGGCACCTGCTCGCCGACGTCAACGGCGCGCTCGAACGCCATCGTCGTGCGACGGCGATGCGCTCGGCGCCGAGCATGTACGTCGGCGCTCGGCGCCGGGATGATGCCGACCGCCACCGCCGTCGTCGCCGACCTGATGGACGTGGCCCGCAACCGCCTGCACGGCTGCCGCGGCCGCGTCGCGCCGCTCGGCTACCCGGTGCGCGGCCAGACGCGGGCGCGGACGCTCGCGCCCGAGGACCCTGCGCGGCGAGTACTACCTGCGCTTCATGGTGGTCGATCGGCCGGGCGTGTCTCGGACGCGCATCGCCGGGATCCTCGGCCAGCAGGAGATCTCGATCGCCTAGCGTCATCCAGCAGCGAGCGCGAGCACGGCCGGGTCGTCCCGGTGGTCATCCGCACCCACGAGGTGCGCGGACCAGGCCCTGCGGCGGGCCGTCCGCGCGATCGACCGGCTGGAGCGTCGTGCGCGGCCACTCGACCGTGATCCGCATCGAAGCGAGCCTGATTGAGGCTCGGCCCGGGCGGCGCTTCTCGTACCTCAGTGCTACGTGAACTCTGAGCCTGCCGCCGCGGTCTGCAGCACTGTGCGAGGCGAGGCTCAGGAGCCCTCAGAGGAGGGTGGCTACAAGTGGGCGAAGGGATGAAGCTTCTCGGCGAGCCGGGGACCGCCGAACCGAGGTCTCAACAGTCTATCTGCAGGCGCAGTCAGCAAAGGGCGGAGGATGTAGGAAAACCATACCGTCCTCGGTATACTCCCGCACGCAAAAGCTCCGGCGCCCGGCGGCGGTTGGAGCGCGGGAGTGGGACGGGCTGCCATGGATCGGAATCTGGCTCTCGAAGCGGTGCGGGTCACCGAAGCCGCAGCACTGGCTTCGGCGCGCCTGATGGGTCGTGGTGATATCGACGCCACGGACCGGGCCGGCGCGGAAGCGATGCTCCGCACCTTTCGTTCGATCGCCATCAACGGGGTGATCGTCATCGGCGACGCGAGGATGCCGAGGGCGGCGTGCTCCCGGTGGGCGCGCGGGTCGGGAACGGCACCGGTCCCGAGCTCGACGTCGCGCTCGACCCGCATCGAGGGGGCGGCGATCTGCGCGACCGGCGGCTACAACGCGCTGTCGATCGTCGCCATCGCCGAGCGCAACGGCTTCCTGCGCTGCCCCGACATGTACATGGAGAAAATTGCCGTCGGCCCCGAGGCGCGCGGACTGATCAAGCTCGAGCGGAGCCCGACCGACAATCTGCGCACGATCGCCGAGGCGCGCGGGATCTACGTGGCCGACCTGACGGTCGCCATCCTCGACCGGCCGCGGCACGAGAAGCTGGTCGAGGAGGTGCGCCGCGCCGGCGCGCGCGTCGAGCTGCTGCGCGACGGCGACGTCGCCGCGGCCATGGCGACCACGCGACCCGGAGTCGGGCATCGACATGCTGATCGGCACCGGCGGCGCCCGCCAGGGCATCCTGACCGCCGCGCGCGCTGCGCTGCGCCGCCGGCGACATGCAGGCCCGCCTGGTCCCGCGCAACGGCGACGACGCCGAGCGGGCGCGCGAGATGGGCATCCGCGACCTCGCCAAGGTCTACGACATCGAGGAGATGGCGTCGGCAGCGTGATGTTCGCCGGCACCGGCGTCACCAACGGCGACTACCTCGACGGCGTCCGCTTCTTCCGCGGCGGCGGCGCCACCAACTCGGTGGTCATGCGCTCGCGCACCCACACCGTGCGCTTCCTCGCGCTCGATCCACCGCTTCGACCTGAAGCCGGACTACAACTGAGACGATGGCATTGCCTCGTAGCGGCGGGCTTCAGCCCGCCACCGCTAGCACGAACGCGAGGACCACGGTTCGGCCGGCCGCGTTAGGGTGGCGGGCTGAAGCCCGCCGCCATGGAGCGTGCGTGGGAGCCATGCTACAGCACCTCCAACGAGTTCCAGGCCCATCTCGTGAAGGGATACCTGGAACAGTTCGGCGTGCCCTGCGTGATCGAGGGCGGCCGGCTGACGATCAAGCCGCTCGGCCCTCGGCGAGGTGCGCCTGCTGGTGCACGCCGACTGGCTGCACATCGCCCGCGGCCTCATTCGCGGCCGCGAGACCGAGAACGAGCTGCCGCGCCTGCGACTCGTTCGCACTGAGAGTAATCGCATGAATCAGCCTCACACCCGCCGCCGCGCGCCGGCCGCGCCGCCGCGCGAGAGCCGGCGGCGCCGCGCTACAGCACCGTCTCCGACATGGAGATCGAGCCGCTCTACACGCCCGACGACCTCAACGGCTGGCGCTACGACGATCACCTCGGCGCGCCCGGCGAGTACCCGTACACGCGCGGCGCCTACCCGAGCATGTACCGCGGCAAGCTCTGGACGATGCGCCAGTTCGCCGGCTTCGGCACGCCGGAGGACACCAACGCGCGCTTCCGCTTCCTGCCTCGGCCAGGGCCAGACCGGCCTCTCGACCGCCTTCGATATGCCCACCCTCATGGGCTACGACGCCGACCACCCGCGCGCGCTCGGCGAGGTCGGCCGCGAGGGCGTCGCGGTCAGCGAGCCTCGGCGGACATGGAAGCGCTCTTCGACGGCATTCCGCTCGACCGACGTCACCACCTCGATGACGGTCAACTGCACGGCGAGCATCATCCTCGCGATGTACTTCGCGATGGCCGAGCGGCAGCGGCGTGCCGCTGGTCGAGCTCGGCGGCACGATCCAGAACGACATGCTGAAGGAGTTCATCGCGCAGAAGGAGTGGATCAGCCCGCCCGAGCCGTCGGTGCGCGTCATCGTCGACATGATCGAGTTCTGCGCCGAGCACGCGCCGCGCTGGCATCCGGTGTCGATCAGCGGCTACCACATCCGCGAAGCCGGCTCGACGGCGGTGCAGGAGCTCGCGTTCACGCTCGCCGACGGCATCGGCTACGTGCAGGCGGCGGTCGAGCGCGGCCTCGCCGTCGACCGCTTCGCGCCGCGCCTCTCCTTCTTCTTCAACGTCCACAACGATTTCCTCGAGGAGATCGCCAAGCTACCGCGCCGCGCGCCGGATGTGGGCGAAGATCATGCGCGAGCGCTTCGGCGCGACGCAGCCGCGCTCGCTGACTGCTGCGCACGCACGCGCAGACGGCGGGCTGCTCGCTGACCGCGCAGCAGCCGCTCAACAACGTCGCGCGCGTCGCGCATCCAGGCGCTCGCGGCGGTGCTCGGCGGCACGCAACTCGCTGCACACCAACTCGATGGACGAGACGCTGGCGCTGCCGATCGAGAGGCCGCGGTGCTGGCCGCGCTGCGCACGCAGCAGATCATCGCCGAGGAGACCGGGGTCATCAACACCGGCGGACCCGCTCGGCGGCAGCTACGCCATCGAGGCGCTCACCGACCGGCTCGAGCGCGAGGCGTTCGCCTACATCGAGCGCATCGACGCAGATGGGCGGCATCATCCGCGCCATCGAGCTCGGCTTCCCGCAGCAGGAGATCGCCGACGCGTCGTACCACTACCAGCGCCAGCTCGACAGCGGGCGAGAAGGTCGTCGTCGGCGTCAACAAGTACCAGGCCGACGACGCGGCACACGCTGGAGATCCTGCGCGTCGGCAACGACGTCGAGCACACGCAGGCGGCGCGCGTCCGCGCCCGCAAGCGCGGCGCGCAACGCGGCGACGGTGCAGCGCGCGCGCTCGCCGCGTGCTCGACGGCGGCGCGCAGCGGGCGCGAACCTGATGCCGCCGATCATCGAGGCGGTGAAGGCCGAGGTGCACGGTCGGGCGAGATCTCGGACATCTTCCGCGAGGTGTTCGGCGTGTACCGCGACCCGGCATGGATCTGAGGCACGCAGCGAGCCGGCCGGCGGCTGCGCATCCTGATCGCCAAACCGGGACTCGACGGGCACGACCGCGGCGCCAAGATCATCGCGCGCGCGCTGCGCGACGCCGGGTTCGAGGTCATCTACACCGGCCTGCATCAGACGCCGGAGATGATCGTCGAGGCGGCGCTGCAGGAGGACGTCGACGCGATCGGCCTCAGCATCCTCTCCGGCGCGCACATGACGCTGTTCCCCGCCATCCAGACGTTGCTCGCGAGCGCGGCGGCGACGACGTGCCCATCTTCGGCGGCGGCATCATCCCGCCCGAGGATATCGCCGAGCTGAAGGCGAAGGGGATCTGCGAGATCTTCACGCCGGGCGCCAGCACCGACGACATCGTCGCCTGGGCGCGAACGACGCTGCGGCCGCGCGGCTGACGCGCCCGCCAGGACGCCGGCATGGAACGCCGTCCCGCCATCATCGTCGGATCGGGTCCGGCCGGTACCGCCACGGCCATCGCGCTGCACCGCCGCGATCCGGTGCTGGCACGCGAGGTCCTGGTGCTCGAGAAGGCGCGACACCCGCGCCCCAAGGTGTGCGCCGGCGGCCTCATCCCGCCGGCCGCCAGTGGATGCACGAGCACGACATCCCGTTGCACGTGCCGCACGTCACCGTGCACCGGGCCCAGGTGGTCACGCCGACGCGCACGGTCGGCCACGACGACGCCAACCTCTGCTACGTGATCCGCCGCAACGAGCTCCGACGCGGCCCTCGCCGACGCGGCGCGCGGGCGCGGCATCGAGATCCGCGAGAACGAGCCGGTGCAGTCCCTGGAGCGCGACGCCGACGGGATTCGCGTCGTCGGTCGGCGCGACACGTACCACGCGCCGCTCGTCATCGGCGCCGACGGCGCCGGCAGCCTGGTACGGCGGCGCCTCGTCGACGACGGCCACGCGCGCATCGCCCGCGCGATCATGGCCGATGTGCCGCGTCGACCGCACGCGCTGGGACGGCTTCGCACAGGGGCGCTACGACTTCGACTTCCGCATCCTGCGCCGCGGCCTGCGCGGCTACCTGTGGGCGTTCCCGTGCCTCATCGACGGCGTGCCGCACGCCAACATCGGCGCGTACGCGGTGACGCCGTCAGGCACGGCGCTCGATGACGCGATGAGCGACTACCTCGGCGAGCTCGGCGGCGGCACGCCGCGCCGCGTCGCGTTCCCCATCCACTGGTATCAGCCTCGGCGCGCGTATCGCCGACGGCGGCGCCTGGTTGGTCGGCGATGCGGCGGGCGTCGATCCGCTGATGGGGAGGGGATCTCGCTCGCGATGGAGTACGGCGACCTCGCCGCGGCGGCGATCATCGACGCCGTGCGCCGGCGCTGATCCGTCGGGCGAGGCCTACCAGCGCGCGTTCGACGCCTCGTGGCTGGGCGCCAAGCTGCGGCGCCTGCACTTCGCGACGCGCCTCTTCTACGGCCCGCGCGTCGCGCGTCGGCTTCGCGCTCGCCGAGCGCAGCCGCCGCCTGCGCGCGCTCGGGCTGCGCTGGTACAACGGCGTCGACGGGTGGGATCGCCGCAGCGGCTGGGAAGCGGTGGCGGCGGTGCTCACCAACCGCGTCACCTCCTGATGGCGAGCCGCGCTCCACGCCGCGCCCCGCGCCGGCGGCCGCGCGCCGCCAGCCGAAGCGCCGCCGGCCGGCGACGATGGTCCTGGTCGTCAGCGTCGTGCTGGCTGGCGCCCTGGCGGCCGCGGCGATCGCCGGCCTGTTCACGGTCGCCAACCAGCCGCCGCCGGAGCCGTTCCGCTTCCCACGCCTGGGCCTGCCGCCGGCGCCGCCCGGCCGCCCGGTTGAGGCGACGCCGTGTGGCGCGAGGTGGTCGACGACCTCGGACGGACGCTGGCCCTGCCGGAGCCGCCGCGGCGCATCGTCAGCCTGGTGCCCAGCGTCACCGAGCTCATCTGCGATCTCGGCGCCGGCGACCGCCTGGTCGGCGTCACCAAGTTTTGCGTTGAGCCGGCCGCCGTCGTGGCGAACCTGCCGCGGGTCGGCGGCACCAAGACGGCGGACTGCGCCACCCTTGCAGCGCTGCAACCCGATCTCGTGGTCATGAACAGCGAGGAGAACGACCGGGCCCATTTCGAGGCTCTGGTCGCCGCCGGCTTGTCCATTTTCGTCAGCTTTCCGACCACGGTGGCGGCGGCGGGGAGGGGATCGCCCGCCTGGGCGGCGCCCTGGGCGCCGAGACCGCCGCGGCGCCTGGCGGGCCGTATCGCGGGCGTCGTCGATGCCCTGCGGCCGCTGATCCCCGGCCGCACCCGCGTGTTCTGTCCGATCTGGCGTAAGCCCTGGATGTCGTTCAACCGCGACACCTACTGCCATGATCGTCCTGGCCTGCGCCGGCGGCGCCAATGGTCTGCGCCGAGCGCGGCGGACCGCTACCCGCAGGTCGAGCTGCCCGGCATCGCGCACGCCGACCCGCAGGTCATCCTGCTGCCCGACGAGCCCTATCCCTTCGCGCCGCGCCACCGCGCCGCCCTGGAGCCCCTTCGCGATACCGCGGCCTGGCGCCACGGGCGCATCCATCACGTCGACGGCAAGGCCCTGTCCTGGTACGGCGCCCGCACCCCGCCGCGCTGACCTCTCTTTCCGACTGATGCACCCCGAAACGCCGCTTCCCGGCGGCCTGGATTGCGCTCCTGCAAGGAGTTGATCGCGCTGCCAGGCCGGTCGGTCGCGCCTCTCGCGCTGGAGGTGCGGCGGCGGACGCCGGGCATGCGGGCACATCGCTTGCTCTGTCGAAGGGGAACGGCATGCAAGCAGACCGAATCGTCGGAACCATCCCATCGTCCGCGCCATCGCCGACGCCGCCGAGCGGTTGGCCCGGAGCGGACAGGCGGTCTTCGTGATCGGCGAGCGCGGCACCGGCAAGGAGCTGTTCGCCCGCCAGTTGCACGCGGCCGGACGACGGCCCGATGAACGCTTCGTCCGCGTCGACTGCGCCGAACCCTCCGCGGAGCGGCTCGAGCACGAGCTGTTCGAACGCGAGCGGGGTGGGAGCGCGCCAGCGGCGGGACACTGCCGCTCGACGATCTGCCGAGCCTGCCGCCCGACCTGCAGCGCCGTCTGCTCGACAGCCTCCGCCAGGCCGCGACCAACGCGGGCCGGGCGGCGCAGCTCGTCGCCAGTATGGATCAGGCAGATTGCGCCACAACGCCGCAGCGGGCGATTGGACGGCGAGCTGATCGATCACCTGTGTCCCGTCGAAGTGGCGCTGCCGGCGCTGCGCCAGCGGCGCTCCGACATCCCGGTGCTCGTGCAGCACTTCCTGGCGCGCTACGCGGGCGCAACGGCGTGCCCGACTGCGCGATCGAGACCGAGGCGCTGGTGCACCTCTGGCAGTACGACTGGCCGGGCAACGTGCGCGAGCTCGAGAGCGTCATCGAGCGCGTCGTCGTGCTCTGTCCGCGCGGGTCGTGCGCAGCACCGATCTGCCCGCCAGCGTTCGCGGCGCCGCCAGCGCGCGCGGCCCCTCCTACCGCAACGCGAGCCCGGCCCACCGGCGTCGGCGGCCCGCAGCTCCGCTCGACGTTCCTGACACCACGGATGACGCGGATCATTCGATCCGTGCCATCCGTCGTTCCGCGATCAGACCAGCGCCAGGCGGCGCAGGACCAGGTGCACCGAGCGCGAGCACGATCGCGCCGAGCAGCGCCGATCCGAAGCTGGTAATCTGAAACCTGTCGACCAGCTTCGACGCCCACCACAGCATCAGCGCGTTCACCACGAACAGGAACAGCCTCGAGCGTGACGACCGTCAGCGGAAACGTCACGATCTTGAGCAGGAACCGCGATCGTCGCGTTGAAGAGCCCGATCACCAGGGCCGCGATCAACGCCGTCCCGAAGCTCGCCATCTGGAAGCCCGGAACGATGTGGCAGACGATCAACAGGCTCAGCGCGCTCAGCAGCCAGTTCAGCAGCAGGTGCCAACACGCCGGGCCGCCCTTCCGATCCTGCCAGCACGCTTCACTCAGGTAGGTCATCCCACGAGGCACTCGCGCCGTCACCGGGTCGGGCAGTTACGCTGAACGCGCAGTCGTCGACGCCGGCCGCGCCGCGGCTCCGTCCCTTGCCCTCCGCGCTCGGCATGGTCCTAACGACGCGGGCAGGGTCCGGTCGCGATGGCGAGACGGACCGTCGACGCGCTCGCCCTCCTCATCGCCACTCCCTGCGGACCGGCCGCGCCGGCCACGAAGAGTGTCTCGAACTTGTCGTTGATCGGTTGCGGTTCGGTGATCACGGGGAGGTATCAGTCCGCATCACGAACGGCGCGCGCAAAGTAGTTGGTGGTTTTGTCGTGAAGCCGTTCACGTCGCTGTCAACGAAGTAGACCAGCCAAGCTGTGCTCGTGCCAATAGTTGATGCCGATGTCCAGGCAGTGGAGGAAATCGCCGGAGGTAACTGCGGCTGCCAGGATCGCAGCCCGGCGAGCAGCTTCGGTATTGAAGATCGGGTCGATTGCCGGGTTCTTCCGGCCCAGGTCCGCCAGGCTCTCCAACTCACTGCGGTTCGGCAATCGCCAGTCGCCGTGACCGGCAAACCGTGATCCGGCGTTGTTGCCGGGATGAAACACCGACAGGGCGGTGTTCCATGTGTAGGTGGTGTCCCAATCGTGGATGCCGCCGTCGCTCGCTCTGCTTCCCATACGAGTACCGGTGCGCAGGTCGGTGATCGTCCCATCAGCGCTGTCGACGTAGCCGCGAGCTGCCGTCCTGATGCTCGCCGTCCTGGCTTGCGTTGGTGCAGGGAATCGCCGTGCCGATCGTGTCGTAGCAACCGGTCTGCCCGGTCAGCGGTGGCGTTGGCCTGCGGCATCGCGAGTACGATGCGAGACTGGCGTTGCAGGTCGCCAAGCTCCCTGAAAGTCCGGCAGCGGACCACTGGCGAGCGCAACGGCCAAGTCATCCGTGTGCTGGGTGATGAACGCCTGGATGGCGGTCTGGTCGCCGTTCGACGGGCACGGCTGCCGCCGCCGGCTGCCGGTGTTGGTCCACTTGCCGACGAACTTCTGGTCGCACTTCGAGAAGTCGTAAGGGTCGCCGGTCTGCGCCGCCCTGGCTTGACCTTCAACCCGGGGTAGAAGTCGTAGCTTGCCGGCGACCTTCAGCGCTTGCCGGCGTCGCATCGCTCTTGCCGGCGTGACTCCGAGAACCGGCAGCGAGCGCGCGAAAGATGACCCCGTGATGATTCCCCGCTTCGCGTGCATCTGCCCTGCTGCGGCCGTAGAGCTAGCGGGGAACCACTGCGCCGCGCTACCGAGACACAAGGCAGGCGATTCGGCGGGTGCTTACCGTTTCGCAGCAGCAGCCCGCGCAAAGCCTCGAAGCTGCCGATGCCCGCGCCCTCGAGCAGCGCGGTGTCCGTCGGTGGCGGCGAGGATCACCGCCGGAACAACCGGATACGACACAACCAGCGCTTGCGCGTCCGGCGCGCCAACGGGCGGGCGGCGACCGCCCGGCGCGGCCTGGAGTTCGACTGCCGGGCGGTGGAGTTCGCGGTGCCACATCACCACCGACGCTGACAGCCACGGAGGTTAGTGACAATGACGGAGCAGTCCAGCCGCGCGGCGTGCAGGAGTCAGCGGCGTTCTACTGCATACCCCGCGCGCCGCCCGCGGTGGGCCGATGGCGACGCTACCCCTGCCGCCGCATTCGCAACGCGATGAACGCCGCGCCGAGCAGAGCAACGATCATGGCGATGAGCCTGCCGTTGGATGCCGCGGGCGCCGCGGCGGCGCCCTCGCACACACCGTTGACGCAGTTTCGAAGCGCAGTCGCTTGGGTCAGCGCAGGCGCTGCCGTTCGGGGCGCGCGTACTGGCTGCCGTAGACGCGCCGAGGGCGGGGTGTTAGGGGTGGGCGTATTGGTCGGGCCTGCTCTGAATACACGACACCGTGTCGGGGGCGCAGCCTGAAGCCAGCGCCGGGGTCCGGCCATGGCAATGGCCGAGCTCATACTCCCGCGGCGCCCCCACAGGCGCCCTCACATTCCCGGGCATCGGTGACGCCTGAATAAAGCGGGGGAAGCAGGTCGTGGGTGAGTCTCTCGCACGTGCAGCAGCTGCCGCCAGCCCCTGGCGAATGCGCCTGCGGCAGGGGCAGACACGATCAGCAACCACACGGCCAGCGCCCCTGTTGGTGACGATCCACCGCCGCATGAGCACGCCGACGAGATTCACGGCGCGAGTCTCACATCGCGGCCTGTTCGCCAATTGCAGCACACTAGCCGATGATTGCCGCATTACCGCGAAGAGTGGTGAGCACGACCGCGCCCATGACCAGTACTATCCCCAGGCTGCGTCGCAATGGCGACAAGGAGCGGAAACAAATGGCTGCGACGATTGAGGCGGCAGCCGCAGCCGCGACAAAGGCGGCTGACACTTCGTCCACTTGTTCCTGGCGGTTCGGCGCACAAAGCTGTCAGCAGCGCGAACAAGGCGGCGCGCACGATAGAATTTGCTTGCCACTATCGCGGGCGTCATTGGTCTCTGTCTCGGTGCCGGCAGCGCATTGATGCTCGGGGACTGGCGCACCGGTCGAGACCTCGCCCTGATGGCTGGCGGAATCGCCGGGAGCCAGTCGCCGCGATCGCGTTGGCTCCGGTCATCTGACGACATGGCGTGCGCGCGTACCACGCCACGCTGGCATCCCGCCAACCGCAACTAAGCTCAATGCATAGATCGGACAGCGCCTGCCTACCGGCGCGACGCCTGGCGGCACCCTGGCGCGTCTGCTCACTCCACCGACGCCTGCACGCCTTGCACTCGCGATGGTGCTCGCCGCCACCGACCGGCGCAGTTGCGGCAGACACCAACCATGTCGCCGCCCGCAGCGCGGGCAGCGCGGCTGTTCTCGAAGAACGGCAACGAGTCGACGGGACAGGATTCGGCATGCGCGCCGATAGCACAGACGGCGCGCGCGCCCACCGCACCGACGCCGGCGCCGTGATGGACGCGCTACGCCCGCCGCAACCGCAACGCGACGAACGCCCCGACGAACAGAGCAACGAGCAGCACGACGAGGCCGACGTTGACGCCGCTGGCGCTGCGCCAACCGCGCACGCACACACCGTTGACGCAGTTCCGAAACGCAGTCGATGGGCTCATTTACCCACCGCTGTTCGGGAGCCACGCGTGCTGGGCCGCAGCAGCGCCGGTCGCTGGTAGCGGTCGAAGTGGCAGTCCGGTCGGAAGTGGCAGTGCTGGTCGCGTGGCGGTCGCCGTGCTGGTGGCGGTCGCTCGTGCTGGTCGCGGTGGCCGCCGGGCCGCACATTTGCGGATCGCCGGCGCACAACGTGTCGCCGGCGCAACGCGGGCCACGCCGGCGCAAGCGGAACAGTCTCGCGGCGGGCACGCCGCCCTGGTCGAGGCAGATCACAACAGGGATCGAAATCGCCGCACTCGGCGCCGCCCGGCGCAGGTCGGCTATCGGCGGTTACGCACGCCGCCGATACGGCGCCTCTGAAGCCGCACGCGCAGCAGCCGTCACCGCGGTGGCCTGCTGCGCAGTGGCGACCGACATCGCCGCCGACGATGAGCGCCGCGATGGCGGCGCGCCGCACCCGAGAGAAGCCCGTGGATCGATCGTTCCGCTCTGCCGGCCATGCTCCGCCTCCGTTCGCACGTCCCACATCGCGCGCGCCCGTCTACCATGTATCAGGGCGATGGCGCCTAGCTGTCAGTCGGTATGGGCCAGCTGATGCCTGCGCATCCGGCGATGGGGGCAACGATGTCTCCCGCCAGCAACAGGAACGATGTCACGCCCGCCGGGCATCCGCATCGCATAAACGCCAGGCGCCGATGAGCATCGCCGAGCATCGCGTGAGTAATCCCGCGTTCGATACCGCCGCCGGTGCTGCCGCCGCAGTGCTGGCAGCCGTCCTGACCTGTCCCGGCAGATCGCATCGCCCGCCGGGTCGCGGCGGTGTCGCAGACGTTGTCGGCACAGAAACAACCGGCGACGCACTGCGTGACGCTGCAGCCGCCGCCCTGCGGAACTGAGTGGCGGTGGGCGTGTTGGTGACGCGGTGGCGGTGGCGGTGTGGCGGTCGCCGTTGCAGTCGCCGTTGCAGTCGGTGGGGTGTCCGTGACGCGTGCTGGTGCTGGTCGCGGTGCCTGCCGCGGTCGCGGCGGTGCTCGTCCTGGCAGGCTGTGGGTGCCGTCAATCGACGTGCAGTCAGAAACCCCCAGTCCCGCCAGTCGTCTGCGGGCCTGAGATAGCGACAGACAGTGTGGGCAGGCGCCAGTCCGTTACAGCACAGCTGCTTCCGCTGGTCGAACAAGCGCCGCGTTCCTGCGGGCAAGTTGTTTGCGGTTGAACTGGCAGATGCAGCAGTTCGGCGTGCTCTCCCGCGCGGCGGTCGCCGGTTACCAACAAAGTACCTCGCTACGATAAGCACGCGTGCCGTTTCGCAGTGAGTCTCATAACAGCTGTTTGTCAATTTATAAAATGGGCCGCAGCACGTGAGTGGCTGCTGCTCGTGCTGGCACCCCCAGCAAAAATAAAGCCAGCGGAGCATTGTGTGCCCGACGGTCGCCCTTGCCGGCGGTGAGAGGTAGCGGACGATGGATGAGACGTCGATGAGGGTGCCGGCTACAGGCAAAGGCAGAGAGTCCGCCTGGACGCGAGCTGCCGATGCGCCCGCGGACACCCCGTCGATATCCAAAGTGGGTAATCGAGCGCTGATCTCGATCAGCCGTACGGGTGCGGGGGCGATGGGGCAGGCGGTGACGGTGTTCAGCCTGGAAGCAGCAGCCGGAAAGGCCTGCGCCGCTAAGTCCGCCGCAGGATCGCCCACACGCCCGCGCTCACCAGCGGCGCCGGTCATTCAACAACCCCACGGCGGGACTGTTGGTGCAGCAGTGTAAAGCTGGTGAGCGATGGGAACGTTGCCGATCGACGTACACGGCAGGCCAACTGGGCAGGAAGCGCCGCCGGTACTCAGAGTTCTACAGGAGGGGCAGCGATCCACACGCCGGTCGTGAAACATTGACCAAACTGTGACAGCCCTCGCTGACGCAGCCGCACAGTCTGGCTTTGCTCTGAATGGGGTCAGGAGCACCAGGAATGCGGTCGACAGCGCGGATGATCGCAAAGGCGGCGGCTTGACATCACTTGTACTCCGCCTCGAGCGCCTCGACGCCGCGGAGAGGAAGCGCCAGCTTGACGACAAGCGGTTTTGTTCACAACTTTTAAAGGCCCGATTGCGCGGTCCTTCGCGCTTGCAACCAACTTGTCGAGACGCTTCGCCAAGTCCGCTGGAACTGAACAGATACCGGTACTCCGCATTAACTACCGGCATCCGAAGCTCTCAACCAAGCATTCCGCTGCATCGCCAGCACTGGGCGGCTAATCCTCCGGGCGCCACCGCGAACCTTGGGCGCGGAGTGCTTAGACGACGGCGGCGCAGTTCAAGTTCGCGATGAAGCGGGCGGTGCGCCGCCAACCTGGCGATGGTCGCCGAGCGGCCGGAGATGCCGGAGAGATCAAACGGACGACGACGCGAGGCATCGGCAGAGTGCCCGCGCCGTCACCGAGGACGACATCTTGTCCGCCGGACGATCCAGAAAGTGTTGAAGCACGCGACCGAGGGGCTGCCGTACGCCATGTTGACTGGCGGCATCGACCGGCGCTCATGACAACGAACTGCTCGCTCGCGCTGGCGCGACGTGACGTCGAAGGCGGCGGCGTTCAGATCAAGCAAGCGTACACTGGTGTGGGCGAAGACTGAGGCGGCAAAGGGGTGTAGTTCTTACCCGTCGTGGCTGATGAAGCGCCTATGTTCGGCGCATCCTTACGCCGCCGCTGCTCGTGTGAAGGTTCCCGGCAGCCGCTGGTTCCTCAAGAGCCAGTTCAAGGCGCCCGGCGACCTCGTGTTCTGCACCCGCGAGGGCGTTGCCGTACCGGACGACTGCACCAGGCGGCGCAATATCATCGAGCGGACCCGCAAGCGCGCGCAAAGGTGAAGACTTCACGATGCACTCGCCCGGCCACTCGTTCGCGTCGTCGCTGCCCAGGCCGGCGCCGCTATTCGCGAGCACGCTGCCCCGGCACAGGTGGCAGCGATGGCGACGCTTGCCCGGCGCGACGCCCTGGTCGGCACCGACGCGCGGTTTTGCGGCGGGCGCGACCCCTCCGCCGGTGGAGGTGATGGAGCACGACATTGCCCGACACGCCGCTGCAGCGCGCGAACCACGACGTGATGCGCGGCATCCCTCGAAGAACTGACGCGGACCCGTCTGCGCGCGAGCCGCTCGAGGCGACGCCGGATGATGATGGCGACGATTGCCGAGGCGGCGTCCACCGGCAACGTGGCGCTTCGGCGCTCGCCCGCAGGTGGTGGCGAAGCAGCACGATCTGATGGCATGAAGGAAGGGCGCAAACTCACTGAACGTCGCCATCAACGCTCTGCCGCTGCCTGACGACGTGCAGGAGATGACCGACCTGCTCGACAAGTTGGGGCGCTCCAGCTGCCCGTCCGACGAAATCGTCGCCGAGGCGAACAGCAGCTTCACATGGAACTCCGACCGCCGCGAACATGGAAAGCGCGCCGAGGAGTTGGGCGCTGAACACGGTGCGATCGAGGGCGGATCCGCTTCTGGCGAGAACGCCACACGATGCGCCGTGCAGCGCCGAGCAGGCGAAGCACCGCGCCGTCCGTGAAGTGCACCGCGCCGAGCAACACGGCGACACCAACACCAAGCCCGCCGCAGTCGCGGCCAGACCGGAAAGCGAGAACACCGCCACAGCGGGTTCAACGATGACATCCGAGTGGGTGAGGCTGCCGCAGCTCAGAGCGAGAGCTCACCAAGAAGCCGACCGCGCGTTGCCGCCTGCCGGGCTGGATCTCCGGCACCGGACTCGCCCTGCACGCTTCGGTCCAGCCCGACGCGTTCAGAAAACCCGGAAGGCGGTAGGCGCCCCGCCGCCGCCTGATCACCCGCGCGGGCGGCGGCGCCCACGATGAGGGATTCAGACGTGACGCTCTGACAACCAGCCAGATAGTGGCATCAGCCGCCCCGCGACGGGACGCCGCAGGGGCCGCGAGGGCAGCTCACACTCTCATGGGCATGGTGCCAGGGCAGATACCTCCGGCAAGAGCGGAAGAAACCGCATCCAGATCGCCCGCAGATCGCGCTTCCCACCTGCTTCGTACCGCCGGCCTTCGTCACCCGATGGAAGACGGCGGGCCCCGCTTCAACCCTGGGCCTGCCAGTCAACAGGGCTTCGAAGCAGCCCAGGTCGGCGACCTGATAGTGCGCCGCCCCCACCTGCGCACTGTTGCACCGGATCCTCGACGCCGTTGACGAACCGCTGAGCAGGCCCCAAAACGTTCGCGACAATTGCTGAGTTGCAGAGCCCTCCTGCGTTGTCCGCGCGGGCATCCGGAGCCCCCGAGCATCAACGCAGCAGGCGGCGACCGGGCAGCGATGGACAAAGATACTTTCATGGGTCCGCCCTCCTTCGTCGTGGGATTGCGATGCTGCACCCCAGGACGGCGCCCACGCGACCGCTATTAGGGATACCCGTAATGCGGCCATCGCTGCGAATCGTGATGTCAGGCGACGGTTCCGCCGGCGCAGCTCGCGCCTCTGCTCGTAATCCAACGCCGCCTGCACGCCCTGCACTCGCGATGGTGCGTCGCCGCCGCCGACCTCGGCGCAGTTGCGGCAGAACATCAACCAGATGTCGCCGTGCGAGCCGCAGCGCGGGCAGCGCGTGTCCATGTTCTCGAAGAACGGCAGCGAGTCGACGGGACGGGCTTCGGCATGCGCGCCGATAGCACAGACGGCGCGCGCGCCCACCTCACCGACGCCGGGGTCGTGATGGACGTGCGCTACGCGCGCCGCCGCAAGCGCAGCGTGATCGATCGCCCCGCCGAACAGCGCCACGAGCAGCACGATGAGGCCGGTGTTCGATGCCGCTAGCAACACGCAACTGAACGCTACTTC
>ERZ1370068.5033-contig-4074_pt1 | contig 33280 bp, 53 predicted proteins | sample MGYA00561227_ERZ1370068 | MGnify/ENA primary metagenome ERZ1370068 (study PRJEB38410, sample SAMEA6850437) | metagenome | study: Metagenomic assessment of the ecological functions of the soil: analysis of the soil microbiota associated with the...
ATTGTACTTCGTTCAGTTACGTATTGCTTGCACAGCGCTATGCAGCGGTGTATTCAGCAATTACTGCGGCAGCCGGTCCCAGAAGCGCCCCGCCGAAGAAAACGCTCCCGCGTAGAACTCGTCGTCGAGTGAATTGATGGTCACCGGTTTGCCCGCGCCGGGCGCGTGCACGAACCGATGCTTCGCCGATGTAGATGCCGACGTGATTCACCTTGCGGCTGCCGATCTTGAAGAACACCAGGTCGCCGCGCTGAAGTTTGCGCGGCTTGACGCTCTCGGCTTCCTCGGCCTGGTCGCGCGAGGTGCGCGGCACGGCGAGTCCGAACTGCCGATGCGCGTAGAACACGAGGCCGCTGCAGTCGAAGCCATCGGGCGTCGCGCCGCCGTAGCGATAGCGGCGTGCCGCGCAGGCGAAGCGCGAAGTCCGCGAGCGCCTCGCCACGATTGCGCATGCCGGCGCGCCGCCGCTGCCGTCCCAGTCCCAGCGCGTCGGCGTGGTCGCGCTGGATCGCGGTCGGGTGTGCGAGTTCGATCCGCGGTGAGCAGGTGCAGCGGCGACGGAGAGCATGCGCAGCACGCGACATTGCCGTCATGACAGCCGATGTGATGAGGAATATGCCAGCTAGTCGCCTTTAGCCCGCCGCCCGTGCATCGCCGATCTCGGAACCGGGCCGGCGCGATTCGAGGATTTCCGTGAGCGCGGCAGCGGACATGGGCCGCGCGAGGTAGAAGCCCTGGGCCGCCTCGCAGCCGCGCGAGCGCAGGAATTCGAGCTGCCCGCCCGTTTCCACGCCTTCGGCCGTCACGCGTTTTCCGAGCGTATGCGCCATGGTGATGACGGATTCGACCAGTGCACCGGCCGAATCGTTCTGTGGGACTTCATCCAGAAAGCTGCGATCGAGTTTTACCGTGTGCACGGGATAACGGCGCAGATAGTTGAGCGACGAATAGCCGGTGCCGAAATCATCGAGCGCGAGCTTCACGCCGAGGTCGGCGATGCGCGCGCAGCGGCTCCTCGACCTCGGCATCGGCCAGCACGGATTCCACGAGCTCGAGCTCGAGGCTGGCGGGCGTGATGCCGTGCTGATGGAGCGCGCGTCTGCACCATGCGCACGAAATTGCTGTCCTTGAGCTGCTGCACCGAGACGTTCACCGAGAACATGCGCGGCGCGATGCCGGCGCGCGCCCATTCGGCGTACTGCGCGCAGGCCGAATCGAGCACGAAACCGCCGATGTCGGTGATGAGCCCGGAATGCTCGGCCGCGGGAATGAATTCGCCGGGCAGCTTGATGCCGTCGTAGCGCGTCTGCCAGCGCAGCAGCGCCTCGACGCCGCACAGGCGGTTGTCGGCGAGCGATGAACTGCGGCTGGTAGAACAGCGACAGCTCGCGCCGGCGCAGCGCGCGATGCAGGCCGCTGTCGGTGAAGCTGGCGCGCCGCTGCGCCATGTCGCGCTCGAAGAAGATGGCGCGCCCGCGGCCCTGCGCCTTGGCGCGATACATGGCGAGATCGGCGTGGCGGATCACGTCCTCGAGATCCACGCCGTCATCGGGGAACAGCGTGACGCCGACGCTGGCGCGCATCTGGTAGTCGCGGCCGCCGAGATTGGCCGGCAGCGCCAGCGAGCGGATCACGCGGTCGGCGATGCTGGCGCGCGGTCTCCGCGTCGCCCACGTTGCGCAACAGCACGGTGAATTCGTCGCCGCCGAGGCGCGCCACCGTGTCGCCCTCCTTCGTGCAGGCCTTGAGCCGATGCGCGACGATCGACAGCAGCTGATCGCCCGCGCTGTGCCCAGCGTGTCGTTGACGCGCTTGAAGTGATCGAGATCCACGTACATGAGCGCGCCGCGCGTAGGCCCGGTGGCCGCGGCCGCCAGCTCCTGCGCGAGCCGGTCGCGGAACAACGCGCGGTTCGGCAGCTGGGTGAGCGGATCGTAGTGCGCCTGGCGATACAGGCCGCTCGTCGCGCGCGCTGTTCGACAGCGCCGCGCGCAGGCGCTCGGCGAATGCCGCGCCGTAGTCGGCCACCGCCGGATCGCGCGCCGGTTCGCCGTGATATCCGACGATGAGCAGCGCGCTCAGCCGTTCTTCGTCGACCACCGGCCAGAGCCAGAAGAACTCCGCGCCGACGTCGCGCATCGACGCGAGGAACGCGTGGCGCGATTCTTCGATGCGCGCCGACGGTGAGCCCTTCGGGCGCCTCGCGCACCGTGGCGATCATCGCGGAATCGAAAGTCACGCGCTGCACCGGCAGTTCGTCGGCGCCGAGCGCCGCCATGAACAGGCGGCCGTGCGCGTGCGCGGTGGGATCGAGCAGGATCACGCCCACGCACTGAGCGCGGGTCAGCTCGCGGAATTTCGGGCAGCACCGATGTCGAGCGCGCGATCGATCTCGCTGGCGGCGAGCAGCGCGCGATCGACTTCGCCCAGCACTTCGAACGCGCGCCAGTCGCGCTGCAGAGACAGCGAGGTGGTGTTGAACTCGCGCTCGAGCGGCGCGAACTCCTCGACGCGAGCTGCGCGGCAATGCGTTTCGAAGCGGCGTTCGCGCAGGCCGCGCGAGGCCGCGCTGCAGCGCGCGCAGCGGCGGCAGGTAGCGCTCGCTGATGATCGCGGCGACGGCGAACGCGACGACGATGGTGAGCGCCAGCAGGCCGAGCGCGGTCGGGCACCAGCTCGCCGAAGCGTCGTGCCGAACGTCGCCTCGGGCGCGAACACCACGATGGTGTCGGCCGAGTTCGGATTCGCCGGGACTGGCTCGGCGGCAGGTAGCGTCATGGCGCCGCGCCATTCGCGACCCGACGCGTACCACGCGAGGATGGTCGTGCCGCCGGGCGCGTCGACGGCATGCGGCGCGCGCGCGCCGAACAGCTGCACCGAGTTCTTCGGGAACCGGGCTGCTGCTGAAGCGCGCGCGCGCCCGCGCCATCGAGCACCACGAGGATAGCGGCCCTCGAGGCCGCGCGCGAAATCCTCGGGCACGGCGCGCGCAGTTGAACAGCAGCGTCGACGCCTTGTCGCGCGACAGCGCGGTCAGCTCCTGGTTCTGCAGCGACGCGCGCGCGTTCCTCGGCTTCGAACCAGCGCGACAGCATCGCCGAGGCCGACCGGAATCAGCATCGCGACGGGCAATGATGCAGCCACAGCCGGCGCGTGAGACCGCTGCGCAAGACCGAGTTGTACGGATTGCCGCTCATCCGAGTTCCCATAGGCGTTGCGTTGCGCCGTGCAACGCGAGCCGAGGCGTCCCTGGATATCGACCGGACTTTACGGAATGCGGCGCGCGCGCAAATGCGCGCCGCGTCACGGATTGCGGTTGCACCGTACTCAGGCGGGCTTCTTCTTGGCCGATTGCGCGGCGATCGGCTGCGCGCGCGCGGATCTCCGCGAGCTGGCGGATTGCCCGCGTAGGTGTAGCGGTAAACGCCGCGCGCGCCGCGCGCGCGCCGCGCCGAGCATCGCCCGCGCGACGGTCTCCGGCCGGAATGGCGCGGTAGCGCTTCGCGCGCACCGGTGAGCAGCGGATTGATGAGCGGCGCGAAGATGCGGCCGGTGATCTCGAGCGGCGCGCAGCGCCTTGCGCGGACCTAACAAGCAGGCTGGGCTGCAGGATGTCGACCGACGCGAACCCGAGGTCGGTCGACCGCCTCTTCCATCTCGCCCTTGGTGCGCAGGTAGAACTTCTTCGAACTCGAGCTCGGCGCCGCACCGACGACACCACCACGAACCGCGTGGCCTGCGCGGCGCGCGCCGCGCGCGCGAACAGCAGCACCGCATCGACGTCCGCTTCGCGAAACGCTTCCTGCGAACCCGCCTCGGCGATCGTCGTGCCGATGCAGCAGAACGCATCCTGGCGACGAGACCCTTGAGCTGCTCCGCCATGCGTTCGAAGATCACGACGCGATTGGCGAGCTTCGGGTGCTCCTTGCCGAACGGACGGCGGCGTCAGCGCGTAGACCCGCGTGTAGTCCGGGGCGTCGAGCAGGGTTTTGAGGAGAAGTCCGCCGACGAGGCCGGTGGCGCCGGCGACCAGCGCGATTCTTGGTGTTGTGCTCACGCGCCGAAGCTTAACAAGATTCGTCGTCAATCCTTGTCGAGGCGGTCGTCGTGACGCGCGCTCGGCAGGTGCCAGTGGAACCACATCGCGAGGATGCGCAGGCCGAAGCACAGCAGCGCGCCGGCGATCGCGGTCGGCATCGCGGGCCAGTCGAGCCAGTTCCCGAGCACCACGATCACCGCGCCGGCCAGCGCCGCGAGCGCGTAGATGTCTCGGACTGGAACACCACCGGCACGCGCGACAGGAGCAGGTCGCGCATCGACGCCGCCGCCGATGCCGGTGAGCATGCCGAGCAGCGCGGCCATGACGGGATGCAGCCCGGCCGCCAGCGCCTTCTGCGTGCCCGCGACCGCAAACAAGCCCAGGCCCGCGGCGTCGAACACGCGCACCGGGTTGCGCAGCGCTCGATCGCGCGATGCCAGATGAACGTGACGAGGCCGGCGAGCACCGCCGCGGCGAGGTACCGCTAGTCGGCGAATGCGGCCGGCGGCACCGCGCCGATCAGCAGGTCGCGCAGGATTCCGCCGGTCGCTGGCCGTCGCGAACGACAGGACCAGCACTCCGAAAAAGTCGAGGCGCTGCCGCACCGGCGGCGGTGGCGCCCGACAGCGCGAACACGAATGACGCCGACCAGGTCGATGACTAACAACACGGGACGCATTCTGCATCATTCGCGCCGCTGAATGGCGGCTGGTCACCCGTTGCGGGTGATGCGGCGAAACAGCTTTGAATATGCTTTGAGCGGGGAAGGAATCCGGTCAATGACAAACAAGGGATTAATACATGCATGTCCCTAGCTATCCACGCGTTGTGGCGTGGCTTCTCATGCTCGCGAGTTTCGCGGGCCTGTGGGCGCAGTTGAGTTCGATGAAAGAAAGATCAAGGCGCCGATGGCCAGGGGCGGTGCCGAAGTTGAAAACGCAGGCCGAGAGTTACTCCGCAGGCTTCGCCCGCCTGCACAGCACTCTCTCACCGGCGGGAAATGGTTGCAAACAAGGCGCTCTCTCAAAATTGATTCGATCTCGAATGGCAGCTCACCCGTGCGCTGGAAGACAAGCGGCCACTGGAAGATCTGTCGGCACTCGGTTTAAGAGAAGTACGAAAACGGCTTTCGCATCGGCTACAACACGTTTCCGCAGTGGCAGCCATTTCCGAGACGCTCGCTTCGTTGATGCCTGAGCATGGACATCGTGGGGCCCCAGCTGGTCGCCCGCGGCTTCCGTGAAAGCTGACGTCGCGGCGCTGCGGGCTATCTCGAAACGCACGATCTGAAGGCAGAAACTTTCGCGCGCACGCTTCCGCTCGCGATCCTGCTTCGGCAAGGTCGTCACAGCCACGACAGGATCAAGCGGCCGGTCGGCAAGGACGTGCTCGTTTTCAGTCCCTCTTCGCAGCGCAGCAAGACGGAAATGGAAGTACGGCGCGGCGGATGGGCCGGAGGGCTCGTCCGGGTGTCTCGACGATCAGCGCGTGCGCGCGCTTCATTCCTGCTTCTCAGAGATACAGAGCATCGGCCACTGGTCGCCCGATGACGCAGAAGCCGAAAGCGTCGCAAATCCTGTTAGCCCGCCATGAGACTTCCGGATTTCGAACAACGTGCAACGGCCGAAGCGGCAGGAGTGACGCCGTGAAGTCTCCTTCTAACATTGCCAGGTCGCACAATGTTTCTGGCCATGGGCGCGCACCAGTGCACCTCGGTGGCATCCGCAATTTCAGATGAGTGTGTGTATGTCAGCGCGCCTAGCCAGTGGGGCACAGGCTCCAGCCTTCTATCACGGCCACACGGTGCTCTCCTCCTGCGACTTCAACCTCTGAATGCCGGCGGCTTCGTATCGAAGTGCAATCATCCCGCGACTCTGCCCATGACGGGCAGGCGTGCTCCTGAGCAGCTCGACCTTGGGTTCGGCAAGAACAGCCTTACGGTCACCATCCCGGCGCAGCAACCTGCCCTGCGAAATGTATCGGGATGGATGCAAGTCAGGTGACACACCTGAGCTGCAACTATCGCTGGACGCTTTTGCCACGGAGGGTGGCTATTCCATTGGCGCGGGAGGCATCAGTTTTCAGGTCGGCAATGGCACTGCCCGCGACGGCGGCACGATCATTTCAGCTGCGCCCATCCAGGAAGGCCGCCAGCGGAGGCTGCATTCCTGATCGTCCCCCCGCGTTCCCCTTCATCAATACCAGGATGGTAGCCATGAAAAGTCTCTATCGAATTTTTGCCTTTGGCCTTCTCGCCGCAGCGCCCCAACTCTGCAACGCCTGGGGCTCTTGCACACCCATCGTCATCGATCTCAGCGACGGTATCGACCTCGAGGTAGCCGGGTGGGTGTCCATTTCCGACATGAACGCCGACGGGTTCGCGATCATCTGCAGTGGGTGCGGCGTGGCGATAAGGGGGCTTCCTCGCCTTCGACGCAGTGGGAATGGCGTCGTCGACGACGGCGCAGAGCTGTTTGGTGTGGGCACCATGGAGCTCGAGGGACGCAGCGCTCGCCGCTGCGGCTTCGATGGCCCTGGCGCAGCCACGACTCGCGGCGGACTCGGCGGCGACGACGACGGACTCGATCACCGCAGGCCGGACGCCATCTGGCGCCGGCTGCAGCCTCTGGGTGGATCGCGAACGCGCGACGGCGTCGCCGCGCGTGCTGAGCAATGCGCGCGCTGGCGGAGGATTTCAGGCATCACGCGCGCCCTGAAACGCATCCAGAAAGTGCGCAAATGCGTCGATGCCGCGGGCAACGTCATTCCCTACTGGGCGTGGGCACAGCAACGAGCCCGCCCCGGACGAGGCGTCATGGTCGAGCGTATTCTTTGTCGTGCCTTGAGGGGACTGGGACAGGCAGGCGCACGAGCGCCACGCGCGGATGCCACGTCGAGCTTGCGGAATATGCTGGCGCACCTGCGTCTTGACGGTGTTCGGCGAGACGCCGCGGCGAGCCTGGCGACCTGCGCGAGCGTCCGGCCCTCACCGCAGAAATCCGCCAACGCGAACTGTTCGGCGGCCAGTCAGAACCCGCGGCGCCCGCAGGCAGATGCAGCACACGGGTAATGGTGAATGGGGCAGCGGAGTCGGTGGCGCCCTGCAGGCGAAACGCAAGCCCGTGAGCGCGCTCCTCCACGGCCAGCGTTCTGCGGGACCGAGCAACCGGGCGATGAGGGTGCTGCGTCGGGAGATGCGTACAGACCGCCGCAACGTCGTGCTACCGGCAGCGGCGTGAGTTCCGCCAGGATCTGGGTCAGCGTCTTGGCCGCCATCCGCCGTTGTGCCACGAGCACCGCGGCAGGCCGACACTCTCTTATATGTGCCGGACGCAGCGGGCGCTGCATCGTCAGGCGGTGAGGCGTTCTCGACCCAGGCGGCGTACTTGTCCATCCAGCCGTGCACGAACTTGCGCGACATCGGCGTTCGCAATGTTTGCCGGCTTCGTCGAAGAAGCCGTCCTTCACCGTGGATGTACGCCTCGGGCTGCACGAGCAGCGGGCATGTCGAGATACGCAAGCACGGTGCGCAGGTGCGACTGCGCAACTGGCGGTGCCGATGGCAGCCGATCGACGCACCGATGACGCCGGCCGGTTTGCCGGCCCACGCGCTCTGGCCGTACGGGCCGCGAGGCGTGGTCGATCGCATTCTTGAGCACGCCTGAGATCGAGCCGGTTGTACTCGGCGGTCACGAAGATCACGCGCATCGAGCCGCGCGCAGCTCGCTCTTGAGTCGCTGCACCTCCAGGCGCCTGGGACTTGTCGTCGTCCTGGTTGTACAGCGGCAGATCGCCGATGCGCAGCTCCTTGCAAGGTGAAGTCCGGCGGCGCGAGCTTGACGAGCGCGCTGCGCCAGCTTGCGATTGATGGATTCCTTGCGGAGGCTGCCGATGACGTACGCCGATCTGCTTGGGCATTCATCGACTCCAGTTTGCGCGCCATCATCTCAAATTCCTCCGCTGGCGCTCTGTAGGAAGGCGGCGAGTGACGCGGTGCATCCAACGCGGACCCTCTTCGTATGGCAGTCCCACTGCTGATGCACAAACGCGCGCTCCAGATCGCTGTTCGCCTTCATCCTGGTCTCGCTGACCGCCTTCAACCTCTGGGTCGAGCACGCGCCAGTCCGGTCCTGGGACTGGGGAGGCCTCACCACCCCGCCTGACAATCTCTGGACGATCGCCACTCTCATCGACGCGTACTACGGCTTCCTTACCTTCTACGCGTGGGTCCTGTGGAAGGAGGCGCGCGCCCTGCCCGCGTCGCTGTGGTTCGTCGCGATCATGGCTTCTCGGCAACATCGCGATGTCGGCCTACGTGCCTGCGCCAGCTCGCGCGCCTGAAGCCCGGGGACTCCATGGGCACCTGCTCTCGGCGCGCAATGCCTGACGCATGCGCGAATTCCTGCAACGACGGCTCGTCGCTCCGCTGCTGGCGCTCCTGCGGCAGGGCGTGACGCCACGCGAGCTCGCGCTGTGCGTGGCGCTCGGCACGATCGATCTGGCCTGATCCCCGTGCTCGGCGTATCGACCGATGCTGTGCGCGCTGCGCGGCGCTGCGCCTCAAGCTGAACATGCCGGCGATCCAGCTCGTCAACTATCTACTCACGCCGCTGCAGCTGCTGCTGATCATCCCGCTGCTGCGCCTTCGGCGAGACGCCTGGTCGGGCGCGCCGCCCTCTCCGGTGACGCTCGAATCCGGCGCTGGCGCTGCTCTCGCAGGGCGTCATCCACGCGATCCGCGATCCTCGCGACGGCGATCGCGCACGCCACGCTCGGCGTGGTTGCGTGCTCGCGCCGCTCGCTGGCCTTCGTCGCTGTATCGCGCGGCTCGAACCGCCGTGCTGACGTCACCTGCGGCGGGAAGTTCGATGACCTCTCGCTCGCCATGCGCCTGCTGGAGCGCGACCTGGTTCCGGACTTCCTCATCCGCCGGCGCATTCGCGACCCTGCTGTGCCGCGCGCCTGCGCGAGGAAGATCAGCGCGATCCGGAAGCAGCAGCAAAGGCTGGCCGGCTTCATCCGGAAGCTCCGTCGAGTCCCGGTGGCCATCGAGACCGCGGCGGCCAACGAGCAGCACTACGAGGTGCCCACGGAGTTCTACACGCGCGTCCTGGGTCCGCACCTCAAGTACTCGAGCGGCTATTTTCTGCAGGGGATGCCGAACGCCTGCGCCGGCCGAGAACCTCGACGCCGCCGAAGCGCGCATGCTGGCGCTGCACCTGCCAGCGCGCCCGGCTCGGCGAACGGCCAGCGGATCCTCGAGCTGCGGCTGCGGCTGGGGCAGCCTCTGCGCTGTGGATGGCCGCTAACTACCCCGGCGTCGAAGATCACCGCGGTGTCGAACTCGCGCACGCAGAAAGCTGCACATCGACGCGCAGGCGCGCGCCCGCGGACCTCGCGCAACCTGGAAGTCATCACCTGCGACGTGAACCAGCTCGACGTTCCCGGAAGGCACGCAGTTCGATCGCGTGGTCTCGGTCGAGATGTTCGAGCACATGCGCAACTACGACACGCTGCTGGCGCAGCGTGGCCTCGTGGATGGCGCCCGGCCGCCACACTTTTCGTACACATCTTCACGCACCGGGAATACGCCTATCGCGTTCGAGGTTCGTGACGAGACTGACTGGATGGCGCGTCACTTCTTCACCGGCGGCATCATGCCGAGCGACGACCTGCCTGCTGTATTTCCAGCGCGACGTGCGGATTCTCGAGCACTGGCAGGTGCCGGGCTGGCACTACCAGCTCACCAGCGAAGCCTGGCTGCGAACATGGACCGCCATCGGGCCGAAAGCTCATGCCAGCTGCTGGCGCGCACCTACGGCGAGCCCGAAGCGCTGCGCTGGTGGGTGCTACTGGCGCGTGTTCTTCATGTCCTGCGCGGAGCTGTGGGGATACGCCGGCGGCCGCGAAGTGGCTGGTATCGCATTACCTTTTGAGAGGCGCTGAAAAGCGGTACAGTCCCTTCCGCCATGACTGCCGTCAAATCTTCTCGGGGTGGCTGATCGCCGCCGCCCTCACCTGCGCCGCGTATTCTCTGGCGGCGCCCGCGTACTCGCGGTCACCGATTCCGACCGCATCGCGGTCTACAAGGAATTCCGCGCGCAGTTCGACGCGCAGCAATACGCCGCGGCCCAGCCGCTGGCCGAGCGCCTGGTGGCGCTCACCGAAGAGCAATACGGCGCCGAAGATCTGCCGCTGACCAACCCCGCTCACCAACCTGGCCACGGTTCACTACAAGCTCGGCAACTACCCGGCGGCCATCGAAAACTACCAGCGCACGCCTGCGCATCCTGCAGGCCAAGTCGACCATCGCCGACAAGGCAGCAGATCCGTCCGCTGCACGGCCTCGGCGTCAGCTTCATGGGCGCGAACGATCCCGAATCCGCGGTGGTGGCGCTGAAGCGCGCCGCCGACCTGTCGCGCAACACCGATGGCCTGTTCAACATCGACCAGGTGGAGTTCATCGACGCGCTGATCGACGCGTACGCGTCCACCGGGCAGCTTCGTCGAGGCGGAGAAGGAGAAGCCTGTACGCCATGCGCGTCGAGGAAGCCGCCTACGGCCGCAATTCGATCAAGCTGCTCGACCGGCTCGACAAGCTCGCGCGTCTGGTACGAAGGCGACGCGCCGCTACACCAGCGAACGCAACATCTACGAGCGGGCGCTGGCCATTCTCGCCAGGAATCCGCGCCGGAGAACGATCTGCGGCGCGTCGGCCCGCTGCGCGGCATCGCGCGTTCGTTCCGGCTCGAGGCTGTTCTACGGCGTCGAAGGCGCGGACACCGGCGCCACCTTCAACTCCGGCACGCAACGGCGCGCCGGTGTTCGCCGATGGCACGCAGCAGCGGCGCGGCGAAAGCTCACGCTGATGCACGGCGCTGCGATGTCATCGATGGCAACGCGCCCGTCAACCAGCAGATGCGCGGCGAAGTGCTCACCGATCTCGGCGACTGGTTCCTGATCATCGAACGCGCTGCGCCGCGCCTACGACACCTACGCGGACGCGTGGAAGGCGCTCGCCGAGGCGTGCAACACGAAGTATGCTCGAAGCGCCGCGCGTGCTCGCCTACCGGCCGTCGATCAGCTCGATCGATCGATCGCAGCTCGATCCGGCCGAAGCCGTGATCAAGGTCGTGGAATTGCACTTCACGGTGGATCGCGACGGGCGGATCGATGACGTGACCTCGCCCACCACCGATGTGCCCGAGACCATCGTGCGCAACTCGATGTCGTCGATGAAGCGCTTCGCGTTACGCGCCGCGCATCGAGAATGGCGCGGCGGTGCCCACCGAAGACGTGGTGTTCTATCGAACGGGTGATGATTAAAGCAGTGACGTCGCCATCTGGGACGGACTGAGAAGGCCCGGAGAAGAAGCCCGGAGGCAGACCTGCGAGCCGGAGCGGAGACGTGGCGCCGAGCCACCGGCTGCGTCGTTGATCGGAACCGCTTCGATGCGTCATGTCGGCGACCGCCGCGGCGGCTTCGGGCGAACCCGGCAGCGGGTCTTGACCTTCGGCTGTCAGCGCCTGCGAGGCCAGCAGCGGCTTCGCCAGCTCCAGCCCCTGGAACTGCGTGAGGAATTTCGCCGCCGCATCGCGCATGGCCGCGTAAGCGGCAATTCCCAGCTCTTCTTCGCCGTTGCCGATCTTGGGTGCCGGACCGCTGCCGTAACCCGTGAGCGTGAGCGTATCGACCAGCTCGCCGTTCGGCGCGTAGATGAAGATCTGGTAGCGGATGGTCACCGCGCAATAGACGCCGCCGGTTTCCTTCGCGCTCGCGAACGAGAACTGCTCGATGCGCGGCTCGAAGATGGCCATGCAGGCCGGGCTCGAGCCGCGCGGCATCGACGCGTGTCGAACATCTTCGCTTCGGTGAATTCGGCGCGGAAGATTTCCTCGATCAGGTGCCGGTGCGAAGCGCCGAGCTGCGCCTCGTAGTTCACGCTGGCGCGCGATTCCTTGTGGATGTAGTTGCCGGCTTCGGCGGTGACCACCACGCCCACCTTGGCCGGCGTCGGCACGATCAGTGGCTTGGGCAGATCCCTTCGGGCCGCACTGCCACGGCCGCAGCCAGCCACCGAGCATCGCCAGCGACGCGAGCTGGAATGCAGAGTTGCGAGATGCGTCGTAGGTTCACGGGCCATGTCCATCGAAAGTCATCCGTCAGTAATGCAGCGCGGCGCACCGAACACGTCGACCTTGATCGCGCAGCCCGCGCCGCCGATCGTGAGACCCACGAAAGTCCCTTCGTTTTCGTCGCACATGGCCCGCATTAGAACAGAAAAACGCTGATTGATAAACGGGGCGGCGAACTGGCGCCCGCCGGCATGCCGATGGCGTGAATTCGCATCTTGTGGCGCCCCTGCCGGTCCACGGGATTGAACTTGCGCACCGCCTGACAGCGCCGCTTCCACGGACGGACCGGTGAAATCGTCGCCGATGACATACACGCTGATCTTCTTGTCCGCCGCCCACCAGCCCTGGACCGCGGCGCCGATGCCTTCCACCGGGCTCGAATCGCTGTAGGGCTTCCAGTTGACCATGGTGGACAGGATCTTGGCGCGCTGCGCCGGCGTATCACTGCAGCCATTGGCCCTTGGTGCTCGCGAACATGGGCTTTCCCTCGGTCGTCGAGAATCTGCATGCCCTTCACCTTGGGGTAGATGTCGAGAATCTCTTTCATGACGTTCTGGGCGTTCTCCCAGTTGTCGGCCTGCATGCTGCCCGAGGTGTCGATCACGAAGATGATCCACTCGCTGTCCACCGGGATGCCGCCGACCGCGAGCACGTTCGGATCGCGCCGCGGCGCGTTCTTGAGCAGGCGCTGCATCTCGGCGGTCAGCGTCTGGTGCGCGGCCACGAGTTCCGTCTCGACGATGTTGGTGACGGCCGACTCGCCCTTGCTGGCTTTGAATTCGCCGCGGATCTTCGACAGATCGCCGGCGAGCGCCGCGGCCTTCTGCTGCTCGGATGGTGAGCACCTTCATGCGGCCCTGCAGCTCGCGATTGAGCACGTCGGTTTCGCCGCGCAGCTCGAACAACTGGCGCTGCAGCTCGAGGATCTGGCCGCTGCAGATCTCTTCTCGCTGCGCTCGATGACGATGGGCTGGCCGATGTCGGTGAGCACCAGCAGCAGGATGATGGCGCCGAAGCCGCAGCAGATGCAGTCGAGGAACGACAGCGTGAAGACTTCGAATTCGCGGCGTTTGCCGAGTGCCATGGTCTTGTCCTTCCTATGGCCAGTCGCGCGATGGGATGACGTACGACCCGCCGGTCTTGCGACGCGCGAGCCGCCAGAACGCATGCGCCGCCAGCGGGTCGCCCTTCATCGGCAGCAGCACGACGTCGATGGGCAGTTTCTTGCGTCCATGATCTTCACCGCGTCGTCGAACAGCTTCTCGCGGTCGCGCGAGTTGATGAACTTGCGGGCGGCCGGCACCGAGCCCTGCGTGGGCAGTCCGTCGGTGATCAGGATGATCTGGTCGGGTTCCGGATTCGATCGTGCGCACCGACGAGGAATGCATTCACCAGGCTGGTGCCGTCGCCGGGCGTGATGTCGCGCGCCGCGGTGAGAACGCCGTTGATGGCGCGCGGATCGTTGTTGCCGAGCCATTGGGTGCCCGTGTGTTCGCCTGCACCGGCTTCGCCTTGGCGTTGAAGCCGATCACCTGGAACTGGCCGTTGTCGGGCAAGCTGCGCGGTGACCCACTCGACCGATGTCGAGCGCGCGCCGCCACTTCTGCGCGGACGCGCCGCAGCGGTTCGGGCTGATTGCGCAGCTGGATCACCTTGGCGATGTCCTCGTCCATCATGCTGGCCGAGGTGTCGAGCAGGATGAGGATGCGCTTGCCCTTCATCTGCAGCGCGCTGATGTACTTGCGCTTGCCGCGGCCGCGGAACGCCTTCACGCGTGTCGCCGGCCGGCGCCTTGTCGAGCGCGCCGCCCTGCAGGCGCTTCACGCCTTCTTCGAGCGACTTGATGTCGGCCTTGAGCTGGTTGATGTGCGCGCGGCGCGCCAGGCTTTCGTCGTCGTACACCGACGACTGCTCGCGGCGCTGTCTTGAGCTCGGCGGCGACGCGCGATGGCGCGCGCCTGGGCGGCGGCGGCGTCTTCGTCGGTCTTCTCGAGCGTGTTGCGCAGCTGCACGAGGTGCAGCGTGCCTTCCTTCACTTCTTCTTCGAGCTTGCTCACCTCGCCGGTGAGCTGGTCGAGCGCGCAGGATTTCCTGCGCGCCGTTCTGCGCCTGCACGATGGTGTAGAACAGCACCACCGCGCCGAAGCCGCAGCAGATGCAGTCGAGGAACGACAGCGTGAAGACTTCGAAGGCGCGGCGTTTTTCACGGCGCGCTCGCGCACGCGATGCCGCCGCCGAAATGAGCGTGAACTCCACGCCCGGCGTGCCGACGCGCACGCGATCGCCCGGGCGCACCGGCGGCGCGTTCGCGCACGCGCGCGCCGTTCACCCAGGTGCCGTAACGGCTGTGGTCGATGAGCACCGTGCGCTCGCCCTCGCGGCGCAGCGAACAGTGGCGGCGCGACACGCCGGCCGCGGCGCGCGGCAGCGCGATGTGCGGCGCGTTGGTCGACTTCCTCGGTGCCGATCGACCAGGCCCGTATCCGGGAAGCGCATGGAATCGCCGCCGAAGAGGATGTGCGTGACCGGCAGCGCGCGGCGGCGGAGGCGCTGGCCGACGGCGACGTACTCGATGTTCGCGGCCAGGCTGTGCTCCGGCGACGCGCGCAACGCGCCGGCGCAGGCGCGGCGCGGCGGCCGGATCGCCGCCCTGCAACGACGCGCGCGACCGCGGCGATGCCGGCGGGCGCGATGACCAGTCCGTCCTGTTCGAGCTCGAGCAGCCGCGGCAGGAAGCCCGGCCAGCGCCGCGACTCGGCCGGCAACACCAGCGCCGCATCCTGCCCGGCGATGCGCGCGTTGCGCGTCAGGCGCGTGAGCTCGCGATAGAACGGCTGTGCCGCATCGGCGAAGAGCTGCGCATCGACGGCGACCGCGAAGCGCGCGCCTTCGGATTCGACCACGGCTTCCACCTTGCCTTCGGTGGCGGCACGCGCGGCGAGCATGCGGCAGGTCGGCGAACAGGCGCTGTTCCACGTCGAGGCTGAGCAGCGGATCGAAGCGCGTGTTTTTGACCAGCGCGCCGGCCACGGCGATGAGCCACAGATCGTAGACGTCGAGCAGATTGGCGCGCTCGCTCACGAAGGCTTCTTCGAAGATGCATTCGGCGCCGCCGGCCACGCGCGTCGCGGTGGCGGAACGCCAGCCGGCATCGAGCAGCACGTAGTGGCTGCGATCGACCACGGCCGCGGCGGTGAGCGTGGCGGAATCGAGGAAGTCGCGCGTATCCACGCCCGCGGCGCTGCAGCGCGCCGCGCAGGACCGTCAGCGCGCCCGCATCCAGATCGGCGGGCACGGCGACCACCGCTTCGATGCGCTCGGTGACCGACAGCGCGCGCAGATGCGCATGCACTTCGAGCGCGACGTTGCGCGCCGCGTTGGCGTTGCTGGACAAGCTCGCGCCAGTGCGAAAGCGACACCTCGTCCGGGCGGCCGCGCGCGCCGGCGAGCGCCGCGCGCCCGAAGCGCGGTTCGCTCGCCGACGTCTCCACCGCCAGCGGCTCGGTGGCGAGCAGCTCGCCATCGCGGGCGATGGACAGCGTGTGGTGGTCGAAGTGAAAGCCGTACATGTAAGATTAGTCAGGTGTCAGGTATTGGTCGGGAAGCTCACGCTGGCATCGGCGTCGTATTGCAGATCGGGCGGCAGATCTTCCGGCGCGATGCCTTCGTAGGGATCCTTGTCAGGATCTTCCGGTGTCTTCGCCTTCGGCCGGCGGCTTGGCGCCCGCGGGCTCGGCACTGGCGGGCGTTGCGCGGTCTGAGGCTCGGCGCCTTTGGGCGGCGGCGCGTCGGGGATCTCTCTGGACAGCAGGCTTCGCGCACCTTCGGCGGGCGCCGGCGTCTGCCCGGGTTGCGCCGGCGTCGGCGTGCTGCTCGCGGCGGGTCCGATGCGCAGCGGCGCGTTCAGCATGGCCGTGGTGGCGGCGATCGCGGCGACGCGCCGCGATGCCGATGGCGACGATGGTGAGAACGAGGTGACGCATGTCGCGTCTCCTATTCCGGCGCCACGTAACGCGCGACGCGGAAGCCGATCACGTCGCTGGCGACGACCGCGCCTTCGCGCCAGGGGAAGCGCAGCTCGCCGGTGGACACCGTGCGCCAGTTGGAACCGCGGATACGTGTGATCCTTGCCGTCGTTGGGGCCGAGCGGATCCGTGACCGGCGCTCGAGGCCACGAATGACAGGTAGCGGTCGTTGACCCACTCCGGACACGTTGCCCGCGAAGTCGTAGAAGCCGAGCGCATTCGGCGCGAACAGCGCCGGCGCGGCCGCGGCCGGGAATTCGTCCTTGTGGCCCTCGATGACGGCGCCTAACAAGCTGACCGCTTCGCTGCCGCCGATGTTCGCCGTGCCGGACACCACGGGCAGTTCGGCGCCCCAGGGATACTTGAGCGGCTTGCCGGTGCTCGCGGCGCGCGCGACGAACTCCCACTCCGCCTTCGGTAGGCAGGCGGTAGCCGTTGCTCACCGGCACCGTGAGCGTGAAGCCGCCGCCGTCGCGCGGCTCGTAGGCCGGTGGCAGGCCTTCCTGCGGTCGACAGCCAGTTGCAGAATTCCGCGGCCTCTTCCCAGGTGACGCGCGACACCGCCTGCTTGTCGAGATCGAGCGAGAACTCGCCCGCGGCGCCCGAATTGTGGCTAGAGCCGGAACTGGCGGAACTGCGCGTTGGTGACCTCGCGTTCGCCCATGTAGAACGGGCGCAGCAGCGTCACCTTGTGCGAACCCTCGTTCGGACGGCGGCCCTGTTCGCGGCGGTCGGTGCCCGCCTGGAACACGCCGCCGGCGACGATGAGTGAGCTTGATGCCCGGCTTGGTGATGATCTTCTGCGGCGAATTGCCGGCGACGTCTTTCGGATTCACCAGCTTGAAATCCACGGTGCGCGCGATGCCGGGCGCCAGCACCAGGTCGCGTGACGAACGCGTTGTAGCCTTCCTTGCGCACTTCGACGTGCTGGCGGCTCGCGGGCAGCGACAGCGACACCGGCGCCTTGCCCTGCGAATTGCCGTTCACGAAAACTTCCGCGTCCGCCGGCTCACCCTGGATGCGCACTCGACCAGCAGCGCCGCGAGGCGCGCATCGAGCGTCGATTCCTTGCCGGCTTCGGCGAATATTTCGCGCGTCCACGGCGCGTAGCCGGCGCGCGTGACCGAGACTGCGTGCGAGACGCCCGGCGACAGATCGATGGTGACGGGCGTGATGCCGCGGAAGCTGCCGCCCGTGGTCACCTGCGCGCCCGATGGCACGGAGCGCACGGTGATGCGCGCGTCGGCCGCGCCGAGCTCGATGGGGCCGATGGTCTGCGGCGTGCCGGCGTTCACCGACGACGCTCGAAGTCACAGACGCGAAGTCCCGGCGACGACACCTGCACGCGCCGGATGCCCGCGTCCATTTCGATTTTCGCCGGCGTGACGCCCGCGGGCTTGCCGTCGACTTCGATCTGCGCGCCCGCGGGCACCGAGCTGATGCTGACGACGCCGAAGGAAGGCTTGAGCGCCACCTTGAGCTGCTGCTTCTCGCCACCGCCCGCGATGGTGAGCCGCTCGACGTGATCGAGGTAACGCGGCGCCTTGAAGGTGAGCGTGCGATCGCCGGCCGGCACCTCGACCGCGCCGGGAACGCGGCCGAGCGGCGCGCCGTCGGCGGAGATCTCAGCGGTGACGCCGCCGGTGTCCACCTGGAGCACGCCGGGTAGTTTGACCAGGTGGATGAGCGCGTGCGCCTGCGCGGGACCGCCCACCGTGACCTGCACCTCGGCGGGCTTGTAGCCCTCGCGCGAGGCGCGCAGGCGGTGCTCGCCCGGGAACACGAACACGCTGGACGCCGACTGCCACGAGAAGCTGCCGACCGACTTCACCGTGGCATCGCCGGGCTGCAGATCGAGCGCGATGGGCTCGAGCAGCGCGAACAGCCCAGCACCAGCGCCAGCAGCGCCGCCCATGACCCAGGCGGCGTAGTTCCATTTGCTGCCGCGCGACCGTTCGCGCGGCGCGGCGCGACGAAGCCCTTCGATGCTCGGGCAACCTCGCCGAGATCGATGGGCAGGTCTTCGACCGACGGCGCCAGCACGCGCACGCTGTCGCCCACGGGCGGCAACGTGTCGTTGCCCACGAGATCGAAACGCCGCAGCGCGAGCGTGGACGGCGTCGCTTCCTCGACCAGCAACTGCGACCCGGCGATGGTGAGCACGTCGCCCGCGCTGATGACGCGAGCGCCGCCGACCGTGACGCCGTTGATGCTGCACGCGGCTCTCCGGCGGACGCGTCGAACAGCCAGCGGCCCGGACACCGACGCGCAGCGAAGCCAGCGGCGGTGCATCTCGGGCGGAGGCGCGTCGATGTGATCGGAGCGCAGCGCGCCCGAGACCCGCATCGATAATGACCCGCGCGCCATAACGCGACCTCGTCCTGCGAGGTGCGCAGGACGATCGACGCGTCGAACGAAAGCGAGGGTTCCATGGCTGTTTGGACGTGAGGCGCTCAAATCGGTTCCAGGCAGCGGATTACGATCGTCTGCCCGCCCTGCCCGGGCGACACGGTGATTTCGCGGCGGACGTCGCGAAAGCCGCTGCGCTTGCCGGTCACGGTGTATTTGCCGGGCTTCAAGGTGACCTCGCGCCGGTCGAACGCCCCGAAGAGGCCCACGCGCTGGATGGCCACCTCGGTGGCGTTGTCGGATTCGAGCGCCAGCACCACTGGCTGATTGAACGTGGGCAACAGCAGTTCCAGGCGCGAGATCTGCGAGCGGATCACCGGGCCCTGGGACGGCAGCGCCCGGGCTCGCACCAGCAGCCTTTCGGCCTCGACGCGAACCTCGTCCGCGGCGAGCCGTTCCGGCCTCTCTATGAGTGCCTGCAACCGCTTGCCCAGTTCCGCCCGCGGCGCGACCGCCGCGCGGCCGGCTTGCGGCAAACTGCAGCGAAGGGTCCCGCGCCAGGCGCTTCGTCGTAGATGGCCAGCGCCTCGGTCCAGCGTTCCTCGCGCGGCCAGGCGCGACGCCCGCTCGGCCGAGTTCCGCGGTGCTGCGTCCGCTGCCGGTGTCGGCGACACGCTGCAGCGCGGCACGAACTTCGGCGCTGTCGGGCTTGAGCTGGCTGGCGCGTTCGAGATGCGTGCGCGCCTCGGCCAGGCGTCCGCCGTTGAGCGCGGCCAGCCCGGCGCCCATCTCGGCATTGAACTGCTTGTTCCGCGACGGCGTGCTTCACGCGCGCGAGGCCTTCGGTCGCCGCGACGTTGCCGGGATTTCGTTTCGAGCACGTCGGCGAACAACGCCTGCGCCTTGGGCAGGTCGCTTGGCGGCTTCGGCGTTCTCGGCGTCGGCGAGCGTCGGCACCACGCCGCTGGCGGCCGCCACCTTGCCGAGCCACTCGGTGGCTTCCTGATTCTGCGGGATCGATCTTCAGCGCGGTGTCGAACGCCTGGCGGGCGTTCTCGAATTCGCCGGCGTTCAGCGCGCGTTTGCCTTCGGTCGAGTCTGCGCGGTCAGCGCTTCCGGCAGCTTGGCCTCGATGGCCGCCAGTGACTTTTCGAGTTCCGTCGAGCGGCGCCGGCGCGCTCTCATATTTGCGGCGCTCGAGCATGCCGCCGATTTCGTCGAGCGACTTGCGGGCGGCGGCGAAGTCCGTGCCACCCCACTGCGCGGCGGCGTGCGAAGTCGAGCTCCGAGCAGCGCGCTTGCTGAGCTCGGTGTGCTGCGTGGTGAGTTCTTCGGCGCGTCTTCTCCGCGACCTGCGTCCGCTTCGGTGGGTCCGGCGGGAAGCTGCAGATCGGCGACGTCGACTTTCTGCTCGCTGGCGAACTTCGGCAGCAGCAGCGCGACGCCACCCGCGACGATGACGAGCACCGCGGCGATGGCCCAGCTGCGGCGGCGGTTGCTCGCGCGCTGCTCGCGTATGACCTGCGCACGCAGCTCGTCGACCTGCGGCAACATGCCCGGATCGATTTCTTCGAGCTCGCGCACCGAGCTCGCGGGCAGTCGGCGTCTTCATCGCGCCATCACTGCCGGCGTGAGGTTGTCGGCAGCGGCGTCGAGGATGCGCGGCTTCGACTGTCCGCGGCGACGTCGGCGCGGCTGCGCCTCGAGCCCGAGCGTGTCCTGCAGCACCGCGTTCATTTCATCGGCGACGTGCCGCATCGACGGCGGACGCTCGCGGCCCTGCTTGGCCAACAACCAGGACACCAGCAGTTCGAGCCGCGGCGGTATCGGCTTGACCGGCTTGAGCCGCGGCACCGGTTCGGTGGCGATCTTCTTCGCGTCGAACGCCGGGATAGAACGGCGGATAACCGGAGAGCAGTTCGTAGGCGAGCGCGCCCAGCCCGTAGATGTCGTCGGTGGGCCGCGCGGGTTCGCCGGCGAGCTGCTGCGGACTCGCCGAGAACGGCGAGCCCGGCGGGCCGCTGGAATTGTCGCCCTCGGAAGCGCCGGCGCCGAAATCCGCGAGCAGCGGCCGGCCGGCGCCGTCGAGCAGGATGTTCGAGGGCTTGAGGTCGCGATGCACGATGCGCCGCGAATGCGCGTGTTCGAGCGCGGCCGCGATGTCGATGAGCAGCGGCAGGATCTTGGTGTACGGAGCGCCGCGCATCTGGCGCAGGTCGCCGCCGGCCGCGAACACCATGGGCAGCACCGTGGCGTCGGCGGCGCGCACCGGTTCGTAGACGCGCAGCACGCCCGGGATGATTGAGGCGCGCCGTGAGCGTGAACTCGCGCTGGAACACCTGCCAGGCGGCGTTCGGAATTCAGGAACTGGGAATAGAGGATCTTCAGCGCGACTTCGGTGTCGCGCATTTCGTCACGCGCGCGCCACACCTCGCCGTACCCGCCGGCGCCGAGTTTCTCGATGAGCACGAAGCGGCCGCACAGCTTGGTGCCGGCCTGATTCTGGTTTGTCACGTATCAGCTGGACGGAGGCTTGACGCTGCTGGTCGCCGTTGTTGTGGTGGTTGCGGGCAGCGGGAGCCGGCGCCGGTGGTCGAAGCGGCGGCCGCACCTGTCTCCTCCAGATAGAGTTGTTTGAGCAGTTTGCGCCATTCGCGGTATTGATCTTCGGCCGTGCCGGTGAGGCGCAGCGTGTGGCCCTCGACTTCGACGACCTGCGGCGCGACCTCGGCCTGGAAGCTCTGCGTGAGCTCCTTCAGCGCATCGGCGTGCACGCGCGCGTCGGCGTATTTCTTGATGCCCGACATCACGGCGGCAGATGCCGCCCATGGTGCCGGCGGTGCGCATGGCGTCGTTGATGCGGCAGGCGTCGTAGGAGCTGCAGGAGTTCGGCGCGAAGATGGCTGGCGAGGAGCGCCGCGGCGCCGAGCACGGTGCGCGTGCGCGCGCTCGGAGCGGGCGCGCATTTCTTTCTCGAGCTCGGTGAAGCTGGTCTGGCGCCAGCTGTCGTAGGAGTCGTCCATCGACTCCGCGAAGCTCGCGTAGTAGTCGTTGACCGTGTCGACCACGGCGGTGTCGCGCTTCGCGGATTCTTTCGATGCGCGCGAGCGTCGGGTCCGCCATCCGCGGGCAGTCGCACCACCTGCGTGATGCCGTTCTTGTCCACCGCCGTCATGCCCGCCATGGCATCGGGCGCGAGATCCTCGGCGAACTTCAGGCTGGCGACCTTGCGGATGTTTTCGCGATCGAGCGCCGAGAGCTTGTCGCGCGCGACCACGAGGTCGTTGGCGATTTCCGAATAGACGTTCTGGAACGGATCGCGCGCCTTGAGCGCGGCGGTGGTCTTGTACGCGCCGAGGTCGACCAGGCTGCTGTAACGCTTGTCCTTGATCCACACGCGGCCCGCGGCATCGGTGGCGCTGATGTCGACGGCCATGAAGCCGCCGTTCGAATCGACCACCTTGCCCGGTGACGATGACGTCGACGAAATCGGCGCGTGTTCGGGATGACGCGCACCGCGCCCCACTGCGCGGTTTCTTCGAGCGTCGGCGCGCAGCAGCGTCGGGCATGTAGCGCGCCTCGGCCTTGCGCAGGTCCGGATAGATGCGCTTCTTGGCGAGGGCCTCGTCGTCGTTCTCGAGATTCTTGGGAATGCCCGGATCGAATACGCGAATGCCGACGTCGAGCAGTTCGGCTTGCGGGATGTGCACCGTGGCCTGCTTGGCCGCGACCTTCGGGATTGGCTTGACTTCGGAGGTGACGCAGCCCGCGAGCAACATCGGGATTGCCAGTACCGCCGCCGCAAGTAGTTTGGATCTCATGACGTCACCTCGCGACTCGAGACTCAACTCGCCGACTTCTTGTAGTCGTTGTATTCCTTCCAGAGCCGCTCCTTGAGCTCCGGATCGGTTTCCTCTTCGGCGGCCTTGCGCAGGCGCTTGGCGACGATGTCGTCGTCGTTGACGACTCGCTCTTCTGCCGCCGCCGCCACCGCCACCCGTGCCCTTGCCCTTGCCGCTCTGGCCGGAAGCCTGATCGCCACCGTTGTTGCTGGCGGACTTCGTACGCATTGCCTTCGGATTTCAGATCGCCGGAACGCTGCTGCCACCACGCTGCCGCTGCCGGCGCCCGCGCCGCCCGCTTCGCCGTCGCGCCATCGCCGGAGTCAGCCTTCGCCTTCGCCCTCAGCAGTGCCGCGCGAGTCGCGTTCTTTCGCGACCCGCTCCTGTTCTTTCTTGAGCGTCTTGTCGAAATCGCCGAGCGAATCGTCGAGGCTCTTCTCGCCGGCCTGCCGCCGCTCTTCGGAAGTCTGCGCGCCGCCACTGCGCCGCGGACCTTCCGTCGAAGCGCTGCCCGACTCCTCACCGCTCTTTGACCTGCGACTTCGAATCCGAATCTCCCGGAACCGCTGGCGCCGCCCGATTTGTCGCCGGATTCGCCGGACTCACCGACGCAGGCAATCCAGGCGTGGAGGCAGGACGGTGAGGATCGCCGGGCATTCCCGCGCATTCCGGAGCATGCCACCGGGCATGCCTGGCATTTGCCGCCGCTGCCACCAGGCATGCCGCCCGGCATGCCGCCTGCCGCCGGGCATTCCGCCGCCACCGCCACCGGGCATTCCGCCGCCGCCGCCACCGCCGGATGGGCTGGGCATTCCGCCGCCGCCGCCACGCTGCCGGCAGCGATCGCTGCATCGCCGCACGACGCCACCGCCGGAATCGCCGCGACGGCAGCGAGGGAAATCAGGGATTGGAGTGCGCATGCGAATCTCCTGCCGTAATCAGTGGGTACCGGCGGGAATACCGTCGGTTCCCGAGAAGAAAACTGCGCAGCTGGGTCGACATGCGATTGCATGCGGTGGCCTGCACCCGCGCAATGAATGGCAAAGGAACTATTGCCCCAACGATGGCGGAAGTTCCAGTGACATTTGTACCGACGCTACCCGCTGATTTGGCCTGTTTCAAATCCCAGATGGTGCGCCTGCGTAAGCCGATTCCTTCTGCCACCAGCCGAAGCCGATGCAACCCGCGCCGCCGGGCGCCGCGCCGCAGGCCAGGCCGCCGCCGCCATCGGTCTTGCGGGTGCTGCCGTCGAGCCAGACTACATAACGCACACCCGACTTCGTGACCTGGTCGGCCACACCCGGCCGCGCGAGCAGTTCGCTCATGGCCTCGGGCTTGCCCGGCGCGGTGCTCGGTTCGAACCAGGGAAACATCTGGTCGACGAAATCGTTGTTGTCGTGAACCAGGAGGCCGCCCTTGCCGCCGCCGAGATTGTCGCCGATGCAATCCATGAAGTCGTCTTCCGCGCCCGCGCCTTCGATTTGCGGCTTTGGCGAGGATGACCACGCGTTCGTCCCTGGCGATGTGGGTGGGCATTTCACGCGATTCTTCGATACGCGCCTGCATGCATCCGCCGAGCGAGAACGGCACCCAGGCACGCAGTAGTCATGCAGATCGCGTTCATGGACGAACTCCCAGGGCCTTTGATGCGGGATGTCTATGGGCGCGGCAAGTATGCCACGTCGCAGCATCGTCACTTTGAGACCTCACGCGCCACGTCCCGGGTTCCCAGAAGCGACGGGACCGATGCCGACTCATGGCGGCAGATCCAGCGACAACTGAGGGTGAGTACGTAGTGGCGGGCGAAAAAGATTCGTTGGCAGCGCATTTTGCCGCGTCCTGCGGAAAACCGAGCCTCCGGCAGGCGAGCTGGAAGCGCTGGCGAATCAGCTGCGCCACCGGTCCGGTGGCGTGCATGCGCGTCCCAAAGCTGGGATCGTTGTCGCGCTCGCCGCGCATGCCGCGAACAGATCGACATCACGTGCGCGGCGCGATCGGGAAAATGCTCGGCCAGCCACTCGCGGAACAGATCTTTCACTTCCCACGGAAGTCGCAGCAAGGTGTAGCCGGCGAGCAGACGCGCCCGCCTCGCGCGCACGCTTCGAGGACCGCTTCGATTTCGTGTTCGCGTGAGCACGGGATGATGGGCGCCACCAGCACTCCCACCGGCACGCCCGCTTCCGCCAGCACGCGCATCGCCTTCAATTTCGCGCCCGCGGAAGCGGCGCGCGGCTCGAGCACGCGCTTCATGTCGTTGTCGAGCGTCGGGATGCTGAACATCACACGCGTGAGGCCGTCGCGTCGCGAGCTGCGCCAGCAGATCGACGTCGCGCACGACCAGCGCGCCCTTGGTGGTGATGCTCACCGGGTGCTTGTGCTCTGTAGCAGCACCTCGAGCGATCGAACGTGTGACTTTGTAGTGTCTTTCTCGAGCGGCTGGTATGGATCGGTGTTGGCGCCCAGCATGATGGGCGCGCATTTGTAGCTAGGCGCCGCGAGTTCTTCTTCGGATGCGCTGCGCGGCGTCGGCCTTGTAGAAGAGTTTCGGTTTCGAAATCGAGGCCGGGGACAAGACCGACGTAAGGCGTGAGCTGGGGCGGGCGTAGCAATAGGGGCACGCATGAGCGCATCCTCGGTAAGGATTGATCGACTGGCGTGAAGCCGAATGTCGGGCGAGCTGATTGCGGCTGATGATCGAGCGCGCGTGTTCGGGCAGCACGATGGTCTCGCGCTTCTCCGGCGGTTCTTCTTCGTACCAGCCGTCGTGCTCGAGAGTCTTGCGTGAGCTTGTCGAAGCGGCCGGGCGGCTGAGACAACGCGCCGCGGCCTTTGATCGCGCTTGCCATGCGCGAACTGTATTTATGTACAGGCCGCGAGTAAATCCAGTATCGACAACGCCGCAGACCACTGGATGAACTGACGCCGCGTTCGGCGCGCCTCGTTTGCGCGACAGTGAGGCGCTGCGTGCCCGCACTTAAGCGTGTCGGGGTCGGGGAAACGATCCAGCTCAGCAGCTGCGGGAAACAGGCTGAGATAACTGCCGACCACGGCGAGCGTGCACACGCCGCCCCAGATCGATCGACGGCACGATGCCACATCCACGCGGCCTGCATTCCCGGCCCGGAACACGCCGAGCTCGTTCGAGGCGCCGATGAACATGGAATTGACCGCGCTCACGCGGCCGCGGATCGAGTCCGGCGTCTCCAGCTGCACGAGCATCCCGCGCACGAACACGCTGATCATGTCGCCAGCGCCGGCAATGATCAGCGCCGCGAGCGACAGCCACAGGCTGGTCGACAAGCCCCACGGTGATCATGCAGAACGCCGAACAACGCAACGCCGCCGAACATCCAGCGTTCCCGCGTGCCGCTGGATCGGGCGCATGCCGAGCCAGATCGCGACGATGGCCGCGCCCACGCCGGGCGCGGCACGCAATATGCCGAGGCCCGACGGTGCCGACGTGCAGGATCTCGTCCGCGAACGCCGGCAGCAGCGCCGACGACACCGCCGAACAGCACGGCGAACAGATCGAGCGAGATCGCGCCGAGCACCGGCTTCTTCTGCCAGACGAACACGAAGCCGCCGAGAACGTCCGCGCCAGCGCCATTCCGCGTGACGACCTGCGCGCAGCACCGGCTTCACGCCGAGCATCATGAACATCGCCGCCGATCAACAGCGCGACCGGCGATGACCGTACGACCAGTCGATGCCGAGGATCAGCGTGAGCACCGGCGATCGCCGGGCCGCTGATGGTGCGCGATGGTGGAACAGCAGCGGTGTTCACGGAGATGGCGCCGGGCAGCAGTTCCTTCGGCACGAGGTTGGGCACCATCGCCTGGCCCGCCGGCGCCCAGAAGGCGCGACCCACGCCTAACAAGGCGGCGATGAAGAACGAGCAGGATGACTTCGTGGCGGCCGGACAGCGTGAACCACAGCAATGCCGCGGCCGCGACCAGCTCGAGTCCGTATGGCGCAGCGCGATGATGAGCCGGCGGTCGAAGCGGTCGGCGATCTGTCCGCCCGGCAGGAGCAGCACGACGAACGGCAGGAACTGCGCGAGCCCGATGAGCCCGAGATAGTCCTCTTCCGGCGTGAGCTCCACACCTGGTAGCCGAGCACCACGTCGATCATCTGCCAGGCCAGCGTCGCCGGCGAGATCGGCCGTACGCGTAGCGCGCGAAATCGGGATGGCTCAGCGCCTGCGTCGGCCAGGCGATCTGGAGTTGCTGATCAAGGTCGGCGTGCGGAAACGCGAGTGGTTGGGAGATGCGCACTTTAACTGGTAACGTCGCACTCCGTTGGCCATTGCGCCCGGATGCGCGAGAGGCTGCATGCGATGAAGGCAGTGACTGGAACTGTCGTAGCCGGGATTCGTGGCGATGCTGCTTGTGCGCCTGCGCGCCGACGCCGCCGCGTGCTGATCCGCCGCCACCGTCGCCTCCACCGCCGCCCACGGCCGACCAGCAATTCGAAGCGCTTGCGCAGCGCTACCTGCGCGAGGCTCCGGAACAATCACCGGTCGGCGCCACGGCGCTTGGCGATCACCGCTTCGACGATCGCTCTCGACGACGTCAGCGCCGCCGGCTGGCAGGCGCGCCTCACGTTCACCGAGCTCTATCTAGCGGCGCTCGAAGCCCATCGATCGCGCGCGAAGCTGTCGCGCGCCAACCAGGTGGACGCGCTGCTGCTGCTCCACGACCTCCAATTCGACCGCTGGAAATACCAGACGCTCGCAGGACTGGCGCTGGAACCCGCTGCTCTACACGCGCATCGCCGGTGACGGCCTGCACAACCTGCTGGCGCGCGAATTCGCGCCCGCTCCCGAACGCCTGAAGAACCTGGGCAAGCGGCTCGACGAACTGCCGCGCTTCCTGGCGCAGGTGCGCGAGGTGCTGGATCCCGCGCGCGTGCCGAAGGTGCACGCGGAAACCGCCGGCGAAGCAGAACGCCGGTTTGAAGTCGATGCTCGACGGCGAGATCGCGACGCAGATCGCCACGCTGCCCGCGGACGCAGCAGGAGAGCCTTGCGCGCCAGCGTGGCGAAGGCGCGCAGCGCGCTGTCGCAACACCAGATCTGGCTCGAGAAGCGGCTCACGCCCGAAGCCAAGGGCGATTTCCGCCTGGGCGCCGAGCTCTACGACCAGAAGCTGTCGTTCGCGCTGTTCTCGCCGCTGTCGCGCCAGGAGATCCGCGCGCGCGCGGAGAGCGGAGCTCGCGGCCACGCGCGCCGCGATGTACGCAATCGCCGCCACGGTGCTCGAAGGCAAGAGCGGCAGCCCGACAACTGCCCGACAAGCCCAGCGCCGCGCAGCAACAGCAGCGCCATCAAGGCCGCGCTCGAACTCGCGCTACGCCGAGCGTCCGCAGCGCGACGCGGTGCTCGACGCCGCGCGCGCCGCGCTGGTCGACGCCACGCAGTTCGTGCGCGAAAAGAACATCGTGACGCTGCCCGACGAACCGCTCGAGATCATCGTGATGCCCGAGTTCCAGCAGGGCGTGGCGCTGGCGTACTGCGATTCGCCCGGCCCGCTCGAAGCGGGCCAGAAGACTTTCTACGCGGTCTCGCCGATTCCGGCGCAGTGGACGCAGCGCGCAGACCGATTCATTCCTGCGCGAATACAACTCGCGCTCGATTCACAACCTCACCATTCACGAAGCCATGCCGGGCCACTACCTGCAGCTCGCGCATGCCAACAAGTATCCGTCGACGTTGCGCAGCGGTGCTGGCGCTCGGGCCCGTTCATCGAAGGCTGGGCGGTGTACACCGAACGCGTGATGAGCGAACAGGGCTACATGAACGGCGATCCGCTCATGAAGCTCATCCAGCTCAAGTGGTACCTGCGCACCATCGTCAACGCGCTGCTCGACCAGGCGGTGCACGTCGACGGCATCTCGCGCGAGGCGGCGATGAAGCTGCTGACCGAGTCCGGCTTCCAGGAAGAGCGCGAGGCGGCGGGCAAGTGGACGCGCGCGCAGCTCACCTCGGCCCAACTACCGGTCTACTTCGTCGGGGCGCAGGAACACATCGGCGTTGCGCGCCGAGGCCGAGCAGCGCGCTGGGCGCCGCGTTCTAATCTGCGTGAGTATCACGACAAGGTGCTGTCGTACGGATCGCCGCCGGTGCGGTTCGCGCGCGAGCTGATGTTCGACCTGCCGATCGAGTAGCGCGATGCGGCTTAGCTGAGCTTGCCAGCCGGCTGCGGTCGACGTCTTGCTGTCGCTGTTCTTGAAGCTGTGCGCGCCATTTCTTCGGCCTTGGCCTTGGCTTTCTTGAGCCAGATGCGCGCCCAGGCGAACTCGAGGCCGAGGATGCCGAGCCCGACCGGGATGACCACGAACGCGGGCCCGGGCAGGACGATCATGCAGGATGCCGACGACGAGCACCGATCCACCGACGATGCCGATGGCGATGCGCTTGGCCATCGCGATAGGTGCACGTAAAGCGGATGCTTTTCGTCGAACACCAATAGAGACCTGATGACGGCGGCGGGAGGCATTCTACACAGACCGGCGTGACCGGCCCGCGTTCCCCTGCGCTGACGTCTGAAACAGCGCTCTCAGGTACCGAGAAAGATCCGGTAAGCCGGATTGTTAGTCTCGTCGCTGTAGGAATAGTGCAGCACGTTGAGGTGATCGAGGAACTCCGCCGTGTCGGACGCCGGCACGTCGATTCCGGCGAGCACGCGCCCGTAGTCGGAACCGTGGTTGCGGTAGTGGAACAGAGTGATGTTCCAGCGCGTGCCCACGGACTGCAGGAATTTCAGCAACGCGCCCTTGCGCTCCGGAAATTCGAAACGATAGAGTCGCTCGCTGGCGACGCTGCCGTTGACGTGGCCGCCCGACCATGTAACGCACGTGCAGCTTCGCGATCTCGTTGTCGGTCATGTCGGTGACGCCGTAACCCGCGGCGCGCAGCTTCACGATGACCTCGTCGCGCTCTTCCTTGCCGCGCGCCAGCGCCGAAGCCGACGAAGATCTGCGCGCGTTCCTTCGCGCCATGGCGGTAGTTGAACTCGGTGACCGCGCGCTGCCCCGAGGATTTCGCAGAAACTTGAGGAAGCTGCCGGGCTGCTCGGGAATTTCCACCGCGAGCAGCGCTTCGCGCGCCTGGCCCACGTCCGAGCGCTCGGCGACGTAGCGCAACTGGTCGAAGTTCATGTTCGCGCCGCTGTTGATGGCGACGACGCGCTTGTCCTGCCAGTGGTTGAGCGCGCAGTACTTCTTGATGCCCGCGACCGCCAGCGCGCCCGACGGCTCGACGATGGAACGCGTGTCTTCGAAGATGTCCTGCATGCCGGCGCAGATTTCGTCGGTGTCGACCAGCACGATTTCATCGACGTGTTCGCGGCACAGCCGGAAGGTTTCCTCGCCCACCTTCTTCACCGCGACGCCGTCGGCGAACACGCCGACGCGGTCGAGCGACGACGCGCTTCTTGGCGCGCAGCGAGTCGTGCATGGCCGCGGCATCCGACCGGCTCGACGCCGATGATCTTGATCTTCGGATTGAAATATTTCGCGTACACGGCGATGCCGGCGATCGAGGCCGCCGCCGCCCACCGGCACGAAGATCGCGTCCAGCTCGCCGCGCGACTGGCGCAGGATCTCCACCGCCACGGTGCCCTGCCCGGCGATCACGTCCGGATCGTCGAACGGATGCACGAAGGCGAGGTTGCGCTCGCGCACGATGGACTGCGCGTGTTCGTAGGCGCTGTCGTAGTCGTCGCCGTGCAGCACCACTTCGCCACCGAGGTCGCGCACCGCGCTCACCTTGATGTTAGGCGTGGTCTGCGGCATCACGATGATCGCCGGAATGCCGCGGCGCTTGCGCCGCCAGCGCCACGCCCTGCGCATGGTTGCCGGCCGAGGCGCAGATGACGCCGCGCTTCGCCACCGACTCCGACAGGTGCGCGATCTTGTTGTAGGCGCCGCGCAGCTTGAACGAGAACACCGGCTGCAGGTCCTCGCGCTTCAGCAGCACGGTGTTGCCGATGCGGCGCGAGAGGCGCGGCGCGGCTTCGAGCGGCGATTCCATGGCCACGTCGTAGACGCGGGCACTGGAGGATGCGTTCGATGTAGTTGTCGGTCATAGGCGACCGACATACTTAGCAGTCGCGTCAGTCTCGAACTGTGTAGCGGAACTGCGTGCGCCCGACGGTGACCCGGTCGCCGTCCTTCAGGACCTGGCGCGACACGCGCTTGCCGTTCACGAACACGCCGTTGGTGCTGTTCAGGTCCTCGATCGAGGTGTGCACCGGGCCGGCCAGCAGCACGGCGTGATAGCGGCTGATGTGCTTGGTGTCGAGCACCAGCTCGTTGTCGGAGCCGCGGCCGATGCGCGTGCGGCGGCCGAGCACGTGCACGAAATCGCGTATTGCCGTCGGTGCGGATGAGCACGCGCGCGGGCCCTCGAGCGCCACTTCTTCGCCGGTCTGCGCGGCGCGAATCCGGTGACCGCGGCGATGCGTTTCTCGAGGTCCGACTGCGAGCTGCTGGATACTGGCCGTCGCGCTGCAGGATGGACCGCTGGCTTTCGGCGATGACGGCGCGCCATTCCTCGACGGTGACGTTGGCTTCTTCGAGCTTGCGCGGTCTTGTCGCGCACTTCGATTTCGAGGTTGCGGATGCATCTCTTCCGCCACCTGCAGGTCGTGATCTTTCTCGGCCGCGTGCGCACGCGCGATTCCACGTCCAGCTTGAGCAGGCGGATCTGTTCGTCGCGCGCATGCAGCTCGGTGCGCAGGTGCGGCACGTAGGGATCGGTGGAGGCCAGCGCGTCGGCCAGGCGCGCAGCTGATCTGCGACTCGCGCTGCTGCCGCGCCGCCAGATCGGCTTCGAGCATCGCGATCTGCGCATTGCGCCGCGCGCACGGTCGCGCGCAGGTTCATGGCGCTCGCAATCCGAGGACTTCGCAGCGCTGCTCGCTCTTCGCCGAGCCGGGCGGCGATGTCCGCGCGACCGCGGCTTCGTCCGCCTGGGCTCCTCGAGCGCGCGCGATGCGATCCGCGCGCGCGAACAACTGGTCTTCGAGCGCCGGAATGATCCGCGCGCTTTGCACGCCGAGGCGTTCCTTCGCGGTGTGCAGTGACTCCAGGTGCGCGGCCTAGCTGCTCGCGCAGCTGCGCGGTCTCGGCGTTGGCACGCGCCACCGCCACGCCGCGTTCCGCATCGGCGATGCGCGCGCGTTCGTTGAGTTCTTCGATGCGCCGCTCGGCGGTCGCCAGTGCGTTGCGCAGCTCTTCGATGAGCGGCGGCGATGGCGGCACGACGATCTGCGACCGGCGTCTGATGCGACGTGGGCTGCGGGCGTGGGCCGCAGGTGCCGGCGCAGACGCAGGCGCGGGAACCGCCGCGGGTCTTGGCGCGCTTTCCTGCGAGGACCTGGGCGCCGACAGCGCCATCTCTGGGGCATCTCGTGCGTGCCGCTGTGGTCGATGCGTCGTAAGCCGGCTTGGGCCGGCGATATCGCGGGCATCTCCCGACGTGGCTTCACGGTGGCGGATGCCGGTCTGCAGTCAGCGCGCCCGTCGGCAGAATCCAGGTATCGGTGCGCGCGATGGGATCGTTCAGCGTCGGACTCGTAAGCAGCAACGTCCAGGACTGGCAATTCAGCCGTGGCTTCATTGTCGACGTCCGACGGGGACGCGCTAGTATTCACCGGAGGCATCGCGGGGTATCCCCAACTCTTCGAATTCTGCGAGGATTCTAGCCCCGCTCCGCGACGGATGGTTGAAGACTTTTCGCGCGACGTCGGGAAATGCGAATGCGCTTCTCAGTTTTGTCAAAACCCCTGATCAGGACGCGCCCGAATCTTCGAAAGCCCGGCGTTGGGTTATGGTTGCGTCCCATGGATACGACCCCTCCGCGCCTGCGCCGCGCGTACTTTCGAGTGCCGCCACGGCCAGCTTCACGTGCATAACGCCATTCCGGTGGGCGGCGGGTTCGACGAGCTGACCACCCTCATCTGCCTGCATCGGTGCCGCCGGAACCGGCCGGGATGTTCCTCGAGGTGCTCGAAACGGCTCGGGCAGCAGCCGCTCGATCTACAGCCCGGACCTGCCCGGCTGCGGCGAATCCGACGCTTCGACGACCCGCCACTGTCGATCAGCGGCCTACGCCGAAGCCATCGCCGACTTCCTCGATTCCGATGCGCTTCCGGCAGGTGGACTTGTTAGGCGTGGGCGCCGGCGGCGGTGGCAGTGGAACTCCGACGGCCGGCCGCAAAGGTGGTCCGCAAGCTCTCCTGCTGGGCGTTGCGGCAAGGACGCGGCAGCCTCCGCCGGGCGCGAAGGTTGCAGGACGCGGCCGCGAATGGCGCACCGACCGCCGGCAACTCGTCAAACAACCCGTGTGCTGGAGCTCGAGAAGGCGAGACCCTTGAAGTCGCGCCGCGCCAGCACTCGCCGGCAAGCTCACGAGCGTTCTTTGAACGAACGGCGCCGTGAGCTCGGCAGGCTTCCGCTTCTGCAGTGCCGGCCGCGTCGAAATTGGCCGGGTCGAGCCAGTGTAGATAGGCGTCTCTCAGTCCACCGTTCCAGTCGCCATCGACGATGGCGTACCAGGGTGTTGTGCGATTGCGGCCCTGTGTTGACGATAGCCTGGCGAAACAGCCCCTTCGTAGGTGAAGCCGAGACGCGTGGCCGCGGCTCGCATGGCAGATTGCAGCTGTGCACTTCCACTCGTGAGCGGCGATATCCCAGGTCAGAAGGCGTTCGCGATCAGGAGGTACATGGCGGCGCGTGGCCGCGCGCGCGCGCGGGCAGGCGCGAGCGAGTAATAGATGCTGCCGACTCTCGATGACGCCGTGCCTGGGCTCGATGCGCATGCGGCCAGGGAACCGCCCCGCCCCGCCGCGTCGGCAGTGGGCGTAAATTTAGGCAATACGTAACTG